>Ga0209585_10000136_pt1 | contig 28261 bp, 14 predicted proteins | sample NGEPerone_FD_185491 | JGI IMG/M metagenome (GOLD analysis project Ga0209585, IMG submission 185491) | Arctic peat soil microbial communities from the Barrow Environmental Observatory site, Barrow, Alaska, USA - NGEE Permafrost154B-one... | ecosystem: Environmental > Terrestrial > Soil >... | reverse complement strand
TTCCATAACTCAACTTGATAAACCGTGAAATGGTATCAACCGGAAGATTTATCTTTTCAGCAAAAGCGGCAATCCACGCCGAATCTTTAAAGGTTTTCATATAAGCATTGCGGATAGAATCTTCGCGCGCCAGACGTCGGTCGTTTTCTTTACGCGCCTCCGGGGTTACACTCATCGCAACCTTTGTAGCACGTGGAGGAACGAGGTCATACGTCTCATTTGCATTTGCAGGCGTAATTTGATTAACCACAAGCCGAAGTGTATCTGTTTCCGGAACAGAAAGTCTTTTATAGTCAAACTTTCCGTTTTTGGATGCCCAAACGACAAGGTCACCCATTCCTGTTGTGAGGCTGGCCTTTCCGCTTCCATCGGTATAGGCTGTTGCTATGGGAAAATACTCAGCATAATTATAAAGCTGAAATTCTACTTTCGCGCTATCGGCAACTGTTCCATCTTCATTTTTAACCAAAATGACGACCTTCTTAACCGGGGCATAATTTGTGGTGAGGTTGAGTTCCGAAAAGCGGTCTGTTGCTGTTACAACATCTTCACTGCCGAGGTAGCGTCCGTAAGCACGTGTATGAACAAGCATAACCCGCGTTGCAGGCTCACTGAACCAACCCATGTTCAGGTCAACATCAGGCTCGCAGGCACCCAGGTAATTCCATTTGCCATCAATCAGCACTTCCACCCATGCATGGTTATCGTCGGAGTGCGCCCAACGTGGCGTGTAAACCTGACGAGCAGGGATTCCGGCCGTACGCATCGCTGTAACTGTAAAGGTTGATTCTTCACCACACCTTCCGAAAGATTTCTTCACCGCCATTAACGGGGCGCTTGTGCGTGAATCTGTTCCACGGTAAGTTACTTTCTCGTGGCACCAATGGTTAATTTCAAGCGCTGCATCTTTCATGCTCAGTCCTTTGATGCGCTCTTTTATCTCGGGATACATCACTTCCCTGAAATTATCAAGGTTTTCGTTGTTCACGCGTAACGGGAGTGTGAAATGGAGAAATTCTTCTTCCGGTATTGACTTTCCCCATGGCATTTCCTGTCGGGCAAGCAAAGCCATCTGTACATTTTTCAGGAAAAATTCGGGTTTGTAATCGGCCAGATCACTTAATGGCATATAAGCATACAAAAACTCCATCCCCTGTTTTTCGGATTCTGTTAGCGGCTGTTTGAAGATATCCCAGATTGGTAGCAGGCTTTTGGAAGTAAGTTCCTTCTGCTCTGTCAGCATTCGCTGAATATCAGTAACGCGTTTGGGGTTTTGAATGATCACCTCTTTCTTCGCACACGACACAAAGAGAATTGAAACCAGAATAACAGCTAAGAATTTATTTACCATGGATGAAAGATGTTTAAAAATTGTTGCTAATTGCAAATAACGTGATTTTTCAGGTAATATCAGGGTGACAAAACGCAGGATTTTGGATATATTGAGGTACAAATCGCCCCTTTGTTACAAAAATGTCTCTCCAAAAATTAGTTTATCAGCAAGCGGATGAAAAAATATTTAAACTTTTATCCTCAGAAATAGTTGAAATTTGTTTTTCATTGGCTATCAATAATAATCAGATTTTGATTAAGCGATAATGTTGAATAAGATTTCTCCAAACTATCTGCAACAAAAAAATTATAAAGCCAGGCTAAATATCCGGTTGAAAAAGGGCATATGCTTTGAAAAATAAATAAGCAATTTATTTATTCGCACGTAAATAATTATCCTGTGTATATTTTGTCAGCTATATTTAGCTATAACCCACAAATTACAAATGATTTGTAATTATCAGGATATTTGAGATTCAGATACATTGCAATCGATATATTCGTTTATGTTTTTAAATCATCGATCGTTTATTTTTAGAATCTATATTAGAATAAGCTTACAATTACACATTATCTAACTTAAGCTTTAATAGCAATACATACAGAAATCTATATAAGTAAAAAATTAATAAATTGATTTGTTTTTTTACAATATTAATTTTCACCTACTTATATAAACAAAAAACCTTTTCCATTATTCTATTTTCAAATTCATTTTCAAAAATACATTGTAACAATTATAAATATCTCACGTATCGAAATTAGAATTTTTAACTAAATAAATTTATAATCATGAAAACAATATTAGCATTGGTTTTGGTTTGTTTGACGACAATCAGTTTAAAAGCGCAGGACAAACCTTCGCAAATGTATTTACTATTTGAGTTTATGCAGGTAAATAGTGAACACGGATCAGATTATTGGCAGGTTGAAGATTTTTGGTCTGGCATTCACAAACAACGTGTTGCAGACAAATCAATTTTGGGATGGGATCTTTGGTCTTTAACCCCTGCCGGAACCAAACAAGGTTCACAATACATGACGGTAACTCAATTCGCAAGTCTAAAGGATATGTTAACAGCTATCGGTTCACTCGACGTGATGAAGTATGCTAAATTGGCTTATCCGAATAAGTCAGAAAAAGAATTCAATGCGATGATGGAAAAAACCGGCAAATCACGTGATATGGCTCATCAGGTTCTCCTGCAGATTGTGGACAAAACGAAAGATGACTTTAAAATGAAAGTTGGAATGATGGCTACGCTGGATATCATGAAGCAGTCGGATGACAGTTATGAAAAAGTTGAATCAGATATATTTAAACCTTGGCATCAGGACATGGTCGATCAAGGCAAAAAAGCAACATGGATGTTACTCAAAGCAATTTTGCCTGCCGGCAGCGAAGCTGAAGGGACACATATAGCCGTAAGCATGTACAATGATGTTGCACAGTTGGCAGCATTTATGGAAGGTACAGGCGGCGATATGAATTTATCGATGCAGCTTGCCGTGAAGGAGGGTATGAAAACCAGGGAATGGAAAGAGCTGAAAATCGCCAAACTAGAAATGATGGTCAGGTAATTTTTTAATTAAACCACATAGGACACATAGTCTCATAGGTAAAAAAGCTATGTTTTCTATGTGACTATGTGGTTTAAATTTGTGTTATATGTGGTTTATTTTATGGCATCCTCAAACATCTTAATGGCAGTAAACAAAACACCAGCTTCGCCTCTGAATGTACCAGATCCCCTGGGTTTATTATCAACAGAATACCATTCATAAAAGCCATTGTTATCTTTTACACGCTTCACCATAGGTTGCATTTGCTCATATGCTTCCCGCAAAAAACCGTATCTGATCAGCTGCTGAATCATTCTCCCGCCAAACCAGGTCCAGTCGCCCCCGTTCTGGTAACTGTAAACAGGATTCATGATTTTATTGGCAAAAAAGCCTTCGGGATAGGGTGGATAAAGCGTCAGTCCGATTGAGCCTGCCCCCGCTTGTTTTACACGTTTTACCATCTCGTCAATTGAGGTCTTGATCTCTTTCTTGCTTAGCAGACCTGCTTCAATCGCAATGGCGGTTCCGCCAAAGTAGTAAATCTTGCTTTCATCAAAATCAGCGGGGAAAGGGGACCCTTTTTCAAGGTAGATATGGGGAATGAACTTTTGATTCTTCACATCCCATAAGTACTTCCTGCTATTTTCTGCAATATCTTTTCTGATCTTGCCACATTTCGCCTTTGTTTCGGGAAGTATTTCCATCAGGTCATTCAAGGCGATAATAAACATCGCATTGTCGTAGATATCAATAGCCGGATGGGTATTCGCATCCAGATCGACACCCCAGCCATGTTCAGGCTGAACATCTCCCCAGTCGGCAGTTGTTGCGCCGATAATCAATCCATATTTCTGATTGAAACGGTTCTTCATTAAAAAATCCATCGACCAAACAAGTCTTTCTTTGACCGTTTTATCGCCGATCTTTTCATCTAAAATTGTCCGGTCTCCTGTTAATTGGATGTATTTATAAACCGCCTGCATCAATGAACTTTCCTGATCGGTTTCAACGGTGTTTTTATGTCCCGCATAACGGGGTTCAAGCTTCGAATAGATAAAATCGTACTTTTCAGCACCAATTTGCTCGGCAGGAGTAAAACCATCAATGATATTTCCGTCGTCACCCTGCATCCTGAAAAAGACAAGCAGGTTTTCTTTCAGAACTGACTTGTCATTCACCTGTGCTGCCAGTTCGATAAAGGTGTTGTAATCACGGATCCAGACTTCGCGGTAACCATCACCGGCATTAAAACCCGCTTTCATCACCTCCAAAGCTTTGGATTTCACATAAGGGAAATACTCATTAGTTTTGATCTTTTCAGCAAGGTCATTTGATATCTTTGGAGGCTGACTCTGACATGGAATTGCAAGGATCAAAATAATCAGCACGATCCAGAAATTATTCAATTTCATAGTTATTCGATTTTTATTGATTGGTTTTTAATATTCCATCCTTCCATTTCAAGATTCAGTGATTTTGATTCTTCACTTTCAGGAAGTTGTGTAAGATCAACATTGATTTCCCGACTTTCGCCTGGTATCAGCGTAAAGTAATTATCACTGAAGAAAACGGGAAGAGCCAGCTCACCGCTCTTTTCGTCTGCAATTTTAAGCCGAATGAAGAATGCTGTTTCATTTCCCGGATTGCTGATCACGGCAACTTTTTCACCTTTGGTATTCATCTTGAATTCAGCCTGCAAGGTGGTTTGCTTTAAATCATTCAGCTTTTCGTAGCTTTTCCCGGGCTGGGATAACCAGTAGAAATTCTGATCTTTTAATTTATTTTCCTTATCGAGCAGTTTTAGTCTTAAAAAATAGACTTCATCCTTTATACCTTGTGACTTAATTTTTTGCTGTACCGACACTTTATTGGCTAAGAAAGAAGCTTTATATTCGTCCTTTGACAGAAGCTTTCCGTGAATATCAAACAATTCAGCACTGATTGTCATGTCTTTCTGATCGAAGAGCGTCTGATTTACAACGCAAACCGAAGAATCATTCAAATTTAACTGAATGTGAAGCGGCACAGCACCATGCTGATACCCGTAGAAACCACCATTCTGCTCAAGGAAAACATCATAAAACTGTCCGCGCAAGGCAGTCCAGGGATTTTGGTTCTTCCAAACCAGCATCCCCGAATAAGTGGTCCACATCCCTGCGCTGAAACCTTCCTGAAGTGCACGATATTGTTCGTAATTAACCAGTTGCGCTTTTTTACAAAAATCGTCGATACCAACAGCTTTACCATACTGATCAATGTAATTGTCGTAGGGAATGTATTTATGGTAGGTCCATGTTGGGTTCTCTCCTCTTTTAATCGGAACTACAAGGTCCTTTTCAACCATTATTTTGCGCATCGTTTCCACATTTGGAACACCCACTGAGCCTAATTCAGGATTAAAAGGGAAGGAAGTTACTGTAAAAAAGTGAAGCGGGTTCTGTATGTTGTAAGGTCCGTCTCCATTACCACCCAATGTATTCATCGCCAAATCGGTAGAAGTCGATTCATTTAAATAGAAACGTGTTCCATCGTATTTCGGAAACACCTCATTCTTTAGCTTTTTATCGATGTCAGCCGGAGGAGGAAACTCGTTGCCACCAACCCATATATAGAGACTTGGATGGTTCCGCAACATCTTTACCTGATCAATTACTGTGTTGACGAACAATGAATGATTATCAGGATAAGCACGACGTCGTTCCTGGGTTTCTTTTTTTAAAGGGTCAAACCAGCGACCGTTACAATCGCCCGAGACATAAAGATCCTGCCATACCAATAAGCCATACTTGTCGCATGCATCATAAAATTCGGGACGTTCGGTCATCGAGCCTCCCCAGACTCTGATCATGTTCATATTCATTTCGGCATGCATCCTTACGTCGGCTTCATAACGCTGAGCTGATAACCGCAACAGGGCATCCGATGCAATCCAGTTTCCACCTTTGATGAAAACATCCTGACCGTTTACTGAGAAGATCCTGGCCCTGATCTTTTCGTCGAAACGGCTTGCAGTTTCACGGATTCCAAATGGAACATTCTCTTTGTCAGAAATTCCACAGCCATTGAGTACGAATGAAAATTCGATGTTATAAAGCGGATGTTCACCCATTCCATTTGGCCACCACAACAATGGGTTCTCAATTTTGATTTCAGGAAGTGCAACCGTAATTTTCTCACCCGCAGGGATCTCTACTATTTTCGAAACCTCCAGTTTTCCACATCGTGCAATTACTTTACCGCTTTGTTTGGAATCGGTGCTATTCAACAGATCAACTGAAGTAACAACCATCGCTGGTGCCTGTTTCCCTGTTGGAACTCTTTTGCCTGGCACTTTCGTTTGCACAAAAGGATCAAGTACATCAACAGGACCTGTAATTTCAAGTGCAACCTCATCCCAGATTCCTGTATTCCGGTCCTTAATCGGACAAATCCAATCCCAACCAGCTGTAAACTGCATCGTTACTGACTTTGCGATGGTTCCGTCGCCCCCTTGTCCGTTAGGTGCTCCGACAGGATCAGGCGGACGAACCAGCACTGCAAGACGGTTTATTCCTTTTTCAAGGAAAGGGGTAATCAGGTATTTCTCGCGAAGAAACATCCCCTCGTGCGTATCCGGATTGATCTTTTTTCCATTCAGGTACATATCGGCCGAATAGTTTATTCCCCTGAATTTCAGCCAAACCTGCTCACCTTCTTTCAGATCGGGAAGATTGAACTGATTATAAAACCAATACGTGTAGTAATCGGCTCCTGTATTATAAATATCAGGAATCAGCTCATTGTTCATCCCGAAGAAAGGATCAGGAACCTTCTGATTATGCAGTAAAGTCGTTAGTACCGTTCCCGGAACGACAGCTTCCATCCAGTCGTATAACTTGAAATCTTTTCCGGAAACAACTGTTCCGTCAACAAGTACATCGATTGCTTTTTTAGCTTTCCATCCCGAATTAAGCTTGATTACTTCATGTTGAGCAACCGCCGGAAGAGTAAGAATTGTCAACAATACAACAAGTAGTCTTTTCATTTTTAATTTTTTAACGATTATCAAATTTTATACGTAATATAGTCTTTCACTTAGTAGGGCAAGCCCCGCACTTTGTCTCCGGGACTGATGGACCACGACTCAACAATTCCCCGTTAGCTATAGGATTCCAATGCATTAACAGCCCAAAATTGATATCTTACCAGTTATCCTTCCTGTGTCGTATAAGCAGCTTTGGATATGAAATATATGTTTACTCTTCATGATGTGATGATACTTTCTATACAGCAAATATCAGAAAAAGAAATAAGAATTTAATTAATCTCATAATACAGCGGCTTGGTTTTGTGGCTTGTAAATTTAGAGTTCAGAATAACCATATTGAAATAGAAACGACCAAACCAGTAGCATAACAACTGGCACATTTACTATCAATTTACCGGAGGATATTCTTTTAATCCCCACTTTTTATTGGGTATATTGTCTAACCATAATTCTAACTCACCCCCTGAAGCAAATTGCTTGTGCGTAAACCAAAAATTGTCCAATGGCTTTCCATTTATTCTGGCTTTTTGAATGTAGCAATTTTCTTTAGAGTTATTATATGTTTTAATAATAAACTCTTTCCCCTTATAATACCGGTTGTCCAATTTAATTGTCACTTTTTCAAATACAGGAGAAGTAATCTCATAAAAAGGTGTACTAGATTCTGTTCCGATAATATTAAATAATCCGATCGCCATCAGGGCGCTTACGCCACCCATTTGTCCCTGGTCTTCATCGTGCCCGCCATAGCCTAATTCCGGAGTAATACCACCATATGCCTGTTCCTTGACCTGACGTACCCAATACTGAGTCAGCCATGGCGCATTGGCATAACTAAATACATGCGCGTTGGAACATCCAGGTTGATTTGCATAACTGACGTATCCACTGCTATAGCTGTATACAAAATCGCTTGTTTTACCTTGTTCGAAGGCCTCGTTTAATTTTTTCGTCAATTCTGTTTTTCCACCCATCAAATTAGCCAATCCGGGGATGTCGTGCGATACGCCCCAGGTAGCCTGCCATGCATTGGCTTCTACAAAACCATTTGCACTCAATGGATCAGTAGTGTTGAACTTTCCATTCCGATTCTTTGGAAATAATAATTTCTGATTAGGGTCAAAACAATTTTTCCAGGAATCTGAACGTTTGAAGAAGTAGGCATAATCTTCCATCTTATTTAATTTTTTTGCCATCTGGGCTGCGCCCCAATCCTGGAATGCTGCTTCAATATTTATTCCGGCATTATTTGGCCACCAACCTTTTTCAATGTAAAACTTTAGGTCATTTTCAAAATACTTCCCTCCGCCCATCATTCCACCCGGAAGGTGGTTCTTTTTGATTTGCTTAAAAGCATTTTCCGGATCAGTTTTGGTTAGTATATCTTTCATATAAGCGCTTACTATTAGATTGGTAGCAGGACAGCCCGTCATAATGTATGTATATCCACCCCCTGCCGGTCCTCTTGGAAGAAGGCCGCCATTGTCTGCATAAGCGACCATTGATGCTGCCATATCATCCTGTATTTCAGGCCAGGCCAATCCCCATAATACATTCAGGTTCCATTGTGTAAGCCATAAAGCATCTGAATTATACATGTTATGCTTTATTGTTCCATCATTATTTTTCCCGGGATTTTTTATTTTAAAAACAGCATCAGTAAGGTATCCGTGAATTCCCGATCGCGGACCTTCTGTTCTGTCGGGATAATCGCCCGAGACATCGTTAATTCTCTGACGGCCCAATAAAACATGCCACAGATCGGTGTAAAATTTGATTCTTTGCGCATTACTTCCTCCTTCTACCGCAATTCGTCCTAACCAATTATTCCATATTTCTCGGCTATCCTCCCTTACTTTCTCAAAATCCCACGTAGTACATTCTGCCTCAAGATTTTTGCGTGCATTTTCGATATTGGTATAAGAGACGGCGATCTTCATCCTGAGCTGATCGCCTGATTTTACATTATAAACTAATGCAACTCCTGAATTATCACCTTTAACTGATGTTACATTTTTGAGACGGTTCTTTTCTTCCCAGCCATTGAATGCCATACATGCCTTGTCAAATTGCACTACAAAAAAGATTTTCACATCTACCGGACCCACGTTATATGCTCTGTCAATCGAACTGACAGAACCTTCAAATTCCGTGTTACTAGTTTTCTTTACTTCGGCATTCGCCATACTGCTGTTGCCAAGTTTGCCGCCAAGACTAACTAATATTTGAGCCACAGTATCTTTGGTCCAGGTAAATCGATAAAAACTAACCCGCTCTGTCGATGATTGCTCTACCCAGGTACTGTATTTGGGCATATAGACTCGATGATATCCGGGTTGAACAATCTCGTCATCATGTTTAAATGGTGATTTCCAGTTTTGTTCACCCAATGTAGGATCAATGTCAGCCAAAGTTGGCATCAAATTAATACCTGAGATGGTCCAGGAATGAATTTGTGGAAATCCCAATATTTCTGTTGATTTATAGGCATAACCCCCTCCTCCATTATTTCCGTTGATAGTCATAGGAGCAGCGCTGATTACTCCAAACGGTCGTGAGCCGGTAATAAAATAAAAGAAACGTCCACGGTTTGTCTCAATATACGGATCAACCCAAGAGACAGGATCGTTGTATTGATTGGGTGAGGGAAAGACTTCGATTTCGGAAAGTCCCAGGTTCTCTCCGACTCCTTCAATAGTTATAAAACGAACAGATTTAATGTTCTTCTCTGTAAATTCAATGGCTTTTGCCGATCCATCCTCCGGCAGATTAACATCAACCTTACTGCCATCATTAAAAACTAATTGTCCTTTCGTAATACGGCCATTTTCAGAAGGAAAATTGTAGATAACTATTTTATCAACCCGTTGGGACTTTCTCCATGTCAATTGAACCCAGGCATTCTTCCCTTTTGCCATCCAACAACCTTTGTTTTCAACAGCTATTATACCGTCAGTAATATTTTCAGCCGGTAATTGCGGGTTTAATTCCGATGAGGCTTTTAATTCAGCGTTATGTGCGATACTCAGCGGTCTGGCTGCCAGATCGCAATAACAAAATAGTATGACATATAATAAAATACAAATCTTTGTCTTCATCGTATATTTTTTTCTAACCTTCAGTATACAGGGTCTTTATCAAGTTTTATGACTAATTCCCCGCCATTCACGATTTTTTCAAATGGGATCAAACCTGAATTGATATCTTTTCCATCTAGTAGAACAGACTGGATATAAATATTCGAAGCTGAATTATTTTCAGTTTTGATCGTGAATGTTTTGCCTTTGTAATAATCCGGATTCAGTTTTATCGTGACCTTGTCAAACAGCGGACTTCCAATCTGAAATTTCGGATTTATCTCAGTGAGCCCTTTCACATCAAATAACCCAATTGAAGACATCACATACCAGGCTCCCAATTGTCCCTGGTCTTCATCCTGTCCATAGCCATAACCATGAATACCTTCCGTTCCGTAGAACTCGTTGCATATTGCCCGCACCCATTTCTGAGACAAGTATGGTTTTCCTGAAAAGTTAAACATCCACGACACATGCAAATTTGGCTGGTTCCCATGATTATACAGGGTCTTCACACCAGCAAATGCGTCAACCTCTTTCCCTCCTCCAAAAATGTTTTTCTGCGATATGGTAAAAATACTGTCAAGCCTGTTGTTAAAAGTTTCTTTGCCCAATGTTTTAACTAGTTCCTCAACATCATGAGGCACATAGAATGTGTATTGAACCGCATTGCCTTCCTGAAAACCACGCCATGGAGCCAGGGGATTGAAATTCTGAATAAATTGCCCGTTTGAATCTTTGGGGCGTATCAGTTTTGTCTTTTCATCATACAAAAGTTTCCATCCTTTTGACAGTTTTGACAGCAATTTATAGTCTTCAGTTTTATTCAATTGTTTCGCAAACTGTGAAACAGCGAAACTGCTAAATGAATATTCCAATGTATGCGAAGCACCAAACCCAGATCCTTCCTCAATCGTTTTCATATTAAGACGATCCTCAAACGGACAATAACCCCTTTCTACAAATTGCCTGACATCCATTTTTCCTGCACCCTCTATTCTTCCTTTCCATCCGATTTCATTTTTCAGGGCTGCTTCATAGGCAAGCTCAACATCAAAATCACGTATCCCACAGTTGTAGGCTGCAGCAATCGCCAAACCGGTAAAATTAGTTCCAACACCCGACACATATTTACTACATGCTATCCCGTCGCCAAGCCATCCGGCATCCTTATAAACCAACAATTGGCTTTGTATCCAGTCAGAATAGTATTCAGGATATGCCAGGGACCATAACTGGGTCAGGTTCCAGAATGCACCCCATATTGCATCCGTGTTATAATGCTGGTGGATTGGCTTACCTTTTGCATCCAATTCAATTTGCCCTATCAACCCGTTATTTTTCGGATAAGCGCCATTATCATCACTCGCCAAACCACGCCCGAGCAAAGCGTGGAACAAGCCGGTATAAAACTTTACTTTATCGGTTTCACTCTTTCCTTCAACAGTAATCCTTCCAAGGTAATCGTTCCATGTTTTTGCAGCTACATCACGGGCTTTGTCAAAATCCATATGGATTGCTTCTGCTTCCAGGTTTAACCTGGCATTTGCAATCGAAGTATATGACAAGCCAATTTTTAATTCAACAGCTTCATTATCTTCCGTTTTGAAAGTAAAATACATGCCGGCGCCTACACCTTTTTCTTCCATTTTACCCGGATTTATTGTGGTATTGATAAAACTTCCGTATGACACCGGTTTTTTATTCATTTTACCAGAAAAGTACATCCTAATGTCGGCGCCCTGCTGGTAAATATTTACATAAACCGGGGAAGTTATTACATATCCTTCAACCCATCCATCGTTCGTGTAGGTAATGGATGCATCTTTCACTTTACCACTTTCACCTTGCTGATTTCCTATGTCAAAAAGAATATTTGCCTCGTCTGTTTTCGGAAAAATGTACCGGTGGAAACCAACCCGTTTTGTGGCAGTGAGTTCGGCTTTTACACCGTAATCTTTCAGCAAAACAGAATAATATCCTGGCCTGGCTAATTCATCTTTTTTATCAAATGTTGACCGGTATCCCCCCTCCGGGTTATCAAGATCGCCGGGAATAGTCTGCAGCTTGCCTACTGTAGGGGCAATAACTACACCTCCAACCTGAAATTCATGAAAATTAGCAAAACCTTCGATCGACTTGTGCCTGAAATCATAACCTACGGCTTGCCATCCTCCTGAATTTCCCAGGTGGGCATCAGTTGATGGTGCAAGCTTCGCCATGCCAAATGGTAACGCAGCGGGTGTATAAAAAAACCAACGGCAATGAGCTGTTCCGATATTTGGATCGACATATGACGATGGATTAAAGGTTTCCTCTTTTACTTTGCAAGAAGTAAAAACACCGAAAAGACCAAAAAGAACCAGAATTCTTAATCTCAAATTTACATTCCTGTTATTCATTATTTCCCCATTTTTTATTTGGAACTGATCCCATTTCTAACTCCAAAGTACCCCCGGCAACTACATCTTTAAACTTCAGCTTAGGCACATTTAATGCCTTACCATTCAAACTGGCAGACTGAATATAGATATTTTCACTGGAGTTGTTTTTAGCTTTGATCACGAAGGGTTTCCCTCCATTGTACATCTTGTCAATGTGGATATTAACTTCCTCGAACAATGGCGAAGTAAGATCGAAGGTCGGATCGTCGGTCACGGCTCCGTTCATTTCGAATAAACCCATCGAGGCAATTACAAACCAGCCTCCCATCTGACCCTCATCTTCATCACCTTCCCATCCATGATAAGGTGTATTACCGTAGAAATTATCGAGAATTGCACGCGAATATTTTTGGGTGAGCCATGGTTTTCCGGAGTAGTTAAACAAAAAGGAAGCCTGCATATTTCCTTCGTTGCCATGGTTGATGTAATATTCGAAAGCGATCTCCTGGTGACGATCGAAAGCGTGAGCGGCAAAGTTATGCTTAACCGATTTTTCAAAACCTTCTTCCAGACGTTTATTAAACAGGTCTTTACCAATCATTTTGACCAGACCATTCACATCATGAGGAACATACCATGTATATTGCCAGGCATTTCCTTCCACCCAGTGCAGACCGGAAAACTGATCAAAATTTTTCATCCAGTTTCCGCTTGAGTCTTTCGGAACCTGTAATTTCAATTCCGGATTAAACTGATTTTTCCAGTTTTCCGACCTTTTGCTGAAAAGCTTGTAGTCACTATCCTTGTTCATCGCCTTTGCGAGCTGAGCCGCACAATAATCGGTATAAGCATAGTCTAATGTGCGGCAGGAAGCATCAATTTCAAACGGTACATAACCCAGTTTATTGTAAATATTTAAATATTCCATCCCCGCAAGACCCATACCGGGAAACCGTTTTCCCTGTTCGATTCCATTGTGCCTGACAGCTGCATATAATTTATTCTTGTCGTAATCCCTGATTCCCTTTTGATAAGCCGAAACCATCAGGGCAATTTCGTGTGTTACTTCCATAATCCCTGTAAGCTTCAAACCTGTCGGACCATTATTTGTCCATCCGGTTTTGTCGAAAAGTTCGAGTTCTGTTTTTACCCAATTGTTCATGATATCAGGTGCCACAAGCGATAGAATGGTATTGAAATTCCAGAAGGTATTCCAGAATGCATCACCCCCATACATTACGCCACCTTTGGGCAATTGCTGAATCTTATTGAAGGCGTCAACATAGCGGCCATCCACATCACTCCAGGTTTGCTTAGCAAAACTCCTATAGAAATTTGTATAGAATTTCTCTTTGTTTAGTTCGCTCCCTTTCACTTCAATCGTTGAAAGAAGGTTGTTCCATTGTTCGCGGGCAGATGCAACAGCCGCGTCAAAATCCCATCCGAAAGGTTCCAATTCAGTTTTCAGGTTGTTTCTTGCACCTTCCATATCAACCAATGATAGCCCTACTTTCATCATGATGGCTTCATTATCACTTGTTGAATAAGTTACATAGGCTCCAACATCCTTCTTCCCGGCGATTTGATCAATATTGGTTTTAATCGTATTGTCTTGCCAACCGTTCAACGACTTAAATGGCTTATTAAACTGAATCGTAAAGTAAAGCGTATACTCACCAAAATCGGCTTTTGTTTTGGCATATCCCTCAACTACATTATTTCCAATTTTATTGATGACTGCGTTTTGAATATCAATTTTGTACTCTGTCGGAAAGTTTAAAACCAACAGGATACGAACATCGTCCTTGGCTTTGAAGGTATACTTATGAAATCCGCAATGGGTCGACGCGGTTAGTTCTGCTTTACAATCGGCATCGTAGAGTTCACAGGAATAATATCCTGGCGACGCTTTCTCGCTTTCCTTAAGGATGCGGGAATGAAAACCTGCTCCTGCGCCGCGATAAGCTTTTGAACTTGCGCCATTCTCTTTTGTAAAATCCTGTGTTGCGGGCATCACCATCAATCCGGCCATTGTCCAGGCGTGAATATGACTAAACCCGGTAACATTCATGATTGAATATTCATAACCCGCCATCCAGCCAGACTCCTGGTTATCAGGCCCCAATTGCACCATTCCATAGGGAACACCCGCATAAGGACCTAACATCCAACGCGAATTGGAGGTTCCGGTAAAAACATTCACATAATCCACCGGATTGTGTTTGTTTTGCGCAATAGAGGGGTAGAGAAAACCAAGGGTTCCCAATACAAACAATACGATTTTTAGCTTCATGACAATCATTTTCATTTTAGGAACTGTAGTTCTATATGTTCACTGTTTTTATTGTTTTTCCGATTTAGCAGGAGTTCTTATTATTCAGTCTTCCCAAAATCTTTATTTGGCTTTGGCCCCAACCAAAGCTCAAGTAAGCCCCCTTTCGCAAAATCCTTGTGATAAAACCAGTTCTTTTTCCAGGATTCACCATTCATCTGTGCCTTCTGGATGTAATAGTTTTCGGTTGAATTATTGTAGGTCTTTATCACAAAAGTCTTCCCCGGATAGTATTTGGGATCCAATTTGATCGTTATTTCATCGAAAACCGGACTGGTAATATCATAAACCGGATCAGCTTCTGTTGTGCCGCGCAAACTGAAAAGTCCGAGAGACATCAACGCACTTACTCCTCCCATCTGGCCCTGATCTTCATCATGTCCTCCATAACCCTTATCCGGAGTAATGGCACCATAGGCTTGTTCGTTTACTTTCCTTACCCAGTATTGCGACAGCCAGGGTTTACCTGCATAATTGAAAACATGTGCATTTGAACAACCTGGCTGATTGGCATAACTGACATATCCTCCTCCATATCCGAATACAAAATCTTGCGGTTCTGCCTGCTCAAATGCATAATTCAGTTTGGCACATAGCGTGTCATTGCCTCCCATTAATTCTGCCAGACCTTTGATATCGTGCGAAACAGACCAGGTTGCCTGCCAGGCATTGGCTTCAACCCATCCACTACCATTCAACGGATCATTATGCAACCAATTGCCATTTTTATCTTTGGGAAAAATGAGATTTTGCTGATCGTTAAACAATTTTTTCCATCCGGATGAACGTTTCAGAAAGTAATAGCTGTCATTTTTCTTCCCAAGCTTTTTTGCCATCTGCGACAGTGACCAATCCTGAAAAGCACACTCTAAGGTGATACCTGCATTGGACGGAATATAACCATGATCAATATAGAATTGTAAATCTCCCGGATTAAGTCCCATCCCCATCATTCCGCCAGGCATATGGTTTGATTTCATGGCCTGGTAGGCGCTGTTCACATCTATTTTAGTAAGTATTCCTTTTTGAAATGCACTAACAATCAAATTAGTTGCGGGGCAACTGGTCATGATGTACGAATACCCGCCGGCATTGGGTCCGCGAGGCAGCAATCCTCCGTTTTTGCTGTATTGTACCAATGAGGCAGCAAATTCGTCTAACACTTCAGGCCAGGCAAGGCCCCATAAAATATTAAGATTCCATTGGGTCAACCAAAAAGCATCAGAATTGTACATGTGAAATGCAACTTTCCCCTGGTCGTTTTTAGGAAGGGAACGGATTTTTAGTTTTGCATTTAATGTATGCGTTCCGCTTCTTTCGCCTTCGGTATAATCGGGATAATCGCCACTTATGTCATCCAACTTGTGACGTCCCAACAGGACATGCCATAAATCGGTATAAAACTTAATTTTCTGAGCATCATTTCCTCCTTTCACATCAATACGTCCCAACCATTGATTCCACTCGTCCCGCGAATCCTGCTTTACTTTGTCAAAATCCCAGTGATTACATTCCATATCCATATTATTCCTGGCGTTTTCAATGCTTGTATAGGAAACGGCAACTTTAACCTGAATATTTTCTCCGGCTTTGACCATATAATTCGCCTTTACCCCGGTAGTTGGAGAATCGTGATAACTCCAGCCTTCTGCAATTCGAGGTGTACTTCCAGGTTTTCCTTTTAATTTAGAAATATCGGATAGATTTTCAGAGTCGACCCATCCATCAAGCTGGTCGAAGGGATGATCAAACTTCATCAGGAAATAGATCCGTACATTATCAGGCCCACCCCATAATCGTCCGGTGGTGTTGACAGAACCTTCAATTTCCGTATTGCTTACTTTAGTAACTTCAGCATCGGTCATTGTTGACGTTGACAGGTAACCTCCCAAGTTTAGCAGGATAGTGGCTGCCTCATTGCGCGTGTATTTGAAACGGTAAAAACTCACACGTTCGGTTGAAGTCAATTCTACCCACGTATGATAATCTTTTAAAAATAAACGGTGATATCCCGGCTGCACAATTTCATCATCGTGAGAAAAGCTTGATTTCCAGCCTTGCTCACCTTTTGTCGGATCAGTAGTGCCGGCAACCGGCATCAATGTAATTCCTGAAAGCATCCAGCCGTGTACTTGCGGAAAGCCTAAAATTTCAGTTGAATTGTAGTTATATCCGCCTCCATACTGATTCTTGTTCCGGGTTAAAGGAGCGGCTCCTACCATTCCGAAAGGACGACCTCCGGTAATAAAGAAAAAGTACCTTCCCCTGGTTGTTTCGATATAAGGATCAACCCAGGAAACAGGGTCAGCATAATCCTCTGTAGAAGGAAAAACTTCAATTTCAGAAAATCCCAGGTTTAGTCCGTCACCATCAGTAACATCAAACCGGAACCATTTAATCCTTTTTGACGGGAACGAAATTACTTTCGGGGTTCCGTCGTTAGGAATCCGGGTAACACTGATTTTACTCCCGTCACTGAACAAGAGTGTACCTCCAGCCGTATGTGATTTTTCGTCGGGGCGATCATACAGAATTATTTTGCTGATATTTTTAGAGCTGTCACAATCCAAACGAATCCAGGGATAATCAATCTGGCCCCAAAAAGTCATGCCGCTGCCCGAAACCCATTCGCATTGATTCATTATTCCAATCTGTCCATCACTTACTTTTGAAGAACCGGATTCAGTATTTAATGATGATGATGCTGTCGTTTTGAACCGGGATGCAATATTGTCCGCCCCGGCAACTGCAACTTTTAAACAAAGAAGCAATACGCAAACCGATAATAAGACTTTAAAATTCAGGTTCATGAATAAATGTTTTTTAAACAGGTGACTGCGGGTCAAAACGGCAATTATTTCTTATCTCTTTATATCAATCGTATAGGTAAACTTTTCGGCGATATAATAACCAATATTGTATTCGATAGGCCTGTTTCCAGGATCAGAAACAAACCGTTCACGAACCAGCACAGGATCTCCCCTTCCAATTCGTAATCGTTTGGCAGTTTGTGCAGAAGCACTTTTTGCACGAATTCTTTCAGAGGAAATTGAAGGTACAACATGGTAATCATGCTCAATAATATCATAAAGAGGTCGCGTAAAATCTTCCTTTCCAGTCAATCCAATTCGAGGATGGAAATAACTTTCAAAATGGACAAAAGGTCCGTCATCGAATCCCCGCAACCGCACAAGACACAACACCTCTGTTTCCACCGGAATTTGCATAAAAGCGGCAATTTTGGCATCCGCTTTTACCCAGTTGGTTTCAATAATGAAATTGATGAACACAACTCCCTTCTCCGACATCTCCTGCGTAAAACTGTGCCAGCTATCAAGGCTGGTTGTCACTGTATTTTGTGAAACCTTGGTTCCTACCCCTTTTTTCCTGACCAGAAGACCTTCGTATTCGAGCTTATTTGTGGCCTGCCGGATCGTATTTCTGGATATTCCCAACCGTTTTGCAAATTCAACTTCTTTGGGTAAAAATCCTCCGTTTTTATATTCCGGAAGTTCAATCAATTTCCGAAGCAACTCTTCAACCTGATAATGAAGTGGTACCGGACTATTGTGATCTATCTTTAATTCCATTTGTACATATGTTCAGACATACAAATAAAATGAAATTAATTGGAAAATAAAACCAGTTATAAAACATGTAATTAAGAAACCCGTTGCTGGCAAATGATTCAGATCAATTGGCCTGCAACGGGCATAAATTAGATGTTTAAACTATGCGTATAATAAATCCTATTTTGCCACCTTGCTCACTTTAAATACGACAGCATATTTCGATGGTAAAGATTTTGCCTGACTTTCAGAAACGGAAAGTTTAAAGCCCGAACCATCCGTTTTCCACTTGAATGAACCTCCCTTTTTGCCAGGCATTGTGATTTTAGCCCCTTTTTCAGGAACAAAACCGTTTACCTGAATATCCGCCGGAAGTTGTTCATTTTCGGCAAGCAGGTAAATAATATAGGCAGCGCCATCCTTCCCTTTCGTAAACCGTAATTTGCCATCCACATAGGGGGCAATTGGTCGGGTATTGTAAATTGCTTCACCATTTATCTTCAACCATGCACCCATATCATCGAGACGGGCATATGCCTCATCGTACCAGGTACCATCGGGACCCGGACCAATATTCAGCAGCAGGTTACCGCCTTTGGCAACAATATCGGCAAGCATGTGAATCATGTCGCGTGATGGTTTCATTTTGGCATTGTATGAAAAAGACCATCCGCCACCCATGATAATGCATGATTCCCAGGGGTAAGGCAACAATTTACCCGGAACCATATTCTCCGGCGTCAGGTAATTTTGATTTTTGCCTTCAACAGCGCGGTCAACAACTATGGCATCAGGTTGTTTCGAACGGATTTTGGTAACCAGTTCATCCATTTTAATATCCTGATTAAACGCTTTTTTAACGCTGAACCCGGAAACCTGAGGAGCTTCGCCGGCAGGCCCAGCCTGTTTTTGAACCCAGCCTCCATCAAACCAAAGCAAATCGATTTTACCGTAATTCGTGCAAAGCTCCATCACCTGGTTGTGTGTGAAATTCACAAAACTGTTCCAGCGTTCAGGGTACTTAGCAGGGTCGTAATTTACATTCCGGTCAAGAGGAGGAAAATGGGGCCACCAATAATCAGAACTGTGCCAGTCGGGTTTCGAAAAATAGGCACCAACCCACAAACCCTGGTTCCGGAAGGCATTGAAAATCTCCTTCGTAACATCGGCCTTCGGATTCGTATGAAACGGGCAATCTTTTCCTGTAATCTTATAATCAGTGTATTTACTGTCGAACATGCAGAACCCGTCATGGTGTTTCGTGGTAAAAACGACATATTTCATACCGGCGTCCTTGGCTGCTTTAGCCCATCTCTCCGGATCAAATTTTACTGGGTTGAATGTTTTTCCAAGATTTTCGTACCTTTTTTTATAGGCAAAGTAGTCTTTCACCGTGTCCGGCACACACCATCCTTCGTCTTCGGGACAAATCGACCACGACTCCACGATTCCCCACTGGCTATAGGGGCCCCAATGCATCAGTAGTCCGAATTTGATATCCTGCCATTCATCAATCCGATGTTGAATAAGCGGATTTGGATCAGGAACATAGGTCTGTACTTCATGCTGAGCAGAGACTTTCAATCCCGTAAGTATCAGAAAAAGAAAAACAAGTTTTAGTGATCTCATAGAAGTAGTTGTTTATTTATTAGTTTGTTATTCCTGAATGTAAAAATAGCACATTAGAACGAAACAGATCAAAGTCACTCCAACCTTTTTAAACATTTTTAGTAACACGCAGGAAGTTATTATAAAATATCAGGATTAAAAAAATTTGTTTTATCTTGGTACCATCTAAAAATAAATACAATAGCAATGAAACGAGCACTTACCCGAATAATGATTTTACTGTGCTGCGCCTTCGTATGGAGCTGTAAGCCTAACAAAACCTTCACCGCTGATGAAATTTCCCTTATCCCACAGGTTCAGAAAATGACCTTGGGCGAATCGTCGTTCCAATTTAAAAAAATGACGCTGCTTGTCGTGGAAAATGCCGAGCAAAAACTTGTTGCTGATCAATTTGCCGGTTTATTCGAGAAATCAGCAGGTTGGAAACTGCAGGTTGCATTTGGCGGCGATCGGGGTTCCGATCAGGTTTATTTTAAAACAGATCTGACCTTACCCGCTGAAGGCTATTCGCTCGAGGTGCAGAAAAAGCGCATTGAAATAAAGGCATCACAACCGGCAGGTTTCTTTTATGCCTTACAGACTTTGCGACAATTGCTACCTGCTGAAATCGAAAGTAGCCAGAAACAGGAAAATGTGAAATGGCTGGTTCCTGTCATTAGCATTTCGGACAGCCCATCCTTCCCCTGGAGAGGCTATATGCTCGATGTTTCGCGCCACTTCTTTTCGAAAGCTGAAGTTTTGCGCATGATCGACAACCTGGCTTTTCATAAAATCAACACGTTTCACCTGCATCTAACGGACGACCAGGGCTGGCGGATTGAGATTAAAAAATACCCTAAACTAACCGGAATCGGTGCCTGGCGTGTTGACCGTGAGGATAAACCATGGAACGCCCGTCCGAAACAGGTAGCGGTAGAAAAAGCTTCTTATGGTGGATTTTATACACAGGAAGATATCAAGGAAATGGTTGCTTATGCTCAAAGCCGGTTTGTGACGATCGTTCCGGAAATTGAAATGCCGGCACACGTTACTGCAGCTTTGGCAGCTTATCCGCAATATTCGTGCACTGGAGGTCCTTTTACGGTTCTGCCCGGTGGTGTATGGCCGATAACAGATATTTACTGCGCCGGAAACGACTCAACCTTTCTGTTTATTGAAGATATTCTCTCTGAAGTAATCGATTTATTCCCATCTAAATACATTCATATTGGCGGTGATGAAGCCACGAAAACAGAATGGGAAAAGTGTCCAAAATGCAGAAAAAGGATCCGGACTGAAGGGCTTAAAAATGTGGGTGAACTTCAAAGCTATTTTATCAAACGGATTGAAAAGTTTGTCAATTCGAAGCACAAGATTCTACTTGGCTGGGATGAAATAATTGAAGGTGGCTTGCCTGCTGAAGCAACAGTGATGAGCTGGCGCGGATTTGAAGGAGGTATAGAAGCTGCCAGGTTGGGGCATGATGTTGTGATGACTCCAACCTCCGATTGTTACATCGATTACTACCAGGGGCCAATGGATCAGGAACCACTGGCGATCGGTGGTTATCTGCCATTAAGTAAGGTTTACAATTTCAGCCCTGTTCCTCCTGAATTAGACGCAGAAGCGGCTAAACATATACTGGGTGGACAGGCCAATTTATGGACTGAATTTGTACCAAACTTCAAACATGCCGAATACATGACCTTTCCACGAATTGCAGCAATGGCTGAAGTTTTGTGGAGCCCGAAAGAAGTCCGGAACTGGGATGGTTTTTCGCGCCGTATCCGGATGATGATGAAACGATACGATCAGATGGGGATTAATTATTCAAAGAGTGCCTATAAAGTAAGCGCCAAATCGCAATACAACATTGAGAAAAAACAGTTGGCAGTGAGCTTAAGCAGCGAACTTGCAGGTAGTGAAATTCATTATACCACCGATGGCAGTGAACCAAATTCGCAATCAGCAACTTATACAGAACCGGTTTTACTGGATAAAACATCGGTTCTTAAAGCAGTATCCATCGAGAACGGATCTCCTGCCGAAAAAGTGTTAAGCCAGTCCTTTAACATCAACAAGGCAACCGCCAAACCAGTCAAATACCTGATTCCGTACAGCGAAAACTATAAAGGTTCGGGTGAATATACGCTGGTTAACGGCATCCGTGGAAGCACCAATCATGCTGATGGTGAATGGCAAGCCTGGTCCGGGACCAATATGGCAATTGTGATTGATTTACAAGAAGCTACCGAAATTCACACGATTTCAGCAGGATCACTCCAAAGTGCCGGATCGTATATCTTTCTTCCCAAAAAGGTTGAATTCTATACTTCGGATAATGGCACTAATTTCAATAAAGTAGCTGAAGTATTGAATGATGTAAATCCTCTTTCAGCAGATAAACAACTGAAAGAGTTTACAGCCACTTTTAAACCAATAACTGCCAAATTTGTGAAGGTGGTGGCTCAGAATCTGGGCAGATGTCCTAAAGGTCACATTGGTGAAGGCAAACCTGCCTGGTTGTTTATTGATGAGATTATCGTGGAATAAAAAGGAGTTTCCTCCCGACAAAAAGCCAATTCCGAAACGCGGGATTGGCTTTAATTTAAAATTTTCAGGTGAGTACAGCTATAAGCTAACTGAAATGCAATGTGTGTCTAAAGATAATCGGTTGGGTGATTGCATTCTTCAGACTGTTCAACTTGACAACAAATTTTTAACTGGACAGTCTTCCCAACCAACTGGACGGCAAGAAACCTTACCCGGACGGGCAAAACCCTATTTTCTTTAAGTTTACCTTAGTATAAATACACATTTCCCTTGATTTAAACCTTATTAATTTGTCTTTAAATCAATAATATTCTATTAGAGAATATGACCACTCTCCACACTTTGATGGACACTCTCGCTTAACAATTTTACCATTTACACAGTTTAATGGACATTACCGGACATTACCGTCAATGACCATCCGATGTAAAGCAATTTTCACAGCAGGTCTCGCAATGTCGTCCCGACATAAAGCAATTTTCACCCAAGGTTTCGCAATGTCATCCCGACGTAAAGCAATTTTTACCCAAGGTTTCGCAAAGTCAATCCACAGTAAAGCAATGCTTTCCCGTAGTAAAGCAATATGCATCCGAGATCTCGCAATGTCATCTCGACGTAAAGCAATTTTCACCCGAGGTCTCGCAAGGTCAATCCAATGTAAAGCAATTTTAACCTTGGGTTAAACATAGTCGATCTATGGTAAAGCAAGGTCTACCTGGTATAAAACAACGTTCATCTAATCGTATGCCAAGTGAGCCTAAAGTAAACTTTATTCAAAGGAATTTTTCATGGCAGACTCAGAAATACACGATTGATGAGGATCATATCCGGGAAACAAAAAAAAGGCCACCCAGAGTTGGGCAGCCTTTTTATAACTTTTTGAAGAATGTATTAATAACCCGGATTTTGTGTAAGACCTGGGTTTGCATCCCTTGCTGTACGTGGAATCGGGAAAAGGTAGCATTTCACCGGAGTAATGGCTTTCCATCCCGGAATAGCGTTCAAGAAAGTGCCAAACCGAATCATATCCTGACGTGCTGAAATTTCCCAGGCAAGCTCGAAACGTCTTTCCTGATAGATATCAGTAAGGGTAACTGCTGTTTTAAGTTTAGCAGGATCGTCAAATGCTCTTTTGCGGATTACATTGACTAATCGGGTAGCCTCAGCATTATCACCTCCGGAACGAACAAGTGCTTCGGCCTTCATCAGGTATACATCTGCAAGTCTGAAAATCGCAAAATCGTTTTCAGCGTCACCATTTTGGCCGCTTTCAAACTCCCATTTCCAACAGCGTGCACCATCTTCCTGTTCTGTTTGCCCCCAACCGTCGGCATCAATTCCGTATTTCATCGTAACATCTACTGTGTGGATTAATGGGCGTCCATGGGCAGTAATATAAACTGCTCCGGTAGCCGGGTCCTTCATCGGGCCGGTCAGAAAAGACCAGGCAATACGTTTATCGGCTGCATCATAAGCCTTAACGTAGTCGGGCATAGCACAGATACCGTTCCATGTTCCGATTTTAAGTCCAAGTGAAGGAGCTGCAAGGTAGTGAAGTGTACGTTGAGCGATATGATTGCCACCATCGCTGGTACTGAATACGATCGGGAAAATAATTTCCTGAGAGTTTTGATTCTTAACAATGAAACTCTGCTTAAAAGAAGGTTCAATAATATAGCTCAAACCAAGAACCACATTACAAGCGTCAATGCATTCCTGCCACTTTGCTCCTCCTGCAGGGTTCCAAACCATTGCATTCAGGTACATTTTAGCAAGCAACGTATAAACAGCGCCTTTGGTCATTTTACCATAACTGGCTGAAGAAACATCGCTTCTAACGACATCCTTAATCGCGTTAAGTTCACCAAGAACGAAAGTATAAACTTCAGCCCTTGTTTTTGTTGTAGGCAGGTTCTTGTCATTAAAGTCAGTTACAATCGGAACATTTCCGTAATAGTCGAGCAACATATAATACCAGAAAGCCCTCATACCCCTGATTTCTGCAAGGATCTGCGTTTTGTCCGTAATAGATTGATTCTCGTTAATCATCGAAAATATCTTATTACAAAGCGTGATGCTCTCGACAGCACTTTTGTAGGAATCGGTAACCAAACTGGTTCCCGGAGTCCATGTGTGAAAACGCAACTCTTTAAACTGTCCGCCATCCCACCAGTCGCCACCTTTGCGAGTTGGGGTGATTGCCATATCTGATGAACATTCACTAAGTAAAAAATAATTAGAAGGAAAGACACCTTTTAAAGTTCGGTATATGGGTGCGATCAATGAGTTTACCTCTTTGGTGTTTTTACCAAATTGGTCAACCGGCAATTTATCAAAAACTTGTTCATCAAGATTAGTACATCCTGGAAAAGAGAAGGATGTAATCATGACAACTAAGAAGATATATATTTTTATTTTTTTCATGGTTGTTGAAATTTTATATTTTAGAAACTAAGGTTGACGCCCAGCGAAAAAGTTCTGGATTTAGGATAGTATTCACGTCCTTCAACACCTGGGTTAAGTCCGGACATTTCAACTTCAGGATCAAGCCCATCGTATTTGGTGATTATAAACAAGTTTTGCCCTGTTAAATATAATCTCAATTTGGTGAAACCCCATAATCCTTTGGTGTCAAAATTGTAAGCCAGCGAGGCATTGTCCAACCGTAGAAATGAGCCCTTTTCGATGTAAAGGCTGCAATATTTTGGACTTTCTGTTAATCCCAATGTGAGTGCATCTCTCAACACATTCGCTCCTGGAAGCCACTGGGTGGTAGCATATGACATTTTGGAAAAATTCAATACATCATTTCCATAAACACCTCTGAAAAAGAAATTTAATTCCATTTTTTTGTAGGTGATCACATTTGCAATCCCATAGGTGAATTTTGGTTGAGCGGAACCGATATAGGTGCGATCTTCGTCTGTCAAACCGGGTTTACCGTCAATCATATCGTCCATGATATATTTTCCGGCGCTATCAAGACCTTTGCTAACCCAACCATAAAATGTACCAACTTCTTTGCCTTCTTCAACAATATGAGTTGTATTGTTTGAACCGCCACGTATCCAGGCATCGCCTGTTTTAATTGAAGTGGTCGTAAAATTATCATTTGAAAGACTTGTAATTTTGTTTTTGTTTTGGGCAAAATTGACCGATGTATTCCAACGCAAATTTTCTTTACGGATGATGTCTCCGCTAATTAAAACTTCAAATCCTTTATTTGACATAGAACCTACATTGGCCATCATGGTTCCTTTTAAGTATGGTGGCTGAGGTACTGTATAAAGGTACAAAAGATCTTTTGTCTGCTTATCGTAGTACTCAACACTTCCACTCAACCGGCCTTTAAAAAAACTATAATCAAAACCAACATTGAACATCGCGGTTTCTTCCCATTTCAGGTTAGGATTTTCATTCTGATCGAATTGATAGGCAGAATACCACTTGCCGTCATCATAATACTGACCTGCTCTTCCGTACAATGGCAAGGAAAGGTAAGGTTTAAAATCAGCCCCATCCTGGTTACCCGATATACCGTAACCAATCCTGAATTTCAATTCATCAAGGAAACTTACATCTTTAAGGAAAGACTCCTCTTTCATCTGCCATGCTGCAGAAGCCGATGGGAAGGTACCCCATTGGTGGTTCTTCCCAAATTTGGAAGATCCGTCACGACGTATTGAGGCAGTTAGAATATACTTACTTAGAAATGAATAATTAACCCTGCCGAAAAAAGAGATTAATTTATTCATGTTCTTCTCTGAATATGCATCGCCAGCACGAAGGTTTTCACCAGCACTAAGGTTATTGAAACCAAACAAATCAGTTACAAACTGACGGTTTTGGGCACCCATTTTTTGATAGTAATTATCTTCGTAAGAATAGCCACCAAGTACATTAAAATTATGACTACCGATGATTTTTTTGTAGTTTATGGTAGTCTCTAAAAGTTGTTTATCTATAGTAAACGCTTCCCGTTTGGCATATCCCAAATCATTGCGACCCCGTTCAGTTGTTGAGTTATAATATTGACCAAAGTCATCACTCTCACGTTGTTTTAACACGTTAATACTGGCTACAAGACCTTCTACAATATCTAAATCGGCCTTAATGTTTCCAAAATAGAGGCTATTTTTATGCGGTTGCGAGTTATAGGTCATGTTACGAACGGGATTACCCTGATCATATTCCTGACTGTCAAACCATGTTCCATCTGTGTTTTTAACAGGATAAACAGGGAGCATGTTATAAGCCAAAACAAAATTACGCGTATCGCTCTCCTGATAATCACGTTGTGTAATAGCACCGTTAAATGCAATATTCAACCTGTCCTGAAGCGCTTTCTGATTAAACGAAAAACGGGCATTGTAACGCTTCATAAAGTTGTCTTTTACTACTCCTTGTCGATCCAGATAAGAGATGGATGCTCTGTAATTGCTGTTCTTGCCGCCTCCGGAAAGTGAAAGACTATGACTCTGTGTAACACCGGTACGCATGATCTCGCCAAACCAGTCTGTATTTCCTCCTTTGTCAAGGCCTGTGGTACTAATATTGTTTTCTGTGGCATAGTTTCTCCATTCGTCAGCATTCAATAAGTTAGGTTTGTTGGTAACATCATCAACCGCAACATAACCTTCATAATCAACAGATGTCTGATCCTTTTTCCCTTTTTTAGTTGTGATAAGGATTACACCACTACCCGACCTCGAACCGTAGATTGCAGCCGCAGAAGCATCTTTAAGTACACTCATCGATTCAATGTCCTGAGGAGCTACAGAAGACAGGCTCATACCAGGAACACCGTCAATAACAATGAATGGCTGACTGCTTGCCGTTAACGAAGAGGTTCCTCTCAAACGAATCGTTTGTTCTTTGGTAATATCGCCGCTACCATTGGTAATTGTCAAACCGGCCACTTTACCCTTTAACAAATCAACTCCTGAAGTAATAACCCCTTTGTTGAAGCTCTTTTCCGATACATTGACAACAGAACCCGAAATTTCACGTTTGGTTTGAGTTCCATATCCAACAGCAACAACCTCTTCCAGACCAATCGTCTCATCAGCCAGCGTAAAGTTATACACAGATTTAGTGTCGATAACCGCTTCCTGGTTAATCATTCCAACAAATGAAACAACCAGTGTTTTAGCATCATCTGGAAGCGATAAGGTGAACTTACCATCCATGTCTGTTGTAACACCTGTTGTGGTTCCTTTTACAACTACCGCTGCACCCGGTACTCCCATACCCGATGAATCAGTTACTTTCCCGGAGATAGACTTCTTTTGTCCAAAAGCCATCCCAATAGTCAATACCAATAGAAGAACCATAGACAACAACATCCTGGTCCATTTTCCTTTTGGTAGAAAAATCAGATTTTTTTGTTTCATAAATACATAAACTTTAAAATTAGTTAATAAAGAAATAAGAACGCATAATTAATTATTCAATCATAATTTTATCTTTTTTGAAATACTATCAATCCTCTGAATATTATTTGGAAAAGCTTCACTTAAAAATCAGGAAAAGGAAGCAGGATAATCATTCATTTGCTGTTATTTTGGAATAAATAAATAGCAATTCAATTGCTTTCACTTATATAATTTTTCTTCTTTCATTTTGGTCCTTCAAAGTTAACAAATATTAACTATTATTGAGCGCTTTAAACAATGCATCAGTGCGAATATTATTATGCAAACGTTTGCACCAGACATGTTATACAACATACTTTTATACTTTTGAACTTTACGCTTAATTTCATGTGCGATTTTAGTGGATTAGTAATTATTAATAGCCTTGATTTTGCTTTACAT
>Ga0209585_10000135_pt1 | contig 28320 bp, 16 predicted proteins | sample NGEPerone_FD_185491 | JGI IMG/M metagenome (GOLD analysis project Ga0209585, IMG submission 185491) | Arctic peat soil microbial communities from the Barrow Environmental Observatory site, Barrow, Alaska, USA - NGEE Permafrost154B-one... | ecosystem: Environmental > Terrestrial > Soil >... | reverse complement strand
ATAATCGAGTGTAACTTTAAGTTTGCCGTTGCCAAAAACAATGAGGTTATCGGCAGACCGGTTCGATATACTGATTTGTCCTTCTGCTGATGAATTGGCGAAAAGAATTAGCATGAATATAAACTTCAATAGCAAATAGTTCTTCTTCATAAATGTGTTCTTAATTTTTAATTTCTGATTAATCTTTTTTTTAGAAAGTTAAAATCCTTTCCAAAAACTCAACCGAGTGTTCAGTCAGGATTCATAACAAATTATAGTTCAATGATATACGTTTCTCGTTTTTTATATTATCCTTTCCTTATACATGATGTTATCTGCCGGTGCCATTTTACATCTTCCCACATTCCCTTAAAATGAGGGTGGGTAAAGTTTGAGGTGCAGATAAACCTGTATTCCCTATGTTTCAATGCCAGGTCAACACATATTTCAGCGCTTTCCTTTATCCACTTCCAGTCTATTTCCGGGTGGTCGAGCCAGCCAACAGAGCCCCAGCCTTCCGTATTCCCGCAAACCACATTTTGCCTGCGTGCATCATTGGCCACCATTGCAATTTGTCCATCCATCCAGTCAACCAAAGTCTGTTTATTCTCTTTCCAGAACGTTTTTAAACCGGCATAAACATGTCTGAAATCGTGTTCAACATTTCCTTCACCAATAATATCTGTTCCCGGAATGGAACCGTTATGTTGAAACCAAACGTGGTTATCTATGGCATCAAAATTTGTTTTCGTGACATTTTTATACGACCAGGTATGCAGTGAAGCAAAATAATCAAACTGAGGAAAAGACTTTCGCATATCGTTTATCAACCCATTCAGGAAATCGTTATAAAACATCTTCTTCAGCGGATTTCCCTCTTCGTTTTCCGAGAATTCGGGTAGATGGGCATTGGGATTGTCGAGTTTGAACTTTTTGATGTCCGACCGCTTGTTCATCTCATTTTTCAGCCAGTCAAATCCGTGCACATCGGGATATTCATTTAACAAATCCACATACATGATATTGTCATCCAACAGGTTGTTTTTATCGAGAAATTCAAGTGTTTCTTTCCAAGCCCTGAGCAAACCTCCTTCTTCCATAAAAATTCCTGTCCGTTCGGTATTATGCCTTAAAAACCAGGTAGCCAATCCAACTTTAATTCCGTATTTCCTGCATTTGGGAAGGAACTCCAGGAGTGCTTCGCGGGGTCTGAACGACATGGTCATATCATTTCCCCACAACGCCGGTTTCCAGTCCTTCTTCTCTGCCCGGAATTCTTCCTGAATGATGCCATCGGTATTGGCAGCGACAAACTGTGGTATGGCATCCATTCGTATGGAATCGTAACCACGTTCTGCAAGACCTTCCAAAACCGCATCCCAGTTTTCAAAATCTCCATAACGATGATGCCTCAAAATCCAGCTGAAATCCCACATAGCTATAGCTGTGTTGTTCTTTAACTCTGAAATTTTGGCATTGTCGTTTCGTGGATTCTGCACAGTATTAGTGCTACCTGAACTTACCATTGGACCGGTCATCAGCGCTCCTGCTCCTGCAGCTGTTAAATTGATGAATTTTCTTCTTTCCATAATGATTATTTTTTTCGTTAAACAACAGGAATATTGTTTTACTGCCCTCCCATTTCACTTTTAACTGAAACTATACAGGATCCTGTTGAGCATTTAAGTTATATGTAGTTAACAAAATGATATTACTTTTTCGGCTATACTTTAATAGTTTGTTTTCCGCTCTCTACAATTTCAAACGGGCATAGAGAAGGATTTGCCACGTTTCTTTTTTTACCGAAAAAGTCGGTATTGATCTCTACTTCTGAATCGTCTGCATTTTCAAACGGCAAATTGGAAATGATGGCCTTACCTAACAATTCGGTGGTTACCAACATTCATTATGTAACTCAATATATATTAATGGTTTATTGATATCCACCCGTGAAAAATATTTCAGCTTTGCCTATCAAACCTGAATTTAACAAAGGGCCTTCTTTTCTAAACTTATTCTTAATATTGGTTCGTGTATAGGCTTTCCCATCAGGATTTATTAAGTCCCCGACAATTCTGTTGTTCCAGGTATTTATAACCTGAACAGTGATAGTATTTGACCCGGCTTTCAGGTAAGGGGTGATCAGTACGTCATAAGGGGGTGTCCAAACGATGCCACAATCATTACCATTAACAGAAACACGGGCCATTTCCTGAATATCCCCGAAACTAGCGTAAGCTTCAGTCCCTTTGGATAAGACCTCGTCCTTAATTATAAAATTTCGTGTATAAGTTGCAGAGCCGGAATAATATTTGATGCCTTTCTCATCAATATCAGACCAGCTAATGAGTTTCTCCATCCTGAATGATTTTGGGCCACCCATTTCGGGATTGAAGCTAATATCCCAATTGGAAGTAATATCAATAGGTTCGTTCGTTTTTACTACCTTTTGATCTTTATGAAAACCATACTGTAAATTGTATTTTAACCCGGAATCATTTTTGCCTGTGGTACTATTTCTGAAAACTACAAATCTTGAAGAAATAGGATTCATAATCAGCTCAATACTTATCCCGTTTTTCACTTTTGAAAATTTCACATCCCTTTGTATCAGGCCGCTTTCGGCATCCCACAATTCAGGAATTCTGTTTTTGTCAACCCTGAAAACACATGATATTTGCTGTTCTGTATGGCTGCTGTTTGAAACAAAGTAGATGTCTTCAGCATCAGTCTGACGATGAATATAGTCGATGTGCCGGTCGCGATTATCAATGTCTTTTACTTCGAAATCGGTTGGAACATTCAACTCTTCAAGTACCTGTTTCACTGATTTCCCCCAATAGATAGTTCCTTTCCCATAACGATTTGAAAGTATTTTTTTACCATCGCACTTGCCCCATAATTTTTCCGCAATGGCCTTAACTTCTTTGTCGCAATCGGGGTAATTCTTTAACGAAGTCGCTCTTTCAGGGCGTCGGCCAATTACCACTGCCCCTTTATAAACCAGCTTTTCAATGCTTTTTAATACTTCAAGAGATATTGCGTCTTTGTCGGGAAGCAGCATTACTCTATACGATTGGCCAGAGGGTAAAACAAATTTTCCATTTTCCTCAGATAAATTTTTAGTTATAATGTCAGCGTTTATATAATCAAAGTCGTAACCTGGCAATTCTCCCGGATTAACTGGTTTTGGCAATCCACAATGGAGGCAGTGGTTATCATCATATAAATGTTTTAGGTTAGGATCTATACGCTTTGGAGGTACGAGATTGGGGGCCTGATCGCCGTAATAGAGGCAGGCATCTCCGACAAAGTTCCCCTGCCTAAGCATAAATGAACATCTGCTGAGATAATCCATTAATGGTCGTACCATTTCCCACCAGGTTGTATTTACATTGATATGTTCGCCGGCATGATAGGCAAATCCAGGTTTGCCAGCTATTTCAGGATTATGAGCAAATGTATGAAAGACAACCTGATTCAATCCTTCGCAGAACGCCACATCAAATAACTGCTTATAATCGGTTGGTCCCTGTTGCCAATTCTGCCAGCCAGTAAGTGATTCTGAAGCTACTATTTTTTTACCGTATATATGAGCAGCGCTGGCCGCTTCATCGGTAACCCAAAATTGTTGCCTGTTCCAGAATTCTCCCATTGGGATATTTGTGTTTCCGAGTGCCTTTAAGGGATCAACTCTCGGATAGCCTCCATGGCCAGCTTCGGCAAACATCTGAATTCCAGCCTTATTAGCAATTTCAACAGATTGACCAAAATGATTTTCAATGATCAAATCGCTTACCAGCCGGTTATAATCACCCAGGAACCGTTTCCCAAAAATAGTGTCTTTGCTACTATATCCCTGAGTAAGGGGGAGGTATGGTTTAGGGTCATATCCGAAACGGGATTTAAATTCCATTATAAAGCCCGGAGTCCAGTCTTTCGCCGGCCAAACCTCATAACTATCTACTTCGAGGTACTTTAAATGTTGATCTGGGGTACTTACCTTTGCCAACCGTGTAAGGATGGTATCGAAATGGATCTTTGTTGCTCTTCTGCTCAAATGATCGATCATCAACCCCTGGGAGTTTGGACTCGGACATTCCAGATTCTGACCGGTATTACACATAAAAAAGGAGATAACATCCCATTGTCCCTCAGGCACTTCCCACTCAATATATTTATCCTCTAACGTGAACTTATCCAATGAAATCGTTTTAACCCCTGTATAATCAATCTCTTTTGATCCGGAATGTGGTATTGCGATTGAACATATCAATGAGTATACTTTTGGTTCTCCTGTTTGTTTTTTTGGCTTTCCAATGACAATCTTTTTCTTAGATGGCCCTGTAACAGTCTGGTTAACGCTAAGCGTCTCTTTACTTGCATCGCTCTCCTCAATCCAGTCACCACCGGCATTCCAGCTACTGGAAGCTATCATCCCGAGATTCAGTCCGAGCCGGCCACCTGTCTTCAACGCAAGGGAGATGTACCCCAATGATTTTTTGCCCAAAAAGGCAGGACCTTCGGGAATGGTTTTTCCAGGATCGGCAAGTGAACCCACGTCCCATATAAATGCTCCCTGCATCCCTTTGTTTTTCATCTCTTCCAGTTCATAAACCATTTTGGTCGTATCGACATAGCCGTTCAGCCAATCCCAAAACGCCAGGGGTCGGTTCTCTATGGAAGGATTTACGAAACCAGCTTCGAGGAGTCCGTTTCCAGGCTTTTTACACTGGGTAGAAAGAAATGCTGTTAATAAAGTAACAGTAATGATCTTAACAAGATTCAACAGTTTAGTTCTCATTATGTATAAAATTTAAATATCTGATTTGAATTGATTGAACCGAAAATGTTCCGGGATATGAGCAAAAGTTATTCATTTGCGTCTAAATTAGTTTAACTACGAATCACCTTTTTGCTAAGCTCTTGAGGCTTTTTACCACTCAATTTGCCGATTTCTGAGTTATGTGGGCATGTTTCGCCCATACACTTCCTTGTTGCCCCTCATTTTTCCCTCATTTCTGTAAAGGTAACCGGCCCCAACAGTCCTGCTGTCTGAAGCCTGAACGGTTCATCTCCGCCCGGCCACACTTCTGATTTCATATAAGACTGATTGGTTTTGCAGAACCGGTCTTTCGGGTCCGATAACATATCACCTGTCATCCGGTTAACCCACAAATTAACTATTTCTATCTTAAGATCATTTGTGCCGGCTTGAACTAATTGGCTGATATCTAACTGATAGGGTTTTTTCCATAAAATCCCTGCGGATTTTCCATTAATAAATACCTCTGCCACATCGCGTACCTCACCCAGGTCAAGCATCAATTTCCTTTTAGTAGATCCTGCATCCAAATTGAATGAATTATGATAGACTGCTGTTCCGGAGAAGTATTTGATTCCGGGATCTTTGGATTCTGTCCAGGAAATCAACCGGTCGAAAATGGCTGATGGCGGGGCTCCCCATTTCGGCGGAAAATTCACCTTCCAGGGTCCGGAAATTTCGGTTTTAGTGGCATCAAGCTTATTGTCAGCAAATACTGATAGTTTACTGCGGTTGTTTTTATTGAAAACAACAAAGATGGAACCGTGAGCGGGTAGGCTTATCTCAAAACTTGTTTCACCTTCCCCTTTGGTATAATTTGAAACACGGGAAACGGTACCCATTGAAGCATCCCATATTTCCGGATACATCCCCGTTACACGGAACCGGCAGGTCGCGTTTACAGACTCTTCCCTGTCATTTCTCAAAAAATAGATCTCTCCGGAATCAGCTGTCCGGTGAATGTAATCAATTTCGGAAGGCCCGCTAAAACTGAAATCAGGTTTGATATGATTTTTTCCCAATACCTCATCGGCAGAAATTCCCCATATTACCCGACCTTTCCCGCAGGTGTTCTCAAGGATGGTTTTGCCATCTGCTGCCCCCCATAACTCACCTGAGAGCTGATTCAGTGCAATGTTTTCCTTTTCCCAATTATTCAAACCCGGAACTGTTGTTGGCCTGGGCCCCACTACCGTTGCTCCAGCTTTTACCAGTTCGCTGATTTTTTTCAATACTTCAAGTGGCATGTGAACCTGCTCGGGTAGCAGCATGATGGCATAGCTCATCCCATCGGGTAAAACCAGCCGGCCATCTTTAACCGACATCTTGTTCAGGATAATATCAGAGTTAACCACGTCAAAATCATAACCTTTTCCCAACCCTTTGAGCCTTGGTTTTTCTGGCACATCGTGGAATAGCGGGAAGAAATTAGGAGTCTGGTCGCCGTAAAAGTAGCACACGTCTCCCACAAATAATCCTTGCTGCAGCAAATAGCTACACCTGGAGAGATAGTCCATGAATGGTTTGGATTTGGCCCACCATGTTGTTCCGGGGTTCATATCGTAACCGGCATGATAGGTTCTGCCCGGGAGGCCATCTTCCGGATTTGTGCTCGCAAAAGTATGGAAGGTGATATTGTTGAGGCCTTCGCAAAATGCCCGGTCCACCACTTTTTTCAAATCAAACGGAGAATCCTTCCATCTTCTCCAGGTGGTAAACGATTCAGCATCCACAATTTTTTTCCCATAGATGTGTGAAGCGCTTGCCACCTCCTTGATCAGGAACATATTCCTGTGCTTGATCCAAAATTCGCCCCTTGGGACCGACACAGTTCCCAATGCCTTTAGAGCGTCAACCGGACAGGTATCCCAAACCGGCGCACCCGGACCGCCCGATTCAGAAACCAGCATTGCATTATACTTCTTAAGAAATTCAGTGCCTGTTTGATAATGACTGTAAATGAGCTGATCGCTGACTGTTCGTTTGAAATCATAACGGAAGCGTTCCGTACTGTTGCTGATGTCCCATCCTGCCAGTACAGGCAGGTATTTCTCTATTTCATAACCCTGCCGCTCCTTGAAAATGGCCGGAAATGAGTCGGTCCATGGAGTGCCTTCGGCAAGTTCCATACTATCGAATTCAAAATATGCCAGACCGGCTTCGGAAGAATTTTCAGGGGTTACGCCAAGCCGATCCATGAAGTGTTTTAAATGTCTTATTGTGGCCTGCGGGTCAAAAAAATCGATAAAAAGGCCATTTGAATTGGGTGAAGGGACAATCAGCTGTTGTCCGTTGTTTGAACAGACAAATCTCAGAATGGTCCATTTTCCTTCCGGAACTTCCCATTTTAATTTACCATCCTTAAAAGATGGGGTAAGACTCACTACCCGTGAAACGTCATCGATTTTCATTTCTGCACTCCATGGAACAGCAAGTACCGAAACATCCTTGTAGAAAACAGGTGTATCCCGATCTTTCATCGGACATCCTTCCGGGAATTTTGGGAATGGCAGATCAATGGTGAGGGGTCGTGGACCTTCGACCTCAACTTTCGAGAAATAGAGATTTTTCGATGCCCAATCAGGTGTAACCCATGATCCGCCGGCATTCCACCCGCTTGAGGCAACAATGCCAATGCTCATTTTCAATCTTTTCCCTTCAGATATGGCATGTTTGATAAGGCTTACGGATTTGTCTCCAAGAAATGCCCCTCCCGCCGGAATAAACGATGGATTTTTAACGGCTGCCACATCCCAGATTTCCGCTCTGTTCATTCCCTTGGATTTCATAGCCTCCAGATCCCTGGTAATCGATGTGTCCGACATATTTCCATTCAGCCAGCACCAGAAAGCGCCTGGCCGGTATGACATGGGGGGATTGAGGAACTCATCTGACAGATTCTGGATGCTGTTAATATTTTTCCTGGATTTATTGTTTTGTTCGGTGGAAATTAAGCAGGCTGACATCAACAGGTTTAATACAATAAATATATTTAGGCACATAATAATTTCTTATTAGTTACTGTATGTTGTAATTAGTCCAGTTTCAATTTTATCGTTATGTATGATTACTCGTCTTCGTACATTTTTAGCGAATTGCCCGAAAACAAAGATTTGGGCGAAGTTAAAATGTTAAGTTGACCTATTTCGGATGATTTCTTGAACATTTGATGCTTTTTATATTATGAAGGCAAGATACATAAAATAATTGAAAACAATAATTATATATCTGATTATTAATTGATTAAATACAAAACCATTTTTCGAAGTGGACTCAAGTATTATTAATTCATTAGTTAGCATTAAATTCTTTTACGGCTTCCATCATAGCTACAATATTCTTGACCGGAACATTGGCCTGGATGTTGTGGACCGCATTGAAGACAAAACCTCCATTTTTGGCAAAAATATCGCAATGGCGGAGAACCTCTTCCCGGACCATCTGCGTTGTTCCATAAGGAAGCGTTTTTTGGGTATTTATCCCCCCTCCCCAAAAGGTCAGATCTTTGCCATAGGTTTCTTTCAGATGCTTTGGGTCCATCCCTTTCGCACTGACCTGCACGGGATTTATTATGTCGAACCCCGCATCAATAAAACGTTCCATGAAGTTTTCCACTGCCCCGCAAGAGTGCTTAAAAGTTTTCCAACTGGTGTTATTGTGTATCCAGTTGTTAATCCTCCGGTAGTAGGGTAGCCACAAATCATCAAACTGTTCCGGTGAACAAAAGGTGGAGTCTTGGGTCCCAAAATCTGTACCACACAGGAAGGCCACGTCAATATTGTTGCCAACGACAACGTGCAGTTTAGATAGATTCTCCACGGCCAGTGCGCTTTGACGATCAAATACTTCTTTGATATAATCGCTGCGCATAATAGTGCTCATGTACCACTCTGCCACACTTCTAATTCCTCTTGGATGTTTCAGTTGCATTCCGGGAACAAAAGCGATATCTCCCAGTGCGGTACCCCCGAAGGCAGCAACCACTCCTTTGCCGGAGGAACGGGCGATGGTAGCTGCCTTTTTCCAGTATTGTAATACTTCATCTGTTATGGTGGTAAATTCTTCAAGGTTATCTTCAATATCGGGGGTCTCGTCATTGATTGGTCCCTGACGTTCGATTGCATCAAAAAAGTAGCCGTTAAGAGGCATTTTGGCCGATGGTTTAACCGATTGGTCGCCGGAGGGAAAGGAAAGTAAATCTCCTTTTTCATCAGTTTGTGTACTGAATATCTCGGGTACCAGTACTTCCTGTCCCCAGAAAGTTCTGAACAGTTTCAAAGGGGGTAGGTTGCTGTAACCAAACATATTGTCCTGTCCCCATACTCCAATTATGTCTACTCCAAGAGCATCTATTAAATCGTCTTCAACAAGGCCCAGCATTTGGTATGGTTCAATCACCCGTACCGGTTTTTTCTCCAGACCATAATACTCCCGCAAACGTTCAACAGTCAAGACGTGAATCCCGGTTACAGCTGTTGCCCCAAAATCAACAACCACTTTATTGGGTTGCTTGTGATTTAATGTCAAATCGAGTTGTTTTTTTGAATTCATATCTAATCTTATTTTTTAGAGTTTCAATTTAAATGAGATTTCAAGCGTTTAATATAAATTTAACTTTTAATGAGTTCCGTAATCTTCTTGTGCCATTTTATATCTTCCAACAGCCTTTTGAATTGGGAGTGTGTGAAATTTGAGGCGCAAATGAACTTGTACTCTTTTGCTTTTTAGATAAGTCAACACATATTTCGGCAGATTCTTGAACCGGAATTGCAAATTCCCAGTCTGTTACCCTCGGATGACATATCAGGGGGAGCGAGGATAATTCTTTTATGGCATTATGGTAACGTATTGATTAATATAGGGTGATGTAGCGGGAAACCTTTCCCTAGCACCATTGCGAAATTTAATTTCAATGTAATATTCAAATCCCTCCTTACTAATATCCTGAGAATTTAATGTTAGCTGATACACCCCACGAGCGACATGTTCCAGATCTTTGGAATGGAATGAATTTTCGCCGGGAATTTTCCAATAGAATTTCTCGGTATCTGGTTTAGCATTATCGGGAGTGATTGTCCTTATTTTTAATACCAATGCTTCATCTTTCTCCAAACTACCCCGATTCGTTGGAACAATGATATGAGGCGCACCTTTGTATTCTTTCGGTAGTTGAGCATTTTCCGGCAAAGCTGATCCAAGGAACTTTTCCAGCACCAGGCCGGGTCCGCGAAATACTTTGGGAATCATACGCTGCTGCCAGTTGCATAAAACGCCTAATTCTCCATTAGTAGATATACTCAAAGTAAGATAGTTTTGTATATTTTCCATTAATCCGACCATTTGAATTCTGTAGGGAAGCACATTGTTGATGGCCAATCGCCGTTGTTCAACCATATCATTTGATTGAAGAACTTTTTCCAACTCCTTTTTATATTGACCCCATACACAATTGAATTGTGCCATTGCCCTGATATATTTGAATTGATTCAACCAGTATTCAAATCTCTCCAGATTTCCTGGGCCTTTTATTTCCGATTGCAATGTTTCCATATCGCCTACAAACTGGTATTCCTCTTTTACCAAATCCCAGGAGCGGTCATCCGAACGTATGCCTCCCGGTCCCCATTCCCAGGTAGCTGGCTTTGGTAACTTCTCCTTTATTTTCTTTCCTGTAGTTGTCCCGTCTAGTTGAACAAATATGGATCCTATTTTGTCGGCGGCTTCTTCTCCAAAATTGATTCCTGCCCATTCCTTGTAAAAATCATTTACAGGAAGATCCCTAATGGAATCTTTAGAATGATCGGTGGCTTTGATATGATCGGGATATTCAAGATTCCAACCTGTTTGATCCCATGCCGCTTTGGCTAATGCAGATATATTAGGACTTATAATTCTTGTTCGCCAGTGTATTCCTATTAATCCGTTACAATTATAGGCCAATGCATCAGCTGCATCTTTACGCATTCTACCGGCCCATAACTGTGGAATGGTCATATAAGGATCATCTTCAAGCCACGGTATTGCCCATTTAGGCCTACCTTCGATAGCTGCAAATTCATATTGTATCGGTGTTCTTCCTAGGTTTACATTAATACAACTTATGGCAACTTCTTTAGGAAGGATTTTATCGAATAGTGTCCGGTCTTTTGGCGGACCAAGTGTCCAGCCGCAGGTAGCCAGAGAAAAAGGAGCACCAACGGCTTTGGCTGCTTCAGTGGCAATCCTTAGATCTTTTAACGTTGCAGCAACTTCCACATCCGAGAATTTTGACATGAATATTTCAGGTGTCCATATCCAATAGTAATCCAAAGGATGGGTTAGCTTAATCCTTTCAAATATCCCTTCGTACACCTCCTTTATCACTGCAGAGTCTTTTGGATTTTTGCCTTGTAAAGTGATATGGTCACGAACCTGCGCCGGAAGGGTTAGGGGGGTTTCAGTTCCCAGACAAGTTTGCACTCCAACTCGCTTTGCGAATTTAAAGGCATTGGACAATAACACGCCAAAAGAATTAAACAGCTGGTTTTGTGTTTGGAAATTTTGTCGCTTGCTGCCCGCTTCAATCATATATTCAGCTCCAAAATCATCTACTTCGAATAATTGCGAAGCACCATAATAATAATCGCTGGTGTAGGTTGTTTCATACGAAGACCAAATTTGTCCCCTTGCAGTGGTAAAGTGACTTGAGGGATAACTCATTTTCACATCACCATTATCTTTTATATTTGATTTAGTGCCAATCCACACCATAGGTTCATATCCTGCGCCGCCATAGTGAACAGCAGGATCCTGAGTATAAGTATGCAAACCGACAAAGTTCAATCCCATTTTTGGTAATTGACCTATTATTGCTTTGTAGTCATCCAAATTCCACAAGTCCGGACCCTCTGGGAAATCATGAAAGGGCAGAATACCTCTTTTGCTGAATAACGGTTTTTGTTTAATATCAAGCATTGGGAAGGTGAAGGGGATTCGTTTATCAGGAATTACATCACCTTCAAGATAAAAACCTATCCCCATGGTTTCAGCAATTCTGTAGGCAGCATAAAGAGTTCCATTGCTACCACCTCCATATACGATTAGTTTCTTTCCGTTTTGATCTTTTATTGTTTTAAGCAAAAAAGCGTCAGCTTCCATTGCCGGAAGATTGTAATTGCTGGTCAATTTAATCTTCTCAGCCAAGCAACCAACAATAAATGCATCACCTTTTATTTTGTCGTTTCCATTCCATTGTATGATAGGTAATAAATCTCCAGTTCGCTGATACACATATTTTTTGATCTCATGAGCTGCAAATATTTCCGTTTTATTTGCATTTTTATCAATATAAATTGTCGCAATAGATTGTGAATTAGCTATATCTAATTCAGCTATCAGGAATAATACTATTAATCCAAATAATTTTTCCATTTTAATATATCTTATTCTTAAAGTTCAATGCAAAACTATTTAACTATGCCCAGGAGTATTATTGAGAGAAATACTTTTCAATAGTATATCAAACCTTTCGCTTATGAATCCAATATGGCAGAGTATTGAGGAATTTTTGAGACAAAAAAGGGAAAGGACTGTTTTAAGTAGTCCCCTCCCCTCCTATGAAACGTATATTACCATCCAGGATTTTGTTGCAATGAATGCCCGTTTTCTATGTAGAATGCTACTTCTTTTACTGGCAATGGCTGTAAATAGTCCTTGCCAGGATTGAATATCCTACCGGATTCGACTATTAAGAACCCGTTTCCATCTACTCTGTTTTGATAACTCACATCCTTATAGGGTAGCATATTTTCCCATTCAGAACCTTTTATTTTAATGCCCTTGACATCTTTGGGCAATTCAACTTCAGCTGTTTTCCATCTCCTGAGATCATCCCTTCGAAAACCTTCAAGAGCCAACTCAACCGTACGTTCTCTTCTGATTTCATCCCGCATATCTAGTTGATTATTGCTAACAAAAGAATTAGTCAAATGAGGCATGTTTACACGGTCTCTCAAGAGATTTATTGATTTGTTTAAATCTGCGTCAGAAACAGTCCCATTTTTTTCATATAGCGCTTCGGCATAAATTAATAATACTTCAGCGTAACGGATTAGATGACAGTCAAATTTATGCTCCCCTGTTCCTCTACTATTGGCATATTCTTCTTCTGAAAGATATTTATAGCAGGTGTAGCCCGTATTAGGATTACGTTGAGGATGATCCGGCCAACACTCCACTGGAATAATAGGAAACCCAGCCATGACGATTTTTGTACCTGGAATTAACCATGTCATTGTCATGCGCGGGTCCCGGTTCGCGAATTCGGAAATTACTGTATTATATCCTTGGAAAATAGATGATTTCGAGATTGGTAAACCATTTTTATCCAAATACATATCAGTTAATTTTTTAGTAGCAAGGTAGCCATCCCATTCAACAGAATAACTATATGAATGGCCGGAAATACTCCGCGCGTACCTATGATCTAAGATACTCTCCGGTGAATCATCTCCTTCATCGATAAAAAGATAGCGATAACTTTGATCACCCTTTCCTGTGAAAAGGGAATAGTTATTACTTGATATCACTTCATTTGCTGAGGCTATTGCCATGTCAAGATATTTATTTGCATCGGAGCCGTTTCTGGATTTTTCCCATGTCCCATGGAATAATGAGACTCTTGCTTTTAATGCCAAAGCAGTACCACTCGTTATCCGCCCTACATCGGCAGCTGCCAGTTCTTTTTGTTTTGGCAGATCAACAATTGCTTCATTAAGGTCTTTTAAAATGAAATCAACGGTTTCGGTACTACTTGCTCGTGGTGAAAATAATCCAGGGTCTAATGGTTCATATACTTTGTCAATAATTGGTACACCTCCATAAATTCTAAAAAGGTTCCAATATGTAAATGCTCTAAAAAATTTCACTTCAGCTACGTAACGTTTAATATCTAAGCCAGTTGACAAAGCGGCCTTTCCCAAAAATACATTAGCGTTCCTGATTGAAATATATGCATTGTTCCAGACACCGGATTCGTCACTTGTTTGTAATTTCCCGTTACTTAAACTGTTTGGCATACCGAAAGCTATGTCTGATTCTTCATCAGCATAATTGAATGTCGGTAAAGTCGAATAAAAAGCATTGGCTGCTAATGTGAAATCGTTGGAATTAGTCCAAAATCCTACTTCTGTTAATTGATCCTTGGGTACAAGACGTAGGTCTTTTGTGCAACTCACAATTAGAAATAATGCCAGAAACATTAATATTAAAGAATTATATTTTATTTTCATCACTTTCAACTTTAAAATTTAATATCTAATCCAATTGAATATACCTTGCTATAGGGATATGTACTATTTCTGGCTCCAGCATCTTCAGGATCGTAAGTACCAGCCCTTGTGCCTTTGGAAATCGTGAATAAATTTTGTCCGCTTAAATAAATCCGGGCACTTTTCATTTTGATTCTGGAGGTAATAGACTTAGGAAGAGTATATCCTAAAGTAATAAGTTTTGCTCTTATATAAGACACATTATCCATTGTCATTGATGATACTCTGTAATCCCAATTTCTTACAACATCAAAACCTACATTTCCGGGTATTAATCTGGGAAACGTTGCATTTGGCCTATCCGGCGTCCATGTTTTGCCATAAAAATACTCAGATGGATCAAACCAAATATTTAAATATGGTATATCTTGTGATCCAGTATACATTGTTTTCCTTTTTCCTACTCCCTGTAAGAAAAGTTCTAAGTCGAATCCTTTGTATTCAAAGTTAATCTTTGTAGAATATAAGTAACGTGGTGTATTGCTTCCTAAATAAACCATATCACCAGATAATCCCTTTGTTTTATCACCGAAGTAGGTGATTTCCCCATCCCCATCAACATCTTTAAACATTACGTCACCCAAAGAAAGGCCTGCAGGAACTCCTTTTAATTTTGTGTAACTATTTAATTGTTCCTGCGTTTTAATAATCCCGGCAAAATCCATGCCGAACCACGAATTAATTGGATAGCCTTCACGTACATAATTTAATCCCATACCATAGCTATCTGAATTTTCAAGTTTAACCAACCTATTTTTAGCATCGCTTATTTGGAAGGAAAAGCTATAATGAAAATCATTTATTTTGTCTTTCCAGGTTAAAGAAGTTTCAAAACCTTTCGTTTCCAACTTCCCCTGATTAAGGGAGGGTGGTGTCCCTCCAAATGTTCGTGGTACTGCAACGTTAACCAGCATGTTATCATTTGTCTTCATAAAATAATCAAAAGAAAAATTCAAACGGGAGCGTAGAAGTGTCAGATCAATACCAATATTTTTATTTGTAATTGTTTCCCAGGTGCGGGATTTAGATGCAATTCCTTGTGTAGCACCAGGCAGTCCAACATTGGGTGAACCTAATACATTGGTCCCTCCAAGAGAAATTAATGAAATATAATCATATAAACCTAATGAACTGATTTCCTGGTTTCCTGCCATCCCCCATGAGGCCCTTATTTTCAATAAGTTAAAAACATTCATTGATTTTATGAATTCTTCCTCACTTAGATTATAAGCTAATGCTAAAGCAGGGAATGCAGCACTCCACCGTTTTTCTGGTGCAAATTTCGAACTGCCATCTAGCCTTGTGGTCACATCCAAAAATGCTTTATTTTGATAGGAATAACTGAATCTGGCAAAATACGACTGTAAAGCCCAATCATTTAACCTACCGGTAAAATTAGAGTAAGCAGTTTTCGTACGGTCAGCAAGGTTTAATGTAAATAAGTCATTGGTAGGATAGTTGTAGCCGGTTGTACTTTGCATTTCATATTCGTTCTCTTCGTGTGAAGTACCTATCATCAGATCTATTGTATGACTTGAGCCAAATACTTTGGAATAATTCAAATAACCAACAATATTTCGATTAATCATTTTACTGTTGGAGAAATTGGCATCATTTGGAGAATTTCGTAAGCCAGTTACGTTATTAAACCAATCATTATCCGTATAAGTCCGATCAGTTCTATTTGAATTATTATAGACCAGAGTGACAGCAGCCTGAGATACAAATTTTAACCCTTCGACTATTTTTAACTCTCCTTTAATGTTAGACATAATTTGAGAAGTATTTGAACTGGCTTCTCCTCCATTAACGAGCATATCAGGTGAAGTCCAAACGCTTTGATATGCAAAGTATTCACCTACTGAATTATACATCGGCACCCAAGGGTGATGCTTGGGCCCCCAATACATTGCATTGTCTAATTGGCTGGGTTCTTTCAAAACTGAATTATCGAAAGTTGTATTTGTTTCAATATTTAATCTGTTGTCAAATAACTTAAAATCGTAATTCAAACGAACATTGTATTTTTTATATTTGTTATCACCATAATTTATTAAACCATCATTCTTATTAAATCCCAGTGATAATAAATATGTATTATTTTCCCCTCCCCCTGAAAGTGATAGATTATGCATTTGTTGATTGCTGTTACCATATAACACTTTCATCCAGTCAGTATATCCATAAAAATTTGGTTGTGCCCCGAAAATCCATTGATAGGTTGTTTGTTTGAGATCTAAGTTATCGGGCGGGGCATTTGCTTTTATCTTAACAAATACATCCGGAGAAATTCTTGCATGTCCGATATTGATATTACCTTCATCCAGCATTTCCGCTGCTTGAAGCGTATTTACAGTTTTATTCAAAAATGATGGAACTTTTACCCCATAATTAACAGAATAGGATAAAGTAGGTTCTCCTTTTTTCCCTTTTTTAGTTGTAACCAATATTACCCCATCTGCCGCACGTGCACCATAAATTGACGCAGAAGCATCTTTTAAAACCGTAATATTAGCAATGTCATTGGTATTTATAGTGTTAATATCCCCAGGTATGCCATCAATCAGAACCAACGGTTGATTCCCATTAATTGAAGAGGATCCTCGCACCTGTAAAGAAAAATCTTCACGCCCTGGTCGGCCACTACCTTTTGTAATTGTAACACCGGGAACAATACCCTGCAGTGCGTCTACCGTGTTTGTTACAGGTCTGCTTTCGAATGCCTTATTATCCACCTTTGAAATAGCACCTGTTAATGCTCCTTTTGCTTTTGTGCCATAGCCAATTGCCACAACTTCTTCAAGTCCAATTGCATCTTCAACCAATGTGACAGAAATTGCAGTTTTACTTCCTACAAATATTTCCTGCATTTTCATTCCAACAAAAGAAAACTGCAATATTGCATTTTCAGGGACATTGGACAGTGAGTAATTGCCACTATTATCAGTTATTACCCCTACTGTTGTACCTTTTACAATTACTGAAGCACCTGGTAGAGAAGCTCCAGTTTGATCGGTAACTTTACCGTTTATTTTTTTGTTTGACTGTTGTGATTCTGACAAATAAGCAGGTGCAAGAATAATCTTTCTGTCAATAATAGAATACTCAACATCGGTGCCGGAAAATAGATTTTTTAGCACATCTTCAATTCCTTCTTCTTTTGCCTCAATTGATACTTTGCGAGTGGCATCTATCAGCTTTTCATTATAGAGAAAATAAAATTCGCTTTGATTTTCAATTTTATCAAGAACTTTAACCAGCTCAGTATTTGAGACGCTGATCGAAAGCTTTGTATTTTGCGAATAGGAATCAGTTGCTTGGGTTTGCAGAAATCCGACAAACAAAAGAAAAATAGCAATACGCATAATTAGTAGTGGTTTTTTTAGGGAATGATACAGCAATTCCCCGACTGAATTATTTTTATTCATATCTTTGTAGAGTTTGTTATTAAAAAAATTCCTTTTGAATGATTTTAGAGGAAATCGTTAGCGCGGTTTCCTTTTTTCATTTAGTTAACGTGTTTAGTTTTTTTCCATATTTACTTATTTTTTTGGTTATTACTCTTCTTATTTGGCTCTCTTATATAGTGTAACGATCACTTTTTCAAATGTCCCGTCTGTTTTCATGACCCTTGGGGTGATTTTGTAACTGATAGGTGAAGTCAAACTAAGCAGATGTAAGACTTCTTCTAATGAATCGTCTTCAAACGTTGCCCGGAATGAAAATTTTTTAAGATCCTGGTCTGCCAATAATACTTTAACATTGTACCAGCGTTCGATCCTTCCAGCCACTTCTTCCATATTATCTCCTCTGAAAACAAGTTTTCCATCTGTCCATGCTTTGTATTTCGACGGATCAGTGTCGCTAAGGTCGATTTTACCATCATTAAATACCAATTTTTGTGAGGGCATCATCGTTATCTTTTGCGACAGATTTCCAGGATAAAAATCTACTTTCCCGTTTTGAAGTACAACCTCAATATAATCCCCCTTGTAAGCACTTACATTAAAACTCGTTCCAAGAACTTTAACTTTTGAATTGCCGGCAATGATTTCAAAGGGACTTTTTTCGTTATGAACGACATCAAACCATGCTTCACCATCCAACACAATTTTCCGATTGTTATTAAATGGTAAGCTATAGGTTAGACTTGATCCGCTGTTTAACCAGCCAACAGTTCCGTCGGGCAGATTAAATGAAACCCTTGCGCCCATTGGTGTGTGTATGACTGAACTGACCGATTGCTCTATAGCAGTATTTGATAATTTCCCCATATAATTAAAGGCAATACCTCCTGCAATAATTAATGGTAGCAACAATATGGCAGCCACCTTACTATAGATATGTGTAAGCCGATGAACGAACAATTTCCGCTTTTGATTTTCTTTACTCCTGATCATATGGTGGACATGATCCAGCATACGGTTCAGATCTTGTTCTGAAGGTGTCGCATTTAGATGATCACTTTCCCATTCTTTTTCAAGGTGACTGCGGAAACCGAAATTTTCCTGACCATGAGAAAACAGCGATTCCACAAACATTGTATCATTTTTATCAGCTACTCCGCTGATATATCGCTCAATTCGCTCTATTTCGTTTTGATTTAACATTCTCTTTTATTAGTTTGAAGGAGTGGATAATGTCTCTTTTCTTACCCTTCTGTATAGTTATACACCTGGGCCAAATGAATCTCATAATAAAAAAGCGATTTTTTTTTCGTTTTTGGTATTATTTTTTTGAAAACCAATTTTGTTTTCCAATTATTGTATCAAACGAAAAGTGGGATATAATTACTTGATAAGAATAAATAGGTGATATAAACTCATATTAAAGGCTTCCTGATGAATAGCAAATAAGAATGCCACCAAATCACAAAAATGCCAATTTCCACCAAAGTTATAGTATTAATTATGAGCTTTAGTGGAAATGGTGACATGGAGATTTAGTAGCAAAAAAGACTTTACATAGTCTTAAATTTGAAATATTGAAGGGCGACACTTCACTTTTTCTACAATTTATTAAGACAAAAACAAAGAAAAAAGGAGAAGCGCTGAAAAATTCTTATCACTTAAATTACTGCGGATGAATTTCAAAGATCCAGAAATGTAGTTGTCCACAGTCCCGGATGAAAGGCCTAGTTCAATCGCAATTTCCCTGTTCGATTTGCCGTCCTCCCGGCTTTTAAGAAAAATTGTTCTTTGCCGCTCGGGAAGTTTCGAAACTATCTGCTCAACTCGCTCCTTGATCGAATTATAATCAATCAATTCTTCAGTTTCATTAGAGGTTTGCGAACAATCAATTAATTGCTCACCAATAAATTTCTGAATATGACTTCTGCTCCTGAAGGTATTACAAATTTCATTGTAGGCAATGGTGAACAAATATGATTTAAATGAAGACTCTTTTTTGAGTGTTTTGTAATTTTCCCAAACCTTAAGAAAAACCGATTGTACCAGCTCTTCAGTTTCATCAGTTGATTTTAGATATTTTATAATAAAGCCATATAGTTTTCCGGCATACTTTTCATAAACCAGATCAAAAGCTTCAACATCACCTTTTTGAAGATTTTGAACCAATTCAATATCTTCTGGAAATATCTTCATGGTTGAAAAGTTTTTTGTTAGTTTAGCACAAATATAATTATTAAAACCGTTTGAATGTTTAAAAATGAGAACATTTATCAAGAAAAATGTTACACATTAATTCACACATTAATTCACACATTAATAAAAAGTTGGTAATGTCCTACTATTTACAGTTGAAGAATTGCAATTTTTTTTGTAGTAGTCAATAAATCAGTGAAACATCATAAGATACTTCCTATTTTTCCTGTTTAAGTAATGGGGAACTATAAAATGTCGTATTCTGAATATATCACTCTAATACATTACCAACTCAGACCAGAATTATATTTACCACAGATTACGCAGATTTTCACAGATTAATAAACTCACTTTGTGAGTTTTAATCTGTTTTTATCTGAGTAATCAGTGGTGGTGTCTTTTTCTTACAAAAGCTGCATTACGATAAATATTTATCTTTAACCTTTGATTGATAAATGCGACATTATATCTCACAAATTACATATTTCAATTTATCCAACAAATTAAAGATTTATTTTAATTGAAGATATGTTTATGAAATGACGATTTTATTCGGAATATCAAGAAAGTTGGAAGTGAACTTCCAGTCAATGAAATTGCAAAATATTTAATTTTTTTTAAGGTGCGAAGTGTTTATTAATCCGACATTCGAACACGCTTTGACCCATCCTCAATTTTTTAGGGGTCAATTCATCGGAATGTCCACCTACCCACCAAACCATATCGATGAGTGTACAAGTCTCCTAAACAAAAATTCATCATACTCATCGGATTCCCATAAATTGGGTCCATCCCAGGTTACATTTATTAAGTGATTATCAACCCTCAATCTCTGCTTATCCATACTTAAACTCACTTCATCTTTTTGAAAACGTGAAGGAATACTTGTTAAAAAATCAATTAAAGGAACACTAACAATTTCGTTTGTAAAATTTTCATGATACATAACCGGAATCGGGTATTTCCTTGAATCAATGCATAATGTTAGTTGATCACCATTCAATGAAATTTTCAAATTTTCATTCTGATCAGGATTGAATTGCTTTTTAATTTTGCCAATAGTAAATCTTAAATAGCCGCGTTCAACTACTATCAAAGGTTTCGGCAGTCGTGATAATTTGAGATTCTTTATATGTTCAGAGTATAAATAGCCAAAATAAAGATCCTTTGGTATTACTGCCAGTTTAAATAATTTCCTCCATTCGTGCGATAAAATTGCAACAATCTCAATCGGAGCCAATTCTTCTTGAATTGAAAATTCGGTAGTTTCAGCAATACTTCTGCGATCGATAATGACGTATGGAATCATAAAAATCCATTGAAACATACCCTGCATTATAATGACATGCATTGATTCTATTCCATTGGTATAAATCCTTGTGTACTTACTGTCAAAATATTTAAATCCCAGTAATTTAAAAGCTTCCTCGTAATCAATATTTACGAAGAATTCATCGGGTATTAAATCGACTTTTGGAACACTAAGCTTTATTTCAGATACCATATTACTTTAAATTTCAACTAAATGAGTATTCATATCTTTAATTATCAATCAACATCCAATCCTATTCAAAAGCTCACCACAAATATCTTTTTGCCAGCTTATCATGTCTGAGGGGTTGAGAGGAAGTTTTAATTTGATGAGTGAACACGGGTAACTTTTGTCTTCACCTTTTTCATGCCGGAATGATCCATGACTGGAAGCATAGGAATCATCCGGATACACCAAAGCTGTATAACTCGATTCAAAGTATTTGGTGTACACATACATTTGTTTTAAATCATCGTCCAATGGCCGGTTACCATTGATCATTTTCCATTTTGTATCAAGAATATACGTTTTTTCACCCTGAAGAATTACGATGTCTGGTTCCATTCCTACCTTTGTCTTGAGCTCAGATTCCCAAAATGTTTTTTTCATTTTTCCCTTGATGAGATATTCGTCAGGTGCATATTTTTTAAGACTGCAGAGTACAAAACGTTCCCATAAACTATTCATATCAAACATCAGTGCCAGGACATGATTCCGACCTCTGCTAATATCAGGATGGTAATTCAATAATAAGAGCATGGAGATAGTAATTGCCTCTCTGTAACATTCAGTTTTTCGGTTGAATTGCAGACGGGTGAATGTCTCCTCGCAAACTTTAATATCATCTAATTCCGGAAAGTTTAGAAGCAATGAGCCAATCCTGCTCTGCAGGGCAACTGATGAATTAATATTCTGGACCAGCTGGAGGGCTTTAAATATGATCTGGTTGAAAGAATTTTGACGGTCATAAGTTTGATGATTCACGTAGAATTGCTCCTGATGGATCAGATTTTTCTGAATATGCTTGGTAAAGATTAATTTCCCTTTCAAGGCAAGACTATTCTCTTCTTGTCTGCGGTACTGTTTGATCAATCCTTTGTGAATCAGTTGTTCTAATTCAGCGACGAAGATCTCCAAATAGAGGTCAAGTATGGAGTTTGATTTTAATTTTAAATCGGAGCTACTCGAAGTCTGCACATTCAGCGTTTTAACTGCTCTAAGCATTCCGATAAGCAATTTTCTCCAATGCCCGATGTAATTCGTTTGATCTGTTTTGGGTAATACTTCTATGATAAGTGAATCAACCTGGATAATACCCACGTGCTGGTTGAATTTCACCCCGTTGTGAATAAGACTGAAATACAAGGTTCCCTTTTCTCCAAAGTACCGCTGAAGAGCTAAAAGGTGTCTTTCTTCAAAGCCCACCGAAGTTCCAAGCTTTAAACTTTGATGTTCATAAACTGTAATTATATGTCTGCCATGAGTGATCATGGTAATGGATTTACCATTTCCAAAATCGCATTTTCAAATTCAACTTCAGTCCATGATTGTTTTAGTCGGTACACTGGCTTCTCGTTTAGTTCATCAACTGCGTCGTGAGTAAACTTAGCAAAGATGGTTTTCTTTGGAATCTCATACTTCTCAAAAAACGCCTCTCCCAAAACAAGCCCAATTTTGGCAAAATCACCATAAAAATATTCCTGGAGCAAGGGTATAATATTTTGCTGGAAAACCCTCTTTAAATCAGCAACATCATCCACGCACAGGAAATAACTATGCCCGAGGAGATGATCCTTATCCAACAGTTTTTCAACCCTTGTGTTAAGTGTTTTCATGATTATCTCCAATGAAATACCTTCGATGACTTCGTTTTCAAGTTCCGGTAGATCGTATTTGGGCGGCATTTCAATAAATGTAAACCGTCTTCTGAGAGCAGTATCCAAAGCTTCTACACTCCGATCGGCCGTATTCATGGTGCCAATAATGTATAAATTATATGGAACCCCAAATCCTTTTTGTTTACTATATGGTAACGTGACGCTAAGTTCCTCAGCTCTGCCTAATCTTTTATCCTCTTCTAAAAGAGTAATTAGCTCACCAAAGATTTGAGCCACATTCCCTCGGTTGATTTCATCAATGATGAGGATGTACGATTTTATTTTAATTTTTGAATCAATGAAACCATTCCAGTTCAGTAACAAATCCTTTTTCTGATCATATGAATATTCTTTTTCTACCGGATCAAATGGAACATATTCATTTAAAAAATTATAATTCTTTAGATGATTCAAGATTCCCCAGTACGCAGTTGAATTGGATCCACCGATTACTTGCCTGAACTCTTTATCGATATTCTTTACCTTTGACAAGTCCGAAAAAGCATCAAAAAGCTTCTTTGTTCGGTTATAGGAGACTATATATTCCAATGCATCTTTTTGCTTTGGTTTGACAACCACATTTCCTTGTCCTGTTACCATTTGAATTATTAAAATCTTACCGGAAAGTGTTTTAACCTCATTTAATACATTGCCCTCAATATCTGCTATTAGTCTATTCCAATAATCATCAAATAGTACTATTTTGTGTTCTTTATTATCTTTTAATTCAGCCTCTTTGTAATACTCAAATTCTGCATTTATAGCCAACTGTTTGAAAATACCATCGATTACTTTGTAGGAAATGCTATCACCTTCATTTTCTGGTTCAACGGGTTTTATTCCTTCGATGAAATCTTCATAGCACATGCTTTGATGAAAAGTTGTAAAGACAATCTGACCTTTTTTTATGAGCTCTCTGAACCGTTTGGTTGCCAATATTCTGTCGTCTGAAATTTCACCATCAATAATTGACAAGGCTTGATTTACTGAATTATAAGTTTTACCTGTTCCTGGAGGACCAAAAAGAATTTGATTGAGTGAATACTTCACTTTGTTTGCATGTTGTGGAAAAGTTGTGAAGGTACCTCCCATGATCGCCAACAATCTTTCATAATAGAAATTGTATTCCGGAAGATCTGATTTATATTTGGTTATATCAGTTATGGTTTTCAAAACCATTTTGAAATCTGTTGTCCACTCTCCCTTAAGCTTCCATTCAACCTCTCTGATACTCTTGTAATTCAATCTGTTTAAATCATACCTGTATTCGGAAGTTACAATTCCATACCCCAGCAATTTAGTTATCCCAGATTTTACAATAATAATGTCACCAACTGAAATATTATTTGCAAAATCGTAACCTGCTAAGGCATCATTACTCATTGACCCAGGATTTTCCAAATTTGATAACTCCTGAAGTTTTTTTGCTATTGAGGATTTATCAGGATAGTTTTTTAAATCTCCGATACTATCCAGATCTATGCCTACAATATTATGAGAATAAAACTCTTCCCACATTTTAGCTTTCACTCCTGGAGCATATAACCAATATCTGGAAGTAGATTCAGGATTTAACTTCGGAATAGATTGTGCTGGTTGTTTAGGAGCAATCCATGCCTCGTAAGACAATTCATAGAATGATTTATCTGGTCGAAAATTCCTAATATTCTGGAGGTAAGCTGAATAATCCGAGTAACTCTTCACTTCGGAATAAGAAAATCCCATATTTTTCAGATAACCTGTAATTATCTTATCACATGCAGCAAATTTCTCCGGATTCAACCAGTAGAGGCCTACAGTAAGATAAGTAACACCAACGCCACTAATTTTCAGGCAGCTGTTGAAAAGATCAGGATCGATATTGTCCGGGTTATTTATGACATTCTCAGCTATTTTCCAGAGTAACGAAATATCTGTAGGTTGACGATCTTTTTTGTATGCAAAAAGTCGGCTCTTTTGATTGTTATAAATTGGTATTCCATTTAAATCTGTCGGGATATTTGTAGTTAGCTTAAATTTGACTTTCATTTCAGATAATAGCTGAAAGCGCATGTCATCTTTAATACCTCTATTAAATGTGCCAAAAAATGTAAAAAGGTCAATCTCATCCAGCCGAATTTCATGATCGTTCTGATCATAGTCTATGATCGGTATAATTATCAGCCCTTTTTGGTCATGTAATTCTTCCAGAAAATCAATTAGTTCCGATTGTTTGTCTTTGTATTCGAGTAATTTTTGAGCCAGTTCTTTGTAGAATGGAATCCAGGTGAAGTTTGACATCTTTAACAGGTTAGTGAATTAAAAACGCAAGTTACAAAACAATAGATTGGAAAAAAAGATTTTTACACAGTTTCCAACTCAAAGGCATAAGAAAACGAGATAATTCTTTTCCCATCAATATTTTCTTTCCAGGCTGGCTCAAGATGACTGATATTAGCAATGTCACTGGCTGACGTTTGTTTAAATTTATCGGCAATGTATTCCATAACTTCAAGTTCAGTTGATGAAAACAGAGACGCATCAAACAGATATTTAGGATTCGGAAGAATTCTTTCTACCTCACCATTATGCGTCATATCATACTCAATATCAATAATATCTATATCAGCTAAAATTCCAAAAAGTATCCCAAAGTTACATGGCACTGGCCCATACGGGATTGCATTATAGCATAAACCTGTAATGCTCTGACCTACATTTCTAAAATGGGCAAAGTCGATGTAAAATAACAGCTTGTTCATTTTGGTTTTGAATGGCTGCAATCGTTCCGCAAAGAAAGCGATTACCTGTTCTGTCTTTATCCGGTCAAAGGCTTTGAAACCAGTTGTAATATCAGGCAGGTTGTTGAACCGGTAAAGCGGATCAGCGCAAAAACATGAACCGGTTATAAGCTTTTGGACATGCTTAATGATTTTTTCTTTTTCTTTTTCTGCCAGACTGCAATAAAGCTGTATTTGTTGGACAAAATTCTCAGGTTTAGCCATCAGGTGTATGAGATTCGCATTCGCAGTTGAAGGTACCTCGCCACCTTCATAATTTCTCCACGAATTGGTTCCAAGTCCCAGTATTTCTGACATCTTGGATGCAGACAAATCATATTTCAGTCGAATTTTCTGAATTTCTTCAGGAAAGGGAATATGATGCCTGACCCGGTATTGATTGACTACCTGGTTGTAATTCAATGCTGAAAAATGCTCGTCTTCAAACTGTTCTCCGGAATCCTCGCAAATGTAATAATGAAACACAACCTGAAATGTTTCTTTACGGAAAGTCATATCACGCAATTCTTTGGCGACTTTCATTTCCTTATCTGTATATGGACTTTTCATGGTTTGATGTGTTTAAACTGATAATTAATTAGGTGCTCGGATGGGTGAAAGGATATACAAATGGTTTGAGAATTCTCTTTCCCCATACTGATTTTAATGTACACTTCTGTTCCTCTTACTACCCTTCCAAATACCCACATAGGCAAAATGCCACGCATCTTTTCTTCCAATGGACCCTCTGAATAATCTTCAAAAATTAATTTTTCAATGATCTCTTTCCTTTTTATCGGACTGATTTCCAAATCCAAAAGAGCCTGTGAATTTTTCCCGCGATCGTCTAAAAAGATGATCTGAAAAATTCTCATCTTGGTTTTAAAGTCATTCAAAAAACTTTCAACCTCCTGTTTGGTTGCCATTGCGTACAAATTTAGGTGTTGTTTTTATATATTGTACTTTAAAGTTGAATGTTGTGCAACATATTAATGTAATATTAACTTTAAAGTTGTTTTATATATTTCGTTTTGCTTTTTTGTTTTTTCCGAAAAACTACCGATAAACGCGCTTTTATCGAATTATGGAACCGAAAAACGGATCATCATATCCCGGTCGCTTCTGGTTTAAATGGTATTTATGTCTTTTTTGATTTCAAGTTTTTTTTCAATACGTTTCCCGAATTTGGACAGTTGTCCATCAATACAGGAGACAATAGTCGTTTTAAAGCACTCAGTTTAAAAAGACAACTCCAATTGATCTATTAAACAATTAAGTTTTTTCATTCCTCCCTCATGATGAACGAATATTGATCAATCCGTTGGATTTCAACTTTCTTGGTATCTAATTCAAAGGTTGAACTTCCTTCTTTTAACCCTATCATGGAAGTCTTGATATTATTATCCACAATAAAATTTAATAGTTCAAACTTTTCATTTCCATAAGTCGCATCAGGTGTTAAAGCCAAAACCTTCATACCATTTTCTCCATATTTATTGATTCTATCAATAAACATATTACCTAATATAATTTCTTCAATGGCTCCTTTTTTATAAGGGAATTTACGATTGGTTACAAATTCTATTTTCTCATTATATCTTGGAGTTGACATGTCTTCTCCTGCCCCAATAAATCTCCATTCGTCTTCATACCTCCAAACATCTGATTTTATATTCGTTAGATATAGAAAAGCAAGCGAAGGAACATTGAAAGCAATTGGCAACCATTCATTTTGATAATTTATTGGGAAAGGCCCAATTACTTTATCATGAAAGTATTTGGAATTGTATTTTACTGCAAATCCATGATTTGATGAAGCGTAATGTGCCCACATCACTGGATTTAATATGTTTGAAGTTAAAGAAATAACTCCAAAACTTGAATACAAAGACATCGGAAATACTATTTTAAATTGGTCTTTGAAATAGTCAAACTTTTCTTCAATCTCTTCTATGGTGTTAAAATTCTTAAAGTATGATTTAATTATTTCATCATCTGCATTTTCCAAATCGATCAAGTGCTCAAAACAGTCAAAGTCATCATTAAGTTCATGAGGATGTGACGCATATAAATAACTTTTTATTAAGGCATCTAAGTTGTATGGAGATAAGCTGTAATATTTAAATAAAAACTCAGGATCCATTATCTGTTCAGGCGTCTCGATCCTAAGTTTTTCTTTAAGTGGCTTTGAATTGTCTAAAATATATCGCCAACCTTTAAAATCAACATTTGCTTTTTCCATTATAGAAGATTTATTTTTTATTTCCCATACCTCACCCCATCTTCCGCCACCATCCTCACCTCATCATTTTCCTTCATCTTTTTTGTCCTCCCGCCTTTCTCAATTCCGGCTTTGGCTTTGCGGATTTCTTCCAGCAATTCCCGTGCATCCCCATCAGTGGGGAGTTGTGCCACCAGTTCGCCACGGAAGGCTTTGGCCAGCAGGGCTTGTGGCAATTACTCTATTTTTGCTTTTAGTTTTTGGTAGCTGGCTTCAATCTGGTCGGCTTTGGCAAAAAGGGATTCAACTCGGCGGACGATTTCTTGCTGCTCGGTTAATGTTGGTAGTAAAACGGCTAATGTTTTCAGTTGAGTGGTATTTATTCCGGCTACTTCAAACTCCTCTTTCTCACACCAATATGCTCCGGGATCAGGCA
>Ga0209585_10000134_pt1 | contig 28612 bp, 32 predicted proteins | sample NGEPerone_FD_185491 | JGI IMG/M metagenome (GOLD analysis project Ga0209585, IMG submission 185491) | Arctic peat soil microbial communities from the Barrow Environmental Observatory site, Barrow, Alaska, USA - NGEE Permafrost154B-one... | ecosystem: Environmental > Terrestrial > Soil >... | reverse complement strand
GGCGAGTTCGTCATCGAGGTGGGGGACGAGCGGCACATCCTGCGGCCTGGAGATTCCCTTCCGGGGCCGCGCCGTGTGCCGCACGTCTGGGCCTTCGTCGGCGACGGACGTGGGCGGATCCTGATCGCCTTCACGCCGGCCGGCAGGATGGAGGCCTTCTTCCGCGAGGCCACGAAGGCCGACGCCATGCCGCCGCAGGATCCGGCACTGTGGCGCGCCCACGGCATGGAGACGTGGGCGTCCGCTGCCGGTGGAGTAGCGGCCGCTGGCGGCGCGGGCCGGGGCGCTACGCGCTCGCCTCCCGCGCCGCGTTGGCGGCCATCGCGTCGCACATGTACCGCGCCATCCCCGGGTGGATCGCCTCGTAGGTCGCCGCGAATCGCGGGTCGGCCATGTAGGTGCGGCCGAGCGCCACGTGCGTCTCGAGCGGGCACGGGTAGAACCAGTGGTCGATCAGGAGGCGGTGCCGCTCCGCCGCGTCCATGGCGCGCGGGTCGTCCGGCGGCACGTCTTCGTCCATCAGGGCGGCGATGTCGGTGTTGAGCGCGTCGCTGTCCGCTTTGAAGCGCGCCCAGTCCTCCTTCATGTATCCCTTGGTGCGGCGTGCCGATTCGCGATACGCTTCGGTCTCGCCCCAGGGTTCCCGCGCCACCTCGTCGTACTGTGTCGAGTCGAAGTTGCCGAAGACCTCGAACAACTCCTCATCGCTCATCTGTGTCCTTCCTTCAAGTGACCCCAGCGTCTCGTCGTTCAGGGCGAGCATGGCCTCGAGGCGGAGTGCCCACGCCGCTACCTCACGACGCTGCGCGAGCAGGGCCTCCCGGCGGTCGTAAGTCGGGTCGGCCATGATTTCGCGGATCTCCGCGAGGCTGAAACCGAGCTCCTTGTAGAAGAGCACCTGCTGTAGCCGCTCGAGATCATCCGATGTGTAGAGCCGGTAGCCGGCCTCCGTGCGCCGTGACGGCCGCAGCAGCTCGAGCTCATCGTAGTGGTGCAGGGCGCGAACGCTCATGTGAGCCGTTTGCGCCACGTCGCCGACGGTGTACCGAATGTCGTTGGCTTTCATGGTCACAGCGTAGACCCTCACGTAGCGTGAGGGTCAAGCCTGGGGTGGACGACTGTGGGCGGTCGGCGCTCGGGAGGCCGGCACCGTGTGATCGACGCTTGACGTCGGTGCGAGCGGTTGATAGCTTTTCTCAATAGTGATGAGAACAGTTCTCATCTTGAGCTTGGGGGGCAGCCCGCGTGACCGATGCGCAGCCGACGCACGACATCGAGGGCGTTTTTCGCGCCAAGGGCATCCCGTTCACGCGGCAGCGCCGGCTGATCTGGGACTACTTCGCCGGCGCCGACCGCGCCGCGACGATCGGCGAGGCGGCCGACGCCCTGCGCAGCGACGGCGTCGGCCAGGCCACCGTCTACCGCACGGTCACGCTTCTGTCGGACCTCGGCCTGCTGGCGCGGGTGCAGGACCGCCGCGGCGAGATCTGCTACACGGCGCCGCCGATCGGCCACAGTCACCCGCTGATCTGCGGCGTCTGCCGCAAGGTCGTGCGCTTCGACGGCGACGGCGACGTCAAGGATCTCGAGGCGCGGCTGGCCGCCGAGACCGGGTTCTCCATCTACGGCCACCACCTTGAGGTGTACGGCATCTGCCCGGCCTGCCGAGAGGCGAGAGAAGGCGACCATGACGAGTGACGCGCTCCCGGCCGGCGCCCCGCCCGCCGGCGGCCGGGGCGCCGGAGCGGCGCTCGCCGGCCGCCGCTTCTTCTGCTCGTGGAGCGGCGGCAAGGACGCCTACCTGGCCCTGCAGCGCGCCACGCGGTGGCGCGGCCGGCCGGCGGCGCTCCTCTGCATGCTGCACGAAGACGGTCGCGTGAGCCGCGGGCACGGCCTGCCGCTCGCACTGCTCGAAGAGCAGGCCGCGGCGCTCGGCCTCCCGCTGGTCACCCGCGCCACGACGTGGGACGGCTACGAGGCCGCCTACGTCGAGGCGCTCCACGAGCTGCGCCGCGCCGGCGTTCAGGCCGGCGTGTTCGGCGACATCGACCTGCGGGCGCACCGCGACTGGGTCGAGGGCGTCTGCGAGGTCGCCGGCCTCTCCTGCCACCTGCCGCTCTGGCAGGAGCCGCGCCGCCGGCTGCTCGACGAGTTCCTCGACGGCGGCTCCCGCGCCACGATCGTCGCCGTCGACGCGTCGAAGCTTCCGGCGAGCTACCTCGGCCGCGAGCTCGACGACGCCCTCATCGCCGAGCTCGAAGCCGAGGACGTCGACGCCTGCGGCGAGGAGGGCGAGTACCACACGATGGTCACCCGGGCCCCACTGTTCGCGCGCCCGGTCCTGCTCGAGTGGGACGGGATCGGGGAGCGCGACGGTCACTGGGTCCTGCGGTACGGCGGGGCGGCCGAAGGCGGCGACGCCGAAGGCCCTCGCGCCGCCGCCAGCCCCGCATGCACATCCGTTCACCGCTAGTCGTCACGCCATGAAGGGAGCACCAACGACCATGAGCACCACCCGCATCCGCCGCCTCACCGCGGTCATCCTCCTCCTCGCAGCCCTGGCTCTGGGCGTCGTCGCCCTTAGCGCCTGCGGCTCGGGCGACGCCGCCGCCACGACCGACGCCTCGCCGTCGGCTGGCCCGATCACCGTCAGCGACGACACTGGCGCTACCGTCACCCTCGACCAGCCGGCGCAGAAGGTCGTCAGCATCGCCCCCGCCGACACCGAGATCGCTTACGCCATCGGCGGCGGCTCCAAGATGGTCGGCGGCACCACCTACGACGACTACCCCGAAGAGGCCAAGAGCCTCGCCAAGGTGGGCGACTTCAGTAACCCCAGCGTCGAGAAGATCGTCTCCCTGGAGCCCGACCTCGTGCTCGCCGCCGGCGGCATCCAGGCGGGCCTGCGGAGCAAGCTCGAGAAGCTGGGCATGCAGGTCTTCGTCGTCGACCCTACGACCTACGACGGCGTCATGGAGGACATCACCAAGCTTGGCCAGCTCATGGGCCTCGACGCGAACGCGGCCAAGGTCGTCGACGGCATGACCACGGCGAAGGAGAAGGTCCAGGCCAGGGTGGCCTCGCTCGACCGGCCGGCGACGTTCATCGAGGTGTACAGCAAGCCGCTCATGACTGCCGGCAAGGGCACGTTCATCGATGACCTCGTCACCCTGGCCGGCGGCAGCAACATCGGCGCCGAAGCCGGCGCCGGCTTCCTCAACTTCAGCAGCGAGGTGCTGGTGAAGGACGACCCGGCGATCTATGTCGCCATGGCCGGGTCGCAGAGCACGCCCGGCGCCATCGCCAAGCGGCCGGGCTACTCCGGCCTCGCCGCGGTAAAGGACAGCAAGGTGTACGTGGTCGAGGACAACCTCATCGCCCGTCCCGGCCCGCGCCTCGCGCAGGGCCTGGAGCAGCTCGCGGCGATGATCCACCCCGAGGCTTCGCCGGCTCCGTGACCTCGCGGGCACGCAGAATCGGCCGGCTGGGTATCGCCCTGGCCGTCGCCATCTTCGCGGCGTGCCTGCTGCTGTCACTCGCCTTGGGCCCGGTCTCGCTGTCGCCCGCCAAGCTCGTGGGCTACCTGACCGCGGGGCCGGGCGCGGGCGGGCCCGGCAACACCATCTTCTGGGACATCCGCCTGCCGCGGGTGCTGCTCGCGTTCATCGTGGGCGCCTCACTCTCGGTCGCCGGCGTGATCCTGCAGGACCTGTTCCTCAACCCGCTCACCGACCCGTACGTCACCGGCGTCTCGTCGGGGGCGGCCCTGGGCGCCACGTTCGGCATCGTCCTGCACCTGGCGCCTCTCCCGTGGATGACCCTGCTGGCGCTGGCCGGCGGCTTCGCCACTCTCGGCGCCGTCTGGGTGGTGGCGCGCCGCCGCGGGCGCATCGACATCTACGTCCTGCTGCTCGCCGGAGTCACGATCTCGTACTTCGTCACCGCCGTGATCAGCGTCCTCATGATCCGCGCCGGGCAGGACATGGATGCGATCATCTACTGGCTGTTGGGCAGCTTCAACGGCCGCAGCTGGCCCGAGGTCGAGGTGGCGCTGTTCGCGCTGCCGTTCCTCGCGGTCCCGCTGTTCTTCACCCGCGAGATGAACATCCTGCTGCAGGGCGAGAAGCGCGCGCTCGAGCTCGGCGTCGACGTCGAGCGCGCCAAGCGCGTGCTGCTGTTCACGGCCGCGGCGCTCACCGCGATCGCCGTCTCGGTGAGCGGCGTCATCGGCTTCGTCGGCCTCGTGGTGCCGCACATCGTGCGCCTGATGGTCGGCCCCGGGCACCAGCCCGTGCTGCCCATCGCGCTGCTCGGCGGCGCCGCGATGATGGGCATCGCGGACCTGCTCTCGCGCACCATGGTCGCCCCCAGCGAGTTGCCGGTCGGCGTGGTCACCACGTTCGTCGGGGCGCCGCTCTTCGTGTATCTGCTGCGGCGCCGGAGGTCCGGCTCGTGACGCACGTCGCCCTCAAGGACGTCACCTTCGCCTACGACGAGCGGCCGGTGCTGCGTCACCTCACGTTCGCGCTCGAGCGCGGCGAGTTCGTCGGCATCGTGGGGCCCAACGGCAGCGGCAAGAGCACGCTGATCGACCTGATCGATGGGTTGCAGAAGCCGAGCAGCGGCGAGGTGCTGGTCAGCGATCGCCCGACCGGCGCCTACCGGCGCCTCGAGATGGCGCGCGAAGTCGCGCTGGTGCCGCAGCACTTCGACCTCGGCTTCGACCTGTCGGTCCGCGAGGTCGTCGAGATGGGCTCCTACTGCCGCGACAAGGACGCGGTGCAGTGCGGCGATGCCGGCATGACGCTGGCGCGTCTCGGCGCCGCCGAGCTGGAGCCGCGGCCGTTCACCGAGCTGTCGGGGGGCGAGCGGCAGCTGGTCGTGCTCGCCCAGGCGCTGATGCAGCAGGCGCCGCTGCTGCTGCTCGACGAGCCGGCCTCCGCCCTCGACGTCTCGCACCAGCTCCACCTCTTCGACCTGCTCCGCGAGCTCAACCGCGACGGCCTCACGGTGCTCTGCATCCTGCACGATCTCAACCTGGCTCTGCACTACTTCGACAAGCTGCTGGTGCTGAGCGAGGGTGAGGTAGCGGCGTTCGGGCCGCCCGACGACGTGCTGCGGCCCGAGATCGTCGAGGCGGTGTACGGCGTGCGCGCCTACCTGCACCGCCATGCCGGCCGCACCTACCTGACGTTCTCGCCGCGGCTGCGCGGCGAGCGCAAAGGGCGCATCCACCTGGTGTGTGGCGGCGGCACCGGGGCAGGGCTGATGCGCGAGCTGGTGGACGCCGGGTACGATGTCTCCGCCGGCGTCCTCAACGCCCTCGACACCGACGAGGAGACGGGGCGCGAGCTCGGCCTGCACATGGCCGTCGAGGCGCCGTTCTCGCCGGTTGGCGACGAAGCGCACGCCGAGAACCTCGAGCTGATGCGCGCCGCCGACCTCGTGGTCGTCACCGCTGTGCCGGTAAGCCACGGCAACGCGCGCAACCTCGAAGCGGCACGTGAGGCGCTGGCCGGCGGCACGCCAGTCTGGGCGCTCGATGGCCTGCTCGAGAACGACTTCGCCGGCGCGACCGAGGGCCTCGCCGGCGCCGGCGTGCGCTTCTTCCCGGACGAGGCGGCGCTGACGGCGGCGGTCGCTGAGCGCCGGGCGGCGCCTGCTGCGAGCGTCGGACTCATGGGCTCGGCGGCCTCGGAGCCGCCACCGAAGACGTAGGGAAGGCGGGGCAGGCGGTCACGAGCGCCCGCCCCGCCTCTCTACAACGCCGGGCGGCGCACCTCCCAGTCCGCGCCCCCGGCAAGCCCGGGCGGCGGACTCCCCGTCCGCGTCGCCCGGCCGTCCGCGGACCGCGCCTAGCCCGCCCGCCGGCTTCGCTCCCAGGGCATGGCCATCATCGCCGCGCTTGACGGTGCGCGTGGCCCCTCAGCCGCCGCGATCGTCGACTCCACAGCCGTTCAACGAAATCCTCATCGACAGAACGCCGACCTGATGTGCCACGACCCCCATGCACGGAGCGGGCCCGAGGACGCGGAGGGGCGGGGAGCCTTCCGGCTCCCCGCCCCTCTCGTGCTTCGCGTGCCGCATGACGCGGCGCGCGCGGTCTCTGACCGCGATGTGCTAGCCGAACATCTCCCGAAGCTCGGCCGCGGACGCGCGGTTTTGCTTGGCGGCCTTCTTGAAGGCGCGGGCGCTCGCGGCGAGCATCTCCTCACACTGCGTGACGAAATCCTCGTGATACCACGCCGTGTCTTCTTCGGCCTGGATGAGCTGCTCGGCCGCGGCCGGCCAGCTCGTGGCCGGCTCGGCGTCGAGCGTGCCGAGGTAGGCATTGACGTCGAGGGAGTGGATCGGCTCGAGGATCATCTCGTTGACCTCTTGCCGGGTCACGGTGAGCTTCTGGACACGGTCGGCGTGGGTGCAGACGACCTCCTCGAGCTTGTCGCGCCAAGCCTGGTCGGGCGCCAGCACGCCGGCCGCCGCGGCGAAGTCGGCGCAGGCCTGCTCCGCCTCGAGGGCGAAACGGAACGCCGACCCGTAGGCCACGATCTCGGGGAACTGATGGGCCATTGCTTCTCCTTTGGCCTTCTCGCCCGCTCTACCAGCGGGTGATGACGACCTTGCTGTCGGTGAAGAACTGCACCGCGTCGGAGCCCTGGCCGTGCATCGTGCCGAAGAAGCTGTCCTTCTGGCCCGCGAACGGGAAGTAGGCCATGGCGGCGGCGATGCCGAGGTTCACGCCGATGTTGCCGGCCTGGACCTTGTACCAGAACGTGCGCGCGCTGCGGCCGCTCTGCGTGTAGATGCTGGCGGCGTTGCCGAACGGCGAGGCGTTGGTGTGCTTGATCGCCTCTTCCATGTCCTTGACGCGGATGATGCTCGCCACCGGGCCGAAGATCTCCTCCCGGCAGTGCGTCATCTCGGGGGTGCAGTTGTCGAGCACGGTCGGGCCGACGAAGTAGCCGTCCTCGTAGCCCGGCGCCTTGACGTCGCGGCCGTCGAGCAACATGGTCGCGCCCTGGTCGAGCGCCATCTTGATGTAGCGATGGATCTTCTCGACGCTGGCCTTGGAGATGACGGGGCCGACGTTGACCGACTCGTCGAGGCCGGGGCCCACCTTGAGCTTGCTGGCGGCGCCGACGAACTTCTCCTTGAGCTCCTCGTAGATGTCGCCCACGGCCATGAGGTTGGAGCCGGCGAGGCAGCGCTGGCCGGAGCAGCCGAAGAAGCTGGCCATCATGTTGCCGATGCTGCGGTCGATCTCGGCGTCGGGCATCACGGTGAGGAAGTTCTTGGCGCCGGCCTGCGCAATGCAGCGCTTGCCGGTGGCGCCGCAGCGCTCGTAGATGTACTTGCCGACGGGCGTGGACCCGACGAACGTCATGCCCTTGATCCTGGGGCTCTCGAGCAGGGCGCCGGCGGCCTCTTTGTCGCCGTGCACGAGCTGGAGGACGCCTTCGGGCAGGTCGGCGTCCTGCAAGATCTCGAACACGCGCGCGAGCGTGAGCGGCGCCTGCTCGGAGGCCTTGATGATGAACGTGTTGCCGGTGGCGACAGCGTAGGGCCAGAACCAGAACGGCACCATGCCGGGGAAGTTGAAGGGGGCGATGCAGCCGAAGGCGCCGAGCGGCTGGCGCACGACCATCTCGTCGATGTTTCGGGCGGCGCCGTCCTCGAGGTTGTAGCCCATCATCATGCTGGTGATGCCGGCCGCCGTCTCGACGTTCTCGATGGCGCGCAGGGTCTCGCCGCGAGCCTCGTCGATGGCCTTGCCGTGCTCCTGCGTGGTGATGCGGGCGATCTCCTCGTGGTGCTTGTCGAGGAGGGCCTTGATCTTGAACATGTAGCGGGCGCGCACGATCGGCGGAGTGGAGCGCCAATCCCAGAACGCATCGTTGGCGGCGTCGATCGCCTTGTCCATGTCGGCGGTGGTGCTCAGCGGGACCTTGGCGATGACCTTGCCTGAGGCCGGGTCGGTGACGTCGAGGAAGCGGTCGGTCTTGGGCGCGACCCACTCGCCGTCGACGAAGTTCTTGAGCGTGCCGTAGTCTTCTTTGAGCGGCGCAAGAAGATTGAAGTCAGCCATGTTCTCTCTCCCCCGCAGGGGGATTCCTCCTTGATCGGTCGTGATGGGGCGGGCGCGCCGTTCCTTCGGCGCCCGCCCAGCAGGCACATCGTAGTGCACGGATCCGCGTGTCTCATGACCTGTCCGCGCACCGCGCACCGTCGCTCGGCGCCGGACCGCGTTACCACCTCCCGATAGGGGATCGACTCGGGGAATGAAAGCGGAACCCGCTCTTCCACCCACTGCCGACTCGCGGCGCGCCGGGCGGCGCGCCGCAGATAGCAAGTTTACGGGGAGAGCGGGTTCTGAGTAAAGGACGCGGCCCGAGGCGACGTATCCCGCGTCCTGTTCGCCGAACCGCGACGAACTTCGCACGCGCGTGGAATGTCCGTTCAAGTCGACGCGGACGCGGCCGGCACGGTCGCCCCCGGCGCCGTGCGATCGCTCACTCGGCGGGGTCGAAGATCAGCCAGCGTCCGTCCGGCCGCCGCACGAACATCGTGTAGCCGACGCCGCCAGCAGCACCTTGATGGTGGAGTACGCGGGCATCTGGACATCCTCGTGCGCCGTCAGGCAGACGCCGCTCGCGAGGTCCTTGGCGACGTAGGCGATCATCGTACGACTATACAGGGGCGGCCCGTCGTCCCGGACGCTCAGATCGTCGCGTGCGCCCCGGCGTCCACGTGCACGACCTCGCCGGTGATCGCGCGCGAGAGGTCGCTGAGCAGGAACACGGTGGCGTCGGCCACTTCCTCGACGGTCACGTTGCGGCGCAGCGGTGTGTGGCTTTCCAGCAGCGCGAGCATGCCGCTGAAGTCCTTGATGGTGCGCGCCGCCACGGTGGCGATGGGGCCGGCGGAGACCGCGTTCACGCGGATGCCGTCTGGCCCCAGGTCGGCGGCCAGGTACCGCACGGCGCTCTCCAGCGAGGCCTTGGCCGGGCCCATGACGTTGTAGTTGGGGACCACTCTCCAGGAGCCGACATACGTCATGGTGACGATGGCGCCGCCGCGGACCATGAGGCGCCGCGCCTCACGCGCCGTGGCGATGAGCGAGTAGGAGCTGATGTCGTTGGCCTGGGCGAAGCCGTCGCGGCTGGTCTCCACAAAGCTGCCCTGCAGGTCCTCGGCCGGCGCCCAGGCGATGCTGTGCACCATGCCGTCCAGCACCGGCATGAACTCGGCGAGCTCGTCGATGGCGCGGCGCACGGCTTCGTCGCTGCTCACGTCGCACTCGATCAGCGGCGCGTCGCCGAGCTGCTCGGCGAGCGTCTGTACGCGCCGCCTGAGGCGCTCGGCCTGATAGGTGAGCGCCACGGCGCCGCCGTGGTCCCTGATCGCGAGCGCCGTGGCCCAGGCGATCGAGCGGGCGTTGGCGGCGCCCGTCACGAGGAAGTTCTTGCCTTCGAGCAAGCCTGTCACACTTCCCTCCAGTGCGGTGAGGAGGAGTGTATCCGACTCAGCGCGGCTTCTCCGCGAGCAGCAGGAACTGCCGCGCCCAGAAGTCGCGGAAGACGTACAGCGACAGCACCAGGCAGGCGGCGCGGATGGCCGCATACCGCGTGTAGTAGGGCTCCACGCGCAGTACACGCAGGCCCGCACCCTCGAGCAGCGCGACCATGTCCCACTTGGCGAAGAAGCGCAGGTGGGTGCGGTCGAAGATCCCCGAGCTCTTCCGCGGCCAGCGCTTGAGCAGCAGGCTGGCGAACACGCACACGTGGGCGACATTGGGGAGCGAAACGACCACCGCGCCGCCCGGACGCAGGCGCGTGAGCACCTGCGCCAACACGGCTTCGGGCTCGGCCAGGTGCTCGAGCACGTCGCTGGCGAGGATGGCGTCGAACGGCTCGTCGCCCAGTCCGGCCAGGTCGAGGCCGACGAGGTCGGAGCAGACGACGCCGTCGAGACGCTCGCGGGCCTGCGCCGCGGCGCCCGCGTCCAGCTCGACGCCGATCACCTCGCGGGCGCCGGCGCGCTTGAGCAGCGCGCCGTTGTGGCCGCCGCCGCAGCCCAGGTCGAGCACGCGTAGATCGCGCGGGTCGATCAGTCGCAGGAAGGCGGGCTTGGCGTCGCTGAAGTAGCGGCGGCGGTAGGCCAGCAGGCGTTCGGGTGTCGGGGTGGTGCTCATCGAGGCGTCGTCTCCAAGTGGCATGATAGCAGGGGCGCCAACGGCGGGGCGTCGCCAGCGCGACGACCCGCCGCCGCACGTGCCCAGCCTTTGCCCGGGCCATCCCGGACCCCGGCGCGCCGGGCGACCTGAGCCGCCCGGCGTCCGCGCCTGCGGCTGCGTTTCAGGGCAGGGTGACGGTGTCCGGATCGGTGCCCGGCGGCAGCTCCCGCGCCATCGCCGGCTCGCCCTGATAGCTGTAGGCGACGGGCTTGCCGGCGCCGTAGTCGTCGAGGCCGCTCTTGGTGGTCGAGGGGCCGCCGACATTCAGCGCCTCGCTGCTCACGTTGGCGAGCGGCCGCAGTAGAAGCAGGTGGAGCCTGCCGGTGGGCGCCGCACCATCCGCGATGCGCAGGCGCAGCACATCGGGCGCGGTGCCCTTGAGGACGCGCACCACGGCGAAGCGCTGCACCGCGCCCTGCGCGGCGCGGGCCCTGGCGAGGACGACGAGGGCGAACTGGTCGACCTGGTCGGCGAAGCTCAAAGCATCATCGACGCCGCGACCGGAGGCAGCAGGCGCCGTGGCCTCGGTGGCGGCTTTGTCGCTCTGCAGCGAGGCCGTGCCGCCTCCCTGGCGCTCCAGGACGGTGATGCCGACGACGAGCGCGACGATGACGGCCGCGGCTGGCGCCAGCACGCGGAGCCAGCGCGAGGCGCGGCCGCGCGCCCTGGCTGGCCGCGGAGCCTCCGCGGCGAAGAACTCGTGCAGCCTGGCCCAGCGCAGGTCTGCCAGGTCGGCGTAGTCCTCGTCCGGGGCCGGCACGGCGGCGCGCACCTGCGCGGCGATGCCGGCGACTTCGGCGCGCATCGTCTCGAGGCGGCGACGCAGGACGTCGTCGCCGGCCTCCGCCGCGACCAGCTCGGGGTCGTCGTCGAGGCCCAGGGCGAGAGCCAGCAGGCGATCGTCGTCGAAGACGTCCGGAGTGGTGCCGTCTGTGCGTGGGTCGTCAGTCATGAGGCTCGAACCCGCTCTCGTCGAGTGACATGCGGAGCCGTTTCACGGCGCCGTGCAGCCGCGACTTGACCGTGCCCACGGGGATGTCCTGCGCCTGGGCGATCTCCTCCAGGGGAAGGTCGGCGAAGTAACGCAGCGCCACGCACTCGCGCAGCTCCGGCGACAGGTCGGCGAGCGCCTTGCGGAGCGCAGGGTCGGCCGGCTCGGACGCTGCGTCGGCGGTGGCGACCGGAGCGATCTGATGGAGCTTGTCCATGAGTCCCTGGCGCGTCTTGCGCCGCCGGCCCTGGTCGCGGCCTGTGTTGAGGATGACGCGGTAGAACCAAGCCAGGAAGGTCTCCTCGGCCGGCACCTGCGCCCTATAGACTTTGATGAACACCTCTTGCACGGCGTCGTCGACCTCCTCGCAAAACCCCTGGAGGAAGAGGATGCGGCGCACCTGCGGTGCGTAGCGGCGGAAGAACTCCGCGCGCGCCTCCGGCTGCTCTCTGCGCAGACGGTCTATCAGGCCGTGCGGCAGTTCCTCGATGACCTTCCTCCAACGTGAGAGACGCCGGTACCGCCGGGCGGGTTCGCCGCGCCGGACGCGGCAAGTATAGCGCGGCTTCAGAAGCCGAGGAGGCGCACCTCTTCGACCAGCTCGTGGCCGCTCTGCTCGCGCACGCGGCGCTTGACCTCGTCGGCGAGGGCGAGGATGTCGGCGGCCGTGGCGCCGGGCAGCGCCACGAGGAAGTTGGCGTGCTTCTCGCTCACGCGGACGTTGCCGGCGGTGAAACCCTTGAGGCCGGCGTCCTCGATCAGCCGGGCCGCCGGCAGCTCGCGCGACGGGTTCTTGAAGTAGCTGCCGCAGCTGGCGTACTCCAGGGGGTGCTTGCTGCGCCGCAGCTCGGCGTCGCGGGCGATCTCGTCGAGCAGAGCGTTGCTCTCGCCGGGCCGCAGGCGGAAGGTCGCCGACAGGACGATGAGCTCCGGAAGCTGCTTGAACAGGCTGGTGCGGTAGCCGAATTCGAGTTCCTCCGGTGCCTTGACGTGCTCGGTGGCGCCGTCCAGCAGGTGTACGCTCACGAGTGCGTCGCTGACCGCGCGGCCGTAGGCCCCGGCGTTGCCCACCACGGCACCCCCGATCGAGCCGGGGATGTTGCCGGCGAACTCGAGGCCGGCGAGGCCCTGCCCGGCCAGGTTGGTGACCAGGCGGGGCAGCTCGGCGCCGGCCTCCACCTGGAGCAGCTCGCCGTCCAGCGAGGATGCCTCGTTACGCGCCAGCACGGTGAGGCCGGGCAGCCCGGCGTCGCTGATGAGCACGTTGGTGGCGCGGCCGAGCACGGTGAGCGGCAGGCGCAGCTCGCGCGCCGTCCTCGCCGCATGAGCCAGCTCGCCGGTCGTGCGCGCCGTGTAGAGCAGCTCCGCGGGGCCGCCCACGCCGTAGGCGCAGTGCGGGGCGAGCTGCACGGCCTCTTCGAGGCCGTGCAGCTCGCCCCGCAGGATGTCGGTCGGGCCGCTCACGCCGTCATCGTAGCAGCTTCCTCGCACGCCGGATCCCCGGCCCGTGCCCGGGGATCCGGCGGCGCTCGAGGCGCGCCTCTTGACGGAGCCGCCGCCGTACTCTAAAGTTCCTGAAGTCTAGTGAGAAGTAGGAATGAGCACCGGCGGCGCGCGGCTCGCCCAGAGGAGAGCATGGCCCATCTATCGACGAAGAGCGAGTGCGCGATCAAGGCGCTGGTGCGCCTGGCGCTCGCCGACGGCGACGTCCCCGTGCAGGGACGCGAGATCTCCGCCTTCACCGGCATCCCGCCGAAGTTCCTGGAACAGGTGATGCACGCCCTGCGGCAGGGCGGGTTCGTCACCAGCCAGCGCGGCAAGGGCGGCGGCTACGTCCTTGCCCGCGACCCCGCCGCGACCTCCTTCGCCGACGTCATCGACCACGTCGACGGTTCCCACGGCGGCAAGGGGCGAATGCGCGGCGGCGACCAGGCCGAACCCTTGGTCGCGCCGGTGTGGGGCGCGGTGCGCGACTGCACCCGCGCCATCCTCACCGCGGCCACCATCGCCGACGCCGCGGCGCGCGCCAGCGCGGCGCCCATGTACTTCATCTGACAGGAGCAGCCATGACGCAGACAGACGCCGGCCAGCCGCACCAGGGCTTCGCCACCCTCGCCCTGCACGCCGGCCAGGACCCCGACCCCACGACCAACGCCCGTGCGGTCCCGATCTATCAGACGACGTCGTTCACCTTTGACAGCGCCGAGCATGCCGCCGACCTGTTCGGCCTCAAAGTGCCCGGCAACATCTACACGCGGATCATGAATCCCACGAACGATGTCTTCGAGAAGCGTGTCGCGGCGCTCGAGGGCGGCGCCGGCGCCCTTGCCTTCAGCTCGGGCTCCGCCGCGGTGACGTTCGCGCTGCTCAACATCGCCGGCTCAGGCGATCACATCGTGAGCGCCAACAGTCTGTACGGCGGCACCTACAACCTGTTCGTCCACACCCTGCCGCGGTTCGGGCTCGAGATCGACCTGATCGACCCGTCCGACCCGGAGACCTTCCGCGCCGCCATCAGGCCGAACACCAAGGCGATCTACGCCGAGACGGTGGGCAACCCGAAGCTCGACACGCTGGACATCGATGCCGTGGCCGCCATCGCCCACGAGGCCGGCATCCCGCTGGTGGTGGACAACACGATGGCGACGCCGTATCTCATCCGGCCCATCGACCACGGCGCCGACGTCGTCGTGCACTCCGCCACCAAGTTCATCGGCGGCCACGGCACCTCCATCGGCGGCGTCGTCGTCGACGCGGGCCGGTTCGACTGGTCGCAGAACGACCGTTTCCCCGGTCTGGTCGAGCCCGACGCCAGCTACCACGGCCTCAAGTTCTTCGAGGCACTGGGGCCGCTCGCGTATATCGTCAAGCTGCGCGTCAGCTTGCTGCGCGACATCGGCGCGGCGCTGTCGCCGTTCAACGCCTTCCTCTTCCTCCAGGGCCTCGAGACGCTCCCGCTGCGCATGGATCGGCACAGCGACAACGCCCATGCCGTGGCCAGGCTTCTGGAGGACCACGACAAGGTCGCGTGGGTGAGCTATCCCGGACTGCCCTCCCACCCGTCGTTCGCGCTGGCCGACAAGTACCACTACCGTGGCCTGTTCGGGGCGATGATCGGTTTCGGCGTCGAGGGCGGCCGCGAGGCAGGACGGCGCTTCGTCGAGAGCACGCGGCTGCTGTCCCACGTGGCCAACATCGGCGATGCGAAGTCGCTGTGCATCCACCCCGCGACCACGACCCACTCGCAGCTTACCGCCGAGGAACAGCTGCTCAGCGGGGTGACCGACGACTTCGTGCGGCTCTCCATCGGCATCGAGACGATCGACGACATCGTCGCCGACATCGAGCAGGCGCTGGCGCGGGCCTGATCCGAACGCCGCGCCGCGCGTGCAGGCTTGCGTTGGCCGCGGGCGAACTCCCCTGCAGAGCGCGAGAGCAGCCATGACTGAGAAGCCCGAACCACAGAGAAAAGAGATCGGCGACGTCCCCACCGGGTTCGGCGGCGACACCGGCAACGCCGGTGTCGTGCGCACGAAGAAGGTGACGTTCGACCAGCCCGGCCAGGAGCTGGCGCTCGAGGGCGGCGGTACGCTGGCGCCGTTCACGCTCGCCTACGAGACCTACGGCACGCTGAGCGAGCGCAAGGACAACGCGATCCTCGTGACCCACGCACTCTCGGGCGACGCTCACGTCGCCGGGCGCCACAGCGCCAACGACAAGCGCGCCGGCTGGTGGGACATGCTCATCGGCCCCGGCAAGGCGCTGGACACCGACAGGTACTTCGTCGTCTGTTCGAACGTGATCGGCGGTTGCAGCGGCACGACCGGGCCGGCCAGCGAGAACCCCGCCACAGGCCGGCCCTACGGCACCGACTTCCCCATCATCACCATCGCCGACATGGTCGATGCCCAGGCGATGCTGCTCGACCACCTGGGCATCGCCAAGCTCCTCGCCGCCATGGGCGGGTCCATGGGCGGCATGCAGGTCCTGGAGTGGGCGATAGCGCATCCCGAGCGCGTGCACCTGTGCGTCCCCATGGCCACGGCGGCGCGCCAGCCGACGCAGGCGATCGCCTTCAACGAGGTCAGCCGCCAAGCCATCATGGCCGACCCGAACTGGGCCGGAGGGCACTACTACGGCAAGAGGGCGCCGAGGAAGGGCCTCAGCGTGGCCCGCATGGTCGGTCACATCACATATCTGAGCGACGAGGCCATGCAGGAGAAGTTCGGCCGCCGCCTGCGCGACATCCACGACTACTCGTTCACGTTCTCGGCCGACTTCGAGGTGGAGAGCTACCTGCGCCACCAGGGGCTGGCGTTCACCGACCGCTTCGACGCCAACACCTACCTGTACATCACGCGCGCGCTGGACTACTTCGACCTTGCGCGCGCTCACGACAGCCTGACCACCGCCTTCCGTGACGTGAAGGCGCGCTTCCTCGTGCTCGCCTTCAGCAGCGACTGGCTGCACCCGCCGTACCAGCTCAAGGAGATCGTCGGCGCGCTGCGCGCGACGCACAAGCACGTGAGCTACTACGAGGTGGAGAGTCACTACGGACACGACGCCTTCTTGCTGGAGCGCGAGAAGATGGAAGGCATCATCGGCGCCTTCCTGGCCAGCGGCGCGCGCACGTTCACGCTAGGATAGCCACCGTGCGGCGCATCGACTACAAGCTCATCGAAGGCCTGGTGCCGCGCGGCGCCACGGTCCTCGATCTTGCCTGCGGCGACGGCGAGCTCCTCGGTGAGCTCATCGCCGAGAAGCAGGTGCGCGGCAGCGGCGTCGAGATCAGCCAGGAGGCTGTGGAGGCCTGCATCGGCAAGGGCCTCTCCGTGTTTCACGGCGACCTCGATGCCGGCCTCGCCGACTACCCCGACCTGTCGCATGACGTGGTCATTCTCAGCATGAGTCTCCAGCAGCTGCGCCGGCCGCGCATGATCGTACGCGAGATGGTACGCGTCGGCCGTCTCGCCATCGTCAGCTTCCCGAATTTCGCCCATTGGACCCCCCGCACGCAGCTCCTCCTCGGCGGCCGCATGCCGGTGTCGCGTGACCTGCCCCATCAGTGGTGGGACACGCCCAACATCCACCTGTGCACCATCAAGGACTTTCGCAAGCTGTGCGGCGAGGAGGGGCTGTGCATCGAGCACGAGCTCTATCTGCGCGGCGTCGACAAGCCGCCGCCCGAGCGCCCGCTGGCTCCCAACCTCACGGCGCGCATCGCGATCTTCGCCGTCACGCGCTGCTAGACGGCGCTGCGCTTTCCGCTCCCGCGCGAAGCGGGTACACTACGTCTACGCTCTGCGCCTCAGAGACCGGCGTGAGCGGCACAAGGAACGCACCCGTCACCACCGAGCGCCGACGCGGCCGCGTTTCAAGACCAAAGGAGAAACAGGTGCCTCAGGGTAAAGTGAAGTGGTTCTCATCGGAGAAGGCTTTCGGCTTCATCGAGCAGGACAACGACAACGACATCTTCGTGCACGTCACCGGCCTCGCCGACGGCGTCACTGCTATCGACAAGGACATGCTCGTCGAGTATGAGGTCGAGCAGGGCCGCAAGGGCCCGCAGGCCGTCGGCGTGAAGCCCGTCTCCGCCGCTGCGCCGGCCGCCGAGGTCGTGGAAGATGTCGCCGTCGACGCCGAGGGCGACGAAGAGGTCGAAGTCGACTGACCTGTGCGTTTCTGACAGGGCCGGCCGCCGCGGCAGTGCTCGGTGCCCGGCGGCCGGCCCTTCTTTGTTCTTCTCCCCTATCGGGTACATGCTCCTCAAAGTCCGTCACGGGAGACGCCGATGCTCGAGAACATCCATTGGCTGGGCCACGACACGTTCCGTCTTGACGGGTCGAGCACCGTCTATATCGACCCTTGGAAGCTCCTCGCCGACGCGCGGCCCGCCGACCTCATCCTCGTCACGCACGACCACTTCGACCACTTCAGTGCCGGAGACATCGCCAGGATCGGCTCGGCCGCGACCACGCTGATCGGGCCGGCGGCGGTGACCGACCAGGCGAGCGGTCTGACGACGGTCACACTGGCGCCGGGAGAGACGACCACCGTCGGCGGTGTCACGGTGACCGCCGTGCCGGCGTACAACCTGGACAAGTTCCGTTGTCCCGGCGAGCCCTACCACCCCCGCGAGGCCGGCTATCTGGGCTATGTGGTCGAGATGGACGGCCTGCGCATCTATCATGCCGGCGACACCGACGCGATCCCGGAGATGAGCGACGTACGTTGCGATGTGGCCCTGCTGCCGGTAGGCGGCACCTACACGATGACCGCCGAAGAGGCCGCGGCCGCCTGCGGCGCGCTGGGCGCCGTCGCAGTCGTCCCGATGCACTTCGCCGACATCGTCGGCACGCGGGCCGATGCCGAGCGTTTCCGTGAGCTATGCCGCATCCCCGTCACCATCCTGTCGCCCGAGAGGCCGTGAGCGTGCGCCATGGATCCCCGGCCCGTGGGGCCTTGCCTCCGAGGGGCCGCCTGTCGAGGAGGGACCGATGAGAGTCGTGAGCGCCGTGCCCACCGAGAGCGTCTCGGAGAAGCTCAGCGTGCAGCGCCTCAGCGAGGCGCTGGGCGTGCGCAACCTGCGCGCCAACGTGTTCACTCTGGCCGAAGGGTCGATGTCCAGGCACATGCACCGCGAGCAGGAGGAGGTCTACCTCGTGCTCGACGGCACGGCGATGATCGACGTCGACGATCAGCAGTACAAAGTGGGGGAACGCGAGGCGCTGGCGGTGCCGGCGCGCGCGTGGCACCGGGTGGCCAACGTCGGCGTGGGGCCGCTTACGTTCTTCGTGGCAGCCGCGCCGCCGGCAGGTGACGACGCCCAGATCGAAGACTGATCCGCCGGCAAGCCGCCCGCTCCGTCACGTCTCGATCCACTCCAGGATCACGGCTTCGTCCGGGCATGCTTCGACGGCGCGCTCCACGGCCGCCCACAGGGTCTCGTGAGGTTCGGGATCCAGCACTTCGGGTAGGCCGTCGTCACGCATGAAGAAGACCTCCGGGCACACCTGCTCGCAGGCGCCCACGCCGGTGCAGCGGTCGTAGTCGACCCTCACTCTGAGCGTGCGTGGCATGGGCGCAGTCTACACCAGCGGAAGAGGAGGGCTCGTGCTCAAGGTAGGCGACAAGTCACCGGCCGTTACCGGCACATCCTACGACGGCGGCACGTTCGATCTCGGGGCGCCGGGCAAGCGCACTGTCCTCTGGTTCTATCCGAAGGCCAACACAAGCGGCTGAACGACGGAAGCCGTTGAGTTCAACGGCCTGCTCGACGAATTCGCCAAGCTGGACGTGCAGGTGATCGGCGCCAGCATCGACTCGGCCAAGGCCAACCAGCGGTGGGCCGAGAAGTACGAGCTGAAGATGCCGCTGATCGGTGACACGGGCGAACTCGAGGTCGCCGTGGCCTTCGGTGTGGCGCGGCCCCTGGTGGGCGTCGCGAAGCGGACCACCTGGCTCATCGATCCCGATGGCACGCTGCGCAAGATCTACCCCAAGGTGACGCCCAAGGGTCATGCGGCCGAGGTCCTGGCCGAGGCCAGGGAGATCTGGGGCTGAAAGAACGAAGGGGGCGGGCGGTGCGCAGCTGCGCACCGCCCGCCCCGCTCGTCTACTCCTCGGTCTCGGGCTCGTCGCGCGGCCCGAAGTAAGCCTGCGCGTCGATCATGAAGATGCGGCTCGACCAGCTGTCGCCGGCGGCGGTGGCTTTTTCGGCGTCGTCGACGGCGCCGATCCGTGCCGTCATGTCGTCGCAGTAGTGGACGATGATCGCCTCGCGGGTCATGGGCACCACGGGGCTGCCCTTCTCGCGCATGCCGTGGTGCGAGACGATGATGTGGCGCAGCCGCGTGGAGAGCTCAGGCGGGAAGCCCGGCGTGTGGTCGATGAGGCCGCGTACCATGTCGTGGCCGATGACGATCTCGCCGTGGAGTCTGCCGACATCCGTCATGAGCGGCGCCATGCCGTCGCTGGTGTAGGCCTCGATCTTGCCGATGTCGTGCAGGAGGCCGCCCGCGACCACAAGGTCGCGGTCGACCGAGGCGAACCGCGAGGAGACGTCGGCTGCCGTCGCGGCGACGATGAGCGAGTGCTCGATCAGGCCGTGGCGGTAGGCATGGTGGTTGCGCACCGCGGCCGGGGCCACGACGAAGGTGGCGCCTGGCTCCTGCGTGCCGTCGAAGGCGCGTTCGAGCAACGCGCGCAGGTGAGGCTCGTCCACCGAGTCGATGAGTGCGTGCAGTCGCTCGCCCAGCTCCGCGGCGCCGATGGGCGATACCTGCACGAGCAGCCCGGCGTCGAATTCCTCGGGCCCGGCGGGGCGTAGGCGACGGATCTGCACCTGAGGTCCGTACTGTGGGTGAACGCTGTAGGTGCCGCCGACCATGACGACGTCGCCGGCGGCGATGTTCAGCGCTTCGTCCGAAGGGTCGAAGTGGATGGCGGCCACCTCGCCGGTGGCGTCGCGAAGCTTTAGCCGAAGGTACGCCTTGCCGTTGCGGTCGTTGGCGGCGGTCTTCTCGGAGCAGGTGAAGTAGGTGTCGATGGTCTGGCCGGACTGCAGCTCGGCGATGGGGATGCGTGCGGAAGCATCGGCGGGGAGGAAGCTGGATTGATCGGGCATGCGGTCTCCTTGGTCACCGCTAGGCTACCAGACGGCCCGGACGGGGGACGAGGAGCGGGATGCCGGAGGAGTCACTCCGTGCTCGCCGGCGGCTTCCTGGCGGCGGGTTTCTTTGCCGCGGGCTTCCTGGACGCCGATTTCCGGCCCGCCGGCTTTGCGCCGCCGGCCGTCTTCTTCGCCGGGGCCTTCCTGACCGCGGGCTTCTTTGCCGCCCGTTTCCCGCCGGCGACGCGCTTCGTGGCGGCCGGCTTGGCCGGCGGCTCTTCGGCGGCGGCGGGCGCCGCGACCCTTTCGGCTGCTTGCACGGCGGGTGACTCGCCGGCCGGCGCGGCCTCCCTGGCCATCGGCGCTGTAGCCGCCATCGGCGCGGTGGCTGCGCCCGCGGCGCCGGTCGCGCGCAAGGCGGCGATCTCGGCTTCCTTGGTGCGCAGGGCCTCGCGGGTCTCCCGCACCCGGGCGGCGGAGGGTTCGAGGTCGGGATGCAGTATCTCGCCGGCTTCGATGAGGGCGGCCGCGGCGTGACCAAGATCGCGCTCGGCCTTGCGCAGGTCGTTCTGCAGCACCAGGAGGCGTGCTTGGGCGGCGGTGACCTTGCCGGCCCGTTCGGCGTCCGTGGCAAAGGCGTTGGTCTTCTCCTTGACGGTGTCGAAGAACCCCATGTCTCCTCCTTGCGTCGCCTCCGGTCAGGCCCGGACGCTGCTTGCCTCAGTCTGCCGCATGGAGCGCTTCGCGTCCAGACCCGCGGCCGGTGACCAGCAGCAGGATGAGCAGGCCGGCGACCACGGCGATGACGAGGACGAAGGGCAGTGAATACGACACGCCGTAGAGGAGGCCACCGAGGATGGCTCCGCCCGCCATCGGGATCCCCATGACGGTGTCGAAGATCGCGTAGCCCCAGGCGAGCGGCATGTCTTGGAAGGAGTCGCCGACGATGCCGGTGGCCACGAAGCGCAGGGCGTCGAAGGCGCCGCAGCACAGCATCGCGAGGCCCCAGACCACGGGGTCCCGGCCAGCGAGCAGCAGGATGGCTCCCGCGAGCAGGAAGACGAGGACGCCGCCCATGCCGGCGCGCGGGCCGTAGAGGTCGGTCACCCGGCCCATGGCGATCGTGAGCACGGAGGCTCCGAGTGCCGCGAGCGATGAGTAGATGCCGAGCGCCGTCCAGCCCTGGTCGTGCACCTGGGCCAGGTATGGGTTGATGAACGCCTGACCAACGTATACGGCGAGGAAGCCCACGAGGAAGAAGACGAGATACCGCCGGAAGCGCCGGTTGCGGCGCAGGGCGCCGAGGCTCAGCGGGGCGTCGGCCGTATGGTACGGCGTGTCGCGGATGAGGGTCGCGGTGCTGGACGAGATCACGTACATCACCAGGCTTAGGAGGAAGACGGTGCGCATGCCGTACAGGGAGGCGACGTAGCCACCGACGAGCGGCGCGACGACGAGCCCGAGGGGATACGTGCCGAAGACGATCGTCAGGTTGCGGGCCACGCGCGAAGGTTCCGACTTCAGATAGATGTACGACTTGAAGGCCGGATTGTTGGCCATGTACATGCCCGAGATGAGCAGGCCGGGGATGAGCCACGGCCAGCTCGGCGCCAGGTAGAACGACAGCGCCGCCGGTACCGTCAGCCACCAGACTCCCACGATCACGGGCTTGAGCCGGAACCGCCGCGCGGCCCAGGCGCCCGGGATGTTCCCGAGGGCGATCGTCGCCAGCATGATCGCGTTGAGCAGGCCGAGCGTGAACCGGGACGCGCCGAGGTCGAGCGCGTAGACGAAGAGGAGCTGCAGGTACATGCCCACACCGAGCGCGAAGAACAGGTTGGCGAGGGCTGCCAGTTTGAGATCGCGGTCGAGGTGGCGCACGGCGGCTCCGGGTCGCGGGTGGGGTGGGCCGGATTCTACGCGGCGGGCGGGGACCGCCGCATCCCGCCGGCTCGCCCGCGGGGCGCCGCCGCGCACGCCGCATCGGCGCCCCGCTTTCGCCGGCGCCGGTCTTGGTGCATACTGATGCACTTCAATTGCCCGTACCGCGCACACATTCGTCACAGGAGAGTACCTGCGTGAAGCTTCGTCGCATCGACCGCCTGCCGCCCTACGTCTTCAGTATCGTGAACGACATGAAGACCGAGGCGCGCCGCCGAGGCGAGGACATCATCGATCTCGGCATGGGCAACCCCGACCTGCCCACGGCGCAGCCAATCGTCGATAAGCTCACGCAGGCGGCGCAGAACCCCCGCAACCACAGGTACTCGGCGTCGCGCGGCATCACCAAGCTGCGTCTGGCGCTCGCCAACTGGTACGAGCGCCGCTTCGACGTCGAGATCGACCCCGAGCGCGAGGCGCTCGTGTCCATCGGCGCCAAAGAGGGCCTCGCCCATCTGATGTGGGTGCTGCTGCGCTCGGGCGACACCGCCCTGGTGCCCGAGCCCTCCTATCCCATCCACCAGTTCTCCTGCATCTTCGCCGGGGCGGAGGTGAGCAGCGTGCCGCTCTCGCACGACACCGCCGACTTCTTCGCCGACCTCACGCAGGCCTACGAGCGCACGTGGCCGAGGCCGCGGGTCATCCTTGTGAGCTTTCCGCACAACCCCACGGGGCATTGCGTCGACCTCGACTTCTTCGAGCGGCTCGTTCACTTCGCCAAGAAGAACGACATCGCCGTGATCCACGACTTCGCCTACGCCGAGATCGTCTTCGATGGCTACAAGCCGCCGAGCATCTTCGAGGTGCCGGGCGCCAAGGACGTGGCGGTCGAGTTCGTCTCGCTCAGCAAGAGCCACAGCATGTCGGGCTGGCGCCTGGGGTTCTGCGCCGGCAACCCGGAGATGGTGGCCGGCGTCCAGCGCCTCAAGAGCTACCTCGACTACGGCGTCTTCCAGCCTATCCAGATCGCCGCCATCACCGCTCTCAACGACTGCGACGACGTGCCGCCGCTGGTCGCCTCCGTCTACGGGCGGCGGCGCGACGTGCTCTGCGACGGCCTCGCCCGCGTCGGCTGGCCGGTGCACAAGCCACGGGGCACGATGTTCGTCTGGGCGCCCATCCCGGAGCTTTACCGCCACCTCGGCTCGCTCGAATTCAGCAAGCTGCTGCTCAACGAAGCCAAGGTGGCGGTCAGCCCGGGCATCGGCTTCGGACACTCCGGCGACGGCTTCGTGCGCTTCGCCTTGGTTGAGAACGAGGCGCGCATACGCCAAGCTGTGAGGGGTATCAGGAAGGTGCTCGAGGCGGACCCCGCAGCCCCTTCCGGCGACGCGAAAGGATAGGCCCGGTGCAACTCGGCGGAATGGCTCTCAGGGACGGCGTGCTCCTGCAGAGCGAACGTTTCTGGGCCGCGGCTGTGCGCAGCGCGGACGGAGGTGTGCGTGTGAGTTCCGCCGCGAAGGCGCGCCTGCCCGGGCGCGAGAGCCTGCAGCGCATACCCGTCGTGCGCGGCCTCGTGCGCCTCGGCGAAGCGGTCGCCATCCTCCCGGCGGTCCGCCGTGCGACCGGCGGGCCGATCCTCCCCCAGGAAGACCCCCGGATGCTCGCGGCCACCGCCGTCAGCGCGGCGGCCACCGTGGCGTTGCGCAGCACGAGCCGCGGTTCGCCGCTGCTCAAGGACGTCACCGCGGCAGGCGTGTCGCTGGCGCCCGTCCTGCTCCTGCTGCGCGATTCTCGCCTGGCGCACTACCACGGCGCCGAGCACAAGAGCGTCGCTGCCTACGAAGGCGGGATCGACCCGTCGGCCGCGGGCAAGGAGCACGCGCGCTGCGGCTCCAACCTCATCGCGCCGATGATCGTCACCAACATCGCCACCAGCCTGTTGCTCCGCGCCGCCGGCAAGGAGCGCAAGCCCATGGCGACCTTGATCGCCGGGCTGGTGAGCATCGGCACGGCCATGGAGCTCTTCTCCTGGATGGCGCGTCACCAGGACCACCCCTTGGCGCGCACCCTGCGCCGACCGGGCATCGAGATGCAGCGGTTGTTCACCACCAGCGAGCCGTCCGCGGACCAGCTCGACGTCGCCGATCTGGCACTCAAGGAACTGCTGCGGCGCGAAGACGCGGCGCCTGCTCCGGCCGGCGCCTGACGCCGCGCCGCCGCGCGCTCAGGCGTCGGCGCGCTGGCGCTCCGCGAGCCGCTTGCGACGGCGCTCCTGAGCCTCAGCGTACCAGTGCTTCTGCTCGTCGGTGATCGGCTCCAGAGGCGGCACGGGGATCGGCTTGCCGTTGTCCCCCAGCGCCACGAACACGAGGTAGGCGGAGTTGGTGTGGGTGACCCTGCCGGTCCCGAGGTCCTCGGCTTCGACGCGCACCCCGACCTCCACCGACTTTCTCCCCACGAAGTTGACGTTGGCGCGCAGGCGCACGAGGTTGCCGACCTGCACGGGGGAGTGGAAATCGATGCGGTCGATGGCCGCGGTGACGACTTTGGTGCGGCAGAACCGATAGGCGCAGGCGCCGGCGGCGTCGTCGATGAGCTTCATGATGGTGCCGCCGTGGATGTTGCCCATGAAATTGGCGTCGGCGGGCTGCATGAGATGGGTGAGCACGAGGCTGGTCTCGCTGCCGCGTGGCAGAGGGTTGGTCATGGCGGTCCTGAGGTCCGGGGCGGAGTGCGGGTCAGATGTCGAGGGCGCCTGGAGTGCCACGCTGGCGCCGGTCGCGCCTGGTGCGGTCGCCGCCGCCGTGGCGGTCGGCGCGCCGCTCGCTCTGGCGGCGGTCCAGGATGACCTTGATGTTCGGGTTGTCCCTGTAGTGCTCGACGAGGCGGTGGTAAGGCTCCTCGCCGAGTTCGGGCGGCACGACGCAGTAGATCAATGCAGCCTCCCAGCTGTTCGGCCGAACGGTAGCACATGGGCAGGGGGCTCGCCAGAGCAGAAGGGGAAGGGCCGGGATCGGCTGGAGAAGCTGATCCCGGCCCTCTGAAGGGGGTACCGCTAGTGATTATCGGCAGGCGCGGACGCTTCTTGAGCACTGCGCCTCCTCTGGTAGACTACGCGCGCCCGGTCCGTCACCAGGGGGGTGCGACGCCGTGTTCTCGTGCTTTCACGAGGTCGTCTCGACCGTGCCCGACCACGACCGCTATCCGACGCTGGACGAGCTCGAGACGTCCAGCGATCGCGTCGCCGCGGCCCACTCCGGAAGCGACGTGTGGCAGCCCGGCGTCTCGCGCGCCGGCCACCCCATCCGCGGCATCGAGGTTCCCGGCGGGCCGCTCCAGGCTCTGCTGGTCGGGACGCCTCACCCGGAAGAGCCAGTCGGCACGCTGGTGCTCGAGCACCTTCTGCCGCTGCTCGCCGACGGCCTGGCGGAGGAGCTCGGTTGTGGCTTCTCGGTGGTCAAGCTCGGGAATCCCGACGCCATGCGGCTCAACGAGCCCCGGTTCGCAGAACCCTACGACCTGGCCGGCTTCCTTCTGCGCGCCTACCGGCCGTCGCTCGCAGATCAGTTCGAGTGGACCCTCCGTGGAGTACAAGCGCTACCGGTTCACCAGACCACTGCCCGAGGCCTGCGCCGTCATGGAGGTCGTGCACCGGCGCCCTCTCGATCTCTACATGGGTCTGCACAACTCGAACTTCAGCGGCGCCTACTTCTACATCTCGGAGGAAGACGAGCTGCCGCCACACTGCGGCGAGCCCGAGGTCCCCTACTTTCGGACTCTGGCCGAAGGGGCTTTCCACTCCTTCGCCCTGGCCGACGACTACGACTACTGTGAGGCCTACGGCGCCGACCCGGCGGTGCTGCTCACCTGCGGCACGTCCAGCGATGCCGATGCGGAGAGCGTATGGGACTGCTTCACGCTGGTCGCCGAAGCGCCGTACTTCACCGGCGGCAGGATCGCCGACACGAGCCCGGCGGGGCTCACCCGTGGTGAGGCCAGGCTCCGCGGGTCGTGCTCGGCTGATGCCTCTCGCCGCCCGCCGCTTCAGCCCGCGCCCGCTCGGCCCGATGGAGAGAAGGAGCCGGGCCGGCCACGGCCCTGCGGGTGACACATGACGACAGACAAAGCGGAACAGGCCGGGCTCGCCCTGATCTGCGAGGTCGGGGCGGCGATCACGTCGAGTCTCGTGCTCGAAGACGTCCTCACCTCGGTCGCGCAGCGCGTCGCCGAGGCGTTCGGTGTGTGGGAGTGCGATTTCTATGAGTACGACGCCGTGCACCGTCAGGTGATCGCCGCCGCCTGCTGGTGTGTGGAGCGCAGCCCCGAGGACGACGCCAGGGTGGGCCGGGTCTTCGAGGTGCATGGCCCGCACTGTCTGGGCCGAGTCATCCAGGACCGCCAGATCGTTGAGGAGTGCGTGGACGATTCACAGCGCACTGAGGCGGACGGCGACCGGCTCGGAGCTTGGGGCGAGAAATCGGCGATCAGCGTCCCCTTGGTCTTCGAGGACCAAGTGCTCGGCTGCCTGTCGCTCAGCGAGAGGCGCGAGGTGCGGCACTTCTCCGAGGAGGAGCGAGAGCTGCTGCGCACGCTCGCCCTGCCGGTGGCCGTCGCCATCCACAACGCCAAAGTGTACCGACAGCTGGAGAACCGCGCGCGCCAGCTGGACTCACTCCTCGACGCTTCGCGCGCGCTGGCCACCAGCGTCGTCCTGGACGACGTCCTGATCATGGTGGCGCGCAAGGTGGGGGAGGCGCTCGACGTGCCTTCGTGCCTGATCTACGAGTACGTGCTCGACGCCGATGCGTTGGTGTGTCGCTCCGAGTACGACTCCGCGCCCGAAGAGGTGTCGGAAGACAAGATCGGGCACGTGTATCCGCTGGCCGAGTATCCGGACGACCGCGCGGTGCTCGACGGCGGGGAGATCGTGGAGCAGCACGTCGGGGACGAGACCATCGATGCGGTCACGCGTCAGTCGATGCTGGACAATGACGAGCTCAGTTGCCTGAGCGTGCCCATCGAGTTCGAAGGGGAGCCGCTGGGCATCGTCGAGATCGTGGAGACGCGCTATGACCGTTCGTTCAGCGCCGACGAGCTAGACCTGGCCCGCGGCCTCGCGGAGCAGGCCGCGGCGGCCATCCACAACGCGCGTCTGTACCGGAGCCTCGAAGAGCAGAACGATCGGCTCGGCGCCCTCAACGACCGGCTGAGTGCATTCGTCGGTCTGTCGGAGCAGATGCGCGGCCTCATCGACGAGGAGCAGATGCTCCATCTTCTCGGCCGCGTGATGGCCGAAGGGCTGGACTACCGGCAATGGGCCGCCTATATGTACGACGGCGAGGCGCGCGTGTTCAACGTCGTCAGCTCCGTCGACGGCGCGGCGAGCGTGGCGGCCGAGCAGGCCGGGAGGGCGATCCCGGCGCCGGTGATCGAAGGGCTGATCGCCAGCGCCACGCCCATGTCGCGCTCGTTCTTTGTCGACCATCGGCTGCATGCGTGGACCGAGGAGCAGCACTTCTGGCTGCCGGCCGAAGACCTCGGCGAGCGCGCGCCCGACGAGTGGCACTGGGATGACACACTGTTCGTGCCAATGGTGAGCGAGCTCGGCGAACTGCTCGGCTACATCGAGGCGTACGACCCCATCGACCGGCGCCTGCCCAGCGTGGAGGACCTCCGGCTGTTGGAGGTCTTCGCCGCCAAGGCGTCCTCGGACATCGAGCTCCACCGGCTCTACGAACAACTCGCCGAGCAGGCGCGTACCGACGGCCTCACCGGCCTCACCAACCACCGCCACTTCATGGAGCGCCTCGACGACGAGGTCGCCGCGGCTCGCCGCTACGGCACGCCGCTGTCGCTCCTGATGCTCGATCTCGACGACTTCGAGCCGTTCAACGACACCTACGGCCACCCGCAGGGCGACAAGCTGCTGCGCGGCGTCGCCGGCATCCTGCGCGGAACGACGCGCGACAGGGTTGATCTGGTGGCGCGCTACGGCGGAGAGGAGTTCGTCGTGCTGCTCCCCAGCACGCCGGCGGCCGGGGCCATCGCGATCGGGGAGCGGATCGTCCAGAACGTGTCCGGCGACGCCCGCGACGCCGTGGGCGTGGCCGAGACGATCCGCCGGATGATCGCCGAGAGCCTGTTCGAGGGCTTCCCGTCCCGTGATGAGGTGCACATGACGGTGAGCGTCGGAGTCGCCACCTTCCCAGACCACGCCGGGAGCGCGTTCGAACTGGTCGTCAATGCCGACAAGGCGCTCTATCTCGCCAAGCGCATGGGCAAGAACCGCGTGAGAGTGTTCGACTAGGGCAGCGAAGAATGGCAGGCTAGGGACCACACGCGCCGCAGGCCGTGTTCAGACCTGACTCGCGCTTGGGGAAACCGTAGGCACATCGGATGGGGAGCTCTGATCGCAACGGCTGGACGATCTTCTGACAGCGACCACTACGCGCTCGCCTGCGAGGTGGGCGCCGCGATCACGTCCTCGCTCGTCCTAGAGGATGTGCTGGCGACGGTCGCGCGCCGTATCGCCGAGGCCGTGGGCGTGTGGGAGTGCGATCTCTACGAGTACTACTCCGAGAGCCAGACCATCGTCGCCTCGACCACCTGGTCGCTGGACATGACCCAGGACGACCGCGACTGGGTGGGGACGGTGACTACCCCGAAGGACCGCGACAGCTACCGGGCGGTCTTCATCGACGGCAAGTGCAGCGAAGCCTACGCTGATGACGAAGCCGTGGATCCGGCCGATCGCGAGCTGATGGCGAAGTGGGGCGAGCTCGCCACCTTCTCCACGGCGCTCGTCCTCGAGGGCAGCGTCATCGGCTGCCTGACGCTGGTCGAGAAGCGCAGCGCGCGCCATTTCAGCGACGACGACAAGCGCCTTGCCTCG
>Ga0209585_10000133_pt1 | contig 28730 bp, 24 predicted proteins | sample NGEPerone_FD_185491 | JGI IMG/M metagenome (GOLD analysis project Ga0209585, IMG submission 185491) | Arctic peat soil microbial communities from the Barrow Environmental Observatory site, Barrow, Alaska, USA - NGEE Permafrost154B-one... | ecosystem: Environmental > Terrestrial > Soil >... | reverse complement strand
CAGTTTTTTCCCGAAAACGCAGTGCAATACTTCGTCTCTTATTACGATTATTACCAGCCCGAAGCCTATATTCCGTCGTCCGATACATTTATTGAGAAGGATTTATCGATCAACAAAGAGATCGAAAAACTTCGGTTGAGCACCACATCTGCATTGCTTTCCGGCAGGCGGGACGTCGTTGTGGTTTCGTCAGTATCTTGTTTATATGGCATCGGAAATCCCCAGGATTTTCACGCAAATGTGATATCGCTCAAAGTGGGTGAAGTTGTTAGCCGCAATGTATTCCTGCGAAAGCTGGTCGATTCGATGTATTCACGCAGTGAAATTCTTTTTCAACGTGGGAATTTCAGGGTAAAAGGTGATACCGTTGATATCTTCCCGGCCTATGCCGATGAAGGGATCCGGATTGTGTTCTTTGGAGATGAAATTGAAGAGATATCGATCTTTAGTCCTGACAGCGGATATGCAATAGAATCTGTGAATAATTGCACCATCTACCCGGCGACCATCTTTGTAACCACAAAGGAAAGCATTCAACTGGCGATCCGGAAAATACAGGATGACCTTGTACAACATGTCGAATTTTTCAAGAAGTCAGGTAAATTTGTTGAAGCAAAAAGGATTGAAGATCGTGTAACTTACGATCTCGAAATGATCCGCGAGCTTGGTTATTGTCCTGGTATTGAAAATTATTCGAGGTATTTCGACCAGCGGGAACCAGGCTCTCGCCCGTTCTGTCTGCTTGACTATTTCCCCGAAGATTACCTGATGGTGATCGACGAGAGCCATGTAACGATGCCCCAGATTCATGCAATGTATGGCGGCGACCGGTCACGAAAAGTTACTCTTGTAGATTATGGTTTCCGGCTTCCTGCTGCTATTGACAACCGGCCATTGAAATTTGAGGAATTCGAGGATGTGGCACGACAAATTGTTTTTGTAAGTGCGACACCTGCTGATTATGAATTGCAAAAAAGTGAGGGGGTAGTTGTTGAGCAGATCATCCGGCCAACTGGTTTGCTCGATCCAATGATTGAAATCAGACCCCGTATTAATCAGATTGATGATCTGATGGAGGAGATTCATATCAGGGTCAGTAAGGATGAACGGGTGCTCGTAACCACACTTACCAAACGGATGGCGGAGGAGTTGTCGAAATATTTTGACCGGATGAATATTAAATGCCGGTACATCCATTCCGATGTTGATACGATGGAGCGCGTTGAGATTATGGAGAATTTGCGTAAAGGTGTTTTTGACGTTTTAGTTGGGATTAACCTTTTGCGTGAAGGGCTTGATTTACCAGAAGTTTCACTTGTTGCAATATTGGATGCCGATAAGGAAGGCTTCCTTCGTTCAGAAAGGTCGCTCACACAAACGGCAGGTCGTGCCGCACGAAACCTGAATGGTCTTGTGATCATGTATGCTGACAAAATTACCGATTCGATGCAGCGTACGATCGATGCTGCAAATTACAGACGGATCAAACAAAATGACTATAACCTGGCGAATGGAATTACGCCTACTCAAATAATTAAACCGACCAGGGAGATAATCGGATTGGAATACCGTCCGGATCATTCTGCCATGGGTCGTGCGTATGTACCACCTGAACGCACCGATGTGGCTGCCGATCCGGTTGTGCAGTATATGAGCCTGGAGGCTTTGGAAAAGACAATTCTGAAAACGAAAAAAGAGATGGAAAAGGCTGCCAAGGAGCTTGATTTTATCGAAGCTGCCCGTCTTCGCGATGAAATGTACCGTTTAAAGGAAATTTTAGCACAACGACAAAATGGATAATAAGATCGCAAAAGTTGGATCCGCAATGATGGAGCGGAATTGTGGCGATATCAAAAGAATTGAGCATACGTTCAAAGTCTACGGATATGCCCAACTACTCGGAGTTGCTGAATCACTCGATGAAAAGAAGCTTGAAATTCTTGAGTTAACCGCATTTCTTCATGATATAGGTATCCATGTAGCAGAAAAAAAATATGGAAAATCAACAAGTCAATACCAGGAAACGGAAGGTCCGCCGGTTGCACGTGACATATTGACATCTTTGGATTTCAAGCCGGAAACCATAGATCGTGTTTGTTTCATAATTAGTAAACACCATACTTTTACAGCTATTGATGGAATTGATTTTCAATTGCTTGTTGAAGCTGATTTTCTCGTGAATTCGACTGAGGATCATCTGTCAGATCACCAGATCGTTCATTTTGCAAAGAACATCTTTAAGTCTGAAAGCGGATTAACCTGCCTGAAGTTGCTTTTCTCAAACATTGAATTGTAGGAAAAAGTCATTCAAAAAAACAAGCCCTTTTCTTTCGAAGAAAAGGGCTTGTTTATTAAAGATGTCATTTTCTGACTATCCCAAATAAGTTTTGAGTAATTTGCTTCTTGATGTGTGACGTAAACGTCTGATTGCTTTTTCTTTAATCTGCCGTACGCGTTCACGGGTCAAACCGAAACGTTCTCCAATTTCCTCCAGCGTCATTTCCTGACAAGCTATTCCGAAAAACATTCTGATAATATCTGCTTCTCGCTCTGTCAATGTCGTTAAAGAGCGATCGATCTCACGTGAGAGAGACTCGTCGATAAGGACTCTGTCAGCACTTGGTGAATCGTTATTGATTAAAACGTCAAGCAAACTGTTGTCTTCGCCATCTACGAAGGGAGCATCAACTGAAACGTGTCTTCCTGATACACGCAATGTATCAGCAACTTTATCTGCAGGTAGTTCAAGCTGTTCTGCAAGTTCTTCAGGTGAAGGTCTTCTTTCATGTTCCTGTTCGAATTTAGAATATGCTTTGTTGATTTTGTTTAATGAACCAACCTGATTCAGAGGAAGACGCACGATTCTCGACTGTTCGGCCAAAGCCTGAAGAATTGATTGACGAATCCACCATACAGCATATGAAATGAATTTGAAACCACGTGTTTCATCAAATTTCTCGGCAGCTTTAATAAGTCCTAAGTTACCTTCATTGATTAAGTCAGGTAGACTAAGGCCTTGATTTTGATACTGTTTTGCAACAGAAACCACAAAGCGTAAGTTTGCCCGGGTAAGTTTTTCAAGAGCAGCCTGATCTCCTTTCTTGATGCGTTGTGCTAATTCAACTTCTTCTTCAACAGTAATTAACTCTTCTTTGCCAATTTCCTGAAGATATTTGTCAAGCGATGCACTCTCGCGGTTCGTAATAGATTTTGTAATCTTTAATTGTCTCATGCTCTCCGATTAAAAGTCTGCAAAGTTACAAACATTTGTGGTCTTGTACAATACCGAAACAACGGTATTTCCCTTTTATTTCACCTTTTATTTCACCGAAAGTTATTCTTCCAGTTTGAAAACATAATAAGTCCATTCACCTCCGGGATAAACCCCTTCTACCAAAATTGGTTTTTTATTGCTGGATTGTGAAAGTACTCTCTTTACATCTTCAACACTTGAAATGGAACTTTTGTTTATATCAGTGATGATAAATCCTATTTTTACGCCAGCTTCTTTTAATTTGCCGCTGGTTAGATTTACCACTTGAATTCCTTCGTCAATTTTAAGTCGTTCCTTGTCCTTTTCGGTAATTGGTGCAAATTCTGCACCCAAAATTGAAAAGGATTCCTTAACGATAGAAGTATCACCTTTCGTATTTCGCAAAACGACATTGAATTGCTTTAAATCGCCATCTCTTTTGACTGTTACAGCAACTTTATCACCGGGTCTGTATTTTCCGATTTGCTCCTGCAATTGTTGAGGCGCATTAACTTGATTTCCATTGACTGCTGTAATCACATCGCCTGCTTTTATTCCAGCCTGCCTTGCAGCACCATCATCTGTTATTCTCACAACATAAACTCCTTCAATTTTACCCAGTTTTTTTTCCTTGGCAAGGTCGTCATCGACTGGTTTCATTTCTACGCCCAAAAGGGCTCTCTGAACACCGCCAAATTGTTTTAGATCATCTACAACTTTATGCGCAATAGACGACGGAACTGCAAATGAATAACCTGAGTAGGAGCCTGTTCTGGATGCGATAGCGGCATTAATACCTACAAGTTCACCACTGGCATTTACGAGAGCTCCACCGCTGTTCCCTGGATTCACTGCTGCATCGGTCTGAATAAACGATTCGTGCGGCATCATTTGTCCGCTGATAATTCCAATATTACGTGATTTGGCACTAACAATTCCTGCTGTTACCGTTGAGGTGAGATTGAACGGATTTCCGACTGCCAATACCCATTCACCTAATTTAAGCGCATCTGAATTTCCCCAGGTAAGATATGGAAGTTCTTTCGCTTCGATCTTGACCAAAGCGATATCAGTATTAGGATCACGTCCGATTACCTTTGCTGTAAATTTGCGGCTATCGTTCAGAACAACTTCAATATTATCAGCATCTTCGATCACATGGTTATTTGTAACAATATAACCATCAGGACCGATAATTACACCGGAACCAGCTCCCAGGTTGTACTCGGGTTCCTGATTGTTGCCTCTCGGTTGTTGACTGTTACCTCTGGGACCGAAGAAAAAATCATAAAGCGGATTATCCATGCCTCCACCATATGATTGAGCTTTCACTTTTGTTGTGATGTGAACTACCGCATGTACACTCTTTTCTGCTGACAGCGTAAGATCCGGTAATTGTGCCTGAGGACTTGCGGGCGCAACGTAACTTGTTAATTGTAATTGTGATGCCCCCTGCTCCAATACTACCTGTGACTGACTATTAATTTTCGAATATAAAAAGATAGCTACGAAGGCTCCGGCAAAAGCAATTGCCAGGAATGATGCAATTTTTTTAACGTGGTCCATAACTCAAAAAATTTAAAATTATTACCCTATAAAGCTACAATTTGCGTACCAGTTTCATACAAAAGTATCGATTAGACGCTTAATGCCCTTAATAGTTTAGCTTGATTAACATACTTTAACGTCACGATTATTTTACGGTCAGAAGTCGACCGGAATGTCAGGAATCGGGGGAACATTATATTTTTCGATGGATTGATTGTACTTCTTTTCCTGTTTATTATCTGTTCTGACACCAGTATTTGTAAAAAGACCACCAATAAATATTTTTACCCAGTAGTTGACAAAGCCCCTTTCCGGATCCCTTTCTGCATACACTTCACCCGAACCATCCAGATTTTTATTATTCACGATCCTGTTCGCAAAAAAAGAAATCAACCATGATCTCAATGATGGATTTTCTTCAATTCCTTTATTGAGATATTGTACCTTCAAATTGTGATAATGCATTTTCATAATTCCGTATGCTACATATTTTTGACCAACAACACTCATTCTGATAGTATCAAGGTGTCCCCTTTTTATAAGCGCTGAAGCAAAAGGTTTTAACAATGGGTTAAGTGTTCTGAGATTAAATGAGCTTGCGATCATTTTAAGCTGAAAACTTGAAAGACTATCTGTAAACGATTGCGCATAACTAGCCCTCAAGTCGGTGGCACCCATGAACCTTGCAAATAAATTGAATTTGATACTATCTGAAGGCAAAAAATCATCGCTTTTGACACCTGTTATCGCACCTCTTATTTTGCTTAGTTTTACTATTCCGATCTGTTGTGTTTTATCATTAAATACCTCATATTCAATGCCTGCATTTTTTAAAAGGATAGAATCGATTAAGATCTTCGGTTTGATTCTTACCAGCAAATCTGTAAGAAGGGGTTTTTCGATACCATGTTGAAAAGGGAGTCGTTTATCTTTGTAATCGTAAAAATACAGATCATTGATTGTTATTTTCTTAGAATGGAATATAGAATCGTTGATTAACAAGTTAAAATCAATGTCGTTTACTTTAATCAAACCAGTATTCAGCTGCATATAGTTACTTTGATATTGCCTGGTCTTTATAAATTCATCTTTGTCAACTAAAGGACGAAAAGACAGGCTGTCTATTCCCAGGCTATTGGATGATTTGTCGAACGTTAAATTGATTGCCTCAATTCTGGTTTTGCTATTTTCAATGGCAATATTACCGTCTGATACCCGGAAATGATCATTGTTATTGACCAGTTCGTGGAGATCAGACACATTTCTATTATTCAAAATCAGGTTTTCAAGGTTTAAACTGTTAATCGCAATTTTTTGTCCTTTAGTGTCTGTAGCAAAAGTATTGAACCGTATTCCGGAAGACTTGATAGTGTTCATCTTAACAGACCAGCTGTCGTTATTATCCTGTCCTCCACGATTGAATGCGAAATCAGAACCAGTAAATGAAACAGATTCCTTCCCTGTAGAAATCATGTAGATTTTATCATTGCGGAAGTTGGGTTGTATCAGCTTAATTTGGATACTATCAGCTTTAATCGTTTTACTGTCAGAATTTAGTCCGATCAGATTCCAATTTGACTTTCCAGGATCTATCATCATATTTTCTGGAAGATTGCTTGCAAGACTTGTAAATTCAGGTTGGTCAATTGTTAATCTGTTAATATCTATAAGCGGAAATCCGCCATCTATATTTTTCGTTTTATTTTTAAAATCTTCTGGCAGAGCAGTAAATGAAATCACTGGCTTTTGAAGTTCAATAAAATCAGCTGTTATTTTTCCATTGATGTTTTCAAAAAGATCTGCCGAAAAAACCAGCTTTGGAACAACTATGTTTGCTAATTCTTTATTGATTGGTAATCTGATTATCACGTTACTTAATGTCGATATTTTGCGATTGTAAATATTGAAGCCTGAAATACTTCCTTTAAGCTGATTCTGGTTTAGTGTAAATGATTGGCCATCGATCGTCAAACCTGCAATTTTAGGTTCATGATCATTTTCAAATACAATTTCATCCGTCGAAATATGATTAACAAGTGTTGATGCTTCGATATTAGTTCCGTGAAAATTCAGCAAAGTTGGTCCACCTGAAAGATGTCCGATCGTAAATTTAAAATCTGATTTAGGTTTATTTATAACCGCTTTATCATTTCCACCTTTTCCAGTATTCATGGTTAAATCTGCTTTTGCCCAGGTAAATCTATCAGCCGATATTTTTTCCGCTGACTTAATTTTAATTCCTTTTAGATTTACATTGTCCATTTTTGCCAGTATACTTTTATCATTATTTTCCCCGATAATCTGACTTAATATCAGTGAATTGCTCTCTTTTGAAAAACTTCCCTCGTTTATTAAAAGTTGAATCGACGGATTCTTGTATTCTCCATTTCTAAAAGTAAGGGTGTCGAGCGCATCCATCAATCCGAATGCATCTGTCGATTTCAGCAATTGATTTACATTTAATCGGGCATTTAATTGGTTGATGGAAAAATTCGTTCCTTTTAAATCTTCAATGCTTATTAATCCATCTTTAATTAATATGTCATCAATTTGAACCTTTTTCCTGATTTCTTCGAGCGTTCTGAATGGATTCTTTTTGTCTGCAGCTGTTGTATTGTTTTTTTTCGTCCCGGGAAGTTTAAAATACAATTCCGGTTTTACCATTATCACATTGCCTGCCACTATTCTGCTTTCATACAGCAGGATAGCCCAGTTTATGTTGTTGAATTCAAAAGCTTCCATCCGAACCTCCTTGCTGAGAAGTTCATGATTAGAGGCAGTTGGCCCAATCCTGAAATTTAAAAGTGAAATCTTTTTATTCAGAATCTGAATATTATCAAACCTGACAACATATAAGCTGTCAGGACTATAGCCCTCATAGTTGCGCACATCAAGATTAAAACGGCCAACCTGAATTGGCACCTTGGGATCACTGTTAACGAAAACATTTTCAATGCTAAAATTGCTGTTCGAGGTATTATAGACTTTCGATTCGGTACCTCTTTTTGTGACAATTTTCACCTTGGCATTTTTGATTGTCAAGTAACCGATATCAAGATTTCCCAGCATCTTTTTTACTACGAAATCGAGGGAATCTTTATTAATAAGATCATCACTAAATGCATTCTTCCTTTTTCGTTTTTCTTTTAATGGTATAAGAAAGGTGACTTCAGGATTAATACAAAGTGCTGAATCCATCTTAAGAATGTCATTCTTAGCCCATTGATTAAGATCCAGCTTCGAAATCCTCACCGTATCGACGAAGCTACGATACTCTCCGGCGGATGAATCCGGTTGTTTTCCGTAAATGAAACAGCTATCCAGTTTAATGGTCTGGCTTAGGGTATTAAGACTAAACCTTTTAAACTTTATACCATGAAATCCATCTGAGAATACGATATCCTGATTAAATACTTCGAGTAAAATACGGTCGGCAAACAAAAACCGGTTATCACCTGACCCCTTTTCTGAGGTAACTTTATTAACGGTCAGATTAAGACGTGAGACCTCCACCGGCTTATTGGACGGATTTATGTAATCGAAAATTTTAAATCTTGCTGAATTAATATGTAAATAGTTGAGATTTAGTACGTTTAATACTATTTCGAGCGATTTATAAACTTTGCTCATTTCTTCAGGCAGTGAAACTTTCTTTTTGATCGTCTCTTTATATTTAAGTACTTCTATTTCAGGATTTGATATAAGGACGGAATCGATGATGATAAGCTTACCCAGAAGGAATGGAATGAATGATTTCGCTTTGAAAGATATACTTTTAGCTCTTATATTGTAGCCGGTTACTGTGGAGATAGTGTCTCTGGTCTGAAGTTCAGGATTCCTAAATTCAAATCTCAAATGAATGATATCAAGTTTAACCTTATCAACATTGAAAATTAATTCCCCGTTCGATTGACCTTTTACAAGTTGTTGCAATAGAGATTCAGCACGATTTATGGCGACAAAATAAACCATAAAGACCGTGAATACAACAGCGAATGTTACGATAGCAGGGACTACTAACTTTTTTCGTCTCAAGTTCTGCATCTAATTGTCAATCTTTAAAGTTAACGGATTACTGAATTTTTTTAAATACTTCCTGAATAACAAAAATAGGGGATTAATATCCCCTATTTAATGATTTTTTGTAAAAATATTAAAACCGATGAAATAGTCTCCTTGCTTCGCCAATCCAAAGTACAAATGAGGTAGCTCCAATAATGATACCCCAGTCTTTTAAAGATAGAGGTACTGTTCTGAAGACTTCACCACCAAATTCTACAATCAGAATTTGCCCTACGAGAATGATAGCTGCAACTATCACAAATCCGATGCTATGTCCTATATTGCTAAAAGCAGATTTGCCGGTAGCAAAAGCCTTGGCGTTAAACATATTCCAGAATTGCAGTAAAACGAAAATTGTAAAGAAACGGGATAAATCATATCTGCTTATTTCTCCTGCTTCATTTGTAAAATAATATAACAGGCCCATCAACAGCGCAACAAATGCAAATCCAACAAATAAAATAGTGGATCTCATTGCAGGTGTGATGATGAAATCAGTTGACTTACGAGGTTTACTTTGCATCACCTTTTTGTTTGGAGGAAGAGAGGCAAGTGCTCCGGCCGCAAATGTATCCATGATCAGATTCACCCAAAGCATTTGAGTAACAGTTAACGGGAGCTCGTGACCTATTATTGAACCGAGCAATACAATGACCAATGCCGCAACATTGATGGTCAGTTGGAAGAGTATAAAACGTTGAATATTCTGATACAATGACCGACCCCACATTACTGCGGTAGTAATACTGTTAAAGGAGTCGTCGAGTAATGTGATGTCACTGGCCTCTTTGGCAACCGAAGTTCCTGATCCCATCGATAAACCGACATGCGCAAAGTTCAATGCAGGTGCGTCGTTTGTTCCGTCGCCTGTAACTGCAACTACTGATCCTGACTTTTGAAGTAATTGAACCAGTCGTTGTTTATCTGTAGGCCTGGCACGGCACATAATTTTCAGATGTTGAACCCGTCTTAATGCGACTTCATCACTCAAAGCCTCAAATTCGGTTCCAGTAATAATGTTGTGCAATTTATCGCTGTCGTTCCAGATTCCGATTTGACGACCTATTTCTCTTGCCGTTCCTGGTGTATCGCCTGTGACGATTTTCACATCAATGCCTGCATTCAAGCACTTTTGAACGGCTTCTGGCACATCTTCCCGAACCGGATCTGAAATTGCCACAACACCAAGATACGTTAAATTGGTGTTTGCTAGATGCCCGTTCACAAACCGCGCGTTTTCATCATCGATGATTTCGTAGGCAAAACCTAAAGTGCGCATAGCCTGATTCTGGTATTGAAGTAGGAGTTCTTCAATTGATGCCTTCACCGCAACAACTGGTTTATGTCCACCTTCGTAAAGAACATCATTACACTTTGAAAGAACGATTTCCGGAGCACCTTTTACGTAAAGTACTTTTTTGTCGAGTAATGGCGAATCCACAATCGTGGCCATGAATTTTCGCTCGGTCGAAAAAGTGAGTTGCTCAGTGATCATGGCATCTTCCCGTAACTCCAAATAATTGATTTTTTTGGCATTTAGCCACAATAACAATGCTGCTTCAGTTGGATTCCCTAACGTTTTGATTGTGATATTATCCGAAAAATCAAGATAGGCAGTTGAGTTTACTGAAATCCCTTCCTTGATTAGATTACTCAATTCATCATCTAACATTGACTGGCCTTTCAAACCGAAGAAATTGGTATTTGCTACCTGCATCCGGTTTTGTGTTAAGGTACCGGTTTTATCAGTACAGATAACAGTAGTTGCCCCAATGGTTTCGCATGCATGCATTTTCCTAACCAGATTATTTGCCTGCAACATTTTACGCATACTTAAGGCTAAACTTAGGGTAACGCTCATTGGCAATCCTTCGGGGACGGCAACGACAATCAAGGTTACCGCAACCATAAAGTATTGCAGAATTCTTCCTGCAACCTCAATACTTACCCATGAGGCATTATTCAGAGGATTAATTCCAAAAGCATAACCCATCAAAAACAGTGCAATAAAAGTAAGCAAGCCAAAACCGAACCATTTGAACCATCCACCTTCTTCTACACTTTTCGGAAGTTCTTTTTTGATTCCAACTAGTTCGTATCCATCATATATGATTGGTATCCAAACTTTTGCGAGAGCGACCATGGCGGCAATAATTACTATGCCGACAGAACCCAATTGAGTAAGGGTGTATGGCGTAGTTCCAAGAAAAAGATCTTTTATAAATAAAGCGCTGAATGTCATTACGGCCAATCCGAACCCCATAACCCCGATGAATTTAGCCAACCCATCGAGTTGTTTATTCAGAGGCGTTTCTTCACCAGACATTTCGGTGGATTTTTCTGCCACTTTGCCATATTCGGTGGCATCTCCCACAAATTTAATCTCCATAACGGCATGACCATCCATTACTTTGGTTCCGCGCATTGCCCAATTCGAAGCATAGGTCGATTCTTTATCGAATTCCTCCGGGTTTGTAGTTTTATCAATAATTGGTTCTCCGGTAAGACACGATTCGTCGATTTGTAATGAAATTGCTTCAAAGAGCTCACCGTCAGCCGGAACTTCTTCACCAGTTCCCAATAAAACGATGTCACCAACAACAATGTCTTTCTTAGGTATCTCGCTCACATTTCCTTTCCGAACAACTTTAATCAACGTGTCGTCATTTACCTGATTTAGAATATCAAACTTTTTATTGGCATCCATTTCAAACCAGAAAGCAACACCGGTTGCCAGAAAGATCGCGCAGAAAATACCAATTGTTTCGGCAAACTCGTTGTGAACAAAAGCAATACCCAATGATAGAAAGGCGGCTATTAAAAGAATTCTGATAATCGGATCTTCAAATTTTTCGAGGAAAAGTTTCCACAATGACTCACGTTTTGGTGGAGTAAGCAGATTACTTCCATATTTTTTTCGGCTTTCAATTACTTGCTCGTTGTTGAGTCCTGTGTAATGTTTTTTGTGTTCCATCTATTTATTCTTGTGATTTAAAATGCTAAAAAATCGAGTCTAAAGATACTCAATTCTGAATATTAGGCTCATGCATGAATTACGAACTAATTAAACGTTGAAGGATACGTTTCTAGGCGGTTGCCAAATCGGGGTGAGGTATTTTGAAATTAAAATGCCGTCCTGTGGAATACTAATTTGATATACATAATCAGATTCAGGAAAAAAGTCTGAAATTTGATTGATTTGTTCATCATCAAAAAAATCTACATCTGAAAATGAATTGTTCTCTCCAAAGTTGTCCACTGTGGGATGCATTATGATGGTTGCCAGTATATTGTTATTGGAATACACATTTATTACTGGACAGCAGAGCATTGCCAGCAAAAAAATAATTCCGAGTAATGTTTTACTTTCTCTCTTCATAGTTCTTCCTTATTCTGTTACCAACGCCTCAATTGCCTGCAGGTTGGCAGCGTATTCGGGAAATTTATAGTACTCGTTTCCTAATGCCTTATAAAATAATTCATTGATGAATGCATTGCTTTGTTTTTGAAGAAACAAGCGACATGCTTCTGGATTACTGTTCAGAATATACTTAACTATCCGTGTATTAAATTTAAAATCTTCCTGATGAACAATGGAATAAAGATCAGAAATATGCTTAACAAAGAAATGGTTCAGATAATTCTCTGTTTTGGGGCATATTGCCGGATCGGTCAATTCGGCGAAATAAAGCATGTAGCAATGATTCTGGATGCCAAAATCATCTAACATCTTAATAATAATCCGCTCATGTGTTCCTGTTATTTTTATATCATCCAGAAAAATCAGGATTTTGTTTTTGAGGAGCTCTTCATCAACGTGGAATTTATCTCCTTTGATCAGATTGTAACGTTCTTCAGCAGTCATCTCGCCATAGTCTTCACGATAAGTGATGCTTCTGCTTATCTTTCCTGTTTCGACTGGTGAATAACCATTTTCATAAAGAAACTGATTTAGTTTATCTATAAAATGAATTGTCATAAAGTAGGATGCCGTTGGAATATGTGAATAGGCGCTTGGCAATACTACGATGGGTTTTCCGCTGTAACTGAATTTAAACAATTGGTTTATAAAACGATCGGCAAGTGCATAGCCAAATTCGCGGGCAATATTTGTCGATCCGAATTTGAATTTCGAATATTTTTCGGCCGGAAAATCGAAATTTCTAGGGTCTGAAACCTGGAAGGCACTAAACTTCTCAATCGTTCTTTTGTAAGTGTCTTTTAATATCATTAATTGTATATTGTTGATTATTAATGTGACATGCTTTGAATCCGTATTTAACAGCTCCATCAAAATCGGCTTTAAAATTATCACCGACATGGAGAACTTCCAACTTTTCCAAACCTGTTCGCTCATATACTTTTTCGAAAAATTCTTGTGAAGGTTTCGAAAGTCTGATTTCGTCAGAGAAAATACAGAAATCAAAATATTCAAAAATATTTAAGCATTTTAATGTGGCAACGATCGTTGTTCCTTCAATGTAACCTGTATTACTGCTAATGTTTAAGCTATAGCCTTCTTCTTTTAAGGAATGTAACATTGGCTGAATTGAGTCATTCAAAAACAGCGGTGGATATTTCATAAACAGATCGTTAACCTTTCGTTTTATTTCTGTGTACACGTCATCTGTTATGCAATTCGGATCGTATCCAAGTTTTTGTAAAATCCGACGGTACATCCATTCTGTTGGAACTTTTTTGCCGTTAATTTCATTTAACCTGTCGCTGACTTTGTCGACAGATTGTACTATTTCCATGATTTTTTTTGCAGAATAGCCGAATGGATTGTACTCTTTACGCAGAAATTTTGCACGCCGCTCCTTGAATTCGGGATGAGATTTTATCAAAGTAAGCCAAAGATCGAATGAAATATGTTTTATCAAATTGTTTGTTTTAATGATGTTGTTTATCCTGTAACCAGCTGAACGATCATCAACCTTCCGCCTTCTTCTTTCGAAAGGAGGATTTGTTTACCATCGGTAAGCTCAACGGCTTGATTGATTGGGATTTTAACTCCTTCACTTTTATCTTCCAAATCATTGAGCCGCTGATTGATCAACAACCATTTGTTATTGTGGAAAACAAAATAGCCAACCGGCTTTTTTTGCTCCTCTGTCAGGCGTTCATTTGGTGAGATATTCCTATTCACATGCCATTGATAGAGATATTGGTTGTTATACACCATAAGCCGGTAGTTGTCGGGTGTAAAAGTTCCGGCACGACGGGATGAATAGAGATTGAGCACCGGCAACTGACCTTTGTAAACTGTACCACAGAAAGGACATTTGGGTTGTTTTGTATTGTCGAAGATAAACCATTTATGCCAGCATCCCTGATTTTGACATGGTTGCATCAAATCTACCGTTTTCAACAGGGCATCTTCCCATTCATTGGCTGTTGGCCTTGCCGCCGGATTGTGAAGTCCTTCGATAAATGCTTTGTCAAACAGTGTTTTAAGATAGGGTCCGCAAACTGTATAAGGTGTTTTATTCGGATCGCCCTGAGGTAGCTGACTTGGATTCAGCTGGTTGACCTTTACCTGGTTGCTTTTGTCTGCTGGATGCTCAATAAACAGAGCTTTCGAGCCCATTGAGTACTCTTCATCCTTGGCACAGTCGAGGTCGTTTACTTTTCCGCCCCTTAGCGGATGTCGGTAAAGAAGGTACATATAAATCATCACAGCAAGTGCATGACGGTCTGTTGCTATGCTTGGAACCTTTCGGGCTGGATCTGTGATTTTCAGGTGCTGCGTTTCAATTACCTCAGGGGCTATAAAGTCTGGAGTTCCCAACACGTCGGGTGGAAATTTCCCGGGAACTACGAGGCCGTCGATATCAATAATTGCAGCCCTTCCTGTTGCAGGATCTATTAACACATTTTTATACGAAAGATCGGAATGGGCGAGCCCTGCAGCGTGCAGGCGCTTAACTGCCCGGCTGATGCGGATGCAGATCTGAAAATATTTAAACCAGTCGCCCTTCTCTTCAGGTGCCAGAAATTTGTTTTGATTCTTAGCCGAAGCAAACCATTTTCCCTCCTTCTCTTTTCCTTTTATTCCTAAAAAGTCGTTGTTGACTGATCCTTTTGAGAAAAAGAAATGTTTTTGATAGGTTGGACAGACAAGTCCTAGTTTGCCGTTATACTCCACAATTTTTGTGGGCCAGCAATAGAGATCCTGCCAGTAGTCACCACCTTGCTGATTAAATATTCGATCACGGTAAACTCCTGTAATATTCTGCAGACGGTCTTTGGCATTAAAATCCTGCTTGTCGCGGAAAAAAGCCACTACATAACTCTTATCAGGACTAAAATAGACATCTTTCATTCCACCGGAGCCGATCATTTCGTCCACAAATTCAATGTGAGCACCGTCCGTTGCGTTGATCTTAATTGTTTTGGCCATAATTAGAATAGAATTGCAATCGTTCGGTCGTCGTGATTTCCTGGCGACCAGAAGTCTAACCATTTCAGTAGTTGTTCGGCCGATTTCTCGTTATTGTCTTTTAATTCAACATCTTTCGAAAGGTCTGCCCATAATTCATTCCACTTTTCAAACTTTAACAGATTGGCATCGGTTTCGAATTTTGGATCGGTAATTCCATCGGTCATTAAAATTAAAGAAGTAAACTCATCTACAATATCGAATCTCAACCGGCGGTAAAGCTCCGCTGGTTGTGTGATTTCCGGCATAGTAAGGAAACGGGTTTGTCCGGCAAACTCTCCGCCATCCGATTCTCCAAGCACTTTTATAAACTTTGTGTCTTTATTATAAATCCCGATTCCGCCATCGCCTACCCAAAAAGCACCTACAAACCAGCCAAATTTGAATTTTTTACAGATGGAGACAATCAATGTTGTTGAAAAATCCTTTACTTCTCTTCCGGATTTTGTGGCCTCTTCCTCAATATTTTTATAGGCTTTGAACACTGCTGTTCCTACAATTCCGTAAAGCGCATCACCCATTTTTTTACGATTTGCATCTGACCGGTCTTTACTTAACTCCCTGATGAGATACTCAAATTCTTTGTGCTGGGTTTCGAGTTGCGTTTTACAAACTTTCACAACAGTCTGGCAGGCAATCTGCGAGCCTTTTCTGGATGCTTTGCAAGATCCTGCGCCATCGGCAACGGTAATTATGTACCAATTCGTATTTTTATCGTAATCCATTCCGAAATCATCATCCCTGAAAATTCCTTCATGAGCGTGTGAACGTCCTCTCTGACTTGCAGCAACCACATCTTTTCGTTCTGTTTTTAATAGTATCCCGGTTGATTCTACTTTAAGAAACTGGGAAGCACTATCTGGTTTCCAGTATGGATCGCTTTTGTCCGATAACTTGTCTTGCCATAAAGAGCGAGGATCAGGATTTACCGTCAGGGTGAGTTTCCGTTCGAAAACGGGTTTCCCTTCAGTCCACCCTTTCCGTTTTAGAAATAGCTGAATTGATTGTTCTCCGGCGACTTTTGGTGTTCCTGTAATTGCATCGGTCTCAGGGTCAAATAAAAGTCCAATCGGTTCAAGGTCTGCAAACCAAAAATCCTCTATTTCAATAAGCCCTATCTTTTCGGTGCTAAAGACAAAATTATAAGGTTGTCCTACTTTTCCGTTTGGCAACGTGATGAACTTATTCTTGATGAGCAATGCCAGTTCTTCGTTTTGAGCTTTTTCCTTTAAATCCTCTTTCGGAGAATTATCGGGTGACAAATTTGTGTCGACTGTCATATTTTTTTGTGTTTCAGATGGTTTTATTTCCGTTGTTCCGTTATTCTCTTCATCGGACAATAATGGTGCCTTTTGTATTGCAGGCTCTGTATTTTGAACCATGTGAGCGGGTTCTTTGTGATTTTCAGGTATAGACTCACGGCCTTGCGTCTCTACAACAGCAATTATTTTTTCATTTTCATTTAAAATGAATTCATCCCATAGTTTTAGAATGTTATCGTGCATAGCGTTTTCTTTTGAGGAAAGAAATGCTTTTAACTGAATTTCGTCAGTTGCAGGTAGATCTATAATTGATAAATGCTTCGTAATATCCATTCTTAAAAAAATTAGTAAAATTCTTACTATCCCTGGGTTCTTGTTACATTAAAATTACCATCGCCCGTTTGAAAGTGTGCTTCTCCGCTGCACCAGGGACATTTTGCAACATCTTCATCACCAGTGCACATGATTTTGCCGCAGGAACAATAACTGAAACCAAATTGATTTCCGCAGCAAGGGCAAATAGGGAAACCAGTTAAATCTGCTGTATTGATCATTGTCTGGGCTGGTTCACCTTCAGTCAGGTCAAAATAACTGTTGTCAATCGGGTAAGCGCCCACTAATTTGTAATCCAGGGTGTTTAGATCCAATTCTTTGAATTCTGAAGGTGACAACCGTTTCTGATATTTAATCAGGTAATGTCGTTGGGTCTTTTGACATTTTGCCAACAAAACCGCAAAATTATCATCTGTTTTAGGAGCGATTTTTTTAGTCAGATCAATCCGGGCCAAATAGCCATTGCTGATGGGTGCCAATAATAGGCCGTCCTGCTTTGTATTTGCAATACTTGTGCTCGATGTTTTTATTGAGGCTGTCACCCATTTAAAGAATTTCTTAAATGATTCTGAATCTGTGTTTTTCAATTGAAGAACATTTTCAGTTATTCTACCCAGGCTATTTGTATCTCCATTTTCACCCAACGAGATGGCTACCAGATTTGTCCTGGTCCGGTATTTCTGATTCCAACTGTCAAAAGCTGAATCAACATTGTCTGTCGGATTTCCGTCAGTGAACAGAAAGATAATTGGTTTCCAGTCTCCCTTTTGTTCCAAAGTTGTTTTTTGTAGGGAAGTATCAATATCATTCATCAGAAATTCGAGCGCATTACCCAACGAAGTTCCTCCACCAATCGGCAACCTGGGTGGATAGAAACTGTATAATTCAATTAAAGGTGTGATCTTTTGTGATTTGCCTGCAAAAGCGATGATCGATACCCATACTGTTTCAAGCGCATACGGATCTGTCCGAAGATCTTTGATAATTGACGAGATTCCATCCTGAACCATTTGGATGGGTTCACCAACCATAGATTCTGAAACATCGATCAGGAAATATACAGGTAACCGCCTCATTATAAGAATTTGATTAAAACAAGTAATATGACCAGCAGAATAATCTGCGACATATCAACAGCTATTCCGTTTCCAACTTGCGCAGGGCGGGCCATTGGCCGGAATATGCCAAGAATTGGATGAAATATCTTATCGAAAAAATTAAATGTCTTCAGGTAATTACCAGTGAGTCGGTCTTTGTGAGGTGTAAGTTTGGAGTACAGGAATAGTCCTACGATCAGAACATTCACAAAGATATAAAGTAATAATCTCATTTTGTGTAAGTTTAATTATTGAATAATAAAGCTTTAGAAATTCAAATTTTATACCCGGTGATCATTGATCATTTCAGGGTGTGCGTAAATTGACAGAATTGATATAAACAATTCCGGGACCCGTAATTTCAACAAGCGAAAAACCTTCGCCGGAGAAGATGTTTGAAGCCGACATGGACGATTGAATCTTTCCTTCGAGGCTAAGGCTTGTGCAAATAAGGCTTCCATCATCAACCTGGATCGTTTGTCCTAACTGCAAATCTATCCTTGTGGGCGAACCAATTGAATCGAGAAAAACAGTACCGTTTCCGGTTATTTTCTGCAAAACCAATCCTAATCCGCTGAAAAGACTTCCCAACGAAATTTTAAAGTCCACATTCACCTGCTGACTGGAAGCAACGTAATATCCTTTTCTGCAAAGGATTCCGCCCTCCATTTCTGTCAGATTGACGGAAAGCATTCCACCTTTACCTGCAACGACCATCTTTTTGGGATCGCGACTTGTATTTTTATAAACAACAAGGATGATGCTTTCACCTGAAACGCCTCTTTTGAGCATTCCCCAAACACCGTTTTGAAGCACTCTCATCTCTCTTTCAATTCCTTTTTCAAGGTAGATCAGCGAACCTCGTTCTGCAAAAAACTCTTCCCCGGGGTTGAGAATAACCTCAAGGCATTTAAGATCGTATCCTATAAATTTGCAATTCATTCCAAATCAATTATTAATTAACTCTTTCTGATTTACTGAGTGTCAAAAGCCTATATAACTGTATGCACTTCAGGTGGAGGTGGCGGTAACTGCATTTCAGCAGTTGCACCGATAGACCGGTTTCCCATGCTTACTGATGCAGAAACCCATTTGAAAAACTGACGGAAAGTCGCACTATCTGTTGTGTCAAGACTTACAACGTTGTCAGTAAGTTCTTTTAGTTTAGCCGTATCAGCTTTGGAACCAGCAGCACAGGCTATAATACTTCCAAAGTGCCGGCGTTTTACTTCAGGAATCATCTGCATATACAACTGATTATCGGATGGTTTTCCATTGGTCATGATAAATAGCAGCGGCATCCAGTCTCCTTTTATTTCTGAAGTAGTTAATTGTATTTCATGATCAACCCTTTCGCATAGGAATCTAAGCGCTTCTCCAAGATGAGTTCCTCCCGATTCAGGAAGAATAATTTCGGGTAATTGCATGCTTTCCAATTCAGTGAGCGGTAATATCTGCTCTGCATTACGGTTAAAAGTAATCAGGCTGATGTGAACCGATTCCAATGCAAACGGATCCTGCCGTAGGCTTGCAACCATCGATTCGAGTCCAACTTTAATGGACTCGATTGGCTCGCCGTGCATGGCGCCGGAAGTCTGAATCAGTATATAAACAGGTAATCTTCTCATATTTAAGATTCTATTATAATTATTTTAAACCTCATAGGCTATTCTGCAGAAGTTTATCGTCTTTTTGAAAATTTCTGCTGCCTGTTAACCTATAGCCTGAATATCTATTTTCTTTAACATAGCTCCTGAAATTTCTTTCTGAATTCGAGTGGTTTGCGAATGTTCACAAAAACCTCCCTGGTACCGCCAATTCCAATAATTGAAATATTACCAAATCCAAAGATTCTTCCCATGATCGTTTGATCGACATTAACGCTCTCGATTTTGGTTAGATTCAATTCAACAGTTTTCCGGCTGATTAAACCTGTTTTAATGACGACTCTTTTGTTGGTGATCGTAAATTCATCCGTATAACGATCAATCATGGGAGCAATGAACAGTGTAAAAAGAGCTCTTAAGCTAAAAAAAATGACCCAGTGATAAGTTGTTTTGTATTCAATTTTTTCGCCCGCAATAAGATTATTTTCAACATACTTGCTCATGGAAAATGCTTTTAGTACTGTGAAATATAAAGTTCATGAAGGATTCGAGATCTTTTATGAATTGGCAACTGTTAACTTGCAATCAGATTCCAGTAACTAGTTGCCAGCTACTGAAGGTATTGAAATTTCTCCCTGCGTTTTAGTTAAAAAACGAGTAGTACATGTTTGTTCTACCCGTTTTTAACAAGAATAAATTGTACAGTATTTAAACAACAATATTGACTTCGGGTGGGGGAGGAGGCAGTTCGTTAAGACCTGTGACCTCTTTACCACTTGCTTCAATTTTCTGACTTCCTGAACTAACCGAAGCAGATACCCATTTAAAGAAAGCTTTAATTGTTGCAGAATCGGCTGTGTCAAGTTGAACAACCACGTCAGTAATTTGCTTCAAGACAGAAGTATTGGCACCAGAACCGGCGGCACAAGCTACTACCATTCCGAATTTACGTTTCTTAAATTCAGCGAGTCCTTTCTGCCAGTTGTCGGTTGGTTCACCATCTGTCATCAGGAAGACCAATGGTTTCCAGTCTCCTTTTTGTTCGAGTGTTGTCTTGGCAACTTCGTTATCGGACCGTGAGGCCAGTAATGATAATGCATCACCCAAAGCTGTTGTTCCGTTTGCCTGGATATCGGGCATCTGAAACATCGAAAGTTCGGTAAGTGGAACCAATTGACGGGCAGAACTATCAAAAGTGATCACACTTAAGAAGGCCGTTTCGAGTGCGTATGGATCCTGACGCAAGGTAGATACCAGAACCTGAACGCCGTTCTTAACTGCTTCGATCGGTTCGCCGGTCATTGAGCCGGAAGTATCCAGAACTAAATAAACTGGTAATCTTCTCATCTTATAAATATTTGCTAACTACACTATTTAATGTCCCCTTCAGATCTTTGTCCGCTGTTGGTTCACCAATTGCATTGAATTTCCATTCACCATTCTTTTTGTAGAATACACCTAATACCATCGATACATGACCCGCGAAATTGGATCCGTTGGCGATATCATAGGTTGCAAAAATCTCATTTACGTGAGTGGAAGTACCTTCATAAATCCGTATGGAAGCAAAAGGGATCGTTTTGAAATCCTGACCGCGAAAGCTGTTCAGAACAAATGCAATTTTAGTAACTGAAGAATCTAGTTTACTAAGATCAACAGAAATAACTTCGTTGTCAAGACCATCATCACCGCCTGTATCACCAACTACATCGTCGCCGCTGTGACGGATCGAGCCGTTTTTCGACTTCAGATTTCCGAAGTAAACCACTTCCAATCCGTTATTGTTATCATCGAAAGTTGCACAACTGGCATCTAGATCGACTGCTTCCATCTTCTTTCCACCAAAAAAACCTTTTTTCTCGATTGCACCCCAGTTTACACCTACGCAGATGTTTACCAATTTGCTACCATTGCTTTTTTCGAGGTTAATCCTTTGTCCTTTTTCTAATTTTATTGCCATTATCTTCGTATTAATTATATTTGCTTAAATAATCTTCCAGACCGCCTTTGACACCAACGCCTACTGCTTCGAACTTCCATTCTCCGCCACGTTTGTAAAGCCGTCCAAATTCAACAGCCGTTTCGATCGAAAAATCCTCGTCTAAATCGTATTTCAGAATTTCTTCATTCGTATCCTGGTTGTATATTCTTACAAATGCATTACGCACCTGGCCAAAATTCTGTTTTCTTGAAACTGCATCGTGGATTGTAACCACAAAACACAATTCAGTTGCAGCTGCGTTTATTTTGGAAAGATCAACTTTGACACTTTCGTCATCACCTTCTCCTGCACCTGTCAGATTGTCACCTGTATGCTCAACCGCACCATCAGGTGACTTAAGATTGTTGTAAAAAACAAAATATTCATCAGATACTATTTTTTTATTTTCACCAAGGATGAAAACTGACGCATCAAGATCAAAATCTGCTCCGTTTGCTGAATTAGCATCCCAACCAAGTCCGACTGTAAATTTGGGTAAAGTTACGTTTACTCTTTGTCCTTTCTCTAAACTAATTGCCATAATGTAATGTATTTTAGTTGTTTATGTATTTCTTCAGTATCTCTACAAAATTATCTGTTGCCTGCGGTTCGCCAAGGGCTCTGAACTTCCAGGTTCCTTCACGTCGGTATACTTCGGCAAAGATCATTCCACAAACACCGTTTAAAGATGCATCTCCCGAAAGGTTGAATTTGGCAATTTCTTTGCCCTTTGCATCAACTGCACGGATAAAAGCATTGTCAACCATGCCAAAGCTTTGATTCTTAGCTTTCCCCTGGTAAATAGTAACCAGAAATAGTATCTTTTGATATTTCTGATCGAGCGAATCAAGCCTCACAATAATTTGTTCATCGTCGCCCTCACCAGCTCCTGTACGATTGTCTCCGGTTAACCAGATGTTTCCTGAAGGATGTTTTTGGCTGTTGAAATAGACAACATCACCTTCGTAGAGGTTTATTTCTTTTCCGTTGGGCATCTTGGCTTTACGACCAAGATTAACCACTTTCCCATTGGCATCGAGCAGAAATGCAATTGCATCCAAATCGTAATCTTCTTCTTTATCACCACCTAATAAACCACTCAGAAAACCACCTTTTTTCTTGCGGATGTCCCAACCTAATCCGACAGTTACTTGCGACAGGTCGAAAGTATCACCTTTATCATTTTTGCGAAGGTCTATGGTCTGACCTTTTTGTAAATTTATCGCCATATTGTTTGACTTTTAATTGTATTTACTTAAAAAATACTCCAACCCGCCTTTATATCCGATACCCATTGCCTCGAATTTCCATTCGTCATTTCTTTTGTAAATTCGCCCAAATTCAACAGCTGTTTCAACTGAGAAATCCTCGTCTAATTCGTATTTTGCAATCTCCTCGTTAGTTTGAGCGTTGTAAATGCGGATAAAGGAATTGCGAACCTGTCCGAAATTTTGTTTGCGGGTTTCGTAATCGTGAATTGTAACTGTGAATATGATTTCCTGGATTTTGGAATCAAGTCGGGCAATGTCTATCGTTAGTGTCTCGTCATCACCATCGCTACTGCCACCTGTTAAATCATCACCTGAAGATTCTACGGCACCGTCAGGAGATTTAGGGTTGTTGTAAAAAACAAAAAACTCGTCCTGGGGGATTTTCTTGTTTTCACCAAGCATAAAAGCCGAAGCATCGAGGTCAAAATCAAACCCGGTTCCGGAATTAGGATCCCATCCTAAACCAACACCTACTTTGGAAAGACCAAGTCCAATTCGTTGTCCTTTTTGTAAATTAATTGCCATAATTATTCAATTTTACTGTTGAATAGTTTTTTAAACTAAATTATCAATCAATATTTAAACAAGGGTAAAAATACAAATTTATAATTCGAAAGGCAAATATTTGGATGCCACAAAACATGAATTTTAAAGATAATGTTTTGCAGAGACGATGCATGCAACATCTCTACAAATGCGATTGCAAATAATTACGGGAATTGGAAAATCAGTAAAACATCATAAATCTATCCCTCAAAAAGGGGTGTTTTGCAGAAGAACAAGAATGTAATCTTCATCTAAAAAAGAACCGGACTAGAACAGAATGAAGGGATCAATCTTCTGAAAGTTCATCTTCAGCCAACTCAGGTAAGATGGTTTTACTATCGTTCGATTCCAACACTTCAACATCCTTCAATTTCCGTTGTATAGCGCGCGTTCTTTTGCCCAGCACATCATCAAGTTGGTTAAGACCTGTCTGAATATTGCCCTGCGCCTTTTCCACCAATCCGCCAAAAAGTTCAAACTCTTTTTTGACGGCTCCCAGAACTTTCCAAACCTCACCACTTCGTTGCTGAATGGCAAGTGTTTTAAATCCCATTTGCAGACTGTTCAGGATTGCAGCCAACGTGGTTGGACCGGTTACCACAATTTTATAGGTTCGTTGTAATTCGTCCAATAATGAGGCTCTTCGAACAACTTCTGCATAAATACCTTCGAAGGGGAGAAACATAATTCCGAAATCGGTCGTATTTGGCGGATCGATGTATTTGTCGTGGATATCTTTGGCCATTTTTTTAATGGTCTGCTCCAACAGTTTCTGGGCTGCATCAATTTTAAGGAGATCACTGGTATCATGAGCAGCCTGCAGTTGTTCGTAAATGTCTTTGGGAAACTTGGCATCGACTGGTAGCCAAACGACTGAATTGTTTTCGTCACGGCCTGGTAATTTAATCGCAAATTCGACGACATCGGCGCTTCCCGCTTTAGTTTTTACATTGGATTCATATTGACCAGGTGCCAGTATCTGCTCAAGCAACATGGCCAGCTGGACTTCGCCAATACTTCCGCGCATTTTCACATTGCTGAGAACACGTTTTAATCCACCGACGTCTTGTGCCAGTGTTTGCATTTCACCCAGACCTTTCTGGACATTCTCCAATTGCCTAACAACCAATTCAAACGATTGTCCTAATCTTTCATTGAGCGTTTTCTGTAATTTTTCATCAACGGTAACACGTATCTCTTCGAGCCTTTTTTCGGTAATGTCGACCATCCTTTTCTGTTCCTCGCCAAGGAAGGAAAACTTCTCGCGCTGTAATTGATTGAATGAATCGACATTCTTATCGAAAGTTTCCTGAAATCCCTTAAATGAGTTGATTAATGTGTCGCGCTGCAAAACGCTGTCGCTTTTTGATTGGCTGGTAATCTCCTTTAATGTAACTGCAAGCTCTCTTTGAAAATCTTTAAGCGTTGCGTTCAGTTCATTTCTGTTTTCTTTCGCGATATTTGAGTTCTCTTCGCGGTTGATTCTGAAATCTTCCCGAAGTCCAGCTTCAATTTTCAGAAGACTTTTATCCAGCGAATCAATACGACTGGTTAGCTCCGTATTTTTTTTGTTTCGTAGGAACAACAGTAAAATGGTGCCTAATAGATTGAAGACAATCAGGCCAATTAATATCTGAGTTTCCATCATTTCTGAACATTTAAGTTTGGGATGATTCCAGTATGGCTTAAGTCGTAAGATACAGTAGTAACTTCCTTACTTATAACTTAATCTTCTCTTTTTCTTGTAAATGCAAGTTTGATCATACTATAGAAGAAAGGAATAAGCGTAACGATAATTAATCCAAGAAAAATGACCAGATAGTTTTCTTTCACCCATACATTTTCCCCGATAAAATAACCTGTCAGCGAGAAGAACGGTACCCAAAGAGCGGATCCTATGATTGTATAAACAAAGAATAAATGGTATTTGAATCCGGAAAGTCCGGCAAAAAAAGGGATGTAAGTCCTGATCACCGGAAAGAAACGACCGATCACAATTGATTTTGCGCCGTATTTATCGTAGAAATGACGCGTCTGGATAATATATTTTATCAAATACTTTTGTACAAAACGATTCTGGCTCTTTTCAAGGTTTTTCCCAAAAAAAGATCCCACAAAATAGTTTGACAGATTCCCTAATACTGCGGCTAAAATGAGTATTGGAACCAGCCACACGATATTAAGAGCTGTTGAAGCGGTAATTACTCCAGCCGAAAACAACAAACCATCTCCAGGCAGAAATGGGAAAAAAACGGTACCTGTTTCGAGGAAAACAATCACGAAAAGGAATACATATGCTTCAACCACATTGTTGGCAACTATCCGCATCAAAGCTTCGTCGGTGTGTAATACTATCTCAAATAATTCATTCATTCAAACGAATATTTTCGGTAATCAAATATTTATATCGAACCCAGATGGTAACTCATCGATTTTGGCAAACATACACCAAAAAAGGGAGAAAAAATAAAAAAACAGACCTGCATTTAGGCAAGTCTGTTCTAAATGGATTTTTTTTTAATCCAGTAGAGATTTCATGAAAAATCGATGATGAGGATTGCTGACACCAGTTTCTGATTAAATTGTTTGAAGCAATTTGTCGGCCATTGCATCAGCCATTTCTAGGCACATTTTGAACTTATCAGCCTTCAGTGATCCCTTCTCTTCAATAGGTTCGTAAACCATGTCCCATTTAATCATCTCAGCAAATTTTTTGAGGTTGTTTACGCCTCCACCATTCCATAGGAAATTACCGAATACGCCGAGATAGTGGTTTTTAGGAGCCATGTGTTCGATTGTAGAAAGCAAAGTTTCGACATTGGGAAACAAAGCATTGTTGTAAGCACAACTACCTACAATAAAACCTTTGTATTTAAATATGTCGTTGATAATATAGGATGAGTGAGTCTTAGAAGAATCGTAAACTCTGATGTTTTTAATCCCTCGCACACTTAATTGGCGTGCAATTACTTCAGCCATTTTCTGCGTGTTGCCGTACATTGAGCCATAAACGATTACAACTCCCTGCTCCATATCGTAGGTGCTCCATTTGGTATATCTGCTTAACACCCAGTTTAAATCGCTTCGCCAAACCGGACCATGGGTTGATGCGATCATTTTAATATCGAGAACGGAGAGCTTTTTCATAGCCCTTTGTGTATGCGGACAATATTTGCCTACGATATTGGTGAAATAACGCATCACATCCACTTCGTAAAAATCGAGGTTGATTTCATCATCAAAAACGCCGCCGTCGAGGGTTCCATAACTACCGAAAGCATCACCGGTAAAGGCAATTTTATGCGTTTCGTCGTAAGTGACCATTGTTTCCGGCCAGTGAACCATAGGAATTGTCTGGAATTGCAAATTCGTTTTTCCGAGTGAAATTTTGTCATTGTCATTGACAAGCAGTACTTTGCCGGGATCGATGCTGAAACTTTCGACCAGACCGAAAGTTTTTTTGTTTCCAATCAATGTAATTTCAGGATAGCGGGCTCTTATTGCTTTTAAAGCACCCGAATGATCGGGTTCCATATGGTTGATGATCAGGTAATCAATATTTCTATCACCGATGATTGTCTCAATTTTGTCGAGATAATCTTCAATAAATTGTCTTTCAACCGTATCAATTAATGCAATCTTTTCATCATCAATTAAATACGAATTATATGAAATTCCGTTTGGGATGGGCCATATATTCTCGAAAAGTTGAGTTCTGCGGTCGTTGAATCCGAGAAAATATATATTGTCAGCAAGCTTAATCTGATGCATAGGTTATTTATTAATCAATGTTCATTAAATATATTCTGGTTACAAAAATACAAATAAAAGGAATAAGACTTAAATCTGATCCTCTCCCGCAAGGGATTGATACGATATTTTCGGTCATTTTTTGTAACTTCGTGCCGGTTTTGAACGATGGTTATAAAGATCAAATATATCGTAAATGAGTTTAAACAATAGTAATAGGTTACTGGCATTTCCCAAAGCTGGAAAGTGGTTGATTGTAGGTGTACTCATTGCAGGGCTAGCCGCGTCAATTTGGAGCTATCGAATTTATAATGATCTTTTTCAGGATAATACCAGGAAGGTGTTAATACTTTATATTCCTACCGGCGCTGTTTTTCAACAGGTTGTTGATTCATTGAAACATCACGAATGCTTGTCGGATATCACCTCTTTTCAATGGGTAGCAGCAAGAAAGAAATATCCCGAAAATATTAGACCTGGCGCTTATAAATTGGAGGAAGGATGGAGTAATAACAAGGTGATTGACCTTCTAAGGTCGGGTATCCAAACGCCTGTAAAAGTTACCTTTAATAATATACGGTTTCGGCAGGATCTGGCTGCCCGGCTAGCCAAATATCTTGAACCCGACTCTTCCGCCTTTTTAACTGCATTAAACAACGATAAGATAGCATCAGATTACGGATTAACGCACGAATCATTTCCTATGCTCATTATTCCAAATACCTATGAGTTTTATTGGAATACATCTCCCGGGAAATTTATTGAAAGAATGAAGTCGGAATATGACCACTTTTGGAATGAATCACGCAAAAAAAAGGCGGCTGATCTGGAGTTGACGCCGCTTCAGGTAGTGACAATTGCCTCTATATTACAGGAAGAGACCAATAAGAATGATGAAAAATCGCGCATGGCAGGCGTATACATCAATCGGGTAAAGAAAGGATGGTTACTTCAGGCTGATCCTACAATTAAATATGCGATGGGTAATTTTCAGATTAAAAGAGTCTTAACTGAATACTTGTCGGTTGAATCACCATACAATACTTACAAGTATGCGGGGTTGCCTCCCGGCCCCATCAACTTTCCTGATATTGTTAGTGTTGATGCCGTTTTGAATGCAGAGCACAACAACTATATGTATTTCTGTGCGAAAGAAGATTTCTCAGGCTATCACAATTTTGCCATGTCGCTTGCAGAGCATAACCGAAATGCCGCCAGGTATCAAAATGCTTTGAACAAGAGCGAGATCTGGAAATAGTTTTATTTTTTCACTTCAATCTCCGGGTTCTGCTATGAAATCTCTGAACCTGGTTTGTCAAGTAATTGGTAGTTCAGGTCAGCCGCCAATTACCAGGACTTCACGTTCAAGCTCAATGTTAAATTTCTGTAAAACATCTTTTACTATCATTTCCGACAGTTCAAAAATCTCTTTTCCTGAAGCGCCTCCTTTGTTGATAATTACGAGTGCCTGTTTGTGATGAACAGCTGCATTTCCGACCGATTTTCCCTTCCATCCTGCTTTTTCAATCAACCATCCTGCTGCAAGCTTTACGTGACCTGCTCCGGCAGGATAGACCG
>Ga0209585_10000127_pt1 | contig 29208 bp, 21 predicted proteins | sample NGEPerone_FD_185491 | JGI IMG/M metagenome (GOLD analysis project Ga0209585, IMG submission 185491) | Arctic peat soil microbial communities from the Barrow Environmental Observatory site, Barrow, Alaska, USA - NGEE Permafrost154B-one... | ecosystem: Environmental > Terrestrial > Soil >... | reverse complement strand
CAAATCTTAGGCATATCAGTATTCGACAAAGCAACCGTAAAGGAGCTAATTACTGAATTAGAAGTCAATCAAAATTTCAAAGAACAATATGATTTATTTAATGATCAATTTTAACGCATCAGTAGTATTTTGCAATAATGGATCCTCTTTATATGACTAATGATGGAATCGATGATGATCTAATTATGAAATGGGGTTCACATATTGAATGTTTAGGAAACTCTAAGTATTCTGACAACAAATTTTCAAAAATACTTCAACTTGATAATAGTGAATTGGATGCGTTGTGGGCTATTAAGCGTTTTGGATATCCCTTCGATTTTAAATCTGAAAATTTAGCTGATAGCAAATATATAATTAGAAAATTGATTATTAAAGGTTTAATAAAGAAGAACAAAGACAATAAATTGAAATATCTATATAAAAAACGTTTGTACATTACCGATAATTTAGATTTTTGGGATGAATGCTTCATTTTCTATTTGTGCATTTCCAGACTTATATCAAATCATTTAGGCTATATTCCAATATTTACACCTAATTACTCTTTTTACAAGCAAGGTAATGCATGTTATTGGGAACATTGTATTGAGTTTATGCCTCTTCCTCCACTTACTAAATCAGAGAAAGAAGAACATATAAAACGCCTTCAGGAACAATTTGACAAAGGAGCATTTGAAGATAAATCCGAAGAGGACAAACAAATGCTTAGAAGTTGGATTGAAAATGGTGTTTCAGATGATACTCCAGAAAAGAGAGACCTTAAAATGGAGAAAAAGAGTTGTCCAATTTTTGGTCATTGTTGTCCTGATGGGCAAAAACAGGCTCAAATATGTCGAAAGGAAATGAATAAGGATTAAAGGCCAACCAAAATTAAATAAATACACATGATGACGACACTTTCCCAAAAGGGATGAGAAAATAAAATATGAGCAGTAAAGGATTAATAAAATTAGTGGTGGATTGGCAGGTTTGAATGCATCCTACATGGGCAAATTGGTCTTTTCAGTGAAAATAAACGTGATTGAATATAAAACTTAACTGTCCCTTAAAAAAACAAAATCCTTGATATCGTATGATTATCAAGGATTTTGTCTTTTGTAAATATTTTCCTTACAGGTTTCAAAAACTTGACGGGTCTGTAACAACTCAGTTATTAACAGTATTAAAAACGATGCGCAACAGATTTTTTTTGATGCGGAAGAAAATAAATCTGTTCCGCATCAGTTGACCAAACGATGCGCAACAAATTTTACCTGCTGCGCATCGTTACTACTTTTCATTTAATTAGGCAATTTTCAGAACAACTTACTACTTTGCGATCTTTTCGTAGGTCAGTGTCTCAAGCATGGTTTTCAGATCTTTGCCAGGGGTAAAAACAACTTTCGCACCTCGAATAGTACTTGCTCTTACATCTTCTTCTTTTTCCACTCCTTCGCTGCTGATGTTGACCCGCAAACTGCCCAATTCGCCAAGGCGAACAATCTTTCCATCCGCCATTTCAAGTATCATGACTTCAACCATCGCGTAAACGACTGCGCGAATATCGGCTCCATTCACCGTACACATCTGTTCGATGCGTTTACTCATACCCGCAAGGGTAAGCTCACCGCTTGACTGGCTTGCTGCATAATACTTTTTCACGCCGCCACCTACGACGCCAGGTTCACCTCTCTGAATAACATTAAATTCAATGCTCATATTACTAAATTTATTAATTTATAAATTCCCCCGGGGTGCGATAAGGTAATCGATTAAAAATTAAATGCGATTAAAATATTTTCAGTTAGCCCCGAAAGGGTTCCAAACCCCTTTCGGGGCTGGGATTACAACCCATTTTCATTCGGGGTTTATATGTCTTGTATTAATTATAAACTTTCATCATTTCATTAACTTCTTCCAAATCAAAATAATTGGCATCCCAATCCTCATCTTCATCCAGGCCCAGCCATTCTTTCATATCCACATGTTCTTCGTGTTTGGGGTCGGCAAGAATTACTTTCAGGTTTTCGTAACCCCACGCGCCTCCACAATCTTCGGGAGGACAGGCACCTTTACCTGCCAGACAAACCGGACTTTTGAGTTCATCGGACACCAATTTTTCAAGGGTAATTTTATGGGACCAATCATCTCCAAAATCATAGAGGTAGTTAAAGGTTTGTTTTTCGGTAGTAAAAACTTTGTTTAATTTGGTTTTCATCGCATTCATGTCGGGTTTCTCCCAGTCTTCTTCCGAAGGTATGGCAATAACCGGATGCGAGCCGTAACCCTTCGGGCTGAACTGGTAGAGATGGCCATCCGACCATCCAAAAGCAAGCTGTATTAGCTGGTGCAGATCGTGAAAAGTAAGCTTTTCGGGAACCTGGATTTGACGCCAAACGGGTGGTTTGGCCACGTTCATTAGTTGAATTTTAAATTGATATGCCATAATCCTATTATTTCCAGTAATTCTATCAGTTATAACCTTCGAGGCTTTCAAAACCTCGAAGGTTATTAAATCATTCGTTTACATTGTTTCGCAGCAACCAAAGCCCATGCTGTTTTTCTCGCCAAATCCGGTATAATAACCCATACGCAGCAATGCGGCATCGGCTTTTAGTTTAAAATTATATTGATATCCTACCAGTTTGGTTTGTTGTGGCGTTCCAGCCTTGATCGTAATTCCTTTTTGTTTGGGCGGGCTCAAAAGTTCCAATGCAGCATCCTGAACATCGAATAGGGATTCATTACCTGTGAATACCTTAAATTTGGCCTTCAGATTATTGATCATCAACAGAAGATAGCCGTCATAATCGGGTGAAAAGTGTTGGGCATATTGTTTGCCTATGACCTTGCCGGAAACAAACAATGGGGAAAGTGAACGCAACGACATTTCGTCGGAGAAAACTGGCGTTGGCAGTGTTTCGATCGCGTTGATCCGGAATCTTGCATCCGAAATCCGGTCGCCCAGTGAAAACTCCCGGTCGCGAAACACGCCACTTACGAAATGCTGGATGGTTTCTTCGGGTAATGTGGAAATAATCAGCCCGATTTGATCTGATTTAATAATCAGCCGATCCTTGATGATCTCGCGTTGCGGAACAATTAAGTTCGAGAAAGTAAACAGCCGGAACTGTTTTTTATCATCCGAAAATCCTTTGTCGTGCAGCCAGACAGCAAAATCGGGATCACTTTGATTGACCACTTTGTAGATCCAGGCGCTTAATTCGTACTGGTAGTTAACGGGAAGTACATTTTGATTTCGGTTAATCAGCGAAAGGTTAAGTTTGAATCTCATAGGTTAGGTTAAAAACATCAATTATTACTAGGGCAAGCAACAAAAATATTTCAATGCTAAATTTATGAATATCAAATCTAATTTCAAAACATATTAATGAATTTTTATATTTATTTTTTGTGTTGGCCGGTTTATATCCGTTTTTTCATTAGATCCAAAACCTAAATATTTGACATTCAATAGTTATTCGTGATATTTTTAGGACTGGAAGACAAAAGGTCATCGGTTCGATTCTAATATTATCCACTGAAATTCAAAGAGTTGCAAATGTAAAAATTTACAACTCCTTTTTTGTGCATACAACTGTACGTACAAAAGCGTTTATAAAGAACTTACCAAAGGTTATAAAAAACAAATATCGCTCCTGGGGAAAAGTGATATTTGAACTATTTAACAATAATTACTCTACTAATCTACAGCATTATTTGTCCTCCATTAACCGGAAGATAATTACCAGTAATGTATTTGGATTCATCTGATGCATAAAACAAGATTGCTCCTGCAATATCTTCAGGTAGGCCAACCCTTCTGAGTGGTATAAAACTAGCTGCTGCATCAATTTGTGTTTGTGGCATAAAGCTAGTGGCATCAGTCAAAGTTAATCCTGGAGCAATTACATTTACCCTAATTCCCATAGGACCAAATTCTAAAGCTAATGCTTTAGCGAATCCGTCCAATGCTGATTTAGCAGTGGTGTGCGTTGAAAATCCAAATCCAGGTTTTCTGGACAGTCCACTTGAAACTATAATAATAGAACCAGATTTTCTTTCTATCATAGACGGAAGAACAGCTTTAATTGTCCAGAAACTGCCCTTTACCTCTCTTAAAATCTTGTTTTCAAAATCTTCCCATGATTGTTCCATGAATGAAGCCATCTTGAAATTTGCACCAGCATTTAAAACTAAAACATCTATTTTTCCTAGCTGTTGTTCAACTTGGCTAACCATCATTTCTGATTCAGTTTTATCAAAGATATTGGCTTTTAAAGCAATTGCAGTACTTCCATTTTTTACAATGGTATCAACAACTTCGTTAGCTTTTCCTTCACTGTTGTTATAATTTACAGCAACTGTAGCTCCATTCTGAGCAAGCTTTATTGCAGTTGCTGCTCCTATACCTCTGCTTGCACCTGTAACAAGTGCAATTTTTCCAGTTAGATTCATGGCATTTCCTCCTTTATGGTTGGTATTACATTTTTCAGTTTTTCTGAAATCAGAATTCCACCTTGCCCCATATTTTCATAGGCATTTTCCTTTATGAAAATAACAAAGGCTTCTTTGGGAATATTTGTGATTTCACTGGCTAATTCAGTAAACTCTTTTACAATTTTTTCTTTCTTTTCAAGTGAAAGAAAAGGACCATCGAATGTTATTACAGGCATTGTATTTCTTTTGTTGATGAATAATTTGTTTCCCTATTTTAAGTCAAATTACTAAGCAGCGTATATTAATCCAATAACTTATAAAAATCTGTTTTGCAATCAACACATTTATAGTCAGGATCATTTCCTAAGACAATGCAACCACCCAAAATTACATTTTTTCCTTATATCTTTTTGTAATTTTTCTGAATATGCTGACAGTCCCCTTAATATGGTGCAATTTTGACTGAGCCACAAACCAAACAATAATCGGGTTATGAATGCAATCCAATAAACTGAAGAGAAAAATATTCAAGGTGAATTGGTTGGAATGAGGGAAATTGATATCTCGGAATTGGCTTATTCAGCATCAGTTTAATCATTTATGAAGAAATTATTTTAAGCAATATTCAATTGTTTAGACCACTTTCTTTTTTTAATGAACATTTATTTTGAAGAAAGGTAAATTCTGATGTGTACGATGCCGATCTCGCCATCCCTTTCCTCTGTTCATTTCAAATTTTACTCTTTTTTTATACAAGTTAGATATTTATGCACTTGATCTGCGTGTTTAACCATTTTATATCACCCGTTAAATCCCAATAAAAAACCGCTGAAAAATGGCACTATCTGGAGTTGCAACTACGGTTGTGACTCCCTGATTTTCTTAACAATAGAATTAACAATGTCCATTTGTGATTTTATGAAACGGGCAAATTAATAATCTTTACTATTTATTAGAGAAATTTTCAGAATATAGAGACTACATTGCACCTACAGAAATTTATTTAAATCTTTAAGAACATGGAAAATTTAAATTCACTACCCCCGGACACCGTTTCAGTTGATAAGCTTTTCCACTTGCATGATGTTACAGATCTTGAATCTGAACTTTTTGATGCTATTCTTACATCACCATCAATTTTTTCATTTAAAGATTTTTGTAAGAGTTGCGTCCTAAGGAAATACAATCAGGAACAAATATATGAAGCTTTACAATCACTGATAAATAAGAAGCTTCTATCCTATGACAGCCAGTTTAAAATTATAAAATTGCATATACAATCGATTTTCCCATATAATAATCCCCAGACTTCAGACCACTGGATAAGTTAAGTAAAATATCACTTCTTAACTTCAGGAATCTGTTCAATAGCACTGGCAGGTAAGAATTTAGGAGTTGCAACCATCGTTGCAGCTCTTTTTTTATGCATACAAACAATACCCAAACAACCCTGAGTTTTAGGTAGCGTTAGGTCAATTGGTTTTCCAATATTTAAACCGCCTCAACTTTTATTGAAATGGCTTTATTCTTTAAGCTGGTACTTCTTTAAGATAATCATCAAGCCAGGGATTCATTGAACATTCCAAACGCTAGCCTTTATTACCCGCAGCTCCATCACCAGTCCATTTTCTGAGAAATATAACGAACGGGATGACATAAGAGGGACTTCCTTAGAATTCTTATATGGCTTCTAAACCACCAATTGCATGTAACCGTAGCACAGATCACAGCACGAAATTCAGTCTCGTCGTAGAAGGTTTAAAAACTGATTTTAGTATTTACCGTTCTCAGTTTCAACAACCCTATCTCTGGCCTGGATAGGTACATCCAGGGGAATGAGATAGTTTATTTTTCCAGGAACGGTAACAGCAAGATTTTAAAATATCGGGACAGCGCTAACCCACCCGGTTAATCCAGTGATTCCACCCTTCTTCGGTTGCCAAATTTGATAGATCCAGCTATTTTGAATCAGTTTATTCCCGCGTCGTGATAACCAGCTTCTTTCCTTTCAACAACTCTGAATGAGGAATGAAATAACCATCGATTTTTTTATTGTCGTAGGTAATGTTGTCGATTTTCTTTCCTGAATTCTTTTTGATGATGGTAAACTTCTTTTCTCCAAGGTCAACTTCTACTTTATCGAACAGAGGTACCGAAACGATGTATGCTGGATCAGCCGGAGAAAAGGTGTACAGTCCAATGGAAGTTAATACATACCATGATGAGTTTTCACCCGCATCGTCCATTCCGGAGTAGGCCAGATGGTCCTTACCCATGTCGTAAAAATGGTTCATGATGCTATCGAGCACAGCCTGCGATTTTTCCTGCTTGCCAACAAAATAGTATAACCATGGGAAGCTATGATCGGGTTGGTTACCGTGACAATATTGTCCGATAAATCCGGATATGTTATAGGCTTCGGCTCCCGTATATGGTATTGAAAAAAGGTCATCCAGCTTCTTTTCAAATTCATCTTTACTTTTGTAAAGGCCGATTAATCCTTTTACACCGTGCGGAGCGAAAAAGGATGATTGCCAGGCATTGGCTTCGCGGTACATGTATTCATAGTAGATAAACTCCGGATCGAAATTCTTAATCCAATCGCCGTTTGCTAATCTGCCCCGCATCAGGCCTGTTGAAGGGTCGAACATGTTTTTGTAATTGCCGGTGCGTTTCATTAACATATTGTAATTGTCGGTGTCGCCCAGCTCTTTGGCCAACAATGCGACTGCATAATCATCGTAAGCATACTCCAGCGTTTTGGTAACCCCTGCGGCAGCCACGGTTTCAAGTTTAGGATTTGCAAGATCGGGTTCCGATATGTAACCTTTTTCAATGTATTCCATTATGCGGGGCCTGCTTTTGTTTTCCATCGTTGCATTTCGTAAAAGCAGGTTGTAGGCGCTTTTCACATCAAATCCCCTGATTCCGCGGAGGTAGGTTCCGGCAATAAATGGAGCGGCGTGGTCACCATGGAAAAACGTCGGCATAAAACCGGTTTTTTCACCTTTGTCGATCAGTGATCTGATGACATCTTCGGTAACTTTTGGGGATAACATTCCCAACAGGACCAGCTTGTTGCGGTAATCGTCCCACAGCGAAGGCTCGGTATAGTAACGGAATCCTTTATTCACAACGTTTCCTTTCTGGTCAGTGAAATCGCCGTTGATGTCGCTGCGCAAAGCTGGCCAAAGGAACGAACGGTAAAGGGTAGAATAGAACAATCCCTTTTGCCTTTCGGTACCCCCCGATACGGTAATTTTGGAGAGCAAAGTTCCCCATGTTTTGGTGGCTTCGTCTCGTACTTGCTGAAAGGTTTTCCCGATCATCTCCTTTTCCAGATTTTCTTTGGCGTTGGCGATGCTCACAAACGAGAATCCGATTTGTAATTCCAGCGGATTAGGCGAATCAACGAAATTGACGACCGAGATTTCGTGTTTTTCACTCTTTTGCGAGTCGATGTTTTTTATCGTGTGATTGGCAACAGCGTAGAAGTACATCTTTTCTCCGGTCTGCTGAAAACCTTTGAATACATTTTTACCCTCCTGATTGATTTCCCAACTCCGGACTTTTTCATTCGAAGAAGACAAATCGGCAAGCAGTTTCTGGCTATGGCCAGGTTTGAAGGTGTATTTGTGGAAGGCACAACGCAGGGTCGACGTCAATTCGGCATTAATGCCGTAGCGTTCCAGATAAACCTGGTAATATCCCGGATGGGCCGACTCGTTTTTATGACTGTACGCCGAGCAATAGTCATCGGGTGATACCGTTCCGGTAACAGGCAGCAACGGGATGTGACATAAGTTCCAGTGTCCTTTGCTGGTATGGGCAAATCCAAAGATTACAGAATCTTCGTACTGGTATCCCGATCCACTGTGAAATTTGGTAACCGGGGTGAGCTGTACCATCGCGTTGGGTAGCGAAGAACCCGGAAAGACTTCGGCGCCCCAGGTCCTGTGAGTAGGCTTATACCCGATGTCTATACTGTCCCATAAGGTTGCTGTTCCCAGAAACGGGTTGACATAGTCAATAACCTTCTTTTGAGCATCGCAGAAAAAAGACGCAATTAACAACAATGATATCAACAGTAAATTCTTCATAAACAATAGAGTGTAAATTATTACTCAACGCTTCACAAAGCGAGATTTAAATATGCGATAGTTTTTATTCGTTATTGATGCTGTGTAAAACTATTACAGCTGTATGTTTTTAAAAAATGCTTTATATAAAACTCCAAATAATCATTTTAATATTTCTTTGCGGGTCTCATAATAACAGGCCAGTCAGGCATATCTGTATATCAACCCTCAAGCTTCCGCAATTGCAGCACGCTATGATCAATAGAACGTCTGACACAGGAATTCAGTTACTTTGAATCTGTATTGCCCAAATCGCTGCACCTCCGTTTATCCCGCCAACGGCCCTTTCTCAAAATCGCCGTCAGCTTTTGCCATTAAAATGTAGTATCAATATTTTTCATAAAAATACACATTCTATTGAAGTAATCAAGTCGGGCTGGGATTATTTGGGGGCTGTATGATGGACCTGTGTTTGGGTCCTGTGGAAATATTAATATCAATTGGAAATAGCACTACCCATAAGGGCGATTGTAATCGAAGATTGGCGTAAGCCAATTCGCCCGACCCCCAATTTCTTGACCCAATCGCAAAAGACCCGACAGGTTTTGAAAACCTGACGGGTCTAATGGCTGCCGAAATACTTCGTTGGGTTGGTTCTGCAATATGGAGCCGTTCCACTGCCTAATCTGATGGTGTTTCACTGCCAGATCTGATAGTGTTCCACTGCCGGATGTGGAGTGTCTCTTTCTCTAGTTAGCTACATTCAGCAAATATTCGAAAATATAAGTGCGGGGTTCTTTCAGTAAATTACCCGAGTTCGAATACATGGTAGTAATGCTTAATGTATAATCGCCGGGAACCATTGTTGGCGGTACGATAAAGGTGATTTTCGAAGGGTCATTCACCAGTAGCGATGTTTTAGGGATCACAATTACTTCAGTTGCTGTCTGGTTGGTGAGGCTAATGCCGATGGCAGGATTGTCGCCGTCGATTTTAACTTTGCTGCCTGTTAGGTTTACCCCTCCGCCCGGCGTGAGCCGACTGTTTACTTCACCTGTGGTAACATCTGTCACCGAATTAATAAACAATCCCGAAGCTGCCAAGCCACGTACATCTACTATGCCTGATTTCACTGCATTGCGCAGTTCAGCAGTGGGAGTAACACGTATGGACAGGCTGTGTTTAAAACTATCCCAGGAGCCATTGTCACCAATGAACACCCCATTGACGCCGAGGTTGAAATATCCCAGGCCGAAGCTGACCGACGCACCGTTGGCAATTTGCTCGGTAGCAATACCCTTAAGTATCTCCATCGAGGACATCAGCGTAACAGGATTGAGGTCTGTGCGCCGCGAAACGGCGATTTCTATTAAGTCGTCTTCTTTCAGCGACTTGGTGGTTACTACGCGACCGAAGCGGTCGTCTTTTCTTTCTGTTAGCGTTAGATCGTAAAGTTCCACAATAACGCTGTTTTTGTCATTTGTTGCCATTCTGAAATACTTTAAAATGTAAATAATAGCTTAAAAAATAAGCTGATTGCTAATAATTATCAGTAAAAGAAAAGTTAAAACAACAGATAAAAAAATGGCTAAATACGCTTTTGTGGAAAACCGGTCAATATCGTCGCTATCTGGTTCAAAAAATACCTTATATGGTGAAAATAAATTTGGGACAAGAGTGGCGAATAACTGACCCGAAGGGTTTTGAGACCTTCGGGGTCTGGTCCAATGAGGTTATTCGAATAAATGTGCTTTAATTTTTGTAAACTCCATACGCGATGCGGTCAGGATGATTTTATTGTATGGAGGGTACAATTCGCAATTGCGTGTTTTATAGCTGATTCCTAACAGGAATGCGCGGTTGAGAATACATGATTGATTGATTTTAATAAAGGAACCCAGGGAAAGTTGGCCGAAGAGCTTTTCTGCCGTTACACGACTGGTCAATTTTTTTGTAGTTGAGTCCGTAAACATGACTTCCCAACACGCGTGTTTTGATAATGGATCATTCATCCTCCGAAAAAGCAAGATGCTGTTTTTCGGATAAAAACGGATATCTGAATACGTGTTAAGGCAGACCATTTCCGGCATGCGGTTTAAATTAACAATGAGCTTCAGCAATTCAGCGTCAGTGATGACTTTTTTTTCAATGATACTCATGGTGTTTTATGGATTTAGCAGGGTTTATTTAGGATGGAAAGATATATAATTTTATATGTAAATACAATAGGGATTAAAAAATATGCGAAGGCTTAAAAACCAATGTTAAAACATATGTTGTTTCAATAATTTGGCAGACCCTTTTGATTAATTAAAGAGAGAATGATTGTTTATGAGCAACTTAAAATCTTGATGGCAGGGAACTCTTAAATCTGAGATTAAGATGTTATATACAAAAACATCGGTGGGTGCTTTAGGATTAAACCATCCGGATTAATGGAAAAATAGTGTTTAACTGCATGGAAAAACGAAAGAAAATATCATATATCAAACACAATCCAATCTCAGGCTTTTGCTGATTTCACTTTTTGAAAATGAGATTATCCTGTCTTGATTTAGCCAAAGCTACTTTGATTTATTAAGGTAGTATTGTTTCGAAACGTCCATCACTATATACATGGCGATAGCACTTAGCGATATTTTTTTCTGGTCAATAAGATTTGCCTATAAATCAGATCAATTTAAATTGTTGTGGAAATAATATTCTAAAGACAAATTTATGCGAGTTATTTTTCAAAAAACCATAGTAAAAAACTATAAACAAGAAGCGTAACAAAAAATAGTTATCAATAATGAAGAAAATAATTGACAGAAAACCCACTTGGTCGAAGACATATTTTCCTACAACAACAAATTAACACACTAATTCATTGTAGTTTAGGATTTAAAAGTAGATGAATTTCCAGTTTTCTTTGATATACGTCTTCAACTGATTTATATTGATATATAAACATGATAGAAAATTTGACATGCACAAATTGCTCCAATTGATGAAAAGATTAACATGATAAAGTCCCTACACAATGCGATTATCCGCAAAGAGAATGTTTTTATAATAGATTTTCAAAACAGCAAGGATACGATTATCACCTTGGCTTTACTTATTAGATTTTCATTGAGCGGTAATATTTGGCAATTAAACAGGAACAGCCAACTTAAAGATAATGATCTGAAATACTGATTTATCAAATCACCCAATTGCATCACTCCAGAATATCTTTACAAACTTGAAAACATTTACTATTACCAAAGGGATAAGAAACTGATCAGGGAGATTCGGAGAAGATTGGAGGAATATGAGGGGAAGAAAAGAAAGAGCTGAACAGATTCAACATGAATGAGACTTATTGAAACTATTTAACATTTTATCAATCAAAAACTGAAAAATCCTAATATCCAGAAAGCCAGCAACGTGAGACTTACAAATGGATTACTTGTTCACGCTTTCGGAAGATTAGTTGCTGCATATATAACTTTAGCTATTTAAACCTCAATACGAATAATTAATAAACGTTCAAGCCCCCTCATCAAAACTAATTTCTTTCGAAGAGGCTAACTAAACCTGCAAGTGAAAAAAACTTGCAGGTTTACCCGAATAATTTGTTTTTTATTATTTAACGTTCCATTCAGCGGAGTCAATTCCATCAGAGGTTCTGATTTCTATTAAATTTTTACCTAAGGAAAGTTTTATGTTTTTCCAAACGACTGTTGCATACTGATCTGTTTTCATATTTCCAACTTGCTTTCCATTTATGAAAAGTTTTGCAGAAGGGGCAGTTGTAAATGCTATGATGTCAGCAATATCTTCTTTTCTCTCCCTATAGCTTTTCGAACAAAGATGGGTCGTTTTTTCTTCTTTATTCCAATTTGCCTTATAAAGATAAAACGCATCCTTACGGTATTTGCGGTCATAAGAGACCAAACCTTTGTCATTGATGTGAGGAGTATCTCCTTCTTTCCTGAAATTGGACCCAAAATCAAACATATTCCAGACAAATGTCCCCCAAATATAATCCCGCTCGTCAATCATTTTAATATGACTCATATGATATGCTGTTTGTTTTTCTTCGGGATGCCATTTCCCTCTGGCAGATGGTCTGGGATCTTTTTCAGGCACAAATTGACCGACGTGCTGATGAACATTAGCACCTGCTCCATATTCACTAATGCCGATTTTTGCATTTGGGTATTTTGCATGCCACTCGTCAAAGTATGGTCCAAAATCTTCCGATTTATTGTAATACCAGCCAAAGTATTTATTCATGGCTATTGCATCAGTTATAAAATTAAAACTGCCCTCCTGATAAGTAGCAGCAGTGGTCATTCTTGATGGATCCAAACGATGAGCCAATTCATTCAATTCAGCGGTTATGGCATCAAAGTCCCCAACGATTTCATTAAATACTCCCCAAAAGCAAATAGACGGGTGGTTGTAATTCTGGATTATTAGTTCTTTCATTTGAAGTTTAAGATTATCATCAAAAGCTTCAGAATTTATATAATGCCCTACAAATGGTATTTCTTCCCAAACGATGTAGCCACTTCGGTCGGCTTCCTGAAACATGAATTTAGCTTGAGGATAATGGGCCAACCGCAGAGCATTTACCCCCATCTCTTTAAAAAAGGCAAAATCCGCCCGATGGTTCTTTTCTGTCAAAGCCGAAGCCAGACTATCCCAATCCTGGTGGCGGCACACACCTCTTAACTTCAAATGCTCGCCATTGAGAAAGAACCCCTTATTCGGATCGACATAAAAATAGCGAATCCCGATATTTTCCTCTATGCGGTCTATTTCTTTTCCATTTTTTTTGAGTACAGTTATAGTTTTATACAGATAAGGGTCTTTAACCCCATTCCACAAATGCGGATTTTCAATTCCTATGTTACAAAAAACCTTGTCATTGTTGATGTGCGGATTAGTTTGACTAGAAACGATTTTATTATCCCGATCAAGGATTGAAAATACAACTTCACAGTCCTTGTAATTCGATTTGGTAGTTAGACGGATCTCAGCACGTAATTCTGCTCTTTTTTCATTTACCAAAAGTTGATTAACAAACACACCTGTTGAGCCATAATACAAAGGTGAGATACAAACATCTTCGTCTGAAACGATGAGCCAGGCATCGCGGTACAAACCACCGTACATGTTAAAGTCACCTCCCTGTGGCGCCACATCAAATCGCAAAGAATTATCGCAAATCACATTAATAGCATTCTTTTCTCCGTATTTGACGTAGTCCGTAATCTCATAACTAAATGCATTATAGGCTCCCTTATGTTCGCCCAAATGATTTGCATTGATAAAAACGTTAGTGACACTACCGGCACCTTCAAATTTGAGAAAAAGACGTTTCCCTTTATACTCTTTAGGGATATCCATTTCTTTACGATAGGAGCCATATCCTCTACGATAGCCTCCATCCGACATAAAATCAGCACGATTCCAGGTATGAGGCAAATCAATAATATTTGGTGCTTCCGGAGGGCTACCCCAACCAAGCCCTTTGGGAATTTCGATTCCAGCAGTAAAATTCCAATTCTTATTAATTGAAATTACATCTCTGGCAAAAGTCATGGTTGTAAATGAAAATACAAACAGACTAAACACTAGGAAATTTAATATAACATTATTTTTCATGTTGTAAAAATTTATGAATTAGCTTTTTTCTTCCCATGCAGGGGATCGATAGTTCGAGTCTCGTTTTCCGCTCTTGACAATCAGGGACATATAAAACTAAATTTGCGAGTCCCTTTTTATTTGCGCCAAAATTTGCAACAATAACAGCCTATATTCTGATTTTAGAAGTTGAAATATTTCTCCCGAATCGGAATATCCATCAATGCCGTTGCCGCATTATCACCTATGATTTCTTCCTTTTCAGGATTCCAGTTCAGTTTTGATCCGGTTTTAATTGAGATCAGTCCCAGTTGACAAATGGATATAGTTCTATGGGCAGTTTCAAGTGGTTCAAGCGATGGTTTACCTGCTTTTATAGCGAGTAGAAAATCTTCTTTATCACTTTCCAGATCATGAATTTGCAATTCATCCGGGCCAATCTTTGAATCGAGAATGGCCTGTGAGCTGGCAGTCAACTTATCCGGATATTCTACTTCTATCCAGCCATCAGTGCCTTCGAAACGGACATACGGACGTTCGATCTTGAAGAAAACTTCCACACCATCGGCAAATTGATATTTGATATCAAAACGGTTCATCGTGTTCCAAAGCCCTTTATCGAAGTCTCCTGAACCTTCAATGGAGACAGGTCCAGTGTATTCGGAATTGTGGCCCCATTGGGCAATTCCCATCAGATGGGCGCCCCAGTTAGAGATCATACCATTACAGTAAGTATCCACCCGCATCCAACCTGGTCTTCCATATGCTTTAATCGCATGAACTCTTTTTTCGGTGTAGGGAACTTCAAAGGCAGTCCCTAACCACATATCGAAATTCAATTCTTTTGGAATTGGCATAGTGGGCTGAGGAGGTAGTGCCGAACCATTTATTTCGGACGGAACAGCAACGTAAATCCGTTGTATTTTTCCGATCCTCCCATTGCGGACTAATTCAATTGCACGTGAAAACTTTGGTAATGTTCTGAATTCACTGTCGTTTCGTGTGATGACTTTATATTTTTTGATCGCTTCCACCAATTTTCTACCATGCCCAATACAAGTTGAAATTGGCTTTTCGAGTGAAATATGCTTTCCAGCCCTGGCAGCTTCAATCGCCATTGGAACATGCCAATGGTCAGGTAAGGCTATCATTACTGCGTCTATGTCTTTGTTCCGCATTACATCGCGATAATCGCTGTAGCTTGTACAACCGTTATAAGCGGTTCCTTTTTGCTTGGAATACTCATCATTCACTTGTTTTACCGCATTGGCCAAACGCCATGAATCAAGATCGCACACTCCAACCAATTGGGCATGTTTTGAAGCAAGTAATTGAGGAATATTAGGGGTTATAGACTGACGGCCACAACCTATTACTGCGATATTAATCCTGTTTGATGGAGCTGAAGTTCCAAAAACACTTGACGGAAGTATTGTTGGAATGATAAGCGCTCCGGCTGCTCCAACAGACGCATTTTTTAAAAAATCTCTTCTGGTTGATTTCATGGTTTTTAGTTTAATTAATTTGTTTGATTTTTAGATTCCGGTAGTGAATGATGCTGCCGTGATCCTGCAACAAAATATGCCCCTTTGGTAAAACTCCATAACCTGGTATATCCTTGAATTTACTGGTTGCAATCTTTGCATTAAAATCGGCTCCTCCTCTTTCATATTCCAATATTTTTTGTCCATTCAACCAATGTTCCACATGACTTCCATCGCTTACAATCATACTTTCATTCCATAAACCCAATGGATTAGGATGTTTATCAGGTGAAGCGGGGTAAATTTCGTATAGTGAACCGAGGGTGTGATAATCATTGGGTTTCATTTTGCCTTCAAGCATCCAAGCATGATATTTATCGTCAAGCAACTGGTATTCGAGGCCATAACCGTAGCCTTTGTTGGTTCCAATACCCTCCTGAACAAAGTATTTCACACCGCTGTTTCCTCCTTTTGTTTCCATTCTCCATTCCCATTTCAGGATAAAGTTCCCGTATTGCTTTTTAGTGATGACATCACCGCCATTACCTGATTCCGCACCACCAACAGCACAGGCTATCAGTTCTCCATTTTCCAATTCCCATCCGGTTGCTGGGTACGATTTTTGATTAATTCCTCTCCAGTTTTCAGTACTTTTCCCATTGAATAAAAGTTCCCAACCCTCTTTCTTTTCCTGAGTAGAAAGTGAATTTAAAGGACTTCTATAGCTTTGTTTGAAAGCTTTCCATGCCTCACTGCTTTGGGGTAAATAAGTTTCAGGTGCTCCTTTCAGGTTGTAGCACTGCAAGCCGATTGGTCCCTGGAAACCTTTTTCGGCAAGTATTTCTACGACGCGATAGGTATCAAAACTTCCCTTTCCCAAAGGCTGTATCAGACGATCCCAATCCATATTTTTTGTATCACCACCATCGGCTCCACAAATGGAGACGGCAAATAACTTCGGAAGGGTTAGATTTATTACCTTTTCCAGGTTTTCCTCCGAATCGGTTTTCAGAAAATGGCATAAGTTAAAAACTGATCCAACATTATCGCGGTTGATTTTCTGTGCCAGACGATAGGAATCCTCGACCTTTTCGGAAACAAATCCAACATGATGATAGATGGCCAGGCGAACTCCGAAAGGTTTTGAAAAATCAGCCAGTTCCTGCAGAATCGGAATAATTACTGCATCGGCAGCTTCATCCGAAGGCTTGTATTTTTCAGAATGGATGTGTACCCAAAGAATGATGTTTGTTCCCTTCAGCTTTGGAATAACATCTTTCCATTCCGGAAGGTACGGTTCTTTTTGATCGATATCGATTTTGACATAATCGGCAAATAACTTTAGATCTTGTTTTTCGAGGGCTTCTTTCAATTCCAGAATTTTTGAAGTTTCACGATGTTCAATGCCATCGAAGCCGTATTTTTTCAACATCGAAGCCTGTTCATCGAAAGGTATAAAAGGAAGACCTTGTTTGTTCAGTCCGTTGTTAAACACAAAAAACGGATTTTTAAGTGTCCTTTCTTTCGGCACGGCAAAGCCATTCAGGCAAAAGAAAAGCAATAATAGTGAAACAATTATAGTTGATCTACTCATTTCAATATTGATTTTAATTGGTTAATATTTTCCGTATTCCTGTAAAGTATCCCACATGGCCCAGAAATTCTCAGGCGAAACATCGTCCTGAATATTGTGCACCGGGGCAAACACAAATCCACCGCCAGGGGCCAGCGTATCAATGATCCTTTTCACCTCATCAGCCACTTGTTGTGGAGTCCCATTATTCAACGTAGATTGCGTATCGACCCCCCCGCCCCAAAACGTCAGGACATCGCCAAAGTCACGTTTCAGCTCCTTTAAATCCATTCCTGATGCAGTGAATTGCACAGGGTTTAGGATATCGAGGCCTGCTTCAATCAAATCGGGGAGTATTTCGCGTATGGCACCGCAACTGTGCATAAATGTTTTCACGTGAGGCAACCGCTTTTTTACATGGGTAAAAATGGTCTTAAAGCGTGGAATGACCATTTGACGCAAAATATCCGGATCAATAATCGTAGTGGCCTGGGAACCCAGATCATCGGCCTCCGCTATGACTTGTATTTTGGACTCGTTTCCGGTTTCGATGGCCCAGTCGATAATCGCATCCCAATACCGGAGTTTGTCATCTACAATGCGATCGAACAGCGATTCTACACCATCCGGGTCAATCATGGTATCCATAAACCAGTTTTCGTAACCCCTGATACGTAGACTGTTTTCTGTCAACCCGGCTGTATTGCGGTCAGCAATTCCAGCAAAATTCCCAACTTTAACAATTTGTTCATTTAAGTTCTGCCGAAGAATTTTTACATAGCTGTCCCAGTCGGTTTGAGGAAGTAAATGCAGGGAGCCGGATAATGAATCGACCTTCTCAATCGGGGAATCAATCATATGAAAATAAATATCATGCCCTTTTTCAAATTTCCAGTTGCTGCCGTAGAAATCGGTTACTTCAATGGTATTGCCATTATCTCGTTTGGTGTTATGGTAGTCAGTAATTCGTTGAGCTCCTAATCGTCTTGTATCAGACTTTAGATAAATCAAATTTTCCTGACTTGGAGTAATGATCTGCTGTATCGGATCTATCTCGTCATCGCCAATTTCCATAGAAAGTCCGCGATGCTTCATTGCCCGCAAATAGGCATTCCTTGTAATTGACGTTACAGTAGTTCCTGCCAAATCATATGGAATCCGGTCGGGTTCCATATGATGAAGTGTTGTTTGAATTCGTTCTATGCTATTCATGTAAAATCTTTAGATGTTAATAGTTTTAATTTTAGGTACCAGTAAATGTACCAAAAGCAAAGCAATCAGATATCCTGATCCTGCGACTGCAAAAGGAATAGCATAGCCATCTGTTCCGATATTTTGAAGGATTTTACCTACCGAGAAGGCTACAATCGCACCGCCGACTGCTCCGGCGAATCCTCCGAAACCGGCAACTGAACCTACGGCTTTTTTCGGAAAAATATCCGACATCAAACTGAACACATTGGCAGACCAACCGCAATGACCGCCGGCAGCAAGGGCAATCAATCCGACTGCGAGCCACATGTTGGTGGTATGCGGAACAAATGCCACAGGTACTGCAAAAAGTGCACATGCCAGTAAACTAAATTTTCGACCCTGATTCAGGCTAAATCCCATTTTCATGAATTTTGACGACAACCATCCGAGAAATATGCCCAATCCCCATGACACAAGGTAAATGGTGAAAAATGGTAGTCCAATATCTTTTAGGTTCACACCGAATTTTTCGTTTAGAAATTTGGCTCCCCAGAAGAGGTAAAACCACCAGATCGGGTCAGCCATAAATTTAGCCACGGCAATCGCCCAGGCTTCGCGGTGCGGAAGGATGTCCTTCCATCCTAATTTCTTCGTATTTTCTTCATTTCCGCTATCGGAATTAATATATTGAAGCTCTTGTGGCGAGACATTGCGGCTTTGCTCCGGTTTTCTGAAATACTTTAACCACAGAAGTACCCAAATAATACTTATCGGGAAAGTCCAGAGAAATCCAACCCTCCAGTTGTTAAAGCCAAGGACCAATGGTGGAATTATCAAAGGGGATAATATGGTTCCCATGTTGGAACCACCATTGAAAATGCCGACTGCCAGCGCCCGATCCTTTTTAGGGAACCACTCAGCAACCGCCTTTATCGCTGATGGAAAACTACCTGATTGTCCAACTGCCAGACTGAAACGAGCAAAGGCAAAACCAATCCACGACCGGGCCAATGCATGCCCCAGAGTCGCAATGCTCCAGATACCAATCGAAATCAGGTAACCTTTTCGTGTACCAATTTTATCAATCAAAGTACCCATCAAAATAAAGCAGATGGCATACGCAATCATAAAGACACTATTGATTATTCCATACTGCTCTTCCGACCATCCAATGCTTTTCTGAAGATCTGGTGCCAGAATTCCTAAGGCAGATCGATCAATATAAAGTATCGTTGTCGCAATAAAAAGGAGTGAAAGTATTATCCAGCGAAAATTGGTTGTTAATTTTTGATTTTTGGGCATTTTTAGGAGGCTTTAAAAATCTGTTGTATTATTCATTTTCGTTAAATAATATAAATATTTCTAGGAAGGATGAACTTTTATGTTTTCTAAATATCTTCATAAATTCATAGTAATGCTTGTATATTATATACAATTAGACAAATAGCTCATTGTCAAATAACCTCCTATAAGACAATGAGCTATGTTTGGTATAATAATATACAAATAACGAATTACTTTTTTGTGGCTTCGATGACGCCCCTGAAATAACCAATTGACTCGGCAATACCCATAAACGGATCGCCCATATCTTTCTCATGTTCCAGACTGCAAACGCCCGAGTACCCCACTTTACGGAGCATCCTTACAAGAGCAGGAAAATTAATCACACCGCGGCCCACTTCGAGCGAATAGCCAAGCCTCGTAGTTCCTGTTACGTCCTTTATATGCATATCGAATACACGTGACTGATATTTTTTGAGGTCGGCAACCGGATCTTTACCGTTGCGTGTGTCATGACCAATATCAAGGCACATCCCGATCCGTGGATCAAGGTCTTTAACATGGTTCCATACATCTTCAGCATCGGGATAGATTGCAATATCCGGTCCGTGAAGGTGAATCGCAAGCCTGAAGTCGTATTCTTTTACTTTTTTGTCGACATATGGGAGTAATTCGTAATTGGGAACGCCAATAATAAGCTTTACACCTACCCTTTTGGCATATTCAAAAGCATTATCGATGTCCTTTTCAGATTTCATGTAAATCGGACCAACGGCATAACCAGTTACATCGTTCGCTTTTAACTTTGCATGAAATTCAGCGATCTGTTCATCCGTGCTCGTCATCGGGAGATGAAAATCTTTGATGCAAAGATAGTGCACATCAGTACGTTTCAATGTCTCAAGTGCCTTATCGAGGTCAAACTTCAGAAATGTGTAGCCCGCCATGCCTACTTTAAACTTCTCGCCCGTCTCGGGAGGCATCCGCTGTCCGGGACGCTTCTCCTGCGCTGTTGCCATTTGCGATGTAACAGCCAATAAACCAATAACTAATAAAATGATTATTCTTTTCATCATTAAGTATATAAACAATATTTTTTAAAATTTAAATCTTATAGTATTGCTCCCATCCTTTTCGTGGAGGAGCGCCAACAAGCATTTCGTTTGCCATTTTATTGTTGGTGATCTGCTTTTTGTCGCGATCAAATTCCAGTTTGGTATTCAGCCGCTGAGCCAAAACGCCAAGGTTAAATACCTGGCTTAAAGGACCAGCGATCTCGAATGGGGAACGGGTCTTCTCCTCACCTTTGACTGCCTTTAGGAAATTGGCATAATGGTTCGACGGGCTTTGGGGTACTTCAGGAAGTTTTGACGCCATTTCTTTCGCCTTTTCTGCAGGAATAATCGATAATGTACTGCCATGTGAACCACCTTTAAAAGTAAGGTCTTTACTGTAAATTTCCTTACCCGGATTCAGCTTTGCTGGCTGTATTTTACCAACGCTGGTTGGCGGAATGTTCGGATCGAGTTCTGTTGTTCCGAAACCTTCAGGAACCTGGGGAATGTTGTTTACCCCGTCGTACCATGTTATATCGCAAGGTGGCATATTTCCACGTTTCGGAAATTTAAACGAAATGGTTGACGACATCGGAAAGAAGAACGAGTTATGACCTTCGAGCTTTATCGGATTGACTTCATACGGCAATCCCAAATTCAGGAACTGGTGTGCTGTATCAATGATGTGCGCACCCCAATCACCCAAAGCGCCCATTCCAAAATCGTACCAGCAGCGCCACTGTCCATTAACATAATCATGGTTGTAATCGTGCATTTTTACATCCGAGTGCCAAATGTCCCAATCCATTGTTGCCGGGATTGGCTCTGCAGCTGGGAATTTGGTGATTTTCGTATCCCAGCCGTGCCAGCGACGGGCACTGTTCATGTGCGCAGTAATAGCAGTAACATCTTTTATAATACCGGCTTCGGTCCAGGCTTTAAACTGAAAATAGTTTGCTTCGGAATGTCCCTGATTTCCCATCTGTGTAACCACGTTATATTTCCGGGCGGCTTTCATCATCAATTCAACTTCGTTGAATGTCCGGGCCATTGGCTTTTCAACATACACCGCTTTGCCCAGCGACATGGCCAGCATACTGATCGGAAAATGTGAATGGTCGGGTACACCAACGGAAACCGCCTCAATCTGACTACCCATTTTGTCGAACATGGTTCTGAAATCCTGGAAGCGGGGTACATCGGGAAATTTTTCGAGTACCTTCAGCGTATGCGGTGCACCCATATCGACATCGCATAAAGCCACAATATTGGCCAATCCGGTATTAAATAAAGACATAACATCCGAACCGCCCTGGTTCCCGATCCCGATACAGGCCAGGTTGACCCGTTCACCGGCACTTGCCAGTCCTGATGCTGGTGCCGTTTTGCCCGAAGCCTTGATCCAAATCGTAGGAAGTGCGGTTGCTGCCGAAAGTAACATCGCGTTTTTCAAAAACGATCGGCGCGAATTTTCATTTGAGTTCATTTGTGTATTTTGCTAGATGTAAAAAAGATATTGTATTTTGTTCAATGCAAAACATAAAATTCCATTAGTGAATTACTAATACAGCTTTCAATTGTAATAGCAAGCCTGTCCCTTGGCTGAATCTTACGAAGGCTTTGTTTGAATCATCTCTACTAATCTCTTAAGGATAAATCCATATAGTTAGCAGAGCATTAAAAATAAAGGTTTTATCAAAATTGCCTTCCTGGTTGTGGCAAGGAAATAAGGTGTGGTAAAATACCAGTGGAAACATTGATGTTGTCCACTGATATTTAATTTTCAATAAAATTGTTTTAAAATAAACAGAACCTAAAACGATGATTACTACTTCTCAAGTCCAATATTCTTATTTCTAATAACCAGGGTTTTGAGTTATCTCAGCATTAATATTTAAATCAATCTGATTTAGCGGTATGGGAAACAGAACATTATAATCCTGAATATTTAAACCTGGATTTTTAGGGTTATTGTTATAACGTCTGACTCTTTCTAGAAGCTTGCCCATCCGGCGTAAAGTAATGTTTCGAAACTCTTCTGCATAAAGTTCTCTTGCACGCTCGTCCAATACATAATCCAGATCTGCTTTTGATGCATCAATTGGGGTTGCATGAGCCCTGTTTCTGATTTTATTAATATCAGCTGCTGCCAGATCTTTCTTTCCTAAACCAATATAGGCTTCGGCTCTAAGAAGAATTGTTTCTGCAAGACGTACTGCATAAACATCTTTATGATTAAAACCACCACCTGATCGGTTAGGTTCCGTGAAATGGTGAAGCGGATCAGCGTGCTTCATAAAATATGGATAAATGTACTGACATGTATCTCTTATGGCGTCCCGTGAACCTGCGGGATAGAGGCTGAAATCAATTTTTTTCTTATTAAATGCAGATGCAGGATTATCGTAATAGAAATTGCGCTTTATCATGTGTTTAGCATTTCGGATATCATTGTTCCAATCGCTTCTCCAAATATCATAAGCAGTATAATTTGTGGGATGAATCCATGAAACCGGACGACTCAAAGTGTCGGAGTACCCTGTATAAGATCCACTATACAACTCACCCCTGAACGCTGGAAATCCATCAGGCGTATTTCCCATTCTAAAATAGGCTGGCCCCCAGGCACGCTCTCCCGGGAAGGTCCATCCTCCTGTGATAAGTGGCTCAAATTGAATTACCCATAAACCTTCTTTGTTTTCAGATAAATTTTGATTGCCATATGCAAACAGATCCAGAAAAACGTCTCCCGAACCAAAAACATCAACAGTTGATCCGAAACGATTGGTCATAAGTGCATAGTCTCCTCCATCAATTACTGTTGAAGCCATATCTACTGCAAGTTGATATTTAGCCTGGGTAAGATAAAGTTCGCTCAGAAAGTGAGAGGCGGCGCCTTTAGTTATCCTGCCTGGGGCCTCTTCCTTCCCTCGATTTGGCAAGTTTGCAACTGCAAAAGTAAGATCTTCTTCCATTAGCTTATAGATATCCGTTTTAGGAGCTCTGACGAAATCAGCTTTTGCAGAATTAATAGCTTCAGTAACAAGTGGAACATCACCATAATAAGAAACTAAAATACGATATGCATAAGCCCTGAAAAACATTGCTTCTGCCATATAGGCATTTTTCTGAGCATCACTTGCCCAAATATCTGGTTTTGTGGATTTTATACTTTCAATAAGAACATTGGCCCTTTGAATTAGTTCGTAATTCCAGGTCCAGAAATTCCTCATATAGGTATTTTCTGAAGTCAAATACGTCTTATAATTGCATAAAAAACGGGTGCTGTTCGGATCTTCGCCATGAAAAGCAATATCAGTTCCCAAACCTCCAAGCATTACACCTATTTCATCTTGATAGTCCCCATTATACCAGGAATTTCTAACCTTATAATGTAATCCGGATATTCCCTGTTGTATTCCAGGAACAGTATTATAGGCATTCTCAGGTGCTAGAAAATCAAGAGGGGTCTCTTTTAGTATATTCTCTGAGCAGGAAGAAAATATCAAAATCGGAATTATTGCAAGCAGTAGGCACTTTTTGCTAAATAAATAAATATATTTTTTCATTGTTTTTGTATTTTTAAGTTCTTGATTATTAAACTTTATATTTTATTAAATCAAGCTAAAGAGTAACCCTAAAACCTGTGGTAATGCTTCTCATCATTGGGAAATCACTTACTCCTATTTCAGGATCCCATCCAGACCACTTGGTCCAAGTGTACAGATTTTTGCCGGATACAAAGAACTGGCAACTACCTATTTTTAAAGTTTTCAGCAAAGTTGGACTAAAGTTATATGAAAGTGAGATATCCTGCACTCTTACAAAACTTCTGCTTTCGTAAATACCACTAGATACGGCTGGAGAATTATATATCCCGGTAGAATTGTTTACTCCATTGTCCGGTGTCCAGTATTGACGCACTGCTGTTTGGTTTATCCTATATACATCATCTGAACGCCAGGAGACATTGATAGCTGAAGCATTATCGGATAAATAGTATTTATCGCCTCCCTGAATAGAGTTGATTAGGAAGGAGAAAGAGAAATTTTTGTAGGATAAAGTATTCGTTATACTGAAGCGATAACTAGGTGCTTTATATCCGATAATCGATCTGTCTGCAGTCGGCTCAATAACACCATCTTTATTCTGATCAACATATTTGTATTGACCTGGATACCAGTTGGCAAGAGTTTTGCCATTATAAAGTTCATCTTCTGTCCATAGCCCTCCTGCCATTTTGTAATCATAAATAGCGCTTATTGACTCACCAACGAACCATGAATTTCCGATATCCTTGTCATTTGTTCCACCATAAAGTTTTGATATCTTGTCTCTGTTTAATGAAAATATGAAATTTGTTGACCAGTTCAGAGGACCATTTAAGTTGATGGTTTTTAATTCCATCTCAATACCTTTATTATCTATTGCTCCAATATTTGCCCATACATTGGTGTATCCGGCTGCAGGTGGAAGTGCTCTTTGAACCAAAACATTGGTAGTTTTGGCCTTGTACACATCAATTGAACCTGATATTCTACGGTTGAAAAATGCATAGTCCAATCCTAAATTATATGATGAAGTGGTTTCCCACCCAAGATCAGCATTTCCTAAAGTGCTAGGGTATACGGCAATAGCTGTTGATGAGCCATAAGCATATGCATCAGCAGTCATTCTCGAAAAGCTTGAATAGCGTCCGATTCCCTGGTTCCCGTTTTTCCCGTAGGAGGCTCTCATTTTTAAATACATAGAATTCATATCGCTTAAAAATGACTCGTCTGATGCCACCCAACCTAAAGAAACTGAAGGGAAGTTAGCAAACTTAGTGTTGGCACCAAATCCGGAGAAGCCGTCGCGTCTGAAGGTTCCTGTTAATATGTACCTGTTTTTAAAGGAATAGTTTGCCCTGGCCATATATGAAAGACTATTTTCTTCCCATGCAGTAGATGCAACCGTTACAACAGTACCAAGCCCCATGTTATTATAACCAAGTACCGGATTGCCAAATCCCTGCGCATTTAGCGTAGAGCTTTGTGCATGTCTGTTTTCGCGGCTGTATAGTAAAGTTGCATTGATCTGATGATCGCCATTTGTTCTTAGATAGGTAACAATATTATTTACAATTGAATTTCTTTCATCATATGGATTTTTTATTGCCTGGCCTTTGTTTCCAGCACCTTCCGGAACGGTGACAGGATAAAAAGTATTGTTATTCCTGTTTGAATAAGTCATGGAATAGTTCAATTCATATGTTAGACCTTGTACCCAAGGTACAGTTACCTTACCGCTACCGACAAGAAACAGGTTATTTCTGATATCATTATTGTCGACATATAAATTATTAAGAGGATATGGCATATATGCTTCGCCAGTAAGATACATATCATAATTTGGAGATCCAATTTTGTTATTTGCCAATGGACTGGCAGAACGGGCTCCCGTCTGATTCCATCCTAAATTTGTTTCCAAACCTGAATAATCGCGGTATGTATAGGTTGAGATTAATCCTAATGTAAACCAATCAGTAACTTTACTTTCAACATTACTATTCAATGTTATTCTAGAGAATTGATCATTGAGCTGAATTCCCTCTTCTTTTGCATATGATGCTGATACAAAGTAATTGCTTCTTGCTGTTTTTCCGGAGAAACTTAGATTGTAGTTTTGAATCGGAGCAATTCGAGTAACTTCATCAACCCAGTTAATTTCATTTCCCGCGAGGTAATTATCTCTTTCTTCCTGTGTTCGCAGGCGTGCAGCAACAATGTTGCGGTCTGTAACATCAGGTCTTACGGGTTTTCCGGTAGCACTTGTAGGATTTGTTTTATACCATGAATACAGATTTTGCTGATAATAATAATCAACAAGCCTAACTGCATATTGCTCAGCATTCATCACTTTCATCGGATTATTTGTCATATCCTGGTAGCCATAGGACATGTTGAATGCAACAGTCGGTTTTTCTGATTTCCCTTTTTTTGTGGTTATAAGCATTACACCATTCGCTGACCTGGATCCATAAACAGCGGCTGAACTAGCATCCTTCAAAATATCAACTGATTCCACGTCGCTGATATTAATGTCAGCTATGTCACCATTGTAAATAATACCATCACGCACAATTAGCGGTCTGTCACTTGCCGAGAGTGAAGTTTGTCCCCTAATCGAAAGGTTAGGTTCTGTACCTGACAGACCAGCTCCCTGAATATTTACACCAGCCGAAGCTCCAGATAATGCCTGCAAGAGGTTTGTATTTGCAGGTGCAATCTTTTCCCCCAATGAGACTCTTGAGGAAGAGCCAGTTAAATCGCTTTTTTTCATAGTGCCATATCCAATGGCAACAACCTCTTCAATTCCAATCGTTTCATCTTCAAGCCTAACATTTAGAGTTGTTTTTCCCTGAACAGCAATCTCTTGCATCTTCATCCCCACAAACGAAAACTGCAAAGTCGCGTTTTCGGGAATATTGTTTACTGAAAAATTCCCATTAGCATCTGTTATAACGCCTGTTGTGGTCCCTTTAACTACAATTGCAACACCAGGGAGTGGAATTCCGGTTTTGTCGGTGACTTTACCAGTTACCTTTTGTTCGGGTTGCTGTTCAGTTATCAAGGTTGGAACTAAGACAATCTTACGGTCAACAACTGTTACTTCAACATCGTTACCCTCAAATATATTTTTGAGTATGTCGCTGATCTTTTGATCCTTAACGCTTAAGTCAATTTTTCGATTCACATCAATCAGTTCATTGTTGTAAACAAAGAAAAATTCGCTCGAGTTTTCAATGGCTTTGAGCGCATCTTTGACCGAAACACTCTTCAAATCAAGCGAGACCCGCGTATTTTGCGAATAACTTCCTGAAGCCAATAGGCTTAGTGATGAGGTGATTAGAATAAATAAAGTTAGTCTCATAATAAAAAACATTTTTTGCGGGAAAATCCCGGACAGAACTTTCCCGTCTTTGATAATTTTTTTCATAAATTTGTTTGATTTTTATTAATAAATAATTTTTGTTTGCCTGTTGTTCAGGCATGTCGAAAATTCAAACAGGGGAGTGCTACCAACACTTTCCTGTTTCTTTGTTACTCCATAGGCACACTTTGTTTAATGTTTATTGTTTATTAGTTTTTCGTTTTGATTTTAAAATAACCTTTCGTTTTGAAAATGAGTTATCCATAAGTTTATGAGCCGGAATTATTTTATATTGCATATGTGACGTAAGATTGAGAATACTTAACACCTGTTCAAGTGGTTCATCAATAAAAGTCCCTGTGAAACGATATTTTTCAAGCCTTTTATCGGCAAGTTCAATGTCAACATTATACCAATTCTCAAGTTTTTGAATGACTGTATTCACGGGATCATTGGATAAAATAATCTTTCCGTCAGTCCATGCGGTATATTTGTTTAGATCCTCTTCGGTTTTCCATTGAAGTTGGTTTTTTGATTGGTTGTAAAATGCAACCTGGTTTGGTTTCATCTCCAGGAGGTCGGCAATTTGATTATTGGTTTTCTGTTGTATTTGTATTCTTCCTTCAACCAAGGCTATTGTAAACGACGAATTGTTAGGATATGCTTCTACATTGAAGGTTGTCCCGAGGGCCTTGATCTGGATTTTATCAATATTTACGATGAAAGGTTGTTCGTTATTTTTGGCAACTTCAAAATTACCTTCGCCAATAAGTTCGACATATCTGGTTTTCATTCCGCTGAATGAATTCGGAAATCTTAAAGTACTTCCGGAATTCAGGTAAACAATGGTTCCATCGGCCAACTCTACACGCGATTGGGTTCCGTAACTTGCTTTAACCTGCTGATAAACAATGGATTCACTTATTTTGCATGGTTTGGTAACATGAAAATGGTTGTAGAAAGCTGAAAATAGAATAGCCAGAATCAAAACTGCGGCTATTTGTGCGAAAACAGGAAGCCATTTTATCTGTTTTCTATCAATGCCCGCTTTTTTGCGGGTTGTAACAAGGGATTTGGGAAGATCAATCTGTGACGGCATTGAAAGGCGATTGGATTGCTTCCAAATCTCCTTATAATCATTGTATTCCAGGAGGTTTAATTTGTCTGCCGATATCCAGTTATTTAAATTAACAGATTCTTCCTCTGTCAATTTACCAAATAGTGATTTTGCAATCAGTTCGTATATTTCGTTGGTTTCGATATTCATGTTTAGTTGCTTTCATGATATTGACAAACAAGGGCCGTGGATACCCTACATTGACACACTGAAAATGTGAAACGAGCATGGTACAAAAGCCGCAAATGAAGATGTATCAACTCATGCGAGTTCCATGAGCGGGTACCTGGACTTTACGGAATTATGCACTTCGATCCAAAAGATATACAGCAACTTAATACTTAAGTAATGGTTAAAATATAATGTCGTATTTGTTGCCAAAATTATTCAACACATACGATAAGCGTTCTTTGAGATTCTGAAAACAGAGGTAGGCATCAAAACTCAGCCATTGATATTTGATTCTACG
>Ga0209585_10000126_pt1 | contig 29284 bp, 26 predicted proteins | sample NGEPerone_FD_185491 | JGI IMG/M metagenome (GOLD analysis project Ga0209585, IMG submission 185491) | Arctic peat soil microbial communities from the Barrow Environmental Observatory site, Barrow, Alaska, USA - NGEE Permafrost154B-one... | ecosystem: Environmental > Terrestrial > Soil >... | reverse complement strand
CTTTGCCGCCAGCTACCTTCAGATTCGCAGTCACCCACGACACCCTTGCTCTTGGCTAATGGTTGGCTATACTACATACCCCCATAACGGACTTGCACCGTCAAGTTATTCGCCATGCACGGCGCACGAAAAAATAGAGACAAGGCAGTGCCTTGTCTCTACAATTCATTCTTATAGCGGGAAATAATTATCCTTTCTTCACTTTTTTAACTCCATAAACTGCACTATCGCCCAATTCCTCTTCGATGCGGAGCAATTGATTGTATTTTGCAATCCGATCAGTACGGCTCAACGAACCCGTTTTGATCTGACCGCTATTAGTAGCAACTGCGATATCCGCGATGGTTGTATCCTCTGTTTCGCCTGAACGATGTGAAGTCACACTTGTATAACCTGCACGGTGAGCCATTTCGATGGCATCAAGTGTTTCAGTAAGTGTACCAATCTGATTTACTTTAATCAGGATAGAGTTGGCAGCGCCTAATTCGATACCTTTTTTAAGGTATTCAACGTTGGTTACGAACAAATCATCGCCAACAAGCTGACATTTATCACCGGTTTTTTTGGTATGCAACACCCAACCTTCCCAGTCGCTCTGGTCGAATCCATCCTCAATAGAGTCAATCGGATATTTAGCAACAAGATCGGCCAGGAAATCAACCTGTTGTTCACGGGTTCTTTTTGCACCGTTTGGTCCTTCGAATTTGGAATAGTCATAAATGCCATTTACATAGAATTCTGAAGCAGCGCAATCAAGTCCAATCGAAACATCGCCGCCATCTTCTGCACGACCTGGTTTGTAACCCGCTTTTTTGATAGCATCGATAATGCTGTTCAAGGCATCTTCGGTTCCGGCAAGTGCCGGTGCAAAACCACCCTCGTCGCCAACTGCAGTGCTGAGGTTACGGTCATGAAGCACTTTTTTAAGGTTATGGAATACTTCAGCACCCATACGAAGTCCTTCACGGAAAGTAGTTGCACCAATCGGGCGAATCATGAATTCCTGAAATGCAATCGGGGCATCAGAGTGCGAACCACCATTGATGATATTCATCATCGGGACCGGCAATGTTTTTGCATTTACGCCACCGATGTAACGATAAAGCGGCATATCAAGATAAGCAGCAGCAGCTTTGGCAACAGCCAGGGATACCCCTAAAATTGCGTTAGCACCAAGATTTGATTTTGTCTTTGTGCCATCAAGTTCAATCAGTTTGCGATCCAGCGCTACCTGATTAAGCGCACTCATTCCAATAACCTCTTCGGCAATTGTTGTGTTGATATTTTCAACTGCTTTAAGAACTCCTTTGCCGAGATAGCGTTTTTTATCTCCGTCGCGAAGTTCAAGCGCTTCGTTTTCACCAGTTGATGCACCTGATGGTACTGCGGCACGTCCCATGATTCCACTTTCAAGTGTAACTTCAACCTCAACAGTTGGGTTCCCGCGAGAATCGAGAATTTCTCTTCCGATTACTTTGTAAATTAACATCGTTTTTTGGTATTAAATAGTAATAAAAATTAATGTTGCTGTTATACTAACAGTTTGATACAAAAAATAGTTTTGAAATCGTTAAACCATACAAATATAAACATTCCGGAAATCATAAACTTGCGAAACAAAGGAAAGGCTGTTAAAAAGAGGTTAAATTTGGAGATGAAATTTATTGCGTTCCTTCGGCAATCAAAAGAGAATGTGAGTTCGTCGAAAGTCAAAAATGAAAGCCCCGGAAAAATTTCCAGGGCTTTTCATGCTGATTATTTGGAACGAACATTGAACTTTAAATTCTAATTCGTTTATTGAACGAGTTTTACATTTTCGTTTTTTCGAGTCTCTTTTGAATTTTCTTTATGGCGTTCTCAATCGGTTTTTCCGGTTCAATTACATTGTATTCTCCCCAGAACTCACGATCTGCAAATCCTGAAATCTCATCTGTCATCACAACACTGGTCTTCATTCGATCGGCCATTTTTACCGGTTTATCAGATGTCTTTTCCCAATCTGTGACAGCCATTTCGATGGTTGATTCATAAACGGTATTGAACAACTTCTTATTCCAGTCAACTTTGAAAGTAATCTGGCCTCTTGAATAACTATAGTACCATTTACCATCTTTCTCGCGATAATCGATATGGTAAGCTGCAAGCGTCGGATATACTTTTGCACCAGCTGGTTTCTTCTTAATAAACATATCGCTGGCCATCATTTTATTTTCAACATTAAGATTAAACGTGGCACTAGTAATGGCAAGACTCTCAGTTTCGATAAACAGTTTTCCATAATAAAGCGGTTCCGTAATTTGAGAGCGTTGTTTGAATGACAACACATATATCAGACGGTCGTTAACTTTCGTAATGTTTTCAAGGGTGAATTCATAATTGCCAATCATATCTTCCGTAAAAACCATTTCAGGATTCTTCATAATATCCAGGTACAAAGTGGTATATGGCCCTCCTTGAAGCTTAAATGTTAAAGTATCCATCTTGGTGTAATCAGTACTTTTCCTGGCTTTGTAAAGTTGAGCCACATCGATCCGCGATGACATATAAGGCTGTTTATGTATTTCAACAACCGCCTCGGAGAGAGATACATAAGTCCTTCTTTTCTTGATTGTTTCGCGGTAGAATGCTGACATTAAGGTTTGATCATTGAAATAGTTATCTGCCCGCTTATTCATAACAGCACGGATCAGCAACTCGGGATCTTTTGGAAAAACCCGAACCTCATTCAAGGCAATAACCAATAAATCAAGTTCAATCCTAGTTCTTTCAGATTTAAATTCCGAAAGATTCACAATTTTGTTTTTGTATCCAAGAAAGGATACAGTTACTTTTCCTTCGGTCATACTTTTTGGAACTTTTAACGAGAACTCACCTTCAGAATTTGTGATCGTTGCAATATTTGTTCCATTCAAAGTTAAAGAAGCAAAAGCAAGCGGAGACCTTGTCTCCTGATCAGATACAGAACCTTTGTACTGGACATACGTCAATGTGTCAGGTTGATTTGATTTTGGGATAGCTGGAGATGCATTTGCTGCCTCTGAAAATCCCATAAGAATCAAAATAATAGCTGTTATTATTGTTGATCTTTGACCGAAGTAGAAAGTTTGTGTTTTCATGGCTTAAATTTTAAAAATTTGGACTTTATACACATGAGACAGCCAGTCCACAAAACACCCTTATATGGAAACCTTCTTTTTTTAAGAATCGTTTAAAAACTACCACTACCAGCCATATTAAGAACTATAATTATCAAATATTCAGAGATTTTAATAATTTTGGCAGTGGAATATGAATGAAAATTTGTTAAAATGAGAATATTGTGAAACGAAAGATAATCATAGCGCTTTTAACAGTGTTTTCACTATTTGTCAATGCTACTGAATCTTCGAAAAGACCTAAAATCGGTTTGGTTCTTTCAGGCGGAGGTGCAAAAGGGTTTGCTCATGTTGGCGCACTTAAAGTAATTGAGGAAGCTGGAATTCCTATTGATTATATTACCGGTACCAGTGTCGGTAGTATTGTTGGAGGGCTTTACGCAATTGGATATGATGCATCCATGCTTGAAAATATCATCCAAAGCCAGAATTGGCAGGAGTTATTAAGCAACAGTTTTAAAAGGGAATATATACCTACGATTATAAAAGAGGAGCAACTGCGTTATCTTATTTCGCTGCCAATCGAAACTAAAAAAATCACGATCCCTTCTGGTTTGCTAAACGGACAGAATGCAATGGAATTCTTTACATATCTCACCTACGGATACCATGACATAACGGATTTTTCGAAATTACCCATTCCATTCGAATGCATCGCGGCAGATATAGCTACAGGCGAGGAGATCGTCCTAAAGAGTGGATTCCTGCCAAAAGCGATTAGAGCAAGCATGGCTTTCCCGGCAGCTATAGCAGCTTGCGAGATTGATGGCCGCATGCTGGTTGATGGCGGAATTGTGAATAATTTTCCCGTCGATCGTTGCCGTGAGATGGGTGCAGATATTATTATCGGGGTTGATATTGGAGATGCTTTGCTGACAAAAGATAAAATAAGATCGATTCCTGATGTTATTTCTCAACTCACCAGCCTGATGTCTATCGAGCGAAGTGAAAAGAATCGTAAGAATGTCGATATATTAATAAGACCTGATATATCAGGTTATTCTGCATCAAGTTTTGACACCGAATCAGCTATAATTTTGATGCAGCGTGGAGAGGATGCTGCCCGTAAAATATTGCCTCAACTCATCAGAATGCGCGATTCTCTTGGAATAAAAACTGTCGTCAAAAAACCACGCGAAATGCCGGATGAAAGTGCATCTTTGATTGTAAATAAGATAGAGGTTGAAGGAACTGACAAGACGAATATTGTATCTTTTCTTGGTAAAATGGGGATTGGTAAAGATAAAAATGTCACGTTACAGCATATACGACAAAGTGTTTCAAGAATTTATGCTGCCGGCAATTATGAGAATGTTGATTTCAGAATTTCAGGTGATGCTAAAAAGATAATTTATATAAATGTGAAAGAGAGTTCAACTCAACGTTTAAATATTGGACTCCATTACGACACTGATCTTAAAGCATCAGCACTTATTAACACGACAATTTACAGCGATCGGATAAGCGGGTCGAATCTTTCGCTCGATGCAAAATTATCATCTTTACCAATGTTTTCAGCACGGTATTCACTGGACAGGGGCTGGAAACCTGGATATACTGTGTTCGGCTCTTTTATTTCGGATAAAATCTGGGGATACGAAAATGACCGAAAGTCTTCAGAAATTAATGTTCAGCTGATAAATATACAGGTGGCAACCCAGGCAGTCATCTCAGATGCTTTCAGAATATCGATAGGTGCCTCTCTGGAACATTTTCGTTTTGGAACAATTATCGGGGTGCCAGATACCACGGAGTTGAAAAATGGTGTTTTTTATAATTATTTTGCGAAACTAAAACTTGATGAATTGGATCATCCCTATTTCCCAACTAAGGGTTGGGCAATGGATGGCAGCTTCAAACTTGTAACAGACAATGGATGGACGTATACAGGAAAGTCTCCGCTTGCGTTGATGGGACTCACAGCAAAAGTGGTTAAAAAAATCTCCGATCGGCTCACCTTTCTCCCATCATTTTATTCCCAATTTACACTTGCTAAAACCGCCCCTGTGTATTACAAATCATATATTGGTGGCTTCCAACGAACTAACTATTTTGGAGTTTACCTCCCTTTTGCCGGATTAAGACGGATGGAACTCAGTGCTGACAATGTTGCATTAGTTCGCCTTGACCTTCGATTGCGGCTATGGCAGAAGTTCTACTTGACGGCAAATCCCAATTTTGGAATGTATGGCAACAGTATCTCTCCGTTTATCGAAGGAAATTTTATGGTAGGTGGAGGTTTCTCTTTTGCTTACGACAGCATGGTCGGACCGATAGAATTCAATCTGAGTTCATCAAACATAAACAATAAAGTAACTGCATTTTTCTCCCTAGGTTACTACTTTTAAAGAAAGAAGGAGAAATGTAAAGACTTTAAGAAAGAAAAAACAGGTGCGCTTAAGAGCTCTGCAATAACGTTATAAGATCAAAATGAGGTATTTAGTTTTATTTGTATTGGGTTGTTTATTTTTTCAAGCAACAGATGCTCAACCCGCCCAGGCACTCAAAGGCAAAGTTTTGAAAAATGCCGGCTATTCGGTCTATGTAATTGATGCAGAAGCTGGAAAAGTTATATTTGAAACACCTCAGCTGAGTTTGGTGCCGGCCTCAGTTATGAAAGTCGTAACCACAGCTGCAGCATTAGAAATCTTAGGTGCTGATTTTGTATTCAAAACTCAATTAGGAATTACAGGAAAAATAAAGGTTGAGACTGGCTCACTACAAGGAAATTTGGTTCTCAAAGGTGGCTGTGACCCAGCATTTTACTCAGAATACTTTCCCGAGCATTACAGGGGGACTTTCGAAGCCTGGGCTGAAGCCCTTTTAAAAGCCGGGGTAAAAAGTATTCAGGGAGATTTCATCGTTGATATGTCTCAATTGAATGGATCATCGATACCCGGAGGCTGGTTGTGGGAAGATATCGGTAACTACTATGGAGCAGGAGTTTCAGCACTAACCTATTCCGACAATTACTACAATATTCATTTTTCATCTCCGTCCGAATCCAACAAAACTGTAACCATCATTAAAACGGATCCCCTGATCGACAGTCTCCACCTGATTAATAAAGTAGTTTCATCAGAAGTAAAACGTGACCTCGCTTTTATTTATGGCGCCCCTGGTTCTTTAACACAACTCGTTGAAGGAACAATTCCCAAAGGACGCACTGATTTCGTCGTGAAAGCTGCAATGCCCGATCCTGCCAGGACTGCCGTTACTGAATTCATTAGAATACTGAAATATAATAAAGTAGAAATTTCCGGGAAAGTCTTATTTGTCAATTCACCAACAAATGAACCGTTTACACTTATCGCAGAAAAATTGTCGCCTCCCCTTCGTGATCTTATCGTTCCGCTCAATAAGGAAAGCATCAATCTATTTGCTGAGCATCTGTTACGCGAAATTGGGCGTACACGTAAAGGGTCCTCGTCATTGGACATAAGCATTGAAGCATTGAATGAATTTTGGATTGAAAAGGGTATCTTTCTGGATGGATTCTACCCGACAGACGGAAGTGGTCTCTCACGTTCGAATGGGATTTGTCCGCGAACATTGACTGAAGTACTTCGTTATATGTACCTTAGCACAAATCGTGATAATTTTATCAACTCGCTCCCTGTAGCCGGTCAAAGCGGAACGCTTCAATCGGCATTTAAAGGGTCGAAACTTGAAAATAACCTAAGAGCGAAAACCGGTTCAATGACAAGAGTCAGAAGTATGGCTGGAATTTTCACAAATCAAAAAGGTAAAAAGGTGATATTTGCCGTTATTACGAACAATTTCGAAGGCTCGCAGGCATTGGTAGGCCATACAATCGAAGATTTTCTGAAGGAAATTTATTTGATGGATTCAACCCCGGTTAAAAAACAGGTAGCTCATTGAATTTTATTAAAACATTTGGTCATTTTCTTTTAAAATTCTCAAACATCACCAAAATCACCATTAAAATATCGAATTACATTAATTAATTGTAAATTGCTTACGATTTTATTTTGAGATGAAAGTTTTATTTGTAGTTTTGCCCCGAACTTTAATGAAAAGCATTAGCCGGAAGATTTGGTTAAACAAAAACAAAAGTTCGATTGTTATTTTAGTAGATTTGTATTTTTAGAAATCATGAAGAATTTAAATTTATATAGCCTCCTACTCGTGGTCATTCTTATTCTCGTCGATAACGGGTGAGGAGGGTTGTATATTGTATGATAAAACATATAAGAGCCTTTCTCGAAATGAGAAAGGCTTTTTTTTAAACAAAACTTTGCCATAATGAAAAACGAACTAAGGAGCAATACAACAACAATGGGCCGCCGTATGGCTGGTGCACGCAGCTTATGGAGAGCCAATGGAATGAAGGAGGATCAGTTTGGCAAACCCTTAATTGCAGTGGTTAACTCCTTTACCCAATTTGTTCCGGGGCACGCTCATCTTCATGAGATTGGTCAGATGGTGAAAAAATTAATTGAAGATCAGGGTTGTTTTGCAGCTGAATTCAATACAATCGCTATTGACGACGGGATCGCAATGGGGCACGACGGGATGCTATATTCGCTCCCATCACGCGATCTGATTGCCGACAGTGTAGAATACATGATTAATGCACACAAGGCTGATGCAATGATCTGCATCTCAAATTGCGATAAGATTACCCCTGGTATGTTGATGGCTGCCATGCGGTTAAACATCCCTTGCATTTTTGTCTCTGGCGGTCCGATGGAAGCTGGAGTAGTCGCCGATAAAAAATATGACCTTGTCGATGCGATGGTGATGGCCGCAGACCCTTCGGTTGACGAAAATTTACTTTCAGAAGTCGAGCAAAAGGCCTGTCCTACCTGCGGTTCCTGTTCGGGAATGTTCACCGCAAATTCGATGAACTGTTTGACAGAGGCTTTAGGTCTTTCACTTCCGGGTAACGGCACGATCGTGGCAACTCATTTAAACCGTAAGAAACTGTTCGAAAAAGCAGCCAAACGTCTGGTTGAAATCACTTGGGATTATTACCGGAATGGGAATGAAAAAGTATTGCCTCGAAATATTGCCTCACGCGAAGCTTTTATGAATGCCATGACACTTGATATCGCGATGGGTGGATCTACAAACACTGTATTACACTTATTGGCTGTAGCTCATGAAGCAGAAGTCGATTTTACGATGCAGGACATCGACGCACTTTCCCGAAAAGTTCCCTGTATTTGCAAAGTTTCACCTAATTCCCATTATCACATCCAGGACGTTAACCGTGCCGGTGGCATCATGGGAATTCTTGGAGAACTCGAAAAAGGAGGATTATTAAACACTTCAGTTTCACGAGTTAGCGAAGAAACGCTTGCTGCAGCCATTAATAAATGGGATATTCAGAGATTGTCATCTGATGCTGAGGCGCAGAAACTCTTTACTTCTGCTCCCGGCAATATTGGCAGGAACCTGACATTAGGTTCGCAGGATACCTACTATGCGGAATTAGATGTTGACCGTAAGAAGGGTTGTATCCGCGACATCGAAAATGCTTATACAAAAGAGGGTGGTTTGGCAATTCTTTATGGGAATATTGCTATTGATGGATGCATTGTAAAAACAGCCGGTGTTGATCCTTCAGTATTCCGTTTTAATGGTGTTGCCCGGGTTTATGAATCCCAGGATGATGCTTGCGAAGGTATTTTGAAACGCGAAGTAGCTGCAGGAGAAGTGGTGATTATCCGTTACGAAGGTCCGAAAGGTGGTCCAGGGATGCAGGAAATGCTATATCCAACATCTTATCTTAAAGCCTCCAAACTTGACAAAGTATGTGCTTTGCTAACCGACGGTCGTTTTTCAGGCGGAACTTCAGGCCTCTCGATCGGACACGTTTCGCCTGAGGCAGCTGCCGGAGGAGCAATTGCACTTGTGAAAGATGGCGATCGAATTGAAATCGATATACCTCAGCGTCGAATTGAGTTGATCATTTCGAACGAAGAAATGGAAGCCCGGAAAAAAGCACAGGAGGCACGCGGAAAGATGGCCTATCAACCCGAAAAAAGAACCAGAATTATCAGCAAAGCACTAAAAGCATATGCAAGCCTTGTTGCCTCGGCAGACAAGGGAGCGATAAGAATAATTGAATAATTTAAAATCAACTAGTTATGACATCTATATCAAACGACAATATTCTTGATCAGGAGCCGGATGAAATCACGGGATCCGAAGCGGTATGCCGCTCACTGATTGCCGAAGGTGTTGATACAATCTTTGGATATCCGGGTGGTGCTATTATGCCGGTCTATGATGCGTTACACGATCACCATCATAATCTTAAACATGTCCTCACGCGTCACGAACAAGGTGCAGTTCACGCGGCACAGGGTTATGCCCGCGTTTCAGGTAAAGTAGGAGTATGCCTGGCAACTTCTGGTCCGGGTGCCACCAATCTGATTACCGGAATTGCGGATGCACTTATTGATTCAACTCCACTTGTATGTATTACCGGGCAAGTTGTTTCCGGGTTATTGGGTACCGATGCATTTCAGGAATCGGATGTGATTGGCATTACAATGCCTGTCACTAAATGGAATTACCAGATTACCAGTGCCGAGGAAATTCCTGAAGCAATATCGAGAGCATTTTATATTGCAGCAAGTGGCCGGCCGGGTCCTGTAGTATTAGACATTACGAAGGATGCCCAGTTTGCGAAGGTTAAATATTCCTATTCAAAGTGCATTAAAATCCGTTCGTATGTTCCTGAATATCCGGCTGATAAATCGTTATTGAAGAAAGCGGCCGATTTAATTAATAATGCGAAAAAACCTTTCTTGCTTTACGGACAGGGTGTCATGTTATCTGGTGGTGAAAAAGAACTTGCCAGTTTTATTGAAAAAACCGGAATCCCGGCTGCAGGAACATTGCTGGGTTTATCCGCAATTCCTACCGACCATCCTTTGAATATGGGGATGCTGGGAATGCATGGAAACTACGGACCAAATATCAAAACAAACGAATGCGATGTGTTAATTGCTGTTGGGATGCGTTTTGATGACCGTGTAACAGGTAGTATATCAACCTATGCGAAACAAGCCAAGGTTATTCACATTGAGATCGATCCGGCAGAAATTGATAAAAATGTCAAAACCGAAGTGGCGCTGATTGGAGATGCGAAACATACTTTAAGATTGCTTTCGAAGTTAGCCATCGAAAAGCAACATCCAGAATGGATTGCAGAGTTCGAGGCAGCTGAAGATATAGAAAAACAAAAGGTTTTAAACAATGACCTTTCGCCACAAAAGCCAGGACTGACAATGGCAGAAGTGGTTCGGATGGTTTCGGATCTCACAGATAATAAAGCCATTGTAATAACAGATGTTGGACAAAACCAAATGGCAGCTGCCCGTTACTCGAAATTTATCGATTCCCGAAGTTGGGTTACTTCAGGAGGTTTAGGAACAATGGGCTTTGGTTTACCTGCAGCGATGGGCGCAAAATTCGGTTCACCTGACCGCGAAGTTGTACTTTTTACAGGCGACGGTGGAATGCAAATGACAATCCAGGAATTGGGCACGATAGCCCAGGAAAAATTGGCCGTTAAAATTGTGATTCTGAATAACCATTTTCTTGGAATGGTGAGGCAATGGCAGGAACTTTTCTTCGAAAAACGTTACTCTTTCACCGAAATTCTAAGTCCGGATTTCGTAAAAGTAGCTGATGCTTATGGCATTCCTGGCAGCGCCGTTCATAACAGGAATGAACTTGAAGGTGCAATGAAAAAGATGATCGATCACGATGGGCCCTATTTGCTCGAAGTGATGATCGAGAAAGAAGACAATATCTTTCCAATGGTTCCGGCAGGAAAATCAGTTTCACAAATCATCCTTAGCGCCGACGAGCTGAAGTAAATTTTCAAACCAGCAGAAAATTAAAAATTCAACAAGATGAAGCAAGAATACATTATAACAGCCTACAGCGAAAACCACATAGGTTTGCTGAACCGGATTACCATCATTTTTACAAGGCGAAAAGTAAATATCGAAAGTCTCACAGTCTCCGAATCTGCACTGCAAGGGATCAGTAAATTTACAATCGTAGTAAACGAAGAGAAAGAGAAGGTGGTTAATATTGTCAAACAGATTGACAAGCAGATAGAGGTATTGAAAGCATTCTATTATACCAATGATGAGATGATTTTTCAGGAAATCGCCCTTTACAAAGTTCCAACTACCGCGCTGATGGAGAGCGATCAGATCGAAAAACTGATCAGAAAGCACAATGCCCGGATACTTGAAATCACGCACGAATATACGGTGATCGAAAAGACGGGGCATAAAGAGGAAACGCAGGAACTTTTCGAGGGATTGAACTCTTTCGGCGTTTTACAGTTTATACGATCGGGAAGAGTCGCAATTACCCGCTCACCAGTCGAAAAATTATCTGTATTTCTGAAAGAGCGTGATTCTCTTTTCGAAAAACTGGAAGCAAAGAAAAAAAAATAATCGCCTAAAATATATAAATAAAAATAACTGTTATGGATAATAATCGCATATATATTTTCGACACAACACTGAGGGATGGCGAGCAGGTTCCTGGTTGCCAGCTGAATACAATCGAGAAGGTGGAAGTTGCCAAAGTTCTTGAGCAATTGGGTGTTGATGTTATCGAAGCCGGATTTCCCATCTCTAGTCCCGGCGACTTTAAGTCAGTTGTCGAAATCTCGAAAGCGGTAACCTGGCCAACCATTTGCGCGCTTACCCGTGCGGTCGAAAAAGATATTGATGTGGCTGCCGAATCCCTGAAATATGCGAAACATGGCCGCATTCATACGGGTATTGGGACCTCACCCTATCATATTCAGTATAAACTGAATTCCAATCCCGAGGAAATACTTGCAAGAGCCGTTGCAGCTGTAAAATATGCCAAAAAATATGTCGAGGATGTTGAGTTCTATGCCGAAGATGCAGGTCGCTCCGACAATGTTTACCTGGCAAGGGTCATCGAAGCAGTCATCAAAGCAGGTGCAACGGTCGTAAATATTCCGGACACAACAGGATATTGTTTGCCCAGCGAATTCGGAGAAAAGATCAAATTTTTGATTGACAATGTTCCGAACATCCACAAAGCAATTATATCGACGCATTGCCACAACGATTTGGGAATGGCAACAGCCAACTCTATTGCAGGTGTGATGAATGGCGCGCGTCAGGTTGAAGTGACGATTAACGGAATTGGTGAACGTGCAGGAAATACAGCACTTGAAGAAGTCGTGATGATCTTGCGTTCGCATAAAGAATTGAATTTTTATACGAATGTCAACTCAAAAAATATTTACAAGACAAGTCGTCTGATTTCAAGTCTGATGAATATGCCGGTTCAACCCAATAAAGCCATTGTGGGTAGAAATGCATTCTCTCATTCAAGCGGTATCCATCAGGATGGCGTTTTAAAAAACCGTGAAAACTACGAAATCATCGATCCGGTTGAAGTTGGAATCAGCGAATCATCAATTGTTCTGACCGCCCGTAGCGGACGTGCAGCTTTGAAACACAGACTTGACTTGTTAGGAATAACATTGGACAAAGAAAAGCTTGACGAAGTTTACGAGGAGTTTTTGTTGTTAGCCGATAAGAAAAAAGATATCAAAGAAGATGATTTGTTGATGCTTGTGGGCGAAAAGGTTAAAAGCGAACACCGCATTAAGCTCGACTTTCTGCAAGTGGTCACAGGGAAAAATCTTGTCCCGATGGCTACAATCAGGCTGGATATTGCTGGTGAGAAATTCACAGCCACAGAATCTGGAAATGGGCCGGTTGACGCAGCCATCAAAGCGGTTAAAAGCATTATTCACCGAAAGGTATCACTGCAAGAGTTTCTGATACAGGCCATCAACAAAGGAAGCGACGACATTGGAAAGGTACACATGCAGGTTGAGTACGATGAGAATATCTACAATGGTTTTGGTGCAAATACCGATATCATTACAGCTTCAGTTGAGGCTTTTATTGATGCAATCAATAAAATCGGAAACGCAGAAATAGCTGCTACTAAATGAACAAATGCCAATTTTGAATTGTAATAATTCAGTAATAAAAAAACTATGATTTTGGAACCAAAAACGCTTTTTGATAAAATCTGGGATGCCCATGTGGTCAAACAGGTAAAAGACGGCCCCGATGTTTTGTATATCGACAGACACTTTATTCATGAAGTCACAAGTCCTGTTGCTTTTTTAGGTTTGGAAAAACGTGGAATGAAAGTATACAGTCCGCAAAATACAATTGCAACTCCCGACCATAATGTCCCCACCATCGATCAGCATCTTCCTATTAAAGAAGAACTTTCGCGAATTCAGGTACAAGCACTTAAAGATAACTGTGCTAAAAATGGCATTAAACTTTACGGTCTCGATCATCAATATCATGGAATCGTCCATATCATTGGGCCGGAGTTGGGGATTACGCAACCCGGAATGACCATTGTTTGCGGCGATAGTCACACCTCTACGCACGGTGCATTCGGAAGCATCGCTTTCGGAATCGGAACTAGCGAGGTTGAGATGGTTTTTGCAAGTCAGTGCATCCTTCAGCCAAAACCTAAAAAGATGCGTATCAGCGTTGAAGGAAAACTGCAAAAAGATGTCACCGCAAAAGATATTGCACTTTACGTGATTTCGAAAATATCCACCTCGGGGGGTACTGGTCACTTTATCGAATTTGCAGGTTCTGCAATTCGGAGTCTGACAATGGAAGGTCGTATGACGCTTTGTAATATGAGTATCGAATGCGGTGCACGTGGTGGAATGATTGCACCGGACGAAGCAACTTTCGAGTACATCAAAGGACGTGAATTTGCACCTAAAGGTGAAGATTGGAACAAAAAACTGGCCCTTTGGAAACAATTAAAATCTGACGACAATGCTGTTTTTGATACAGAATATAAATATGACGCTTCAGATATTGAACCCATGATTACCTACGGCACCAATCCCGGAATGGGAATTGGTGTCAGCGGAAAAATCCCGACTGGTGAGAATCTGATAGGTTCCGATCGTATTACCTTTGATAAATCATTGGAATATATGGGTTTCAAACCCGGAGAGAAAATCAAGGGTAAAAAAGTCGATTACGTCTTTATCGGAAGTTGTACGAATGGCCGCATCGAAGATTTCAGGCTCTTTGCCAACTTTGTAAAAGGGAAAAAGAAAGCCGCTTCAGTGATTGCCTGGATTGTTCCTGGTTCTAAAAAGGTGGAGCAGCAAATCAGGGAAGAAGGATTGGTCCAAATATTTGAAGCTGCCGGTTTTGCATTGCGTCAGCCTGGTTGTTCAGCTTGTCTGGCAATGAATGACGACAAAATCCCGGCAGGAAAATATTCCGTCTCAACTTCAAACCGCAACTTTGAAGGTCGTCAGGGACCCGGTGCCCGCACAATGCTTGCAAGTCCGTTAATGGCTGCTGCTGCTGCAATTTCAGGCGTTGTTTCCGACCCTAGAGAGTTCTGATCAATTACGAATTTTAAAAATATTAAAATGTCTATAGAAAAATTCCAGAAACTGGTCAGTACAGTTGTTCCGCTTCCAATCGAGAATGTGGACACCGACCAGATTATCCCTGCGAGATTCCTCAAAGCCGTGGAGCGTAAAGGATTCGGAGATAACCTATTCAGGGACTGGCGTTACAAAAAGGATGGCACGCCAAATCCTGATTTTGTATTGAACAACTCCCGCTATTCGGGTCAGATATTAGTTGCCGGAAAGAATTTTGGCAGCGGATCAAGTCGTGAACATGCAGCATGGGCAGTTTATGATGCAGGATTCAGGGTAGTCGTTTCGAGTTTCTTTGCCGATATATTTAAAAGTAATGTTTTAAATAACGGATTGTTACCGGTTCAGGTTCCCGAAGCTTTCCTAGACGAAATTTTCCTGACTGTTGAATCCGACCCGACGGCCAAATTTGAGGTTGATCTTGAGAGTCAAACCATCACAATTCTGAAAACAGGAATAAGTGTTAATTTCGATATTAATCCTTATAAAAAAGAGTGCCTTCTGAATGGCTACGACGATATTGACTTCCTTTTGAGTCTGAAAAAGGAGATCAGCGCGTTTGAACAGGCTTAATTATACACAGGTTCAATCGTGAACACAAATAAAGAGCATATGGTTTATATAATGGATACAACCCTGAGAGATGGTGAACAGACCTCAGGAGTCTCCTTTTCCGAAGTGGAAAAGCTGAACATTGCAAAGATTCTTTTGGATGAACTTCATGTTGATTTCATTGAAGTAGCCTCAGCACGTGTTTCTGACGGAGAGTTAAGGGGAGCCAAAAAAGTGCTCGATTGGGCGAAACAGGCAGGTTATCTCGAACGGATTGAGATTCTTGGTTTTGTAGATGGAAAAATATCGCTCGAATGGATTTCGCGAGTTGGTGGAAAAGTAATGAATCTATTAGCCAAGGGTTCGCTTCGGCATGTTACCCAACAGTTAAAGAAGACCCCGGAGGAACACCTTGCCAACATAAAAAGTTCGCTGCAACTGGCCGAGTCGATGGGAATCAGGGTAAACATTTATCTTGAGGACTGGTCGAATGGAATGCGGAATTCTCCAGAATATGTTGATTTTATGCTCGAAGGTCTCAAATCAGAAAAATTAGGACGCGTGATGCTTCCCGATACGTTGGGAATATTAAATCCGTCCGAAACATTCAATTTCTGTTCTTCGATCATTCACAAATTCCCCGATCTTCGGTTCGATTTCCATTCCCATAACGATTACGACCTTGCGATTGCCAATGTCGATGCTGCTATTCGGGCAGGAATAACAACTGTTCATACGACAGTGAACGGATTGGGAGAACGGGCAGGTAATGCGCCACTTTCGAGTGTGATTGCATTACTAAACGATCAGCTTAAAATTCCAAATTCAGTGAATGAACGGAAATTAAGTTTGGCCAGCCGGCTTGTCGAAAATTTCTCGGGGGTTCGCGTTGCTGGTAATAAACCAATTATTGGCGAAAACGTCTTTACACAATGCAGCGGAATTCATGCCGACGGTGATAATAAAGACCAACTTTATTTTAACGATTTGCTTCCCGAACGGTTTGGCCGGATACGAAAATATGCTTTAGGCAAAACATCAGGGAAGGCAAATATTGCCAAAAACCTGGAAGACATTGGAATACGTCTCGAACCTGAAGATTTGAAAAGGGTTACGGACAAGGTAATAGAACTTGCGGATAAAAAAGAATCAGTCACATCTGATGATCTTCCTTACATCCTTTCAGATGTTTTGAAGAGTGAAACAGTATTAGAAAAAATCAGGTTGCGGAATTATGCGATCTCTCATGCACTTGGACTCCGGCCAATGGCGACTGTCGCAATAGAAGTAGACGGTGAGCTTTTCGAGGAAGCCTCTTCAGGCGATGGCCAGTACGACGCTTTTATGAATGCCCTTCGAAAAATCTATCACAAACAAAATAAGTCATTCCCTTTGCTCATCGATTATATTGTCACAATACCTCCGGGAGGAAAGACAGACGCTTTGGTCGAAACCTTGATTACCTGGAAAATGGGACGCGAATTTAAAACCCGTGGTCTTGATCCTGACCAGACGACAGCTGCCATCAAAGCAACGATGAAAATGCTTAACATTGTTGAAAACGACAATCAGATTTTCTAAACTCTGAAAGGGTTTAACATAAATAACCCCGGGTAAGGAGGAATGACGCAACCCGGAGCAATAAATGCAAATATTCACAAGGTGCATCTGGATAGGTAAATTGAAATAACAATTCAGTATGCGCCGCAAATAGAAAAATCAGATAGAATAGTCAGCTGGTAATTCACAAATCATATAAATATCACAACAAATAATGAAGCTTAACATTGCAGTATTGGCCGGAGACGGAATCGGGCCTGAAATTATTGAACAGGCGCTTCGCGTCACCAAAGTAGTTTGTCAGAAATTCGGTCACGAATTGATTACCAGAACCGCGTTGGTTGGCGCTGTTGCAATTGATGAGGTTGGCAACCCTTATCCCGACGAAACTCACAACCTTTGTATGAACTCCGATGCTGTCCTTTTTGGTGCTATCGGTCACCCTCGTTACGACAACGACCCATCTGCCAAAGTTCGTCCCGAACAAGGTTTGCTGGCTATGCGTAAGAAGCTTGGGTTGTATGCCAATATCCGTCCTGTAACCATCTTTGAATCGTTGCTTGACAAATCACCATTAAAAAGAGATCGTGTTGAAGGTGTTGATTTTGTGGCTATTCGCGAATTGACAGGTGGCATCTACTTCGGACAACCGCAAGGTCGTTCTGAAGATGGAAATACAGCTTACGACTCATCGGTTTATACACGTGTAGAAGTTGAGCGCATCCTTGAACTCGCTTTCCAGTTTGCGATGAAACGCAGTAAAAGGCTCACAGTTGTCGATAAAGCCAATGTGCTTGCCACCTCAAGATTATGGCGCCAGGTTGCCAAAGAGATGGAACCACAATTTCCTGAAGTAGTTGTTGATTATATGTTTGTCGACAATGCTGCGATGCAAATCATTCAATGGCCCAAGAAGTTTGATGTGATGGTCACCGAAAACATGTTCGGCGATATCCTCACCGATGAAGCAAGTGTGATTACAGGTTCAATGGGACTTCTGCCATCTGCTTCAATTGGAACACATACTTCTGTATTTGAGCCAATTCACGGATCATATCCACAGGCGGCTGGTAAAAATATTGCCAATCCTTGCGCAACAATTCTTTCTGCAGCGATGATGTTCGAATATGCTTTCTCGTTGATGGAAGAGGGAGCCTTGATCCGCAAAGCTGTCGAAGCCGCCATTGTAGCAGGCGCAGTTACGGAAGATCTGTGCGAAGATAAATCAAAAGCACTGAGCACTTCAGACGTAGGTGACTGGATTGTAGATTATCTCAGTAAATAATTGACGTTCTGAACAAGCGTAGAGACAAGGCATGCCTTGTCTCTACATATGCCTTATCTCTATAAAATCAAGGTCTCTCTGTTTTCTCTTCCCAAATTTTCGGATTCCTATGAGTACCAATGACAGCTAACACTTCTACAAATCCGAGTTTTTCATTAATATAGAAATGTACCATTTATAGGAATTTCTTTACCTGCATACAGCGTATTTCATTGTAGCGAATAGCAAAAGAATTTGGGTCTTTAGCAAGTTTATTGATTTGTTTAATGGTAGAATCCTGAAATCTTTTTCCAAGAATTTCCTGTTGTTGGTTATACCAATCAGTTATTTCCTGAATATCAGCAAGGGCCAAAGGATCAATCCTAATCCCAAATTTTTTCATTTTATTCTCAAGCTTTTCTTAGCGTCCTCCCAATCCAAAAGCCTCCCTGGATTTTTTCTTATCTCTTCAAAGCGCTCCATAACTAATTTCTGGTGATCTTCGGAAATATTATACATTTCCTTCTCTTTGTTCGAAGCATAATCAAGCAGGCTTTTAATGGCACTTATCAGTTTTTCATCGTTAACCTGCTTAAATTGCTCGATGATATTTGCTTTCTCTGCTTGTATATTCATGGTAATTGATCTTAACGGTAATAATTCATCTAAAATTAATTGCAAATTATGAGGATCAAACAAAAATAAGCATAAAATGAGTATTTCGAAAGCCGATTAAGTTTGTACTTTCGTACGCAACCCGAAATTCATTCTTCTATATGAAGCCATCTGCCGAACAATTGCCTGTTTATAGTCTGCATAATTTCAGTTCACCTGAACGGAAAAGCCAGCAATTTCAGGTTGAAGTATTCGACGCCAAACGGCATTTCAGCGTGAAATATCCGCACCGGCACGATTTTTTCGAAGTGTTATACTTGCAGAAAGGCTCAGGATATCATGTAATCGATGACAATAAATACGAGATTAAGCCGCCCTGCGTGTTTTTCATGTCTCCGGGACAGGCACACAAACTCGAACTTTCGCACGATATTGAAGGCTATATCTTTATCTTCACATCCGATTTTTACCTGCTGAACCGCAGCAATCAGGATAGTCTGATCGAGTTTCCTTTCTTTTACACCGTACACCAGGATAATCCGCCATTGTTGGTTAATAATGAAAACGATGTTCGTTTTCTGGAAACTTTGTTCAGGCAAGGTATTGCTGAAATTGAACAGTCCGGAGATCATATTCCTGAAATGCTGCACGCTATCCTCGACCTGATTCTTACAACCTGCTCAGCACGTTATCCGGTGAACGAAAACCTGCTCAATAAGGGGAAAGGCCAATTTCTGGTAAAACGTTTTTTTCATCTGATCGAGGAAAACAAACAGAAAAATCTTTCGATGAGCGATTATGCCAATATAATTGGTGTTACAGCCAATCATCTGACCCAGACAGTTAAAGTGCTCACAGGCAAAACTTCCCTTCAAATCATCAAATCAAAACAGTTACTCGAAATAAAACGGTTACTGGTTCATACAAATCTGAATATTTCCGAAATTGCCAATCAGCTAAACTTCGAAGATCAATCCTATTTTTCGAAGTTTTTCAAACGCGAAACCGGCCTGACACCCCTTCAGTATCGCGGCGAAGCACTGATGTAACCTACAAAAATACCAATTGAACTTTAGCCTTAACTCACTGTTGTTTAGTAAATGTATTTGGTTCTAAAGCTTTATTTAAATACGCATCCATGAAAAGTGCCTAAAATAAAAGGTTTTCTACCGTTTTCTTTGCCTATTATTCAGTTGCTTTGTATTATCAAAAATTAGTTAACGACAGAATTAATAAACACTATAAAAATCAATCAAATGGGAAATTATTTCAACACACTGCCGCTTCGTTTACAATTGGAACAATTGGGAACCTGCGAATTCATGGATCGTTCGGAATTTGCTGACGGAGTCGATAAGCTGGAGGACCAGAAAATCGTAATCGTTGGTTGCGGTGCCCAGGGATTAAACCAGGGACTGAACCTGCGTGATTCAGGACTCAATGTTTCATACACCCTTCGTGCCGAAGCAATTAAGGAGCAACGACCATCGTATAAGAATGCTACCGGTAACGGTTTCAAAGTTGGAACTTACGAAGAGATGATTCCAACAGCCGACCTTGTTATCAACCTTACTCCCGATAAACAACATTCGGATGTAATCAAAACGATAATGCCTTTGATCAAAAAAGGTGCAACCCTCTCCTATTCTCATGGTTTCAACATCGTGGAAGAAGGGATGCAAATCCGCAAGGACATTACCGTGATCATGGTGGCCCCAAAATCACCGGGTTCTGAAGTTCGTGCCGAATACCTGCGTGGTTTTGGCGTTCCAACACTGATCGCTGTACATCCCGAAAACGATCCGAATGGAGATGGTTTCGAAATAGCCAAAGCCTATTGTGTGGGTACCGGCGGTCACAAGGCTGGTGTTCTTAAATCGTCGTTTGTTGCCGAAGTAAAATCGGACCTGATGGGCGAGCAGACCATCCTTTGCGGTTTATTGCAAACAGGAGCGATCCTGTCGTTCAATAAAATGATTGAAAAAGGAATTGAAAAGGGATATGCTTCCAAATTGGTACAATATGGTATCGAAGTTGTCACCGAAGCGTTGAAACATGGCGGTATCACCAATATGATGGATCGTTTATCGAATCCTGCAAAAATCAAGGCTTTCGAACTTTCGGAAGAATTAAAAGAGATTATGCGTCCTTTGTTCTGGAAGCATATGGACAACATCATGTCGGGCGAGTTCTCGAAAACAATGATGGAAGACTGGGCTAACAACGACAAAAACCTTCTTGCCTGGAGAGCCGAAACCGGCGAAACAGCCTTCGAAAAGACACCTGCCGGCGATATGAAAATTACTGAGCAGGAATACTTCGACAATGGTACCCTGATGGTTGCATTCATCAAATCGGGCGTTGAGCTTGCTTTCGAAACAATGACCCAGGCTGGTATCAAGGCAGAGTCAGCATACTATGAATCGTTGCACGAAACACCGCTGATTGCCAATACAATTGCACGCAAAAAATTGTTCGAAATGAACCGTGTGATATCCGATACCGCTGAGTATGGCTGTTACTTGTTCGATCACGCCTGCAAACCATTACTGGCAGGTTTCATGTCAAAAATCGATACCAACGTAATCGGTAAAAACTTCAACGAAGGTATCGATGCACACGTGGATAACAGGGAATTGATCCAGGTCAATGCCGCGATCCGTTATCACGAAGTTGAGGTTATCGGCGAAGAATTGCGCGAAGCAATGGACGCGATGAAAGCAATTATCTAAGCGATATAATATTGAATTACAAAAGAAAAGCCCTGTCTTCGGACAGGGCTTTTCTTTTAGTCATTTTTAATGGTAGAAGGGTTTTGTCTTTAGTGAAAGTGCCTATTTTCATCATCCGTTTTCAGACGAAGAACGACTTTGGAAAGACCAGCAAAGCTGTCCGCTGAAACATTAAACGATGCCATTTCCATAGCCATATTTCCCTGTATTTTCATTTTTTCAGCAGGTCACGAATCTCTCTCAAAAGCGTTTGGTCCTCTGTTGGTGCAGGTGGTGCCACTGGAGCCTCCGCTTGTTTTTTCTTCGATTTATTGATAGCTTTAATTAACATGAACATAAAAAAAGCAACTAAAGTAAAGTCAATTAGAATAGTAATAAACTCACCATACTTAATGGATGCTTCAGCAGAAATTACTTTTCCGGCTGCGTCCGTTTGAGCCTCACTTAATACATATTTAAGCGAGTTGAAATCTACGCCGGATACTATTTTGCCTACCACCGGCATCACCATTCCGTCAATAAATGCACTAACTACTCTACCAAACGCAGCACCCATTACAAAGGCAACTGCCATGTCAATTAAGTTGCCTTTCATGGCAAACTCCTTGAATTCTTTCATCATGCTCATAGTTATTAGTTTTAAGGATTAAAAAAATCTTTAAGAAAATTTGATATTAATTATTGAATAAAATTTAGTGTGATGATCTATCGGATTTATAAAACGTAAATCAGTTGAAAAAGTTTATTCGCAATAGAGCTAAAAACGATTTTTATTGGTACCGACAACAATTCATTATTGATTCTTTATTTTGCTTTTCTATTATCCGGATTTTGCTTTTTACAAATATTCAAAAAACTATAAGCCGAATAATCCACTGTTGGACCTTTTTCTGCCTTCAGAATCCCACATTCCACCCGCACTATCGGCTTTAAAAACACCAAATCCAAAATATACATCCCCATCGTAATTAATGAAAACGGCAAATCCAATAATTGCATCCCTATTGTAATTAATGGAAATGGCAAATTCAATAATAACATCCACGTTGTAATTAATGGAAACGACAAATCCAATAATTACATCCCCATTGTAATTATTGTGAAAGGCATATCCATTATATAATTCCCATAGAAATTAATGAAACCTAATATATCAGTCCTCGTATAAGCTGAAAAATGCGAATATTAAGCACTCATTTTATCTTACTAACAATTTAAATTTTAAATTTATGGGTAGAACTGATGGAAGAATTGCGATTCCCCGCAATGTAGAAGATGTGCTGGATCTGGCAACAGATGTGTTTACAAAGCATACGAATGATGGCGTTTCATCGCCACTTTTAAACCTCGACGGTGTCGATTGGGCAGTGATTGGGCCAACCATTCCAAAGGCATTAGGCCTGCACAAACAGGCAGAGAAATTGAAAAGCCAGATGGAGGAGGCTTATCGCGAACGCGACCTTTATATACCCGCGATCGAAGAGGCAGTAAAGGTAAGTCGCAACTTGCTTAAAGCCCACAACCAGAAAAATCCCAAACGGTTAGGAGAATGGGGTTTCAAGGTTGCCGACTCTGTACAGGCACCTAAGCCGATTAAAACCAAGTAGTATTTTTCACCCCTCATTTCGATAACCTAAAATGAGGGGTGAATTATTTTATAACAATTGCTGCAGCAGTGACCGTGTGATAAATCTAATTAATCCACCCTTGCCACCACCCTTACAATCGAACTGTCTGCTTCAATCTTTAACGGGAAGGCAAATACCTCAAAGTTGGCTTCATGTAACAGCTGATCAAGATTTGTTAGGTTTTCGAGAATCAGTACATTGTTTTTGAAAAGGATATCATGAATCAGATATGGATCATGATCGGGTGAAACCCAGTCGAGGCCGACGATTTTGACGTGTTGATCAGCTAAAAACCGGGCAAGTTCTTCGGTAATGTCGGGATATTCCGTAAAATAATCAGGTTCCCCAAAATGATGATCCAGTCCGGAATAGAACAACACTATGCTTTCGGGTTGAATGATTGTTCTGAAAGATTCCCTGAAGTCGATCTGCTCCTCTCCTCTTACATCTACCAACACACCTTTGCCCGTAAACATTTCAAGCGGAAGACCGGCCATCAAACGGATATCCGAAGTCATGTGTTTTGGCCCGTCGATATGGGTTCCCACATGCATGCCGGTTGAAAGCCTGAAATTATTAAATCCATCGCTTTCAAGTGTTCTGATCTGATCAAGCTGAATAGGATCATCACCGGGAAAAACGGCAATATTTCGATGGATGGTATGGGTCAGATCGATTAGTTTCATTTGGAATTACGAATTAAAGAAAAATTGAAGGTATTAGAATTATCAAATTACAACGAATTCATTCATAATTGATAACTCGTAATTCGTAATTAATTAAATCCTAATCATCGATTCTTCCTTCACCCAACCTTTATTGCCATCGGGCAGACTAATATTGACCCAATCACCAAGTTTATCGGTCAACTGAACGGTAACGCCTTCGTGGACAATGAATAATTCGGTACCGGTTTCGCTGGGCGATGCTTTAACCTTCACACTACGATCTGTAATGACGGCTGACTTGTGGTTAACCAGCTTCGATTTCATCGTTGAACCAAAAGTAAAAGTAATAGCAGAAACTGAGATCGCGGCAACCGAGAACCAAAAGGCAAGACGTTTAACACTGAAAGTTCTGGATAACAGAAATAATCCAAACAGGAATAGAAAGGAGAAAAAAGTGATGATGCTAAATATTCCCCAGAAATTAATTGACTTCGAGCTGATCATTTGCTTCATCCACCGCAGGAATCCTCCATCGGGTAATGAAACAACATTGTCAACAATCAGTGTGCGGGCCAGTTCAAGATTATAACGGACATCGTCATCGTTAGGTGCCAGTTTCCTTGCCCGTTCGTAGTTAAGTATAGCATAGGTAGCATTTCCTAATTTATAGAAGGCATTCCCAAGGTTGAAATACAATTCCGAAGATTCGAATCCCTGGCTGATTACATATTGATATTTCCGGATAGCATCCTGGTATTTAGCAGTATTGTAAAGTTGATTTGCAGCCGAAACCGAATCTTTTACAGCCGCTGATTGTCCCTGTGAAACCAAACAAGAAACGACAATCAGCAAGAGCAAACTATATCTTTTAATTGCGTTTTTCATAATTTGTAATTCATAATTTGTAATTGGCTAATTGATCTCTTTTTCCATCTGACTCATCACATCGCAGGCTTCATCGTAGATTTCATGCATTTTCTTGTCGCCTCCACCCGGAGCAAACCTTTCATATTCGCATGTATCCAATATCTGAATAAAACGGGTGACAACGCCTTCCGATGCTTTATGATTTTCCAATTCAGCAGCAGCCCGGTCTTTATTCAGCTCGGCAACAGGAATGGTCATTTTATCGCTCAGATAACCCCAGAAAGCACGTTCAACAGATTCGTAGAACTTCTCGGTAGCACCACTAACTAAATGGCCCTTTGCCTCTTTTAACCGGCGAAGCGCTACTTTGCTTGCTTTCTTGTTTTTCATCCGCGCGACATTTGCATTTTCGCGAATTCGCTTTTGATAAAACAGGTAAAGTGCCAATAACCCCAATCCGCCGACAAGGTAGATCATGTAAAACAGGAGGCTACCGAAGAAGATTTCCCCTTTTGGATTCAATTCAATATTGCTCTTAATAAACCGGATATCTTTTCCCAGGTATTTTAAATCTTCCTTTGCAAAAACACTCCTCACATTGGCAGACTGAGTTCCGTCACCTTTGTCGACGTGAATTTTAAATTCCTGGGATGATTTGGTTGTATATTTTCCGATTGAAGGATCGAAATAAATAAAATTAACAGGAGGGATTGTATAATCACCGGCAAACCGGGGAAGAAAAAGGTATTCGAATGAAATGTTTCCGTTGAGACCGTCAGCCGTAGCGGTGTAATTGCTTTGTGTCTTTGGATCGTAAACCTCAAAATCAGCAGGTAGCTTTAATTTTGGTGCATTGATCAGTTTAATATTACCGCTTCCGGTAACATCAATCCGCAACGTGATAGCATCGTTCTCCTTAACGCTTGTTGAAGTAATAGATGACTTAAGATCAAATCGTCCCACGGCTCCTGAAAAATCAGTAGGTCCAATCGGAAGAGGATTAACCGTTATACTGACAGGATCGCTTGTGACAGTTGCACGCACATTAGCAAAATTATCGAAGAAGTCGTCGAAGAAGCCTTTCGGTTTGCTTACACGTTGTTGCACAACACAGTCAATCTTCACCTTTCCGATTGTAATTACACCCGTTTGCTGCGGGAATAACAACGTTTTCTTTAATGTCCCAACATTATAAATTTCACCGTTATAAGTTTCACGCTGAAGCGAAATCTGTTGTGGTAATGCAACATCCTGCGACCAGAAACCTTCGAAGTTAGGAAGTGATATATCTTCAAATCCATTCAGATTAACTTTCGAATAGATTTTTATTGTTGCCATTGTATGATCGCCTTTGTAAATACTTTTTCGATCGAGAATCAGTTTTACAAAAAGATCAGATTTAGGTACCGATCCGGGAGTTGCTGTCGGCTGATCAACCCCTCCACCCGATGGTTTTGCTGACCCTTTTACCACTTCAATTAAGAGGGTATTCGAAGTATAGATTGTTCCGTTAACATTGATAGAGGCCTCACCAATCGTAAACCGCCCCTCTTTTTTTGCGGTCAGTACAAACAAATAGGAAAAAGATACAGATTGCGAACTGACACCATTAATAATTTGATAAGAACTGCTCTGAGAAATTGATGGCCCCATCAGGATATCAAAATCGTTGAGTTCAGGTAACTTTATGTTCTGGCCTTTGGCATTCAATGTGAAAGCAAGTCTAAACTGTTCACCAAGTTCCACTATTTTAGGTGCTTCCATAGTAAAGCTAACCGGTTGGGCAAACCCGGATAAACTTAATAGCAAAACACAAACTAAAAGATAGAGTTGCTTTATCCTCATAGTGTTCTTAAATATTTTATTAATTAATCAATATCTTTCAAAATTAATCATTATTACCAGTTTTTCTCCACTTTAGTTCGCTCCGATTTCAATGCCTGCGCTTTCTTAACCTTTTCCTGAGTCTGTTTTTCATCATTCTCAAGCGCTTGTAACATCTGCTCGGCACTTTGCTTCGAGATCTTATTCGGTTGTGGCTGCTGCTGTTGCTGCTGATCCTTATTCTGATCCTTCTTATCTTTGTTCTGGTCTTTATTCTGATCCTTTTTATCCTGATCTTTATTCTGGTCCTTCTTGTCTTTGTCTTTATCCTTGTCTTTGTCCTTGTCTTTGTCCTTATCCTTTTTCTTCTGCTCCTCGTCTTTTTTCTTCATCTTCATCGCATATGCAAGATTATACTTCGTCTCTGGATCATTGGGAGTAATTCGGAGTGCCTTTTTATAGGCATCAATACTTGGATCAAACTTTTTTTGTGCAAGTAACGAGTTACCAAGATTGTGATAGACCATCGATTTCTCAGCCGGATCTGTTGCTATCTCAGCGAGTTTTTCAAACTCCGAAGCAGCCTGATCTGGTTTGTTCTGTTTATAAATAGAATTTGCCAGGTTAAATTGCCAATGAAAATCATCGGGCTTAATTTGCAATGCCCGGCGATAGGCGACTTCAGCCTTGCCAAAAGTGACGGTATCCAACTTTGCAGTATCCTTGAGCCCCTCATCATAAAACGCGTTCCCTTCGCGGACAAACTTCCGTTCTTTCTGGGCAAACACTGTAGTTGTGATGATAAAAGCGAGTAATATCAATAATAATTTCTTCATAACGATGCTCATTTTTGATTGCCAAATAACCTGAAGTTACGAAGCCATTTGTTTTTCCGGTCGAGGATCATAAAATCGATCAGAATCATTATAAGGGCAAGCACCAGAAAAAGGGGAAACTGATCGTTGTATTCAGAATACTGTCGCGAATCCATCTCGGTCTTCTGCATTTTTTCGATTTCGTTGAAAAGATTATTCAACCCCACTTCAGCATTATTGGCCCTGATGTAGGTTCCACCACCTGCAGTTGCAATCTGGGTTAACATGTTTTCATCCAACTTTGTCACAACGACTTTACCTTCATTATCCTTCAAAAAATCGCTGCTGCCTGTACCCATAGGAATTGGGGCTCCCTGTGGAAGACCCATACCAATTGTGTGAACGATAATTTTTTTATCCAATGCCTCTTTGGCTGCTCCGACAGCATCATCTTCGTGATTCTCACCATCGGTAATTACGATAATCGCTTTGCTCCCAACAAAATCGGGAGAGAAAGATTTCGTTGCCATATTAATCGCAGCACCAATTGCCGTTCCCTGAACAGGTACAATGTTCGTATTGATTGCATCGAGAAACAGTTTGGCCGAAACGTAGTCGGTGGTGATCGGAAGCTGCACATAAGCCTGCCCTGCGAATACAATCAGACCAAGCTTATCATCGCGGAGACGTTCCGTCAGTTTGGCGATCGCCCTTTTCGCGCGCTCGAGACGGTTTGGTTTAATATCTTCAGCCAACATACTGTTAGAGACATCAAGTGCGATAATCAACTCAACACCTTTTCTTTTCGATGTCAAAAGCTTTGAACCAAACTGAGGCTGCGCAAGTGCAGTAATAATAAAACCCAGTGCCAACATCCATAAAATGAATTTGATGATGGGGCGGGCAGTCGATACGCTGGGCATTAATTGTTCAATCAACGCATGATCACCAAACAGCCGTAATGAACGGCGTCTGTTTATTCGCGACAGAATAAAAAACACCATGAATACCGGAATGACCAGCAGAAAATAGAAATATTCGGGATGTGCAAATCTAAACGATTCCATAACTCAATTTTTTTCTGATTCCTTTACGGAATATGCCTGAATACTACAAATTGCAGAATCATAGCAAATAGCGCAAGAAAAAGAGCTCCAATCGCATACTTGCGGTACTCTTCATTCTTTTTGCTGAATTCTTTGTTTTCAATTTTGGTTCTTTCGAGCCGATCGATCTCTTTATAAATGGCGATCAATGTTTTATTATCGGTGGCACGGAAATACCTTCCATCGGTGATCGTGGCAATCTCCTGCAACGTTTTTTCATCAATTTTCACCTCTACATCACGAATCTGAACCCCAAATGGAGTCTGGATCGGATAAGGCGCTGTTCCAATCGTTCCTACCCCAATCGTGTAAACCCTGATTCCAAATGTTTTGGCAATTTCCGCTGCTGTGATAGGAGCAATCTCCCCGCGGTTATTTTCACCGTCGGTAAGCAGAATGACCACTTTACTTTTTGCCTTACTGTCTTTTAACCGGGAAACTGCATTCGCCAATCCAAGTCCGATGGCTGTTCCGTCTTCAAGCAACCCTGGTTGTAAGTTCTGAAACAGATTAATTAACACAGCCCTGTCGGTCGTAAGCGGACATTGTGTAAAGCTTTCGGCAGAAAAGACAACCAATCCGATCCGGTCGTACATACGGCCCGATACAAATTCAATAGCCACCGATTTCGCAGCACCAAGTCTGTCGGGCTGAAAATCGCGTGCAAGCATCGAACTCGACATATCGAGTGCAATCATGATATCAATCCCTTCAACGGTTTGATTCTGCCAACTGTCCGAGGATTGAGGTCTGGCAAGACAAACAACTAACAAAGCCAGCACTCCGATCTGCAACACAAATGCAGCATGTCGCAATGAGTGTTTCCATGTCAGGGGCGCTTTCTTCAGCGATTCGATCGTACTGATCTGAATGCTTGCTTTCGACTTTTTCTGACGAAGAACGTACCACACAATCATTGGGATTAACCCCAACAACAGGTAAAATAGTTCAGGTCTGGCAAATGTGATTGTACTCATAACTTACCCTCCCCTTTTATATCA
>Ga0209585_10000123_pt1 | contig 29511 bp, 36 predicted proteins | sample NGEPerone_FD_185491 | JGI IMG/M metagenome (GOLD analysis project Ga0209585, IMG submission 185491) | Arctic peat soil microbial communities from the Barrow Environmental Observatory site, Barrow, Alaska, USA - NGEE Permafrost154B-one... | ecosystem: Environmental > Terrestrial > Soil >... | reverse complement strand
AATGTTTGATCAGCGGCGTGAAAACACCATTCTGGCCCATAAAACTCTTTTTCTCATAAAGTCCCTTGATCGCTGATTTCTCGAATTCTTCAAAACTGATTTCTTCCTTCCTTTCCATCGTCTGCAAATTTAATCGTTATTACTTGCAGACACAGTTGCATGAATAGTCTCCTCAGAGGGGAAATTAGGTAGTTCCAAGGAGCAAATTGGTGTTCAGAACGGCAAATTAGTGGCTCGGAACACCAATTACGAAAGTTCTAAGGAAAAAATTGATTTCCAGAACATCAGCCTTATAATTTAGAACTTCCCATTTATTGGGTTGCATTAAAACACATTAATTATTAGATCATTGACCATTAGATTAGTTCCCCATAAAGGTCAAAATCTTCTGAACCTATGATTTTGACCTGATAAAAACTGCCAATTAGCAGATCCTGATCAGCAGATATCAGCACCTCGCCATCCACTTCAGGTGAATCGAATTCGGTACGGCCAATAAAATATTCACCCTCCAGGCGATCGATCACAACTTTCATTGTCAGTCCAATCTTTCCGGCATTGATTTCAGTTGCAATTTGTTGTTGAATCTCCATTAATTCGTCAGCCCTTGCTTGCTTCACTTCCTGTGGAATGGAATCTTTATATTTTTCACCGGCAAAAGTGTCTTCCTCATGAGAATATGGGAAAACGCCCAACCTTTCGAAGCGCATATCACGAACAAATTCTTTCAGTTCTTTAAAATCCTCTTCTGTTTCACCCGGATGCCCGACAAGCATCGTCGTGCGAAGATGAACGCCTGGAACCTCTCTTCTGACCCGTTCGATCAGACTGATGGTCTCTGCCTTTGTTGTATTCCTACGCATCAACTTCAACATCTTATCACTACAATGCTGTAAGGCAATATCGAGGTAACGTGCCAAATTGGGTTTGTCATTCATCACCGGAAGCAAATCATATGGGAAGTTGGACGGATAGGCGTAATGAAGTTTAATCCATTCGATACCTTTTATAGCAGACAATTCAGAAACTAACTGTGCCAGTTTGCTTTCTTTGTAAAGATCAATTCCATAAAACGAAAGGTCCTGCGCAATCACAAGCAATTCTTTAACTCCTTTTTCTGCCAGGCCGCGCGCTTCGCTGACAAGATCTTCGATCGGAATGGAAATATGAGCACCGGTCATTCGTGGAATGGCACAATAAGAACAGGTTCTGTTACAACCTTCGGATATCTTCAGATAAGCGTAATGCGAAGGTGTTGTCAGGTAGCGTTGTCGTGACAACGACATTTTATAATCGGCTTTAAGATCTTCAACCATCTTCCGGACCTGAAATTTGCCGTAAAACCCGTCAACTTCAGGAATTTCAGCAATCAGATCATCTTTATATCTTTCAGACAAACAGCCAAATACAAAAATCTTATCAATCAATCCCTCTCTTTTGGCTTCAGCGTATCCCAATATCGTGTTCACAGATTCCTCTTTGGCATCAAGAATGAAACCACACGTATTAATAGCAACAATGCGCGCATCCGAATCTTCGGAATCGTGTGACACTTCGTAACCATTCGCCGCCATCTGGGACAAAAAAAGTTCAGAATCGACCAGATTTTTTGAACATCCCAACGTGACTACATTGATCTTCTTTTTCATATATTTCTATATTACAAACAATTGCATAAAAAACAAAAGGATGCACAATGGCATCCTGATTTTATGCAAGTTGTGTTTACTTCAATTAAACAACGAATCGACAAATTCGTTGCGGTGAAAAATCTGTAAATCTTCGATTCCTTCGCCAACACCTATATATTTTACAGGAATTTTAAACTGATCGGAAATGCCAATCACGACTCCCCCTTTTGCGGTTCCGTCCAATTTTGTTAATGCCAGGGCAGTCACTTCGGTAGCAAGCGTGAATTGTGTAGCTTGTTCAAAAGCATTTTGTCCTGTAGAACCATCGAGAACCAGTAAAACTTCGTCGGGAGCACTAAGGTAAACCTTTTGCATCACCTTTTTAATTTTAGATAACTCATTCATCAGGTTGACCTTATTATGCAAACGACCTGCAGTGTCGATAATGACCACATCGGCACCCATCGCTTTAGCCGATTGTAAAGTGTCGAAGGCCACAGATGCAGGATCAGAACCCATGTTTTGACGAACCAGCGGAACACCTACCCGATCGGCCCAGATCTGTAATTGCTCGATCGCAGCAGCTCTGAATGTATCAGCAGCACCTAAAACGACTTTTTTACCAGCACCTTTAAACTGATGCGCCAATTTCCCGATTGTAGTTGTTTTGCCTACACCATTCACACCAACAACCATAATTACATATGGTTGTCCGGTTTTGGGGAGGTCAAAATCAGATACATCAGTTGAGTTGCTTTCAGCCAACAGTGCAACGATTTCTTCTTTGAGTATCCGGTTTAACTCCGATGTACCCACATATTTGTCCGCAGCGACTCTTTTCTCGATTCTTGTAATAATCTTCAAGGTTGTCTTCACACCAACATCAGCCGAGATCAGGATATCTTCGAGGTTATCAAGAACCTCATCATCAACAGTGGTCTTGCCAATTACAGCCCTTGAGAGTTTTTTAAATACACTCTCCTTGGTTTTTTCAAGACCCTTGTCCAGACTTTCTTTCTTTGATCTGGTGAAACTGAATATTCCCATAACAAAATGATATGAAGCAACTTAAACTAAATAGTTCAGAAACGCAAAACGCTGAAACGTTGTTTATAAAAAAAGAGCTCCCATCAATAACGACGAAAGCTCTTTTCCTACATAAGATGTAGATTATTTACTTTTGAAATAATCAGCTACTGCTTCGTTGGGAATAATTTCCTCTACGAATTTGTAGGCTCCGGTTTTTTCAGATTTAACCATTCTGATAACTTTGGAATAGGTTTTACCGGCCCCTTTTTGAAGTGATGCGACTACTTTCTTTACTGCCATAACTCAATTTATTTAATTTCCCGGTGAACGGTAATACGTTTAAGAATTGGATTGAATTTTTTCAGTTCCAGGCGTTCCGGTGTATTCTTCCGGTTCTTTTTGGTCACATAGCGGGAAGTTCCGGGTTGTCCGCTAGCCTTGTGTTCTGTACACTCCAAAATGACCTGTACTCTGTTACCCTTTTTTGCCATTGCTTAGTAACTTATTAAATGGTTTCTAAATAACCTTTGGCTTTTGCTGTCTTTAAGGTAGCTGCCAATCCGTTTTTATTTATTGTTCTCAACCCTGCGGCTGTAACATTCAATTTGATCCATCTATCCTCTTCGGGCAGATAGAACTTTTTGGTGAAGATATTCACCATAAATTTCCTATTGGTTCTCCGTTTTGAGTGAGAAACATTGTTCCCAAACATTACTTTCTTACCTGTTATTTGACAAACTCTCGACATTTTGAGTATTTTTTAGCTTTCTTTCTACAATTTTCAAACAGTTCGCAAAGTAAAGCCTTTTTGTTTAAATAATCAAACACTTGACCTCTTTTTTATCGTTAGTTTCTTCTATTTATGATAAAACACGAATAACATTTGTTAATCAGACAGATACAAAATATTTTCAGCGACCGAAACGATTGAAAACAAACTTTATATTGAAATCAAAGGATCTAAACCATTCTAATGCATACAAAAGTTCAGGGAAAGGAAGCCGGAAGACGAAAGTGAGCCATCAGTTGCCAACTACCAGTAGTCATCATTGAATCGAAATCAATAAAAATACATTTGCACATTGTAGGATCAACTCTTTCATTAATTTTGGTAAATCATTAAAAAAATAATATTGAAAGATTCGACATTCAAATATTTCCCCACATTCTGGCAGGCGGCAAACCTGATCGTGATTTATATATTCATTCAGACGATTATCGATTTTCCGTTGGCAATTTACGATTACAATCATGGAACTGATTGGTTGTATCAGCCATGGATTAAAGTCCCGGTTTTTCTTGGTTCTACTTTATTGATCCTTTATCTTGGATATTACTATTCGGGGTTAAAATTCAACCAGGTTTTTTCGTTTAAACTGTTTAATCTACTGATTATTCCGTCGATGATCGTCACCTTTGGCGGATTACAGTACTTCCTGAACGAGATAAATATCCATTTCGAAAAAATCCTTCCGCCACCAGCATGGTTTATGGAGCTTTTTTCCAGACTCTTTGATTCTGATTTGGGAGTCTGGGGTGGAATTCTCCGTATTGTGATCATCGCCCCAATCGTTGAAGAACTAATTTTCAGGGGTGTAATTATGGCAGGATTTTCGCGGATCTACCATCCGGTTTTTGCCATTTTATTTTCTGCCCTTCTATTTGCATTGTTCCACCTCAATCCATGGCAGTTTCCGGCAGCATTCGCATTGGGTCTGATACTTGGTTGGATCCGGATCCGGACAGGATCAGTTCTCGCCTGTATTACAGGACATGCTATTCACAACGGACTTGTTTTCCTTTCGGTTTTTTATTACACCGATTTAAAAGAACTCTCTTTCATGCAGTCAGGAGTTTCCATAAACTACGGAATTCACTTTGCGCTATTGGCAATTGGTATTACTTTGATTTGGTTCTTCACCCAAAAGAGAATGAAGAACCAAATTTAAGAAGACAAATTAACGAATGAATTGATACTATCTGACTTCCAGTTCATCTTTCGATGGTAATGCGGAAAAGGATTGGTGAGGTTCCGTCTGATACCAGAAAGCTACTGAAGCAATGTCGTCCTGCAAAGGCAGGTATCGGCCGTTTCCTGTCCATCCCAAAGCCTGTATTGTTACTTTAAGATCCTTTTCGAAGCGGATCGGATCGGTAATATGCCAGCGGTAGAGTCCGAAACGTTGGTTCGACCGGTATGCTCCATCGGGACGAATTACCTGGTGTAAACCAGAATATGGCGTACAAAATTCAGTATATTTTCCATTGCGATCGAAATTATATGAACCACAGAAATAATCCTCTGTACCGGTTCCGCAAATCGTAGGAAACTCCTTATCGCCATCCATGAAAAATTTGATTTCACCTTCTCCCCACCAACCATTATTGTTTACCTGCCAGGCGAGGTAAGTACCTACATATTGACCTTTCCCTTTGATCTGATCGACAATTGTATATACATCCTTATATTTCAATGGATTGGTACGATGAAACTGGGCATGAAAATAGGAGGCATTCTTTGGAACCTCAGTCAGGCAATAGTCAACCTGATAATAGAGACTCATCTCCTTCTCATCAAGATTCTGCATCGTAATTTTGCATTTTTTCCGGAAAGGCATTTGCCAGTAACAATTAAATGCACTGCCCGGATTCACACATATAGCCAGTGATTGCAGAGGCGCGTATTCGCCCCATCCCATGCCAAAAAAATCACCAACCGGACACTCGACCGATGGATCTTTCTCATCATCCCAGTATATTCGGAGGATTGAAAATCGCCAAGTTCCCGTCGGCGTCATCCAGATGTGATTTATGGCGCCCGAACCATCAATTTCAGCAAGCGTATAAGTTTCCCCTTTGGCAATTTTTATATATGGGTTGACTTTCCATCCCTGCCCAAGATCACGTGCAGCATTTGAAGCCGAACCTTCACCAAGTTTCGCCATTCCGCCCCTCCCCTTTTCGCCTGAGAAGTTCTCCGGACTGATTGAACGACTTTTAGCATCAGAAAGAAGAAACAAATTTCCCATGTTATTCTGAATACCATCGAATGGAACATTCTGACTAAACAGTGAGCCAAAATTTACGATTATCAACAACAGAAATGCAACTATTTTTTTCATACTTCAATGTGTTAAAGTTTGGTTAAAACTAATAACTTTTTTAATATCAGGCAACAAGGAATTAGTTAAACAGACGCCAAATATCGGATCACTTTTTACAGAAATTCGACTCTATGTTAATAAAAAGCGTTAAATTTGCGGTTGCTATGAAAATAACATCGGGGTGTAGCGCAGCTTGGTAGCGCGCGTCGTTCGGGACGACGAGGTCGTCGGTTCAAATCCGGCTACCCCGACAAAGCAAAAACTACTGAATATCAACACACTAAAGAGCCTTTCGCAAACTGAAAGGCTCTTTTTTTGTCCAAAAATTTGCAAAATTCGGCACTTTTTGAGTACATTTGTGATGAAATGTTTTACGAATGTTTTACGAAAACTGAAATGTTTTACGATTGTTTTACGAAAATTCATCAAATTTACGACCATGGCTACCTTTTCATTATCTATATTAAAACATCAAAAACGAACTGATGGAAAATTTCCTGTCTCAATTCGCATGACTTTTAAAAGATCTGCCCTATACATAAAAACTGAATATTACGTTGGAGAAAAACAGATCGACAAAGAATATAATTTAAAGGATCGCTTTTTGATCAGACTACTAAATCAAAAGATTGAACTTTATGAGGACATTATTGCGAGGAAGCTTGGGAACAACTTAGATAAATATACCCCCGCGGAATTAAAAGAGTTTTTGATCAAGTCAACAAAACCGGGATCAGACGAAACAATAGATTTCGTCGCTTTTTCACGCACACATATTGAAAGGATAAAACCAAAACAGAAATCTAGGGCAAGCGTGCTCCAAAGGACCCTAAATTCATTTATTGATTATTTTGGACGGGACAAAATTTCAATTACAGAAATCACCTCAAAAATATTACATGAATATCAGGTTTATCTTTTAAATCCCCGTACTATTATAAGGCAAAACCAATACGGAAAGGATGTTACATACAATAAACCAGCTTGCATTTCTGCTGGTGTACATGATTACATGGGTAATATTCGGACACTTTTCAATGCTGCAAAAATAGAATTTAATGATGATGATAAAGGTGAAATGAGAATCATTCACAACCCATTCACCAATTACGAAATTCCTCCAAAGAAAAACACAAAACACCGTAATCTCGATATAAAAACTGTGAACGCAATAATATATTGCCCTGATATGGCAGTTTCCGGCTCACACGGAACAAACCGATCTAATCTTGCGAGGGATGTTTTTGCTCTTAGTTTCTTCCTGGTTGGGATGAATACGGTTGACCTTTATAAGGTCAATGAATACAAGAATGGCCGTATAAACTACAACCGATCAAAAACCGAAGATCGAAGGGATGATGGTGCCCTCATATCCATTAAGGTGGAGCCAGAGGCAGTCCCATTCATCAATAAATACCGCGATAAAACAGGAGAAAGGGTATTTTGCTTTTATCAGATGTATTCTACAATGGAAAACTTTAATCTTGCCATCAATAAAGGATTAAAGCAAATTGCAAAAGAATTGGAATTGACAGACCAGTTAAGTTCATATTACTCCCGCCACAGCTGGGCTACAATTGCAAGAAATAACTGTGGTATCAGCAAGGATGATGTTCACATGGCCCTGAACCACGTTGACGAAGATATGAAGATCACTGATATTTATATTGCCAAAGACTGGAGCATTATCGATAATGCAAACAGAAAGGTGATTGACTGTGTTTGCCCAACTCAAAAGGACATCGATCCCGAAATTGCCGCTCAACTGATTGAATGAATATTTAAAGAACTTCATCGTTTTTCGACTGGGAAGTTCCTTTGCAATTAACGCCTTGTACTTCGGTCGACAATTTTAATTAGGCAATATAATTCAAATACTTTATCAAGTTGATGCTCGATATCTTCATATAGAGAATTCACTGAATGACACTTAAGAATACCAGTCTGATTGTCGAGCTCCTTAATGCGTTTAATTGAGATGCCATCATTGTATACAATAATAAAATCCCAATCTGCCAAACGAAGCTTATTACTCCAAAGTTCTCTTTTAATTTCCCTCCCAAGTACAATATCTTTGTCGCAAATAGCCTTTCGGGTTCCATCATCCATACTATCCCCGTCAACCTCAAAACATCGGAATTTTCCATTGAATGCCTGATCAACAACTAAGGGTATTGTATCCAGGGATTCAATATATTTCACATCTCCATATCCTTTTAGGTATCCACCTTTTCCTCTGATTGGAATAAGCGGTACTTTCAAAAAATCTGCTTCATCCCTGGTTTTTCTGTCAGTCTGCAAATTAGAATCATCTTTAAGCATATTCCCTCCTCCAGAAACAATCCAGGTTTTGTTTAGGTTAGGATCAATCGAAATAAGCTTTTCAATGAATTTATTTGACAAAGGAACCTTGCCATTTATAATTTGAGAAAAAGAGGACTTCGTATAGCCCATCTTTTCGGCAAGCTCCTTTTCACTAGAAGCATGCTCATTGAAGATCAGCCAATTTATAACCTTCTTAATCATCTGTAATTCTGACATATAAAAATAATTGAAAATACTTGTAATTTAGTTTCGATCTACTTTAATTAATATGAAACTTCGTTTATATTCGCAACGCAAAAATCCCAAAAAATAACAACCAAATGACATTAACGAATCAACGATCAAAAAGTTTACTTATGGTTCTCCCAGAATTAATGGAAATGATAAAAACCGGAACTTCGCCACCTGCGTCAACTTTTCAGACAACGGAAACAGCAATCTTTTCTTTAAAAAAAGAAGGCTGTTGCACTTTTAAAAAAAAATCTATTTATTTGTTTAGCAAATATTTAATATAAATAATACACTAATTTTCAATAGATTTAGCTGTTTCAAAAGTAAACAAGTTTACAATAATATCCAAACTAAAAATGACACAAAAAGAAAATTTTAAAAGAGCTTTCGGGAAACTTAAGGTAAAAGAAGCCCCAATTGTAAAAGAAACCATTATGAAAAGATGTAAATGGTCCCACCAAACTTTCAGCCATAAAAAGGAAGGCAAACGAGGATTTGAAGTATATGAGACAGAAATAGTTGAAACAACATTTCGGGCTTTCGGAATCGATGCATGGAGTGGTGAAGAACTATTAACTGCTTAAAATAGCAACTATGTTTAGACTGATTCTAAAAAACAGAAAAAATGCATTTAAAATATCCTGAATTATGACATACATATTCGAAGAAAAGCACCTAAAAGATTTATTGTCCGACGCTTGTGAGATCGGATTCAAAAAAGGGCTTATGACTGGGTCGGCTTCTAAAATAAAGATCAAGCCCTACATGTCCAAAAGAGAAGCACACAGGCTTTACGGCAGGGCAATCGTAGACCGCTGGATTAAAGAAGGATTGATAAAAGAAATTAAAGACGGTGAAAATAGCTCCACCGTCAGGATCGATCGAATCCAGATCGATATCGTTGCCAAATCAAGCAACCGAAGTTCATTTTTAACAACTGAAGAAAGAAAGACTGCTATTAAAATTATTTAAACGATGGAAAAAGAAATCACTTATAAAGTAACTGCTCAAGAACTACGTGAATTGCTACTTGAGCCCATTCGCAATGAGATCAAGGCTGAGTTAAAAGCAAAATTTAATGAAAAGATAGTAGATGTTGAGACAGTATCAAAAATTCATGGAGTGCATCCACATACTGTAAGAGCATATGCCAAATCGGGCGATTTGATTCATCAGGATAGAAATGAAAAGGATGAATACAAATTCAGGCTTGGAGATATACTTGAAGTTGACTTTAAAGTACTCAGAAGACAGCTTAAGAATCGCAATTTTTGAGAATGTATGACTCTGTAATAAAGAGACTAACAGAATGAAAAGAACAAACAACTACACTTTGAACCACTTTTATACCGAAGCCAGAGCGCTCATTGAAAAGCACAATTGTACAGATTTGAATTGCAATCTAAGGGTACAGTTTGAGATAATTGAGGACAGTGAAAAGAATGGTTCTAATCGATTAGATTGTAGAATATGCTATGAAACCGAACGCACCTTCAGGTTTTTCTCCTCCCAGAGAACTCCTCAAGCTGCTCTCAGAAGGTTTGAAGAAACTTTACTCGAATCAAAAGAGAAATGGCCAACTCCAAAGACAGTATCTGTTGAATTAACAGATGAACTCATTTAAACTGAAATTAACCAATAGCAGTATTTAAGTATTAAAATAAATACCCTACGGCGGGGCAAGGCCGGCGTTCTTTAAACCCGAATCCCACGGCGGTGGGTTCGCTGCCAACAGGGCGGGAGATCACTCTCCCACCCTTGGCATAGCACATTTGCAATTCAACTCATTAAAAAAAAACTCAAAACTATAGCGGATTCAGTTCTGTTATATTTCAACTTTCGCCAATTACCAATGAATAAATATATTAACAAACCTTTTGAAAAAAATGCGGACCATCGCTTCTCTACCGAAGAGATGGAAAAAAGTAAAACCCGATGTGGATTTGAATTTAAAATCACATCATTACTTTTTGAGGATAACAAACCTCAATTACCAACTAAAGCCATGGGCTGTATTAACACCGGTCAGGGATGGAAAATATTTGCCACCTGGAACCAGTATGGAGAATGCCAAGTCGGTAATACAAGAATTAAGCCTTTCGACCTGATCAAATTTGATGATCAACAGGACGAGGCTCAGAAACCATCAATCTTTAGTTTTGAACATGCAGTTTTATAATCAATTACCTTACTAACATTCAATATGAAAATTGCAGTAATTGGTGATTACGAATCACCGGCATATAAAGAATTGCTTCAGCGCATTAGAATTTTAATGCCCGATGAAGAGGTACTAGATCTTTCAAGACATCAGAAAAGCAGTTGGACAAGGATGCTTGAGAATCGGTTTGCAGATATTAAAAACGCACACCAGGTAGTAATCAGCGACGATTGGGATGTCCATTTTGATGCCAAACGGGATATCACTCATGCCCAGTCATTAAACAAAGAGTGTTTCATTGACTGTAAAGGGCAGTTTTTACCTTTCCCTGAATACGCCATCAGGAAATAAAAATAATGTGTTGGCAATCTAATGACTTTTAGCGGAGGTTGAATTATGAAGGACATTATCTACCACGGTATTCCAAAACAGGATTATTTCGCAATAGCTATACCCATAACATGGCTGCATAAGCCGATCGATGGTGAAGGTGGTGTGGTCACACTGCAGGATCCAAAAACAAAGGCCAAGACCAAGGTACAAATCATTGATACCTGGACTTTTGAAATAGCCGATTTTTTAAAAATGGATGGCTGGTCTTTATTGACTTACAGCCTGCCTGCTTCCAAATTAGCCTATATTCTGAAGGCAAAATATCCGGAGATTGATCAAACCAATGTTGTACGCTTTGTTTTGCTGAAAAAAATATGATTTACATTGACGCAGAGAAAATATTTGATGCTACAGAACAAGGGTTAGCCATATTTCAGCACTATTTTCCTGGCGTCGATTTTCGAGACCAAAAGCATTTTGTGAAGTGCCGGACAAGCGAACGCACGGCTTCAGCCAAAGTGACACAGTACAGGGGCAAATGGAGGATTACCGATTTTGGCAACCAATCGGAAGTGAACAGCATGAGTGCCATTGCGTATGTGATGTGGGCTGAAAATCTGATCTACATTGATGCACTTCGTTTTATCCAGGATGTTATCATCCGGCATGAAGTTGGCGGTAACGAGTTCCGAAGACCACAATACAATGCTGAATACAGTTGGCGGGAGGTCGGCCCGGAAGACAAAAAGGGAGAATACAAATTTACGTACAAACCCTCTCCTACTGATATCGACCTTAAAAGCATTGGCCGGTATGTTACCGTTGAACTACTGGACAGGTTTGCAATCAAATCTGTCGAAAAGTACGAGTTGGTAAGCTACAGTAAGAAGTACAGGAAAGACGTTGTCCATATTTTTAAATCAACAGACGATTACCCGATATTTCTTCTCGACGAAGGCAGGTTCAAGAAGATATACAAACCGCATGAAGTGGACAAGGTCAATCGGTTTCACTATGTTGGTGATAAACCCAAAAGCTATGTGTTTGGACTAAAACAGCTCAAAACCCTTGACAATGAATTTGTAAATCCCGATTCAGGTGAATACGAATACAATGGTCCTGAATGGAAAAAGCCAAAGGTTAAAGACCTTATTCGGTGCAGTGGCGAGAGCGATGCAATGAATGTGGCCAGCCTTGGATTTCATGTCTATTGGCTTAATAGCGAATCAGCTGAATTGGAACGCGATACCTGGGATGAGCTTGATGGGATGTGTGATACACACTACCAATTGATGGATCTTGATTCAACCGGTAAAGAGATGGCCATGAAATTTGCCCACCGGCATATTGACCTGGTCACGATACAGCTTCCCGATTGGCTGAAACTGAAAAAGGACTGGCGCGGGAATGCCTGCAAAGACATCAAGGATTTCATTGGTATATCCGGAACCAAAGAGGATGAAACACTGGGAAATTTTCTGGTATTGAAACGAAAGGCATTCCCAATGAAATTCTGGACTAAAATAACAGAGGAATCAAAAGGGAAAAAGGTCGTCAGTTACAACATCAATCTCGAGAATTACTACTATTTCCTGCAGTCACATGGTTTCTATGTGACTGACAGTCCGTACCATCGGAAGGCAGGATACTGCTATGCACATATCAACGGAAAAATAGTTGATCTGATCAATCCTGAACACATTAAAAAAATCTGTAAACGGTTTACAAAGGATTGGATACGCAGCAAAAATCTGCTCGATGAAGTGCCTATCTTAAACAAGATCAATTCAAGTAACCAGATTTCAGAAAATAACCTTCAGGAGCTTCAGGAGATCAAACTTGAGTTTACCAATCACAATAAACACTCCGAATATCTCCACTTCCGTAACTGCAGCCTTCGGATAAAAAAAGATGCAATAGAAAAGATCAAACACCAGGAGATCCCGAATTACATTCTTGGTAAACTGGAAATTGGTACTGATGTGATCAGCCATGTGATTGATAAAAATATCACATTGGCCAATCAACCGGCCATTGAAGTGAACCCTACCCCTGAGTATGCGGCACTTCTTGACAAACTAAAAACTGCCAAAACCTCCGAAGAACGTGAAAATACGAATGTTGAACTGGCCAATTTTCCGGAGCTTAACCGCTATGATGTAAAGGTAAATGATGATAATTTCATATTCGCACGGTTTCTTCGTGACCTGGCTTACATTCATTGGCGAAAAGAACTGGAGGATAAGGAAAAACTGACGGAGGATGAAAAGAAAGAACAAAACCTTCTGCTGGCCAACCTGATGTTTGTGCTTGGTTATATGGCTTCACAATACAAAGACCCGGGTAAACCCTGGCTTGTATTCTTGCAGGACCTTAAAATATCACAGATCGGACAATCCTCCGGACGATCGGGAAAGTCAGTTCTTTGCATCGCGCTTTCCTGCACCCGTCCACGTTTTTACATAGGTGGCCGGAGGAAAGACATTACCGACAAAACTGAATTTATCTATGATGGGTTTACCCGGTTCCACAATTTTATCGAAGTGGATGACCTTTATGAGTTTGCCGATTTTAATTTTTTCTATACCCAGGTAACCGGCAACCGTGAAGTGAACAGCAAGCATATTTCGAAGCAGATACTCGCTTACGACAGCTCCGGGAAGATGATTGTCAGCTCAAATTTCGAATTACAGAATGTTGACAGTTCAACAATTGCGAGAATTTTAAATGGCGCTGCATCGGACTATTACCACGAAAAAACGAAGTTCAACAATTACAAGGAGTCACGTTCGCCGCTTACCAAATTCGGACGCCTGCTCTTCGATGATTTTACGGAAGAAGAATGGAGCAAGTTTTACAACTTCATGGCCTATTGCATCCAATTGCAGATGCGTTTCTTTAAGATACAGCCACCGATGGACAACCTGCTGAAACGGCAATTGCGAAGGCTGATGACTAAGGGTGTATCCAAAGACGAAGAGTTTTATATTTGGGCAAATCAATATTTCACAATACCTCCTGATCCTCGTCCGCCAATTTCGCCTGACAATTTAGGCTACTTCAATGTTTATTTCCGAAGAGATGCTGCATTCGATAATTTTAAGTCAACGCTTAGCTCTTCGCAGGCAAGCAAATACAAGAGTAACCAGTTTAAATCAAGCCTCGGTGCCTGGTGCGAATATCATGGATACACTTTAAATCCAGTTCACCTTTGCACTGGCACAAATGCCATGGAGGACCGTCGGATCATCAAAAAGATCGATGACAAAACTGCCGAATGCTTTTTCATCTCGACAATTCAAACCGGCGATGAAAATATGCCTACCGATAAGGAACTTGAAGATATGCCCTTTTAAATACAAAGGAATTCATATTGCGACCTGCGACAAGACCAATTGTCGCAGGTTTTTTTTTGTGTTAACGTCAGCATTGAGATCACCCGGGAAACATTCAACTAAAAAATTAGTTTTTCGGTTCAACTTTCAATTTTTGTTTTAACTGCTATTTTTCAATTCTAAGTTGTAACCTGTAACTTTATAAATAAAAAACTATCATTCAATTAATTACAGGGTTACAACTTGGTTACAACTTCAAAATAAAACTGTAACTTTTTGAAAAATGAAAATTTTAAAATTCAGGATAACGAAAGTTTTTCGCCGGTTACAAATATATCTCCAATTTGTAACCATTGTAAATCAATTAGTTACAAAACAAGTAAAAACAAGGTTGTAACTTTGTAACCACTGTGATACAATTAGTTACAAGGGGTATTTGGTGCCGGTTACAAATTTTTGGGACTTTTTGGGAATATTTTAGGGGGTAGGGTTTTTCGCTGAGAATAATAATATGGTGGGGAATAGATCATTTGTGCACCCCACACTCCAGCGGCTTTAGAATAAATTTTGAAATATTAAAAGCCAGTCCAATAGATGTATTCAAATTCAACACCTAGTAATTCAGCAGGCACTGGTCGTTCCGTTTCAGTATAGGAGGCAAGTACTTCTTTTACTGAATTTTCAAAATCTGATTTGGCTTCAGCAACTGTTTTACCTTCGCCGATGATTGTATGTTGCAAATCAGGTGTGAAGACACCAAAGGTTCCGTCTTTCCCCTTTTCAATTAATGCTGTAGATTTCATCAAGTATATCTATTTCAACAGTTTATTTATCTTAAGCAGTATTTTGTCCAATTCATGATAAATCTTTAAATAAAGTAGACAGGCCTTACTTTTTAATCGTCAATAAAGGTTTTGCTGTAACTAAAGCCATTTGTTTCTGTTCCTTATCTCTCTGAAGATTTCTCACAAAATCTAATAAACTTCGTGATGGTTTCTTGATATGTAATGTTTTCGCTTTCATGATGTTTTAAATTAGATCTAAATATAGTATCGAACAAATATTAAATCCTCCTTTTAAACTCTTGCAAATCTGGCGTATAAACACGAAAGGTTCCGCCTTTGCCTTTTTAAATTAAAGTAGTTGTTTTCACGCAATTATAATTCCACAACCAATAATTCTCTTCCAATCAAATGCAATGCGTCGGAAATTTTTTTGACTTGCGCCACACGTGGTTTACTTTCACCTGAAGCGTAACGCTGTAATTGACGTTGATTGATCCCCGTGATCCGCTCCAGTGCAGCATTAGTAAAGATACCTCTGTAATGTTGCAGCAGGCTCGCTGTATCAAATTTATAAACCAATTCAAAATCAGAGTCGAAAACCGACGAAATTTCGTCGCCATATTCGCGGCTTGTTTCTAAATGCATTTCGACTGATTCTTCCATATTTTTTTTCAGTTCATCAAATGTTTTTCCGGTTGATACACATCCGGGAAGTACATCAATATATGCAGCGTAATTATTATTGGTCATTTCCACTGTTACAAGGACTTTTTCCATTTTGAAATAATTAAAGATGTTTTTTTAAAGGGCATTATTTCAACCCTGCTTGTTTTAAAATACTGTTTGCCGTGCCAGGAGGAACATCTTCGTTTCCCGAGTATGGAATTGTTACTGTTCCACTTTTAGTAGGATGTCTGAATTGCTTGTGAGACCCTTTTTGCCGTAAGAGGTACCAACCGTCTGATTCAATATGGTAGATAATCTCTTTTGCTTTCCAAATTTTCATTCACCTTCAAAGTTGATTTTCGTTACAAATATAGTTGTACAAATACAACTATCAAAATTTTCAAGTTACAATTCTTCAAAAAACTAAAAAATATCACTTCAGCTTATTTTATTGTTATTTAAGCCAAAAAAAGTATATTTGAATCTCCTGCCGCCAGTGGGTTTCAATAGTCTAAAACCATTGAAATCCAATCTCTATGAAATTCAATATCTCAGTTCCTGTAAAGCCATACGTCAAACGATTCCTTGAGAATAATTACGGCAATCCGGTTGATTTCCGCTATCATCCCAGGGAGAATGAAATGTTTAAGCGTATGCTCAAGAAGCCAGACTACCATAAAGACCATATGTATAAAAATGAGTTGTTTAAGCAAACAAATACTGTTGAGATCACCATATCAGACCGTGACTTTTACAGGCATGGATGGGAGCTTTCAAAGACTGATATCGTTAGCTTTGGAAAACATTTTGAACACAATGCCAAATGGCTGATGAGATCAATAGTCAGCACATACATCAGTTTTGGTATCCCAATCAATATCGCAATCGTAAAGTTCCAGACCAGGTTTGAGCTGGAAGAAGAGTTCTGGCCTTTTGATAGTATTAAGAAGGACTTTTTCAGGTTCAAAGTCAACAATGAAATTGACTTTAACCAATATGCATATCAGCATTTGGAACGGCTAATTCTGATCAATATGTCAATGGCGGGCGCCATTACCCAACGTATTCTATCAAATCAGGAAAAAATAACGGTTGAATCATTATAAAATCAGAAATATATCTGCGCAAGTTGTCCCTGATCGGGGACAACTTGCCTAAATAAAAACGCTATGAAAATAATCAACAAACAGCCCGAAAACATGGGGGGCGTTCTCCGGATCTGGGCAATTCCACCGTCTGATATATCAGTATCCGGCAATCGCCTGACTTTCCTTTCGGATGCAAACTTAGTTGACATCTATATCCAGGAAGACTCGGCCAACTTCTCTGAAGAAATGTCCAAATCGTTTGCCGGGACGTCCTATAAGGTAGAATTATCGGCAATCGTTCCTTGCGATACTTCGGAAACGCTTAAACAGATATCAGATTTGGAACGCCGCTGTAAATACCTGGTGATTTATTTGGATGGCAATGGCAATTATAAACTTGCCGGCACAAAACAGGTACCGCTTCGCTTTTCTGCCAAAGCAACAACGGGTTCAGGAACCTCCGGATTGAATCATTTCAGTATCTCCTTTACCGGGTCACAACGAAAAAGGGCTGTTTTTATTGAAAATCCGTTCACGTAAAGGACTGTATTACCTCTATTTTCTGCCTGAATGGACGGCCTCTGTCCTTTTGACCGCTCTTTTTATGCCCTAAACTTGCTGAAAACAAAGCAGGTTATGTCGGCAAAAATCATTGTAATCGACGGGTATATTGGTCCATATGGTTATTCAAAGCAATTCATACGGAATGAACTGGCAGGTCAGTCAAAGAATCCCGTGACTATAAAAATCTCCAGCATGGGCGGATCTGTTGATGATGCCCTGAATATCTTCGACCAATTTGTCGAGCATGGCAATGTAACGGCAGAATTGTCTGCTTTTGTTGCAAGTTCTGCCACGCTTGTTTCCCTGGGAGCAAAAACCGTTCGCATGAACGAAAACTCATTTTATCTGATTCATAAAGCAATGAACTGGGTAGACGAATGGGGAACCATGAACGAGGATGAAATTGAATCCCTTATTGCAAAACTCGAGGCTCAAAAACAGCAACTGGCCAAAATTACGCTTCAACTGGCTAAAATGTATGTGAAGAAAACGGGCAAGACCCTGGACGAAATCATCAGCCTGATGAAACAGGAAACCTGGCTCACCGCTGAAGAAGCAAAGAACTGGGGTTTTGTGGACGAAGTTTTTGCGCCGGATGTTGCTGTAAACTATCTCGACAACCTGCAAATGGTGGCGATGATTACCTCAAATGGTTTCCCTGAGCCACCCCGGAAAATCCATCCGAGTAAACCATCGGCACAAGCCGTGGATGAAGATTCGTTTTTTGACCGGATCTGGAACCGGATACTCAATAAGCAAAAAGACATTAACCCTAAAAATAAGAAGGTCGAAATGAAAAAACAATTCATCCATTTAAACAGCGCTCTCAGCGTTGAAGCGCTTGAAAGTACTGAAGAAGGTGTTTTTCTAAATGAAGAACAGCTTCGTCTGATAGAAGAAAGACTCGAAGCCAATCAGCAGCTCGTCGTTGAACGCGATTGCGCAATCCAGGAACGTGACACCGCAAATTCCAATCTTGGGACTGCCCAGGCAAATCTCGCTTCAGCTTACAATCCATTCAACGCAATTGATCCGACGATTGCAACTGCTGCAACTCCGGAAGCCAAAGCAACGGCAATTCGTACTTTGCTTTCAGCACGTCCGGCAGCAGCACCGGTCCTTGCGCTTGAACAACAGGACGAAATTACCACGGATGAAGTTGACTGGGAAACCATCAACAACCTTGAACACAACAAACAGGTAGATAAAAACTCTTAATAAATTATAATCATGTCAATTACAACTACTTCAATCATTCAGGAGTATGGCGCGTATTACATCGACGCAGGACAAAACAAGAAAAGGATTCTGACCATGCTCTCCCAGGGACGCGAAATGACCGATTTTGCTACTCCCATCAAAACGGATGATACCATCTTCCGCCTGGCAAATGCCACTTTCCGCACGTTGGTGCAGCCGTTCCAGAAAACATTTACCCAAAAGGGAGGTGTTGAAATAGTTCCGAATGAAATCCGTCAATACCGTTTTAAAATTGATGATGAATTTATGCCGGACGAACTGTACGGAACCTGGATGGGCTTTTTGACCCAGAAAAGTATTGACCGTAAAGACTGGCCTTTTGTAAAATGGCTGATTGAGGTTTACTATGCCCGGCAGATTGATCAGGACATGGAACTGAACGAATATTATAAAGGTGTTTATGCGGCACCGGCTGCAGGCATTGCCGGTGCGGATGGAACCGGTATGAACGGACTGAAAAAACTGCTGCAGGACGGTGTTGATGCGCATAAGATCAATTCAATCAATCTTGGCACACTGGATAAGACAACCATTTTCGATCAGGTAGAAGCTTTCACGGACGAAATTTCAGAGGTTTACCAGGGAATTAAAATGAATGTATTTATGAGCCGTAAGTGGTATAAGAAGTACATGCAGGATAAACGTTCCCAGGGACATTACATCCATACTTCAGATAAGGATATTGACGGGAAGATCGATTTCACGCCGCTTGATGTCAAGCCGCTTGCCTGTATGGTTGGAACGAATGATATTTTCTGTACCCCTGTTGAAAATTTCATTCATATCTCTCCGGCGACACTTACAAAAAACCTGTATAAACTCGAAGAGGCCAAACGTGCAGTGGCTGTGATGGCCGACTGGAGCGAGGGTTTGGGCTTTGGAATTAACGAAGCTGTCTGGACCAATATTCGTCCGACAGTTTAATATTAAATAATAATCCCTGGTCACTTCCAAATAGCGAAGTGACCAGGAGATATTGAATCACTCTTAAAAACGTTAATTGTCATGATAGATTTTACCGATATTGACAAGAATCTCCCGAATGGAGAGAATATGGGCGGGATCGCACAGAAGGTTTATTTTGGATACCATGCTGATGTGGCCACCTTCCCATCTAAACCAATTGCTCCGCTAACTCTCGAAACATCATCAACCCTAACTGGTGAACTTACTATGAAAGCCGGGAAGAGGATGTTCGAAATGTACTTAACGGATGATACCGGGGAATTCAAGATTGAGCCGGTTGGGGAAGTTGATGGAAAATCATTCGTCACACACCTTACCCTATTTCATCCCGGATTGCAAAGCAAAATCCGCGGCTTTATCAATGCAGCAAAAAATCAGAACCTCGTGTTTGTGGTTATAGACAACGACGGGCAGAAATACGTTATGGGTGACGAACTCCGCCCTGCTGTTTATGCCGGATCGCCTGACGGTTTAGGAACTGGCAAAGATGTTGCAGCCCGAAAAGGGATGTCCTTCGAGTTTACCTATAAGACTTCCAATATTTATGCTTACACAGGGAATATCCCTCTTACTGAAGCAATCTGATATAAATGCAATGTGGAAGCAATATTTTAAATTCGTAAAGCTCAAGCCTGGTAAAGTGGTTACTTCCCAGTTTGGTGAAATTGATTTCAGTGCCGATAATATCGGCATTGAAATCATTAAATCGCTTTATGAAAATGGGTTTCCTTATTTGGAAATCACCAAAGCAGGTAAAGATGAATTTGATGGAGTTATTTCCGAAATGGAAATAAATGAAATGAATAGAAAGCCCAATCGTTTAAAAACTAAAATTAATATCTGACGACTCTTATCGATTAATCTTTTGAGCATTTAAGGATAGAGTTGATGCAAAGTTATCTCCAGAAATACCATATAAACAAACGCTTAATATGCACTTTCAATACATTTCTTTGTAATTTATATTTCTTGTTATCTATTGATTATATTCATTTTGAACTAATGCAAAAATTGAACAAGTTGTATCTTAAGCAAGTTCTCTCCCTTGTAAATATTTGAAATATGCTTGTTTTTAAAAGACATGGATGTTGAATTGTTACAAAGGTTAAATCAAAAAACAATTCGTATGCTTTTTTCAGGATTTATACTGAACAAAACAGGCTTATTTTTCTTAATTATAAATTTTTTTTCTGTGCCAATCCGCAACCATTCATCTAATTGACTATTTGTGATTTGAAGTTGTTCTTGGATATCCTTCTTAGTTACAGCACTATTTTTATACAGTTCAATTATCTTTACAAGAAACAGCTCAAAAAGTGATGCTTCTTTTATAAGAATCTTAATCTCATTTTCATTATTGGTAATTGTTTCTTGTTGTGTGTCTAATTTCTCCTTAGTTTTTTGGGAGTCATTTTCATTCGAGTCTGACCTGGAAAAAAGATCAGGTTCTTCAAGCTTAATTAAATCAGGAGATATTAAACTTTTAATGTCAAAATTCGAATTGTCAGGCAACCATTTTGCACCCAATTTTACTATTTTGGCATTTCCATCACTTTCGGTATTATTAAAAACCCAAATCGGAACCCATTTTTGCTTAATATTTTCAATGGCTCCTTCCCAAGTACCTCCCTTTAAATCAGATTTTACAATAATTGTTGCAATTGATTGAGAATAAATAAGTTTATTCCTAGCCATTGCATTACCAACATTAAAGCCGGTCTCAGGATTATAAGGGGAAACCATTACTAATTTACCGTCCATTATGTAACTTCTGAAAATATTAGATGTAGATTTGTTTATTAAAGAATCAGCAACAAAACCGATACAGTTACCATTTGCTTCTAGCGCCCCTAACATTGCATTCTCATCAACTCCCTTTGCTCCACCTGAAACTACGCCATATCCTTGCTTACAAATATTGTAACCGAGTTCCTTGGTTTCTAACAATTCCTGATCACTTGTCTTTCTTGCACCAACTACACCTATGTAATTTAAGTTAAGTAATTCTTTGTTTCCTATTCCAAAAAGAATAGGAGGTACATTTTCTTTTAATCTCTCTTTTAGTTTCTTTGGGTAACTAACATCTCCTCGATTGATTATCCATATACCAACTTTTATCCATTTATCTAAAGCTAACGCCAATGCAGACTTCCTATTTAAAAGGTAGGCAATTCTATCTGTAGTAATTGTTTTGTCTTGCCATCCATTTAATAATGGAACCATATCTTGGGTTAAGAAGTCTTCAGGATTTATTGACTTTGATTGTAGCCACCTAACAAATCTATTCCATTCTGATATTGATAAAGGTTTATATTTACTATCCGAACTTTTTGCGAAATAGGCAGTCAATAATAATATCGATTTTGTTCTATCTGTAATCATATCTTTAATTTATGGCTGTTGACGTTAAAGTTGTAGGGTATACTATCCCACTACCTAATTTTCTTAAAAGTGCTGATGCAATTGTTAAAGTCCAACCCGAATCAATTGCATCATCAACCAACAAAACAGGTTCATTTAATACATCCCCATTTATTTCAAATACCCCATCTAAATTTTGACATTGGAAAAAACTATTTTCCTGCTCTTTTTGAGGTGCTGTTTCAATAACCTTTATAATGATGGGTAAAAAAGGAATACCCAATTTATCTGCCAACCTTTTTGCAAAAGAAGGAACTAAATCTGGATGTCTATTTGATGGGATGCAAGTTAACCATTTTGGCTTTGGATTAGGACTCCATCTGTCTAAAACCATTTCACTCATCGCATCTACCAGTTCGTCTCGGAAGTGATTATGATGCTTATCCTCTGCAACAATCCTACCCCAGCCAGCATCTCCCCATCTAGACAGAGATTTTCCAATTTCTGCCCTAAGATTTTTATCTAAGTTGCCTTTCCATCCATATTTAAGTAATGCATTTGGTTGGATTTGAATTTTTAAATTGATATCAAATTCTGAATGTTTTAAAAAGAAAGCAGCTTCAATACCATTTGCATGACTTACCTCTATTGGTAACTTATTAATATCTAGGCAATTTGCACATTTCCCACAACTTGTATTATGAGGATCATCTAAAGAATTTTGCAAGAAATTCATCAAACAATTACTACTTTTAATATAATTAAGTACTTCATTCCACTCATTAAGGCGTTGATTTGTTAGTCTTGCAATTTTCTCAGAATCCATATTGAATTTTACAGCAGTCCTTTTCCATATTGATCCTATTTTTATAACCGGAGAAGTCTCTTCGACACTAAGATATTTTAATACCTGTTCAATCTGTCCCTTTCTCAAGTTCAATTGCGCCATTAACCCGGGAACAGACAGACCCTCATGTTCTTCAATTATTGCCAATATAGCATTAACTCTATCCTCTGTTGGAAAGGCTGATTTTCTAAAGTAAGCGTGTATATCACCGTCCTCTTTCCCTGATAAAAGAATTCCATAAGCTTTGTCTATGGCTCTTCCTGCCCTACCAACTTGTTGATAATAACTTATAATAGAACTGGGTGCCTGATAATGAATAACAAAACCAATATCTGGTTTGTCATACCCCATTCCCAATGCTGCAGTTGCGACTACAACCTTGAGTTCATTATTAAAGAGTGAGTCTTCTACATATTGTCTATACTGGTTTGAGTCTTCAAAATTTGGCATTATTGCACCTGAGTAATAGTAGGCTGCTTTAATATCAGATTTAATCAACCATTCTGCAACTATTCGGGCATCTCTATGCGTCAATGTATAAATTATCCCACTTCCAGGTAATTTGGGTATATTTTCCTTTAACCAAGCCAACCTTGCGGATTGATCACCTAAATTAATATTTTGTAATATTATACTTTCTCTTGTCAAGGTACCTCGCAATACTTTTATTTCACCAAGTTGAGAGATTATATCCTTAGACACTCTATTATTAGCAGTTGCCGTTGTTCCTAGTATCGGCATTCCAGCTGGCATAAATCTTAAAATACTAACTATTCTCCTATAGTCAGGTCTAAAGTCATGCCCCCAGTCTGAAATACAATGAGCTTCATCAACGACGAACATACCAATATTATCTGCGATAGGTCGAAGTACTTCGTCCATGAAGTTTTCATTTGCAAGTCGCTCTGGCGAAATTAATAATGCATCTATTGTATTGTCTAAAACCGCTTGTTTGCACTCTTTCCAATCTTCCATATTCGTAGAATTAATTGAAATAGCTTTAATACCTAATCTTTCAGCAGCTTCAATTTGATTTCTCATTAATGCAAGCAAGGGAGAAATAATAATTGTAATACCTTTACCCTGATCTCTTAGTATCTTAGTACTAATAAAGTAAACAGAACTTTTACCCCATCCGGTTCGCTCAATTACCAGTAATTTACTTCTTTCATTTACTAATTGGTCAATTGCTTCCCACTGATCTACTCTAAACATTGCTTCGGGATCGTTAATTGCAATTCGTAAAAGAGACAATGCTTCTGCTTTATTCATAACTCGATAAAGTTAAATATGTCGTGTCAATACTAAGATTCTTATTAAATATCAAATAAACTTCAAAACTCAATTCATGTCTTTTCAGACCTAATCCACTTAGCAGGTGATTGACACTTGCTAGCCAGTCTTCCAACCAAAAACGCTTTTCCCGTTTTCTTCAAGTACTTCTTTAATTCTATTCATTTCGATTAAGAATTAGAATCAACGAAAATAAGAATTAAGATTCAATATCTCGTTTCTAAATATAAAAATACAGAATATTCAGAATTGTGAATATTCTGTATTCACAAAGAACACCAATTCATCGACGAACAAAAAGAGAACAAATATAAAGCTGAAAATATTTTACACGAAATTATGATCAACCTAAATTAAAAATGGTATACTTTTTTTGATTGAAACACTGGTATCCTTTTGGGCTAAAATAAACACACTTTGGTTAGGACTTCCTTTTAAAAATTTCGCATTTCAATTTTTCTGTCCTTTCTCCACATTCCCCCTCCCCTTACTTTCGGTCTTAAATAAATCTTTAATTCTTTTTATGCGAGACAATCAAACCAAAGTAATCTGCTGGATCAAATCCGGAATGGACTATACAAAAGGTGTTGACCTGTTGGTCGAAATCACCAGGAAACAAATGTTTTACAATCTGTTTACAGGTAAGGATATAGCATTAGCCGACAAACTGGCCTACGAAATCTGCAAAGCTGCTTTGGTGGCTGATCACGTTAACTGGAAGGACTTTATCCGGAAAGTGCAGAATGGCAACTTTGAAACCGCGAATTTGACAAACGATTGTCAGGATGTTAAAATGCTGGACCATAAACCAAGTAATGAAACCAATCCAAAAATTTGTGTTCCGGATTCTGAAACAACAACAGAAACATTAGAAACTGCAGAAACAATAGAAACCAAACCGCTTTCTGAATATCCAACGATTATTCGCAGAATCATCCACGAATATGCAGCACTCTTCCAGGAGCGTAGCAAACTGCATTCGGTAATGGTTGAAATGCCGGAATCAAATGCTGAATCTGTCTGCGCCAAGCGTGCAGAGCTTTTTGATCTGATCAAATCGATATCTGCCAGGCTGGAAATTCTCTATTCCGCTAAAAGGGAATTCGATGAAAAAGGGATCATACCCGAAGAAAGTTCCGTATTTCCACCAGTTGGAAAAGAGGAAGCAGAACCGGATATCACTTCGCTTGATGAAGCAACACTAAAAAAGCAGAAGAAGAATCTGCAGAGCAGCAACTCAAAAGATCAGACGATACTTGAATATCAGTCGAAAGAGCGAACGGAGATAAAAACTCCAATGCCCAATGGTCCGAAAAGGGCAAAAATTGAAATGCGGATCGCAGAGCGAAATAAAAAAATTGAAGAAATTGAAACCTTGCTTTTAAAATATGCTGGTAAAGAGTAAAGATATCGTTCCGGTCGTTGTGTCGGTTGTTGAGCGCAATTCAGAAGACATCGGTTTAAAAAAGGAGCAGTCCCTGCCTTCTTTTATTGCCGATGCAGAAAAAGCACTGACCCGTGCGATTGGTCAGCTTGAAAATGGCAAGGAACATCACTTTTACAGCTGGGGCAATTTTAATCTGGTACGGCTGATCAGTTACCTGATCAAACAAACCGGTCCGGCTCATGTCTTTATGACTTCCTATTCGTTCAGTCAAAAGAGCATTGAGCAGCTTCAAAACAAAATCAGTAAAGGGGAAATCCTCTCTTTCAGGGTGATCCTCGATAACCGCGTCAGGGTAATGAGCCCTAAACCGTTTCAGATGATCGCCTCAAGCTTCGATTACCGGTGTATATCCGTTCATGCCAAGGTTGCATTACTCTGGAACGATGCCTGGAAAATCAGCATTGTGACCAGTCAGAATGCAACAGACAACCCAAAACTGGAAAGAGGCACCATTTTCACGGATGAACAGGTCTTTAACTTTGATTTAAAAGTACTTGAAAATGAATTTAAACGAGCAGCAACTAACTGAGGTTGAAGAACTGGCAGGACTGTTTTTCTCACCTGCCGATGTAGCAATCAACCTGGAACTGGATGAAGATGAAACTGATTGTTTCGTTGCAGCTGTTGAGTGCAAATCGACTTCAGCTCCCATTGTTGCCGCTTATATGAGAGGCTGGTTGTCTGCTGATATTACATTGCGTAAGGCGATTAAACAATCAGCCTTAAACGGAAGCAGCCCATCACAGCAAATGATGTTGAACTATCAAAAAGAATCACGAATATGAGCCGTCCTGCCCTTGAAGAGTCCAAATATGAGATGATCAAAGCCCATGTGCTTGATCCGGACAATTCACCACTTCCCATGGAAAAGCGTGAATTGCTTGAGCGTGTTATTTCGGCATCGAAAGTGCTCGATAAAAACCCGATTCAAAAACAGGCGGTTGCCATCCATCAGCAAAAATATCCTGATGTCAGCCGGTCGCAAGCCTACGAAGATTTACGGCTTGCTGTTCGGCTCTTTAATACGCTGCACACCTTCGATTACGATTTCTGGCGCACCTGGCTGATCAACGACATTGTTCAGAATATCCTGATCTGCCGGAACACAAAGTCAGAAAAAGACCGCCGGATTATTGCCATCGAACATGCCAACCTGATCAAGGTGATTGGTGAAAAGCCCGAAGAATTGCCCGATCCGAAACGAACGGAGAAACATCAGTTCTATATCCTGATTCAGAATAATAACCAGCAGATAAAAGTTGACCTCAATAACCTGAAGGACTTACCAACAGCTGCCCTTCAGGAACTAAGCCGTGCCATTTACGGAGGCAATGAGATCACGGAAACCGATGCTGAAGAAATCATGAAATCATGATCACGGAGGTTATTGATTTAAACGGGCCGCAACAGCTTTCTGTGATCAATGATGCAGAAAGTGAGGTCGATATTCATGGGCGTGGTACCGGGAAATCGTATGTGATCGGTTGGGAAATGAATCAGATTGTGCGTAAAATGCCCCGGTCAATTACTTCAATTACTGGTCGCACCTTTGGGCAGATTTACACACGAACGCTTCCTTCAACGCTTAAATTTCTTGAAAAGCTCGGAAGCGAAAAGGATAAAGATTTTGTAATCGGCCATAAACCTTCTAAAAAACTCGGGTTTAAAGAACCCTACGAGAAAGTTACCAAATACGATAACTTCATCTCCTTCTCAAACGGAACCGGTTTTCTGATGCTGTCGCAGGAAAGGCAGGGTTCGGCACGTGGCCCCAATCTTGACCGTGAAATTGTTGATGAAGCGCTTACCCTGACTAAACAGCGGTATGATGAAGAGGTCTCCCCTGCCAATCGTGGAAACGAAGAATATTTTGGCTTCAAATCTCCCAAACGGATCAAACAACATCACGGATTTCGGTATGTTTCTTCGATGCCATACACAAGGGAGCAAACCTGGCTTTTGAAATATGGCGATTACTATATGGAGGAAGCCGGTATTCCGATATTCGATACCTGGAACCGGATTGTCAAGCTTCAGCTGCAACTGATCGAAGCGCACAAAGCCGTGGATAAACGGTTGTTCAAGGATATCTGGAATGAAACCGTCCGGCTGAAAAAGAAAATTGCACCGTTTGTTTCAAAGGATGGCATCCTGTTTACGCTGGCCAATGCCTTCGACAATATTCAGAACCTGGGCATGTCGTACATCACCCGGGAATACGACAAGCAAAACCTGCTCACCTTTATGGTTGAAATCCTTAACTGGATCATTGACCAGATTGAGGACTGCTATTACCACCTCGACAGCCAGACACATATCTATTACGATGCCTACAACGATGATTATATCCGGGGTGTGGCAGAGAACAGCAACTGGGACATTGCCCAGCTGGAGAATGAAAACTGTCTGTTCGATCTGGATTGTGATCCAAACAGGGCGCTTGAGATCGTTCCCGACTGGGGTTCCAAGATTGCGCTTTTCTCTGTTGCCCAGGAGCGGAACTACAACTTTGTAACCAAGATCGTGGAGCCGGTCGATTGTACGATCAATGAAGTATTTGTGAAGGCAAATACGCCTGGTGTGATGATCGATGATCTGGTCGATAAGACCTGCAACTATTACGGGCCTCATCCCACTAAACGAATCTGTTACTATCGTGACCGTTATGGCGATTCAAAGCAGCCAAATGCAAAGAACTCCAAGACCTATAACGAGCAGGCCATTGACCGCTTCACAAAGAATGGCTGGATTGTTGAGACGAGAGTTCACAAAGGGCAGGAACCACCCCAACACGACAAGTACCTGTTATGGATGAACATCCTCAAAGGGAAAGATGCGCGTTACCCGAAGTTCATCATCAACGGAAGGAAGTGTAAGTACACGCTAATATCAATGAACAACACCAAGGTCATTGACAAGGATGGAAAGTTCGAGAAAGATAAAAGTTCCGAGCGCAAGAACTCTATTCTGCCCGAAGAGGCGACCCACTTCGGTGATGCAGTCGATAAAAGAATGTGGACCAAGTACGGCCATCTGATCAACCTCCATCAGAGTACATTCGTTTCTCCCCGCTGGTAAATATCTTTTCATTTGTGATTATCAATTCTGCCCGTAACTCCCTATGAGCAGAATTGATTGAATCGGTATCAACACATTCCGCCCGAATGCGGAAAGAGTTGATGTGTTAGGACTGCTGTGAACTGCTTTCCAAGACCGTTCACAGGGAAGCGGAATCACTGATCACAATAATTTCTGCCTGTTATCTGCACTCTTCTGCTCTCTTTTCTGCCTTCTCTTATTGTGATCCGTGAGGTTGTCAGGACTGACCTCTGAATCGTTTTCCCATGCTTTGCGCTGTCGTGAATTATGTTAAATTATGCATATTTCCTATGAAATTCTGCCTTTCCGATAGGGCGAGTTCGGCATCAACCACACAAACAATGAAAATAATTGTGTTTTCATTGTTTAGTGTGTTGGTGTTTAAAGGTTTGAGAAATAATAAACCGGATAAGGTTTTTTGAATGCCCCTCAGCTTTTTCTTTGGAAGAAAAAGCTGGCAAAAAGAACCTCACGCCCGCTATCGCTTCCGTTTTTCAGGGACCCCTGAGGCCTAAAAAACAGGCGTGGTTCTTTTTTCTTGAGTAAATAGCGGGTCAAGAAAAAAGAACCAAAAAAGAAACCCTTGAGAAAAACCGACTGATCAAAATAGGGAAGAAAAACCCCGGCAGAGGAGAATGCGCTGGTTACTCATTTATTGGACAAAGGTATTGATCGCCGGTGCGGAAACGTCAAGGGACTCTTGGTTGCTGCAGGATGGTAATATCCGGGAGCAGCACCCGCCGTCACTTCGTGTTCGGTCACTTTCACTTTTGTGTTTTGCTGGTAGTGATTAAAACTGACATTCACCCATTGACGGAATCCGCCCGGCTCAATCAGGTACGCCCAATAAAAATTAACCGGCGTGCCTGGTGCCAAAATAAGTCTGCAAGGCAGCAGCAAAACACATGAATAAGTTTGATTTATATGAAGTTGTTACACAGAAAATTATTGACCGTCTCGAAGCTGGTGTGGTACCGTGGCAGAAA
>Ga0209585_10000122_pt1 | contig 29560 bp, 26 predicted proteins | sample NGEPerone_FD_185491 | JGI IMG/M metagenome (GOLD analysis project Ga0209585, IMG submission 185491) | Arctic peat soil microbial communities from the Barrow Environmental Observatory site, Barrow, Alaska, USA - NGEE Permafrost154B-one... | ecosystem: Environmental > Terrestrial > Soil >... | reverse complement strand
AGGATGTACACCTCGGGGTGCCCGAAGAACCAGAAGAGGTGCTGCCAGATGACCGGGTCGCCGCCGCCGGCCGGGTCGAAGAACGACGTGCCGTAGTGGCGGTCCAGATACAGCATCGCGATAGCCGCCGTGAGGCTGGGGAAAGCGAAGAGGATGAGGAACGAGTTGATGAAGGTCGCCACCGTGAAGAGGGGCATCTGCCAGAGGCGCATGCCTTTCGCCCTGAAGCGCAGGCAGGTGACGATGAAGTTGATCGCGCCCATGATGGACGAGGCGCCCAGCACGGCCAGCGATACCGTCCAGAACGTGACCCCGTCATGCGGTGAATACGCCGTCGAGGTGAGCGGCGCGTAGCTGAACCAGCCGGTGTCCAGCGCGCCGCCGAAGAGGAAGCTGCTGTACAGGAGCAGCCCGCCGAAGAGGAATATCCAGTAGCTCAGCGCGTTCATCCGCGGGAACGCCATGTCGCGCGCGCCGATCTGCAGGGGAACGAGGTAGTTGGCCAGACCGATGAGCATCGGCATTCCGAAGAGAAAGATCATCGTGGTGCCGTGCATCGAGAAGATCTGGTTGTACTGCTCCGGCGACAGGAACGTCATGTCGGGCTGGATCAGCTGAGTCCTCATGAGCATCGCGAACGACACCGCGACCAGGAAGAAGACGAGAGAGCTCCCGATATACAGAAGCCCGATGCGTTTGTGATCGGTGGTGGTGAGCCACACGCCGAGGCCCCGCGGCCTCGCGGACTCGGGCACCGTCGGGGCCTGCGCGACGACCTCGTTCATTTCAGCTCTTCCAGGTAGGCGACGAGCTGCTGCTGCTCCTGCAGCGGCAGCGGGATCTGCGGCATCTTGCACCCAGGCTTCACCTTCTGCGGGTCCTGCAGCCAGGCGAGCAGGTTCTGCGGCGTGTTGGGCAGGGTGAAGGCGGCGATGCCGCCGCGGCTGCCGAAGTGCGTGAGGTCGGGCCCGGCCGTGCCCTTCATGGGGGTGCCGCGGATGGTGTGACAGCTGCCGCAGGCGACGGTCTGGATCAGCTGCCCGCCGGCGACGGCCTCCGTCCCTGCGGGCTGTCGCGCCGGCAGCCGCTGATCGTGCATCCAGGCGGAGTACTTCTCGGGCGAGGTGACGATGAAGAGGAACCTCATGCGGCCGTGCTGCACGCCGCAGAACTCGGAACACTCGCCGAGGTAGCGCCCGGACTTGAGCGGGAAGAAGCGCACGTGGTTCACGTGCCCGGGGTTCATGTCGACCTTGCCGCCCATCTGCGGCACCCAGAACGAGTGGATCACGTCGGTCGACTTCAGATCGATGCTCACCGGACGGCCCACCGGTACGTGGATCTCGTTGGCCGTCTTGAACCCTTCGCTCGGGAAGTCGAACTCCCACCACCACTGGTGCCCGACAGTGGTGAAGTGGGCGCCGGGATCGGGCAGGGCGATCTGCAGCGTGGTGTGCACCGTGAGGACGAAAAGGACGGCCACGATGACCGCGGGGATGGCCGTCCACACGATCTCGATCTTGAGGTTGCCGCGCGTCTGGGACGCCTCTGCCTCAGGGCGGTGACGGTATCTGAGAATGACGAAGGCGAGGAGTATCCACACCGTCAGGAGGACGGCGCTGAGAATGATGACGATCTGCAGCGTGAGCGTGCGGATCTGGTCGGCGCCGGTGCCGCCCGGACGCAGCACGTCCGGCTGGCCGCCGGCGCAGCCGGCCAGCAAAAGCGCCGCCACGGCGACGCCGCCGAGGATCAGGGTGCAGCGGGCGAAACCTCTCCAGGCCCCGCTGCGGAAGCGCTCGTGATACCTACGTGACACGCTGGCCCTCCCCGCCGGCTCGTTCGCCCTATAGGGGAATCATCGCACGAACGGCGACCGATGCGGGAGAATGGAGCGTATGGACTACGTGAAGGCGGCCCAGCCGCGCATCGTCGCGCTCTTCCTGGTCACCGTGCTCGCGGCGATGCTGCTCGCCGGCGCGCCGGGCGCTGCGCAGATGGTGGCCGTGCTCGCCGCCACCGGCCTCACGGTGGCCGGAGCGACCATGCTCAACAACATGCTCGAGCGCGACCCCGATGCGCGCATGGAGCGCACGCGCCGGCGGCCGACGGCGAGCGGCCGCCTGCGTCCCGGGCGAGCGCTCACCGCCGGGCTCGCCGCGGTGGCCGCCGGAGTCCTGGCCCTCTGGGCCGTCGCCGGCGGCCTCGCCGCCGTCTTCGCCCTGCTCGGCGCCGCGTACTACGTGCTGGTCTACACGCTTCTGCTCAAGCCGCACGCCGCCTTGAGCTCCGTCCCCGGCGCCCTCGCCGGCGTCTTCCCGGCGCTCATCGGCTGGGCCGCCACCGGAGCCCCGTGGTCCGGCGACGTCCTGTTCCTCTGCGTCGTCGTCTTCACCTGGTCGCCGCCCCATTTCTGGGCGTTGTCCCTGGCTCGCGAGGACGACTACCGCTCCTCGGGCATCCCGACGCCTGCCGTCCGCTACGGCGAGAGGACCACCCGCGTGCTGATCGTGGGCTTCTTCGCGGCCCTGACGGGCATCGTCACGGCGGCCGCCGTGACCGGCCTGTACGGCATCCCCTACCTTGCACTCGCGCTCGCCGCGAACCTCGTCCTGTGGTTCTTCGTGACTCGGCTCCTTGTCGCCCAGACCAGCGCTGCGGCATGGGCGCTGTTCAAGGTCTCCGGCCCCTGCCTGGCGGCCATCGTCGCGGCCGCCGTGGTGGACCGGCTGCTCTAGCGTCCTGTCGCCAGCCAACGCTCAGCCCTTCTGCGGACGACGACGTAGGTGAACAGGGCGACGATGGGCGGAAGCACGATCACGAGCACCTGGAGCGTGCGCAGGAGGATCGGGAGGCTGAGGCCGAAGGCGCTGGCGAAGACGTCATCGCCGCCGGCGACGAGCAGCACGGTCAGGAAGGCCACGAACCCCGCGCCTATCGCCGCCCGGCCCGGACGCTCCGACGGCAGCGTCAGCACATTGTGGAAGCCGCCGTCGCGCAGCGCCATGCCGTCGAGCCATGGCCAGAGGAACAGCGGGGTGAAGATGAGCCCGGGCAGGATGACCGCGGGCCAGAAGACCGCGGGCAGGAGGAAGCCGCCGATCTGGAGGTCCCAGCCGGGGAACAGGCGCACGGCGCCCTCGAGCCAGCCCATGTACCAGTCCGGCTGCGCGGACGTCGTGGAGTCCCAGGGGGTGTAGGGCCCGTACAGCCACACGGGGTTGATCTGCAGGAGCCCGCCGAACGCGGTGAGGACGCCGGCGACCAGCATGAGATAGCCGGTGGTACGGAGCGCGTAGGCCGGCACCATCGGCGTACCGACGATGGTGCGGTCGTCGCGCCCCGGCCCGGGGAACTCCGTGTGCCGCTGGAGCCAGAGGATCCCCAGGTGCAGCCCGAGCAGACCGGCGATCGCGGCCGGCAGCAGGAAGATGTGCACCGGGTAGATGCGGGCGATGACGCCGCTGGTGGGGAACTGGCCGCCGAACATCAGTGAAGCCAGTGTTGGGCCGACGAACGGGATCGACTCGGTGATGGAGTACGCGATCCGCAACCCCGTCCCGGACAGCAGGTCGTCGGGCAGCGAATAGCCCATCAGGCCGTTCACCCCCACCAGCATCAGCAGCGAGACGCCGATGAGCCAGTTGATGCGCCGTGGCCGGCGGTATGCCCCGGTGAAGAACATGCGCAGCAGATGGATCATGAGGGCCGCGACGAACACGAGCGCCGCCCAGTGATGCACCTGGCGCACGAGCAGGCCGGCGCGGACGTTGAGGCTGAGGTCGAGGACGGAGCTGTAGGCGTCCGACATCGGCACGCCGACCAGCGGCTTGTAGCTGCCGTGGTACACGACCGGCGCCTGAGACGCGTGGAAGAACAGGGCGAGGTAGATCCCCGTAACGACGAGAACGATGAAGCAGTAGAGCGCGATCTCGCCGAGGAAGAACGCCCAGCTGTCCGGGAAGATGTGGCGGAGCTCCTGGCGGAGCAGGCTGCTGCCCCCGCCGAGGTTCTCGTCGAGCCAGCCCGCGGCTCGACGGAGCGGCGAGCGCCTGACGCCGAACGCGGTGCGAAGGCTCCGCATGAGGCGCCGGTCACTCATCCCGCATCCCAGAAGCCGGGACCGACCGGCTCGGTGAAGTCACGCTGCGCCACGAGGTAGCCCCGAGCATCGATGGCGAGCGGGAGCTGCGGAAGCGGCCGCCTCGCCGGTCCCGCCACCGGCCGCGCGCCGTGGAGGAGGTCGAAGGTCGACTGGTGGCACGGGCAGGCGAGCATCTTCGCCTCGTCCATGTACTGAGCGACGGCGCACCCGACGTGGGTGCAGATGCGCGAGTAGGCGACAAAGCCCTCCGGGCTCCAGGTCTCGCGCCCGGGCTGCGGCTTGAGCTCGCCGCCGATGAAGTGGAAGAGCGCGATCTGGGAATCCGCCGCGTCGGTGTGCCCTTCCGGGAACGCCACGAGCGTGCCCCCGGCGGCGAGAACGTCGCGGGTCACCGGCTCGCCGTCGGAGGTGACAAGACGGCTCCCGCGCCTCCACGCGGTCACGAACAGGCTCCGCCGCGGCCGCGGGCCGAGCGCCCCGAGGATGACGACCTGACTGAGGGCGAAGACGCCGACGCCGGCGACGAGGAACTTCGACAGGAAGCGCCGCCGGGTGATGACGTGAGCGCTTTGCTCGAGATCGTCGCCCAGCGCCGCCGCGCCGGGAGCGTCGTCGTGCGGCGCCGGATACGGACCGCTGATGACCTCGTCCCCGGCGAGGTCGCGGCCCCAGTAGGCGAGCGCCACGCCGAGGCCGAGCAGGGCGGCCGCCAGCGAGCCTCCGAGCCAGGCCGTGCCGGCGTTCGTGACGAACGCCACGACGAAGCCCACGGCTCCGACGAGGGTCGCCAGGAGTCCGACGGCCGCCGGCCAACCCGGCGGCGAGCCGCCGCCGGGGACGGGCGGGGCGCCCGGCACGCCGACTTCTCGCTCGCTCACGGCGTTGTCCTCGACTTCCACGCCAGCCACACGGCGAGGAAGATCAGGATGAGCAGAGCGACGGCCGAGACGGCGCCCTCGGTCACCGGCCCTAGGTAGCCGAGGCCGTGGCCGCCCGGCGAAGGCGGATCCACGAGGATGCCCACGTAGAGCCCCACGGCGGCCTGCTGGCGCACATCGAGCGTGTTCCCCGCGAACGCCGGCATGTTGCCGCGGCCGAGGATCATGGCGGCGAGCGCTTCCGCCGCCGGATACTGCGCGAGATCGGGCGCGTTGCGGCCGCGGGTGAGCGCGCCGCCGCGGCCGGTGGTGCTGTGGCAGCCGGCGCAGTACAGACGGTAGATCTCGCCGCCGTCGGCGACCACGGCCTCGTGCGACGCCGGGTCGGCGATGTTCTGCGCCACGTAGTCCGCCACTCCCTGGATCTGGGCGTCGCTCACCTGGTCGCCGAAGGACGGCATCTTGATCCCGCCCTCCTCGACCATCGGCGCCACGAGGCCGGCGAATCCGGCCGGCGCGAGCGGCGGGCCGAAGCCGCCTTGGCCGCTGGTCCCGTGGCACCCCGAACAGTTCTCCGCGAAGACCTCGGCCGCGGGGTCCTTCGACCCCTCGACCGCGGGGTTGGCGCCGGCGGAAGCCTCAGCCGACGGCGAAGAGCTGGCCGGCGCCGGTACGCCCAGGCTGAGCAGAGCCAGCAGGAGGAAGACGGCCGCGGTTCGCGGGGCGCCGGCCGAGCGGCGGCCGTGCCACCAAACGTGCTGCACGAGCGATCGGGTCACCCTCACGCCCCTCCGTTACCGACACCGTGCCCAAGGTGTGCGCCCCCGGACGCGAGCGCCGAGACAGCGCCGAACCCGTGGACACGAGCCGCTCACCTTGATACTGATAGTTCTCTACCATGTGAGCGACGGGACGTCCAGCATGGTAAGGACAGCCGCCCGGGGTTTGGGACCACGACCCTCCCGGGAACGGCTCGCCCGGTGGCAACGAGCGGCAGGGGGTGGCATGACCAGCTCTCTCGTAGCGACGGCGCTGTGGCCGGCGATGCTGTACGCCGCGCTCGTGGCCGTGATCGCCGCGGCGCTCCTGGTGGTCTCGCACCTGCTCGGCGAGCGTAGCCGTCACGGCGACGACACCACGCCGTACGAGTCTGGCATCAAGCCGGCGGGGCCGCTCCCGCGGCGCCTGTCGGTCGAGTTCTACCAGGTGGCGCTCTTCTTCGTGATCTTCGACCTCGAGGCGGTCTTCATCTTCGCCTGGGCCGTATCGGCCCGGCAGCTGGGGTGGGCAGGCTACATCGAGATCCTCGTCTTCGTGGCGCTGCTGTTCGCGGGCCTCGTGTACCTGTGGCGCGTGGGCGCCCTCGACTGGGGCGCCGCCGGACGGCGGCGCCGGCAGCAAAAGGGCCTCGGCCGATGACGCCCGCGGCGACCGACAGCGCGCCGCGGCCCGGCGGACGCCCCGAGGGGCGTCGGTGAGGCCGCGGCGCGGGCCAGGGCCCTCGCGCACCGGCCAGGCGCTGCGGCGGCTGCTCGACGCCGACGGTGCGGCGGCGCCGGGCGCCGAATTCCCCATCGTCACCGGCAGCCTCCAGCGGCTGGTCGCCTGGGGGCGCAAGAACTCGCTCTGGCCCTTCGGCTTTGGCCTCTCCTGCTGCTTCGTCGAGATGGCCACCAGCCTCACGCCACGCTACGACATCGCCCGCTTCGGCGCCGAGGTGCTGCGCATCTCGCCGCGCGAGGCCGACGTGATGATCGTCGCCGGCACCGTCTTCCAGAAGATGGCGCCGGTCGTCATGCAGCTCTACGAGCAGATGATGGAGCCGCGCTGGGTGATCTCGATGGGCTCGTGCGCCAACTCGGGCGGGATGTACGACGTCTACAGCGTGGTGCAGGGCGTCGACTCGTTCCTGCCGGTCGACGTATACGTGGAGGGGTGCCCGCCGGCGCCGACGGCGCTGATGGAGGGGCTGCTGCTCCTGCAGGCGCAGGTGCAGACGGAGAAGCGGCCCCTGAGCTGGCGCGTCGGCGCGCAGACAGTCGAGAAGCCGTCCGGCATCTCGCTGCGCGACCTGCGCCGGCCGGACCGCGCCGAGGCGGGCGAGCTCGCGCCCCAGGACGAGGTGTGAGGTGAGCGCGACGCCGGCCTACGAGCCCGCCGGAGTGCTCGCCGAGCTGCGCGCGCGCTTCCCCGGCGTCGCGCTCACCGAACAGCCGACGGCCGACGGCATCCCGACGGGGTGGGTGGCGGCGGATGAGGCGAAGCCGATGCTCGCCTACCTCAAGAACGAGGCGAGCCTGCCCTTCGCCTCGCTCTACGACCTGGGCGCCGTCGACGAGCGCTCGCGCACGCACCGCGACGGCCTGCCCGCGGCCGGATTCAGCGTCTTCTACCACCTCGTGTCGTACGCGCGAAACGCCGACCTGCGCCTCAAGGTGGCGCTGCCCGCCGAGCGCCCACAGGTGCAGACGATCACCGACCTGTGGCCGGCCGCCGACTGGTACGAGCGCGAGGTCTGGGACATGTTCGGTATCGACATCGCTGGGCACCCCAACCTGCGGCGCATCCTCATGCCGCCGTGGTGGGAGGGCCACCCGCTACGCAAGGAAGCGCCGTCGCGCGCTACTGAGCTCGGCCCCTTCAGCCTTCCGGCCGAGCTCGTCGACGTCTGGCAGGACCAGCTGCGCTTCGACCCCGCCGATTGGGGCCTGCCCGGCCCCGACGACGACCCGACGCTGATGTACCTCAATGTTGGGCCGCAGCACGGGGCCACCCACGGCCCGCTGCGCATCGTCGTCGGCCTGCGCGACGAGGAGATCGTCGCCTGCATCCCCGACATCGGCTACCACCACCGCGGCGCCGAGAAGATGAGCGAACGCCAGACGTGGCACACGTTCATCCCGTACACCGACCGCATCGACTACCTCAGCGGCGTGATCAACAACCTTCCCTGGGTGCTGAGCGTCGAGAAGCTCTGCGGCATCCAGGCGCCGGAGCGCGCCCAGGTGATCAGGGTCATGCTCTGCGAGTTCTTCCGCATCGCCAGCCACCTGGTCTTCTACGGCACCTTCGCCCAGGACATCGGCGCGCTCTCGCCGGTGTTCTACATGTTCGAGGACCGCGAACGGCTCTTCGACGACGTCATCTCACCGATCTGCGGGGCGCGCATGCACCCCAACTGGTTCCGTATCGGCGGCGTCGCCGAGGATCTGCCGCAAGGCTGGGAGCAGCCTGTGCGCGACTACCTCGAGTACCTGCCGGGGCGCCTCGACGAGTACGACCGCCTGTTCATGGACAACCGCCTGATGAAGGCGCGCACCGTGGGCATCGCGCCGCTCTCCGTCGCGGACGCCGTCGAGTGGGGCGTCACCGGGCCCAACCTGCGCGCCGCAGGGCTGCCGTGGGACTGGCGCAAGCAGCGGCCGTACAGCGGCTACGAGCGCTTCGACTTCGACGTCCCCGTGGGCACGACCGGCGACTGCTACGACCGCGCCGCCGTCCGCGTCGAGGAGATGCGCCAGAGCCTGCGCATCATCCGCCAGTGCCTCGACGTGCTGCCGGACGGCCCGTACAAGTCGCACCACCCGCTGGCGACACCGCCGGTGAAGGAACCGGGCACGATGCACGACATCGAGACCCTCATCACCCATTTCCTCGGGGTGAGCTGGGGACCGGTGGTGCCGCCCGGCGAAGCCAGCGTCCACACCGAGGGCAGCAAGGGCCAGTACAGCTACTACGCGATCAGCGACGGCGGGCAGAGCGCCTACCGCACCAAGATCCGCACGCCGTCGTACCCGCACCTGCAGGTGCTGCCGCTGCTCGCCACCGGCTACGAGATCGCCGACCTCGTGACCATCCTAGGCAGCCTCGATTTCGTGATGGGAGACGTGGACCGATGAGCCTGAGCGACGACGAGATCCGCCAGCTCGACGGCATCCTCGGCCACTACCCGGACCGGCGCGCCGCGGCCGCGACCGCGATGCGCATCGTGCAGGCGCGCCGCCGCTGGCTCTCGGACGAGGCGCTGGCCGACCTCGGCGCCTACCTGAGCATGAGCGTCGAGGAGCTCGACAGCCTGGCGACCTTCGCCAACATGGTGTTCCGCAAGCCGGTGGGACGCCACATCGTGCTCGTCTGTGACAGTTTCGCCTGCTGGTCGCTGGGGTACGCCGAGCTGCGCGCCGCCGTCGAGGCGCAGCTCGGCGTGGGCATGGGGCAGACGACGCCGGACGAGCGCTTCACGCTGCTGCCGATCGTCTGCCTCGGTGCCTGCGACCGCGGCCCGGCGCTGATGGTCGACGCCGACCTGCACGGGCCGTTAACGCCGGTCGACGTCACCGGCATCCTGGAGGCGTACCGGTGAGCGGCGCGCGCAGCCATGGAGGCGCCGCGTGAACACGCTCGACACCAGCGGCTGGGAGCGCCCGTTCAGCCGTGCCATGCAGCCCGACGGGCGGCCGGCCGTGATCGACGCCTACGTCGCCGCCGGCGGCTACGAGGGCCTCGGCCGGGCACTGCGCGAGTTGCAGCCGCCCGAGGTGACTCAGGCGGTCACCGACTCGGGCCTGCGCGGCCGTGGCGGCGCCGGCTACGGCACCGGCCGCAAGTGGAGCACCATGCCGCTCGGCCCGGGCGCGCCGCACCCCAAGTACATCGTCTGCAACGGCGACGAGATGGAGCCGGGCAGCTTCAAGGACCGCTACCTGCTCGAGCGCAACCCCCACCTGCTGGTCGAGGGGATGCTGTTGGCCGGCTACGCCACCGAGGCCGACGCGGGCTACGTCTTCTTGCGCGCCCAGTACGACCGGCCGCGGGCGAACGTCGAACGCGCGCTCGCCGAGGCGCACGAGCGCGGCTTCCTGGGCACCGACATCCTCGGCTCCGGCTTCAGCTTCAACGTCCAAGTGCACGAGAGCATCGGTCGCTACATCTGCGGTGAAGCGTCGGCGATGCTCAACGCGCTCGAGGGCCAACGGCCGAACCCGCGCGCCCGCCCGCCGCACATGACCGGCGCCGGCCTGTACGCGCGCCCGACGGTGGTGAACAACGTCGAGACGATCTGCGCCGTGCCGTCCATCGTGCGCAACGGCGCCGGCTGGTGGCACAGCCTCACCGAGTCGCCCGAGGGCGGCACCAAGATCTACGGCGTCGCCGGCCGGGTGAAGCGGCCCGGCTGCGTGGAGCTGCCGGTGGGGACCTCGATGCGCGAGCTCATCGAGGACCACGCCGGCGGCATGCTCCCCGGGTACGCCCTGCGCGCCGTCAGCCCCGGCGGCGCCTCCACCGCCTTCGTCCCCGCCGACGGCATCGACGTCGCCCTCGACTTCGACTCCATGGAGAAGGCGCTCAGCCGGCTCGGCACCGGCACTCTGGTCCTGCTCGACGACCAGACCTGCCCGCTCGGCATGATGCTCAACCTGCTGCAGTTCTTCGCCCAGGAGTCGTGCGGCTGGTGCACGCCCTGCCGCGAGGGCCTGCAGTGGGCCGCGTCCCTCGTCGAGGGTATCGAGGCGGGCCGCGGCCGGCCGGGCGACCTGGAGCTGCTCGCCGACCAGGTGTGGTTCATGGGCTCGGACAAGACCTTCTGCGACCTCGCCCCGGGCGCGATGCAGCCGCTGGAATCGGCGCTGCGGCTGTTCCACGACGACTTCGAGCGGCACATCGAGGACGGTAAGTGCCCGTACCCGCGCAGCGGGTCGGACGCACCGGCCATGCGAGGCACGCTGTGGTGACGAGCGGCAGAGGAGGCGTGCGATGAGCCCGTCCGAGCCGCTCTGCGGCCACGAGGCGCCGCCGCCGCGCCCGGCGCCGCCCCTGGTCACCGTCGAGATCGACGGCCAGCGTTTCCAGGTCGAAGAGGGCCGTAACCTGCTCGACGTAGCTCTCTCGCTCGGCTTCGACCTGCCCTTCTTCTGCTGGCACCCCGTGATGGGCTCCATCGGCGCCTGCCGCCAGTGCGCCGTGCGCCTCTACTGGACGGGCCGCGACGGCGAGGAGAAGAGCGAGATCGCCATGGCCTGCATGACCGAGGCGCAGGAGGGCACACGCATCTCGATCGCCGACGAGGAGGCGGTGCGCTTCCGCGCGCGCATGATCGAGCTGATGATGATGAGCCACCCGCACGATTGCCCCATCTGCGACGAGGGCGGCGAGTGCCACCTCCAGGACATGACGGTGATGACCGGTCACGCCTACCGTCGCTATCGAGGCCGCAAGCGGACCTTCGAGAACCAGGACCTGGGGCCGTTCGTCACGCACGAGCTCAACCGCTGCATCACCTGCTACCGCTGCACGCGCTTCTACAACGACTTCGCCGGGGGCCGCGACTTCGGCGTGCTCGGCTTGCGCAACCAGATCTACTTCGGGCGCGCGCGCGACGGCACACTGGAGAGCGAGTTCAGCGGCAACCTCATCGAGGTCTGCCCCACCGGCGTGTTCGACGACAAGCCCTTCTCCCGGCGCTACTCTCGCAAATGGGACCTGCAGACGGCGCCGTCTGTGTGCCCGCACTGTGGCCTCGGCTGTACGACCACGCCGGGCGCGCGCTACGGCGAGCTGCGCCGCGTGCTCAGCCGCTACAACCCCGACGTCAACAAGATGTTCCTCTGCGACCGCGGCCGTTTCGGCTCCGCGTTCGTCAACTCGCCGGAGCGCGTGCGCGTGGCGCACGTGAGCGAACGGGCGCTCGCCGGCGCCGAAGGCGACCCAGCGCCCGGCGCGGAGCGCGCCCTCGAGGCCGCCGCCAGACTGCTGCGCGGGCGGCGCGTCATCGGTATCGGCTCGCCGCGGGTCGTAGTCAGCCTCGGACATGCCCAGGTAGAAGCGGTCGGCGCCGACCGCTTCTACCTGGGCATGTCCGAGGCTGACTACGACCTGGTCGGCCTGGTCGTCGGCGTGGTCGCCGCGGGCACGCCGGCGCTCGCCTCCCTGGCCGACGTGAGCGGCGCCGACGCCGTCTTCGTCGTCGGCGAGGACGTCACCAACGCCGCACCGATGGTCGACCTCACGCTGCGAACCTGGCTGCGCCTGCGACCCACGGCCGAGGAAACGCGCGTGGACATCCGCAGCTGGAACGACGCCGCCGTGGGCCGCGCCAAACGGCGCGAGCCGAGCGCGCTGTGGCTCGCGACGACGCACGCGACGCGGCTCGACGACATCGCCGCCGAGACCTGGCGGGCGGCGCCGGACGACCTCGCCCGGCTCGTGCTCGCGGTCGCCCACCGGCTCGACGGGTCGTCGCCGCAGGTGGACGACCTCACGGCGGACGAGCGCGCCCTGGCCGGGCGCTGGGCCGCCGTGCTGCGCGCCAGCCGGGCGCCGCTGCTCGTCTCGGGCGCCTCCTGCGGCTCCGCGACACTGCTGCGCGCCGTGATCCGGCTGGCTGAGGCGCTCACGTCGGAGCCCTGCGCTCCCTCGAGCGCGCAGGCCGGAGCCCCGGCAGGCGCGCCTGCAGCGGCCCGCCTCCTCCTCACAGCACCCGAGGCAAACAGCCTCGGGCTGCGGCTGATGGGCGGCGGCCGCCTCGCGCAGGCGATCGCCGCGGTGGCGCGCGACGAAGCCGACGCCGTGGTGGTGCTCGACAACGACCTGTACCGGCGTACGCCGGCGCTGCTCGCCGACGACCTCCTGCGCCGGCGCCCCTCCCTGGTCGCGTTGGCGACCCTCAGCGACCGCGTCGTGGAGCAGGCCGACGTGGTGTTGCCCGCAGCCACGTTCGCCGAGTCGACCGGCACCTTCGTGAACAACGAGGGCCGGGCGCAGCGGCACTTCGCCGTGCTGCCGCCGGAGGGCGAGGTGCGCGAGGCGTGGCGCTGGGTCCGTGAACTGCTGCAGCGCCTGGAGCGACAGGAGGCGCGAGGCTGGAAGACCGTCGACGACGTGATCGCCGCGCTCGAGCTGGAGCTGCCGCAGTTCCGCGGCGTCGCCGCCGCGGCGCCGCCGGCGAGCTGGCGCGGCGACGGCCGCAAGGTCGCCCGCCAGCCCGAGCGCTGGAGCGGGCGGGCGGCGATCGACGCGGACCGCACGGTCCGCGAGCCGGCGCCGGCCGCCGACCCCGACTCCGCCCTGGCATACTCGCTCGAAGGCCTCACCCCGGAGCAATCCCCGGCGGCGCTAGTCCCGCGCGTGTGGGCGCCGGGCTGGAACTCCGGGAACGGCCTCCACAAGCTGCAGGAGGAGGTCGGCGGGCCGCTGCGCGGCGGGCCGGCCGGCGCGCTGCTACGCCCCGCCGGCCACGCCGGCGCCCCGCCGCCGCTCGTCGTCCCGCCGGCCTTCGCGCCACGCGCTGACGAGTTCGTGCTCGTCGCCGTGCACCACATCTTCGGCTCGGACGACCTGAGCATGCACGCGCTCGGCGTCGCCGAGCGCGCCCCGCAGCCCTACCTCGGCCTCAACGAGACCGACGCCGCCCGTCTCGAGCTGCACGAAGGCGATTGGCTCGAGCTGTGGCTGCCGTGGCTCGACTGGCGCGCCCGCTTCGCGCTCATGCCCTCCCTCGCCACCGGCACGGCGGCCGTGCCGACGGGCCTGGCCGGCACGCCGTATGTCTCCCTGCCGGCTCGCGGACGGCTGACGCGGGTGGAGGCGGCGCCATGATCGCCGCCGGCCTCCCGGCCTGGGTCGGGCAATTGTTCACCGTCCTCGGCGTGCTTCTCGTCGTGCTCACCATCGCCGCAGGACTGATCTGGTACGAGCGCCGCCTGCTGAGCCTGGTGCAGGACCGCTACGGACCCAACCGCGTCGGCCCGGCCGGCCTGCTGCAAGTGCTCGCCGACACCTTCAAGATCCTCTTCAAGGAAGACTGGGTGCCACCCTTCGCCGACAAGCGCGTCTTCGTGGTCGCGCCGTCCATCGTGCTGGCGACGGCGCTGCTCTCCTTCATCGTCGTGCCGGTGGCGAGCGGCATCGTCATCGCCGACCTCAACGTCGGCCTCCTCTTCGTGCTCGCGATGTCGTCGCTGGCGGTGTACAGCGTCGTGCTCGCCGGCTGGGCGTCGCGCAGCAAGTACTCGTTGGTCGGCGGCCTGCGCGCCGCCGCCCAGATGGTGAGCTACGAGGTGTTCATGGGTTTGTCGCTGGCCGGTGTCGTCATCATCGCCGGCTCGTTCAGCCTCGTGCAGATCGTCGAGAGCCAGCGCGGCCTCTGGAACGTCGTGCCGCAGTTCATCGGTTTCTTCGTCTTCGTCATCGCCGGCCTGGCTGAGACGCGGCGCCTGCCGTTCGACCTCGTCGAGGCCGAGAGCGAGCTGGTCGCCGGCTTCCACACCGAGTACTCGGGGATGAAGTTCGGTATGTTCTTCGTCGGCGAGTACATCGCCGTCACGTTGATCTCGGCGCTCATCGCGACCCTCTTCTTCGGCGGCTGGCTGGGGCCGTGGCTGCCGGGCCTCCTCTGGTTCCTCATCAAGACCGGCGTCTTCATCAGCTTCTTCATCGTCGTGCGCGGCACGTTCCCGAGGCCGCGGTACGACCAGCTCATGGCGCTGGGCTGGAAGGTGATGCTGCCGCTGAGCCTCATCAATCTGCTCGTGACCGGCGCCATCGTCGTGGCGCGACACCACTAGGGACGGGGCATGGACGACCGCTCACAGACGCATCCGCCGCTGACCACCGACGTGGTGCCGGCCGGCCGGCTCGCCCGCCGCGGCCGGCCGCGCGCCGCGCGCATCTACCGGACGGTCGTCTCCACGCTACAGGGCCTGGGCGTCGTCATCGGCCACGCCTTCCACCAGCGCGACACCGTCCAGTACCCGGAGGAGATGGTCTACCTGCCGCCGCGCTACCGCGGCCGCATCGTGCTCACGCGCGACCCGTCGGGGGAAGAGCGCTGCGTCGCCTGCTACCTGTGCGCCGTCGCCTGCCCGGTGGACTGCATCGCCCTGCAAGCGACCAGCGATGACGACGGCCGCCGCTACCCGGAATGGTTCCGCATCAACTTCTCGCGCTGCATCTTCTGCGGCTTCTGCGAGGACGCCTGCCCCACCTACGCGATCCAGCTGACGCCCGACGTCGAGATGTGCGAGTACCACCGCCCGAACATGGTCTACGAGAAGCAGGACCTGCAGATCAGCGGACCCGGCAAGTACCACGACTACGACTTCTACCGCGTCGCCGGCCTCGCGATCGGCGGCAAGGCGAAGGGCGAGGCCGAGCGTGAGGCCCCGCCGACCGACGTCCGCGACCTGCTGCCGTGAGGCCGGCGCCATGAGATGACCGCCCTGTTCTACATCGCCGCCGTCGTCGCCGTGATCGCCACGGTCCTCGTGGTGACGCGCTCCAACCTGGTGCACGCCCTGCTGTACCTGGTCGTCTCGCTGTTCGCCGTGGCCGTGGTGTTCTACACGCTCGGGGCGCCGTTCGTGGCCGCGCTCGAGGTGATCGTCTACGCCGGGGCGATCATGATGCTGTTCCTCTTCGCGGTGATGCTGCTGGACGTGCGCGCCGAGGCACCGCTGCGCGTGCCGCGGCGCGCCTGGCTGGGCCCGCTCGTGCTGGTCGCCGTGCTGGTGGTCGAGCTCATCTACGCACTCACTCTGAACGACTCGTCGCTGCGCGGCGTCGAGGTGGGGCCACAGCAGGTGAGCGCCTCGCTGTTCGGCCCCTACGTGCTCGGCGTCGAGCTCGCCTCGATGCTGCTGCTGGCGGCGCTGATCGGCGCCCGCCACGTCGCCGGGCAGCCAGACGACGGGGGCGGCGAGGCGGACCACGGGGGCGGCCCGGCGGACGATGCTTCCGACCAGGAGGCCGGAGCCTGATGGCCAGCGTCCCTTACAGCTACGGGCTCCTGCTGGCGGCCGTGCTCTTCGGCATCGGTTTCGCCGGCCTGCTGGTGCGGCGCAACCTCATCGTCGTGCTCGCCTGCATCGAGATCATGCTCAACGCCGCCGGCCTCGCGTTCGTGGTCGCCGGGGCGCGCTGGGGCCGCCCGGATGGCCAGGTCATGTTCCTCTTCGTCCTGGCCATGGCGGCGGCGGAAGTGGCCGTCGGACTGGCGATCGCCATCCGCTTCCGGCAGACGCTGCGCTCGCTCGACGTGGACGACGCCGACGAGATGAGGGGCTGATGATGCTCGGGCTGCTGTGGCTCATACCGTCTCTGCCCGCCGCCGGCTTCGTCGTGCTGGTGCTCGGCGGCCGGCGCCTGAGCCGCCGCGGCGCGGCGGTGGTCGGCGCCGGCTCCGTCGGCCTCGCGGCGCTCGTGACGCTGCTGGTGGCGGCGTCGTTCATCGCCTCGCCGCCGCCCGGCGACGCCTACCGCCAGGTCCTCTGGACCTGGTTCGACGTCGCCGGGCTGAAGCCACAGATCGCCTTCTACCTCGACGCCATGAGCCTCATCTTCGTCCTCGTAATCACCTTCGTCGGCTTCCTCATCCACCTCTACTCGACCGAGCACATGGAGCGCGACGAGGGCTTCACCCGCTTCTTCGTCTACATGGACCTGTTCGTCGCCTCGATGCTCGTGCTGGTGCTGGCCGACAACCTGCTGCTGCTGTACGTTGGCTGGGAGGGCGTCGGACTCTGCAGCTACCTGCTCATCTCGTACTGGCAGAAGGACGTTGAGAACGTCTACGCCGGGCGCAAGGCGTTCGTCATCACGCGCGTCGGCGACACGGCCCTTATCGTCGGGCTCTTCCTGCTGTTCACGCAGCTCCACACGCTCGAGATCCAGCCGCTGATGCAGAGTGCCGCCGCGAACTGGGCGGCCGGCTCCGGCTTCGCCGTTGCCGCGGCCGCCTTGCTCCTCGGCGGCGCCGTCGCCAAGTCGGCGCAGCTCCCGCTGCAGACCTGGCTGCCCGACGCCATGGCCGGCCCGTCGCCGGTCAGCGCGCTGATCCACGCCGCCACCATGGTCACCGCTGGCGTGTACCTCATCGCCCGCACGCACGTCCTCTACGAGCTCGCCCCGGATGTACGCCTCACGGTCGCCATCGTCGGCACGGCCACCCTGCTGTACGCCGGCTTCAGCGCCCTGGCGCAGCACGACATCAAGCGCGTGCTTGCCTACTCCACCATCAGCCAGATCGGCTACATGTTCCTGGCGCTGGGCGTGAGCGGCTGGGAGGCGGCCGTCTTCCACTTCATGACCCACGCCTTCTTCAAGGCCCTGCTCTTCCTCGGCGCCGGGGTGATCATCGAGGCGCTCGCCGACGAGCACGACATCTTCAGGATGGGTGGCCTGCGCCGCCAGATGCCGACCGTCTTCTGGATCTTCGCCGTCGGCGCCGCGGCGCTGGCGGCCCTTCCGTTCGTCACCGCCGGCTTCTACAGCAAGGACCTCATCATCGCCACGAGCCTGGGCTCCGTCGACGGCAGCGTGTGGCTCTACCTCGGCGCCCTGGCCGGCGCCTTCGTCACCGCCCTGTACGCCTTCCGCCTGGTCTTCATCGTCTTCTTCGGCGAGCAGCACACGCCGGTGACGCGCCGGCCCGGCTGGCGCGAGCGGCTGCCCCTCTATGTGCTTGGCGTGCTCTCCGTGGTAGGCGGTCTGGTATGGATGCCGGGCTGGCTCGGCGGCTTCCACCCGCTGGAGTCGTTCCTCGGCACGGCGCTGCCGCCGACGGAGCTCGGCGGCAGCGCGTTCGCCGAGAGCGCCGGCGCCGCTCTGCTCACGATCGTCATCGTGCTCGTGGGCATCGAGATCGCGTACCTGCTGTGGCTGCGCTGGCAGGCCGCGACGGCGCGCTTCGCCGCCCAGCCCGTGCCTCGGGCGATCCAGGCGTTCTGGCTGCACGGCTGGGGCTTCGACTGGCTCTACGAGCGGGTCTTCGTGCGCCCGGTGAAGTGGTTCGCACGCATCGCCCGCGGCGACCTGGTCGAGCCCGCCGTCGGCGGGATCGCCTGGCTCAACCTGCGCGCCTGGCGGGCGCTCAGCGCCTCGCAGAACGGCTTGCTCCGCACCTACCTGACGGTCGCCGGCGTAGGCATCGTCCTCGTCCTGGCCATCGTGGTGCTCCGGTGAGGCGGCCGTGATCCTGCTCTGGTACATCCTGATCCCGGCCGCGGCGGCCCCGGGCGCCTGGCTGCTGGGGCGAGCGCGTCCCGGGCTCGCCCGCTGGACGGCGGTCGTCGGCACCGCGGCCCCGCTGGCCCTGCTCGTGGGCCAGTGGCTGGCGAGCGCCGGCACCCTGCGGGCGGCGTTAGCCGCCCGTGGCCCTGGCGCGGCCGGCCTCGTCGAGGGTGCCTGGCTGGCGCACGTCAGGGTGCCCTGGATCGCGCCGCTCGGCATCGACTTCTTCCTCGCCGAGGACGGCCTCACCATCATCGTCCTGGCGCTGACCTTCGGCCTCGGCCTGCTGGCCGTGCTCGCCTCGTGGCGCGGCATCACCGAGCGCGTGGGCTTCTTCCACTTCATGATCCTGTGGACGGTCGCGGCGCTGGCCGGCGTGTTCCTCTCGTTCGACCTGTTCCTCTTCTACTTCTTTTTCGAGATGATGCTCATCCCGATGTACTTCGTGATCGCCGTCTGGGGCCACGAGCGGCGCGTGTACGCGGCGATCAAGTTCTTCCTTTTCACTCAGGCAAGCGGCCTGCTGATGCTGGTGGCGATCGTCGCGCTGTACTTCATCCACGGGCGGGCGACCGGCGACTACACTTTCGGGTTCACCGAGCTCCTCGGCACGCGCATGAGCTCAACGACGGCGTTCCTGCTCATGCTCGGGTTCTTCGCCGCCTTCGCGGTGAAGCTGCCCGTGGTGCCGGTGCACACCTGGCTCCCCGACGCGCACACCGAAGCGCCGACCGCCGGCTCGGTGATCCTCGCCGGAGTGCTGATCAAGATCGGCGCCTACGGGATGATCCGCTTCATGGTGCCGCTGTTCCCGCAGGCGGTGCACGACTTCCGCACGCCGGCGATGATCCTCGCGGTGATCGGCATCATCTACGGCGCCGTGATGGCCTACGGGCAGCGCGACCTGAAGCGACTCGTCGCCTACACCAGCGTCAGCCACATGGGCTTCGTGCTGCTCGGCATCTTCGCCTGGAACACGCTGGCCCTGCAGGGCGTGCTGCTCCAGCTCGTCTGCCACGCATTCTCCACCGGCGCCCTTTTCATCATGGTCGGCGGCCTGCAGGACCGCATCCACACCCGCGACATGGGCAAGATGGGCGGCCTCTGGCAGGTCGCGCCCCGGATGGGCGGCACGGCGATGTTCTTCGCCCTCGCCTCGCTCGGCCTGCCGGGCCTGGGCAACTTCGTCGCCGAGTTCCTGATCCTCATCGGCACCTGGCAGGTGAGCGAGTGGGCGGCGGTGCTCGGCGCCGCGGGCCTGGTGTTCGCGACCGTGTACGCGTTGTGGATGATGCAGCGAGCCTTCCAGGGCGAGGAGACGCACGGCTGGAGCTTCGCCGACCTGACGAAGCGCGAGGTCGGCATGTTCGCGGCGCTGATCGCCGCGCTCGTGGCGATCGGCTTCTACCCGCAGCCGCTGATCACCACGTCGCGGCAGACGGTGGCGTCGCTCGAGCGGATGACCGCCGCGAGCGGGCTGGCGGCGCGGCCGCAGGCCGCTACGCCGCCCGCCGGGGCGGCGGCGATCGACCCAGCCGCAGCCGCCGACAACACCGCCGGAGCCGGGGCCGGTACGTCCAACGACACATCCGCCGGTACATCCGTCGCTCCATTCGGCGGAGGCGGGCAGTGACCGCCGCCGACCTGATCACCCTCAGCCCGCTGCTCGCGCTCACGCTCGCTACGGTCGTCGTGATGCTGGCCGCCGCCTTCCGGCGCTCGCACCTGCTGGCGCTGGTGCTCACGCTGGCCGGGCTTGCGGCGACCACGGCATGTCTCTTCCTCGCCGCCACCAGGCCGGACCGCCAGGTCACGCCGCTGCTGGACCTCGACGCCTACGCCCTCTTCTTCATCGGCCTGCTCACTGCGGCCACGGCCGCCGTCGCCTTGCTGTCGTGGGGGTACCTGGAGCGACGGCGCGTGCACCCCGAGGAGTACTACATGCTCCTGCTCACGGCCACGCTCGGCGGAGCCGCGCTCGTGGCCAGCACGCACTTCGCCTCGTTCTTCCTCGGGCTCGAGATCCTCAGCGTGTCGCTGTACGCGCTCATCGTCTACCCCGTCTTCCGCGAGGCGTACGTCGAGGCGGCGGTCAAGTACCTCGTGCTCGCCGGCGCGACCTCGGCCTTTCTCGTCTTCGGCATGGCGATCGTCTACGGCGAGACCGGGACTATGGCCGCCGGGCCGCTGGCGGCCGTCCTCGGCGGCCACGCCGGCGGCGGAGCGGTCGTCACCGCCGGGGTCGTGCTCCTGCTCGTCGGCGTCGGCTTCAAGCTGGCCGTCGTGCCGTTCCACATGTGGACACCGGACGTGTACCAGGGCGCCCCGGCACCGGTCGCCGCCTACGTGGCGACCGTCTCGAAGGGCGCCGTCTTCGCGCTGCTGCTGCGCTATCTGCGGCCGGTCGGCGAACACCCCGGCTCGACGCTCTTCTACGCCATCGCCGTCGTCGCCGTCGCGTCGATGGTCGCCGGCAACCTGCTCGCGCTGCGCCAGGACAACGTCAAACGCATCCTCGCCTACTCGTCGATCGCCAACCTCGGGTACCTGCTCGTCGCCTTCCTGGCGATGGGGGAACGTGCGGCGACGGCCGTGGCCTTCTACCTCGTCGCCTACTTCGCGACCACGCTGGTGGCGTTCGGCGTCGTCACCGTGCTCTCGAGCGCGGAGCGCGACGCCGACGCGATCGCCGACTACCGCGGCCTGAGCTCGCGGCGACCGGCGCTGGCGGCGGTGTTCACCGTGGCGCTGTTCTCGCTCGCGGGGATGCCGCTCACGATCGGGTTCATCGGCAAGTTCACCGTCGTGACCGCCGGGGCGGGCTCGGCGCTCTGGGCGCTGGTGATCGTCCTCGTGCTCGCGAGCACCGTGGGCCTCTACTACTACACGCGCCTCGTGGTGGCGATGTACGTGCGCCGCCCGGAGGGCGATGAGGAAACGCGGGGCGCGGCGCCGGGCGTCGCCGCCGGCGCCGTCCTCGCCGCCCTCACCCTGTTCGTGCTCTTCTTCGGCGTGTACCCGGCGCCGCTCCTGCGGCTCGTCGAGCGCGCCGTCTCGATGCTGCCCTGAGGCGCGGACTGCGGGCGGGAGGCGCCGGCGCGTGGGAACGGCCCGGCAGCCGGTCAGCGTCGTGCGGACGGTGAGACGAGCAGCTCGTCGCGGTGCTCGCGGACGAAGTCGGCAAAGCGCCTCGGCGAGCGCGCCGTGACGCGCTCGACGCCGTCGCTCGTCGGCGCGAACCCGTCGTGGCGCATGGCCAGCCAGAGCTCGCAGAGCGCCTCGACGAGGTCCGGGGACGCGCCGCGCCGTTCCAGGACCATGCAGGCGTCCTCTTCGCCGACGTCGACGTAGCGGATCGCCTGACCGGTCTCGCGGCTGAGGATCTCGGCGATCTCCTCGTGCGACAGGGGCTCGGGCCCAGTCAACGAGTAGGTGACGCCCTCGTGCCCGCTCCCGAGAAGGATCTCGACGGCCGCTTCGGCCACGTCACGGCCGTCCACGTAGCTGATCCTGCCTCGGCCCATCGGCGTGAAGAAGGCGCCGCGGGTGAAGATGCTCGGCGCGTACATGGTCACGAAGTTCTGCATGTACGAGTTCGGGCGCAAACACGTCGACGGGATCGACGACGCGGCGACGAGCTCCTCGGCCTCATGGTGCCAGCGCAGCAGCCGGCCGCCGATCCCGGCGTCGGCGTGGATGAACGACACCCGCAGGAGACAGCCGACGCCGGCCCGTTCGGCGGCGGCGAGAAGGTTGGCCGTCATGCCCACCATCGTGGCTTCTTCGGGGGTGATGAGGACCGCCTTGTCGATGCCACGGAACGCGGTATCGAGCGTCTCGGGATGATCGAAGTCGACCTCGACATACTCCACGGCGTCGGCCCGCGACTCAGCGTCGTGATCCGGGTAGTGGATCGCGGCACGGACACGGGCGCCGGCCGTGCGCAGGCGCATGACCATCGCTCGGCCGGCCCTGCCGGACGCGCCGGTGACGAGGATGCGATTGCCCACTTGGTCCACCTCCGCGGACGACGACCACGACAGCACCACGTTCTGCCCCTGCTTGTTGCCCGTTGGCGACGACGGGAAACGCCGCCGCGCGGCGCAGTGCCCTCGACAGGCCGAGCGCGGTCAGTCGCTGAGCCGGAACCGCCACACGGCGAGCACGAAGAGGCCCGCCGCCCACGCGAACGACACGCCGAGCGCCGGGAGCACGTCGGCGACGTCGAAGCCACGCACGACGATGCCGCGCAGGCCGTCGAGGATCCAGGCCGTGGGCAGCAGGTGACCGACGAACTGGAAGGCCGGCCCGGTGATCTCGAGCGGGAACCAGGCGCCGGAGAGGGCCGAGACGCTCATCGAGACGATCACGCTGGTCGCGACGAGCGCCTGCTCACTCTTCAGCACGGCGGCGAGCAACAGCCCAAGCGTGCTCGCCACCAGCGACAGCGACACCATCATCGCCAGGAGCGCCACGGGGTCGCGCAGATAGTCGACGCCGAAGAAGAGCTGGCCCACACCGAGCAGCAGCATCTGCTGGACGAAGGTGAGCAGGAACATGCCGGCCGCCTTGCCGGCGATGAGCTCCCAGCGGCGCACGCGGGTGGTCATCAGCCGCTGCAGCGTGCCGTTGCGGCGCTCGACGATGAGCGCCACCCCCGCGGTGACGAGGCTGAACATGATGAAGTTGACGAGCATGCCCGGTGAGCTGAGCACGAAGCCGGTGGGCACCTGACCGGCGGCGGTGCCGGCTTGGACCACCTTGACCGCGGCGGCCGGCTGGGCGAGCACTTGCGCGGCCACGGGTCGCGCCTGCTCCGCGGACTGCGCGATGACGCCCTGCTCCGCTCCCGCCGGCATGCTGCGCGGCGCCCAGACCGCCTCGGCCGCCGCCCGCGCCGCGAGCTCCACTGCGACCTGTTCGCCGGCCAGCGAGCGGATCTCGCTGGCGGCGGTGGCCGCCCCGCTCGAGCCCTCGGTGACGACGACCGTGAGCGACACCTTCTCCCCGGCCGTGAGGTCGGCGCCGTAGCCCCTCGGGATCAGCAGCGCCGCCGCGGCCTTGTTGTCGTCGACCGCCTTCTCGGCGTCTGCCTGGCTCTCGGCCGTGACCTTCACGACGTCCGACGTCTGGAGGGCGGCGACGAGCTGCTGCGCCGCCACGCCGCCGTCGGCGTCGTGCACGGCCACGGGCAGCCTGTCGCTGCCGCCGCCGAAGAGCAGCCCGAAGAACAGCGTGAAAGCCAGCGGCATCAGCAAGATGAAGATGAACGACAGCTTGTCGCGCACGGTCTGCAGCAGGTCCTTGCGCGCGAGTATCCAGGCGAGCTTCACCGCGACCTCACGCGAACCGCCGCCGGATGCGCAGCACGGCGAAGAAGAAGAAGGCGACCGCGAAGCCGAGCGGGACGAGCAGCTGCCAGCGGATGTCGCCGAAGCCGCCGCCGCGCATGGTCGTGTCCCAGCCCTGCAGCAGCCAACCGTTGGGGGTGAACTTCTGGACGATGCCGAAGGTGCCGCCGGTCTGGGCGGTGCCGGTGAAGTTGCCGCCCACCAGGGCGAGCACAAGATAGACGCCGGCGCCGATGGCTCCGGCCTGCGCCGGCGTGCGGGTGAGCGAGATGACGAGCAGCGCGAGGCCGCTGGCCACGCCGGCGGCAACGAGCGTGAGCAGCACGACGGCGTCGAGGCGGCCCCAGTCGATGCCGAAGATCAGGCGTCCGGCGACCAGCAAGATCACCGCCTGCAGTGTGACCGTCACGAACACCGAGGCGAACTTGCCGCCGAGGATCACGCCGTACGAGGTCGGCGTCGTGAACAGGCGCGGCAGGGTTCCCGCACGGTCCTCGTCGAGGATCGTGCGGGCCACGTTGGCCGCGCCGAAGAACATGAAGAAGACCATCATCCCGGCGAGGATGGCGCCGGTGACGCTCACGTCCTTGGCGTTCTGGTCGCCGGGCAGCTGCGGCGTGCGCTGGCTGATGTCCAGGCCGGCGGTGACGCCGCCGGCGTGGGTGAACTGCTGCGCGGCGGTCTTGGCGAGCACGGCCGCCGGCGGGTCACCCTGGGACCGCAGAGCAAGCGCCCCGGCGGCCGCCGCCCGGGCGCCGCTGAACTCGAGCAGCGCCTGACCGACGACGCTCTCGGCGATCGCCCCGCCGATCTCCTGCGTGGGGTTCTCGTACAGCTCGACCCGCGTCTTCGCCAGCGGGCTGCTACCGTAGACGACTTCGCTGAAGTCGGCGGGGATGATGACGGCCACGGCGTCCTTGCCGTCGTCGACCGCCGCCCGCGCCGCATCGGCGTCGCTCTTCTTGCTGACCTCCAGCACGCCCTTGAGATCCGGGCTGCCGAGGATGCCGGCGACGACGGCGCCCGCGCTCTCGCCGGCCGCCGTCCGCCCCTGGTCCATGTTCGCCGTCGCGACCTTGGTCGCGGCGATGTCGAACCCGCCGCCGCCGCCGAAAGCGAAGCCGAGCAGGGCGGCGAGCGCCAGAGGCGCCAACAGCATCATTGCCAGCGCCGGCGCGTTGCGCGCCGTGCTGCGCAGGTCCTTCCAGGCGATGGCGAGGATCTTCGTCATCGAGCCGGGCCTCCTACTCCCGCAGGGCCCGGCCCGTCAGGTGCAGGAACACCATCTCGAGATTGGGCTCGGTGACGTTGATCTCGGTGATGCGCGCGCCGGCCGCGGCGGCCGCCTCAAAGAGCCGCGGCAGCACCTCGTTGGGGTCCTCCGTGAGCAACACCGCTTCGTCCTCCTCGAGGTCGACCTTCTCGACTCCCTTCACCTCGCGCCAGCGCTCGGCCATCCCCTCGAGGTAGTGGTCGACGCGCGCCGTCACGCGCGCCCCCTCGCCGACGACCTTCACCAGCTCCTCGTGCGTGCCGGTGGCGATCATCTTGCCGTGGTCGACGATGCCGATGCGGTCGCTGAGCTCCTGCGCCTCGGCCATGTAGTGGGTGGTGTAGAGGATCGTCATCCCCTGGTCGCGCAGCGCCAGGATGCCGTCAAGGATGGACCTCCGGCTCTGCGGGTCGATCCCCACCGTGGGCTCGTCGAGGTACAGGACCTTGGGCCTGTGCAGCAGCGCCACGCCGATGTTGACGCGGCGCTTCATGCCGCCGCTGAACTTCTCGACCCGGTCCTTCTGGCGATCGACCAGCGTGATCAGCTCGAGGATCTCGTCGACGCGTTTCCCGAGCGCATCGCCGGAGAGGCCGTACATGCGGCCCCAGAAGACGAGGTTCTCGCGGGCGCTCATGTCGGGGTACAGAGCGATGTCCTGGGGGACGACGCCGATGACCTCTTTGACGGCCTGCGCCTCGCGGACGACCGAATGCCCGGCGACGCGCGCGTCGCCGCCGCTCGGCCGAAGCAGACAGCTCAGCGTCGAGATGGCGGTGCTCTTGCCGGCGCCGTTGGGGCCGAGCAAGCTGAAGATCTCGCCCTCGGCGATGTCGAAGCTCACGCCGTCGAGGGCGAGCACGCCCTTGGGCGGGTCGTACTGCTTGCGCAGCTCCTGGACCTCGACGATGTTCACCGGCCGACCCTCCCCGTGCGGGACTGCAGCTGACGCCTCCTTATACACCGGAGGGCTGGCGGTGGTCACGCCTGCTCCGTGGTCGCGATTGCGGGACTACACCCAAAATGATAACATCACTAAGCATAGTGATTACACATTGGGGTGACGATATGGTGCGCACACAGATCCAGCTCAGTGAAGATGAAGCCGCCGCCGTCAAGCGCCTGGCCAGCGAGCGTTCGGTCTCTATGGCGGCGGTGATCCGCGCCGCCGTCGACCAGTACGTCAGTCGCGAGTCGGGAGTCTCGATCGACGAGCGTTGGCAACGTTCCCTGGCTGCCGTGGGCGGTTTTCACTCGGGCCGCGGCGATCTCTCGCAGACGCATGACGACGAGTTCGCCGCGGCAGCGTCTGAGTGAGCGTCTTCGTCGACACGTCGTTCTTCATCGCGCTGCTTGACGAAGACGACGAGAAGGCGGCGGCGGCCGCAAGCATCTGGCGGCAGGCGGCGGCGGCGTGCCTTCCCGCGTTCACCACCAACTACGTCGTCCTGGAGGCGTGCGCCGTGCTGCAGCGACGCCTCGGCGTGGCCGCCGTGCGAAGCCTCGTCCACCATGTCCTGATCCCTGTGGATCTCGAGTGGGTGACGAGGGATGATCACGAGCGCGCCGTCGAGGCTCTGCTCGTAGCCGATCGCCGCCGGCTCAGCTTGGTCGACTGCACCAGCTTCGAGGTCATGCGCCGCCTGGGGGTGCGCGAGTGCCTGGCGTTCGACCAGCATTTCGCGGAGCAGGGCTTCGCGGTGGTGGCGAGCTAGCTCTGCGAGGGCAACGGCCCGAGCGGGCGCAGCACGCAGACGGGCGTCTGCTCGTGCCCCTGCCCGAGCGGGTTGTCGCGCATGAGCGTCGCGACCAGGTGGCGGTCGGCGCCCGCTGAGGCGCCGAGCACCGTGGCGGTGAGGTCGTTGGCGTCGATGACGACGAAGTCGACGCGGCCGCCGACCGTCTTCGTGAGCACGGACGACAGATTGGCGGCGACGCCGTCCGGATCGGCCGGGCCCAGCTTGGCGTGCGTGTTGTGCGGCGGTAGCGTGTTCCAGGTGGGGCCGTCGATGGCCTCCACGTTCGCCCCCGCGACCTTGTAGAACCAGCCGCGCCTGCCCACCAGCTTGCCGGCCGCCGAGGCGGCCGCGGCCGCGACGATGCGCGGCGCGCCGGCCTCGTCGATGGCGAGCTGCATGGTCTCGGGGATGCCGAGGCCTATGCCGTGTGGGGTCTTGGTCACGGACTTGCTCAGCACCTTCGCAAGCCTGGTCGGGTGGATCTCGTCGAGGGCGTAGCTGCGGCCCTGGCTGGCGGCGATGGGCTTCTCGGCCATGACGACGATATCGCCAGGCTTCACGTGCTGGGCGACCTGGCGGCGGAGGAGCTCGTCGAGGTCGGCGCCGCGGCCCACGAGGTCGGTCTTGAGCGGGATTCGCGCCCACACGGTGCCGCCGAGCGTGGCGAACAGGTGCTTCAGATCGTTCGGCCGGTGCTCGGCGAGGAGGCGCGCGGCTTCGGCGGCCGCGGCGGGGCCCTGCGGGCCCGCGGCCGCCGCCAGCAGCGCCGGCACGCGTTGGTCGCCGGCCGCGGCGATGCTGCCGCGGTGCTTGGGGCCGATCGCCGCCGGCGCCGTCAGCGCCACCTCGACGTCGGCGTCCTCCAGCACCACGCTGTGGTCGCAGAACTCGCGCAGCCACAGCTCGACGTTGGCGGCGCGCCAGAAGAACATGCTCTCCTCGACCTCGCCGCGACAGCAGGCGCGGAACGCGCTCACCACCGCGACGCCGTCCCAGTAGGGGCGCACCTGGAACGACGGCGACTGATAGAGGCTCGTGAACGCCGCCCGGCGCGCCTTGATCCAGCGCATCTCCGGCGTGGTGAAGCCGACCTTCCAGCGTCGCAGCCGGATCCTCTCGGGCAGGGTGCCCTTGAGCGCTTCGCGCAGGATCCAGCGGCTCCAGCCGTCCTTGACGATGGCCGTGTCGGGCAGGTGCAGGATGTGGTCGACTAACTCCTGGTCGAGGTACGGCACCCGGCTCTCGATGCTGAACGCCATGGAATTGCGGTCCTCGTAGCGCAGCAGGCAGGGCAGGCTGTAGGTGAGCAGGTCCTGGAGGAGGCGCTCCTTGAGGTCGGCCTGCGAACGGCCGTAGCCGGGGTCGGCGGACCGGGAGAGGAAGCCCGGTTCGAGAAGCCGGCGCGTGGGCAGCTTCTTGCGCCGCTGGCCGAGCCTGCGGCGGGCCAGCGGCCACAGCACGTCCCGCGCGGCGACGCCTTCGTGGCGCAGCTCGGCGTATCGCTTCTGCCGGCGAAGCTGGCGCAGGTACACGAGCTGGTAGGGCACGTAGCCGGCGATGAGCTCGTCGCCTCCCTGGCCGTCCAGCAGCACCGTCACCTGCTCGCGCGCGGAGCGCATCACGCACCACTGCGCGTACGGCCCGGTGCTGACGATGGGCTCCTCCTGGTGCCACACGAAGTCGCGCAGCTCGTCGATGAACTCGGGCGAGGTGGGGTTCGTGTACGTCGTGTCCGCGCCCGTGCTCTCCACGGCCGTCTCGATGTACTCGCGCTCGTCGATGGGGTCGCCGTCGAACACGGCGCTGAAGGTCTTGAGCTGACCGCGCAGCGACGTGGCGTCGGGCGCATCCTCTTTGAGCAGCTCGCTCATGAAACTGACGATGGTGGTGGAATCCAGGCCACCCGAGAGGCAGGAGCCCACAGGGACCTCGGACACGAGCCGGCGCTCGACGCTCTCGCGGAACAAGCTGCGGAACAAGGCCGGGTCGGCGCTGCCGTCGGTGCGCAGCTCCGGCGCCCAGTAGGCGGTGCTGTCGAGAGGCACGGTGAGCGGGCCGGGCTCGGCGCCGGCGTGTGCCGGCGCCCTCTCCGGCCCCAGCGGCACCTCGATCCACGTCGCCGCCGGCACGTGATAGACGCCGGTGAAGAACGTCTCGGCGCGGTGGTCGTGAAGACCGTGCTGCAGGTACTCGAAGATCATCTGCTCGTCGGGTCGCGCCGCCAGCTCGGGGTCCTGGAGCAGAGCCTTGATCTCGCTGGCGAAGAGCAGCCGGCCGGTGCGCGGGGAGCGCGCATAGTAGAGCGGCTTGATGCCGAAGTGATCGCGGTTCAGGACAAGCTTGCCGTCGCCCTCGCGCAGGTCGGCCACGGCGAAGGCCCACATGCCGTTGAAGCGTGCGGCGCAGGCGGGGCCCCACTCTTCGTAGGCGTGGACGACGACCTCGCTGTCGCAGCTGGTGCGGAAGGCGTGGCCGGCGGCTTCGAGCTCGGCGCGCAGCTCGCGGTAGTTGTAGACCTCGCCGTTGTAGACCAGCCACACGGTCTCGTCCTCGTTGGCGACAGGCTGGTGACCGCCGCTGCGGTCGATGATGCTCAGGCGGCGATGACCGAGGCTGACGGAGGGACGCTCGAACGAGCCGGCATCGTCGGGACCGCGATGGACGAGGGCCGCGGCCATGCGCCCGAGAAGCTGCCGGTCGGGCGAGCCGGCGAAACCAAAGATACCGCACATGCGCGGGGACTCTCCCGGGGTGATTGATCGACCGGCGCGGCGGCTCTGCCGCCCACCGCACCGGTACACCCTATCACAGGCTCGGAGCCGCGCCGGCGTGCCGGGTTCAGGCGCCGAAGACCACCCGGTTCTTGGGGTGGGCCATGCAGTGGTCGTCCTTGCGCAGCAGCGGGAACGCGCCGACGACGGGATAGCTGCCGTACAGGAGGTCACGGCTCGAGCCGCGGAAGTACCTGTCGTCCTGAAGCGCCACCGGCGGAGCCGCGCGGCACGTGCCCGTGCCGCCCGCGCCCGGCAGCTCGCAGAAAGCCGGGCAGGTGCTGCAGTGATGCACGCTTTCCTGGTCCATCTCGCCTCCTCGCAGGGTCGGCCGGCGAGTACGCGGCATTGACGCCGCACCCCGCGCTGGCTACATAGTTCACCCGCGAGCGGCCGCCTCCTGCCCGCGAGGCGAGAGCGTGGCGCCGTCGCCCCGCC
>Ga0209585_10000121_pt1 | contig 29599 bp, 14 predicted proteins | sample NGEPerone_FD_185491 | JGI IMG/M metagenome (GOLD analysis project Ga0209585, IMG submission 185491) | Arctic peat soil microbial communities from the Barrow Environmental Observatory site, Barrow, Alaska, USA - NGEE Permafrost154B-one... | ecosystem: Environmental > Terrestrial > Soil >... | reverse complement strand
TGGAATTCAGGTGCTTCCGCATTTTCGAGTGGAAACTCTATCAGATTAAGTCTGCGTGCCGATTTAACGGTTACTGGCAAATTGATAGTGGCAGTTGTAGCCTTTCCTTCCAACTCAACTAATCTAATCACAAGCTCATCTCCTTCTTCTGATTGTTTCAATCCGCTCATTGCAACATTAGTTGGAAAAACAGAGAAAAACGATTCTTCTTCCGGCCGGGTTGCATGGTTCTTTGCAAGTGCCAATGATGGTGGTTCTGCGGCATAAACAGGTACATTAAAGTCTTCACCTTCAGCCCAAACCTGATTTTTCCAATCGCCGGCATGAGGATAAAGCGCATAACTAATGATAAATTTGCCAAGATTCGGATAGATATCGGGGTTTCCTGCCGACCGCATCAGTGTTAGCCTCATTTCGTCATTGTGGTAAGAATTGCCGTATTTCGTTTTATTCAACAGGGCAATACCCGTTTTCCCGTCAGTTACATCCACCCATTTTTGTGCAGGAACTTCCTGTCCGTCATTGGCTTCTGCAGATATCCCGTAATCATTCCGATGTTTGATGGATTCAGGAATTTCTTTACCTCCGATTTTCCCGTTAGCCGGTCTTTCAACAACATCGAAAGGAACCTGGTTGTAATACCTTGAATTCTGCATTGCAAGCGGAAAAATGGCACGTAACATAGGCGAATCAGTTGTATCGCTTCCGGTCTCCAGCCAATGTACTTCCATATCGTAGGTAATTCGTGGATACGAACGATAGAGATACATACGCTCAATGAACCGCGATTTACCCCAGGTTTTAACGGTTTCGACGCAAGCTCTGACAGGGCCGTTCTCAATAACCTTCACGCTCTTTACATCCGTAACATCCTCAATTTTAACGTTTTTATTCAGCACCCACGATTTCATCCCCCCTTTTTTATCTTCCATGAAAATCCTTAAGGTGTTGAGTTGTCCACCGCTTTTGACGTATTCGGTATTGGTACGTTTGTCGAAAAGGCTTGTAATTCCGCCGGTTTTCAAATCAACCTTTACCTTGAAAAAATCGGTATCGAAGGTATTGTCAGCAAATGGGATAGGCTCAATGTTTTCTCCCGGTTTGGTCATATCAACATAAAATGTTTTGTAACCACCAGCCGGAAACTTATCGACGATAAATTGGACTTTGGAAGTATAACCAGGAGGTGTTGGTTTTGAAAATACAATCTGTGCCGGATACGTTTTCCCTGAACCATCACGAACCAATACAGTGGCTAATTTCCCGGCAGATTTAGTCTGTTTGGTTGCATAATCGGCTGCTAAAAAGTTCTCATTCTGATTTTTTGCCTGTGCTGCATTAACTTGCGTTTTATCAACAGGTGTAAAGTTTTGTCCGTAATAATTTGCTCCCCAGGTTGCTACTTTTACCGTAAATGGTTCCTGGTGCGAATAAACATTTGCTTCAACGATGACTTTTCGTGAGTTTGGTTGAAGATTATACGCTACAACGGGTTGTCCCATATTTGTTTTAAATACAACCTCATCAGCCATTTTGCGAAATGCATTGTCGCTCAATTCTTTTGATTTCCGAAGGACTTCAGAATAACGGGCCACTGCTTCTTTATTCGCTTCATTAATTGCTGAGCCTGGAAGTATGTCATGGAATTGGTTAAAAGTCACCGTTGTCCAAAGATCACGGAGTTCATCTGCAGGGTATTTATCACCGTTCAGCCAGCGAAGGGTATTAAAGAATTCGCTGCTGTACAGTGAATTCTCACTATTCCGGTTACCTTCCTTAATATCAGACACATTTGAATAGCAACCTTCGAAAATGAATTGCATCTCACCGTAATGGGTTGGACGGCCGTCCATCTCTTTGGAAACCTTACTGAAAAAATCACCGGCTGTAGTAAACTTTACGGCAGGATAACCAGGTGTTTTATCGAGTTGATGCACCATATCGATGTTGGCACGTGTTGGACCGCCACCATGATCGCCTACACCCGTGATTTGCAATAACCGATGTTTATCGGGGGTGATTTTCTGTAATTCATCTTTCAATTTCAGAGTAATATCACCATTGTAACCGTCATTTGCATAGCACAATACCTTTGAAGAGTCACTGCCAACCCACCAAAAGGTACCTTTAAAAGGTTTCGTCCGGTGAAAATAGAAGTAATCGCAATCTGCCTGTTTCAGAATCTGCGGCATCTGCGAGATATGACCAAAATTATCGGGCAACCAACCAATATTTGCCATCTTCCCGAAATGACTTTGAAAGTAGCGCTGACCCAGAAGAAATGACCGGCTGATTGCTTCACCCGAAGAAAGGTTCACATCACCTTCTGTCCACATTCCCCCCGCCAATTCAAGCCGTCCGGCTTTTACATATTTCTTTACCATTTCAAGCAACGGAGGATCAACTTTTTCGACAAAGTTGTAAACCGCAGCCTGACTTTGGAGCATCGTGAAATCAGGAAATTCATCCATAAAAGCAACCGTTTGCCGTAGGTTATCATTGCACATTTTCATCGTTTCCGAATAGGTCCAAAGCCAGTTCATATCCATGTGGGCATGCCCAATAACATGAATGGTATCTTTCGGAGTTGGTGCAACCTTCGCATTGCGTTCGGTTTTCACACCCTTTTCAACTGCTAAAGCCGATAAAGGCAAACAATTTACACATGCAAAAATAATTACTAATGTGCTGATAATAATCTTCTTCATAATTAGCTGTTTTATATTAGTTATATAATCAATTATCAAATTCTTTAATGGCCTCGAACATGGCTACAATATTCTCGGGTGGCACATCGGGCATGATGTTGTGAACTGTATTAAAGACAAACCCACCACCAACGGTAAATACCTCAAGGTTATGTTTCACATGATCCTTCACCTGTTGCGGGGTCGCCTGGTTCAATATACTTTTGGTATCGCATCCGCCACCCCAGAAAGTAATATCGCGACCGAATTCCTTTTTCAAACGCCATGGTTCCATATTGACTGCATTAATCTGGACAGGATTCAAAATTTCGAAACCGGCGTCAATCAATTCCGGAATCAACTCATAAATACCACCACAGCAGTGCAGCATGGTATGCATATTAGAATTATCTTTCACATAGTCGCAAAGCATTTTATGCCTCGGTTTGAAGAATTCGCGATACATTTCGGTTGAAATGAACGGACCGTTGGTAGTTCCCAAGTCATCTCCAAATTTGATAATATCTACCACATCGCCCACGGCTTCACAAGTTTTCACAAGCGTATTCATGTGGCTTTCCATCAGCGCATCAAGAAACCGATGCACCTCCTCTGGTTCAGCCAGCAAATCCATCAGAAAGTTATCCATCCGACGAATGAAAGCACCCCATTCAAAAAGGTTACAGCCGATTCCCAACAGCAAAGCCTTGTCAGTTTTCTTTTTTAAATCGATGGTTTTCTCGCGAAGTAGCTTCCAGAAATTCTTCTCATCTGCCCAATCCCAAGGAGAAAAACCAAAACCACCCCAGATCGTTCGCTTCATATCACTCGCAAGATTCTTGTAATCTTTGGGATACCCATCAACATAAGGGAAAATCGTCTGGTCGAAAAAAGTAGCTCCAACAGGCATTCTTCCAATTATTTCACTGCCTGATCCGTAGGTAATTCGAGAACCGTCCGGGAGCAATTGCGAATTAAACCATTTGGGGTAAAGTGCTTTGTGCCCCGGAATCACCTCAAGTTCATGCCAGTAATCTTCACTTGTATTAAAATGCCTGCCAATATCCAGTACATCCACGTTGAAATGGTCTAATAATTCCATTTCAGGCTGAGCGACTTCCTGTATTACGTCGTAAACATGTGTTTTCAGATGTGTCTTACCCAGATATTTAATCAGGTTTTGATAAGCAACAACCGAAAGGCCGGAACTTGGTGTTGAACCAAGATCGATGGGAACCCGGTCTGGTTCTCTGTGATTAATGGCCGAAAGCATTCTCTCTCGTGGTGTCATGATCGTAGTCGTTAGTATGATGAAAGAAGAGGATATGACTCTTCTTTAAACTTTTTCCTGTCGCTTTAAGGGTTTGTACCCCATTCTTTATTAGGCCGATCGCCCATTACGAGGCGTAGTTCACCCCCACTGGCAATATCCGTATGACTTATGAAAGGTCTGTTCAACTCTTCACCGTTTAGTGTAGCGGACTGTATGTATTTGTTCTTTTTTGAACAGTCTTTGGCAATTACAGAAAAGGTCTCTCCATTAGGCAGTTGAATTTTTATCGAAGTGAAAAACGGACTGCCAATGGCATACTCGCCACTTCCTGGTGTAACGGGGTAGAAACCCATAGCCGAGAAAACATACCATGAGCAAAGTCCACCGCCATCTTCATCGCCCGGAATACCCAGCGGACGATCGTCGAACCACATATCCATGATTTCGCGGATACGGCGTTGCGTTTTCCAGGGTTGTCCTGCATAATTATAGAGATACGGGATGTGAAACGATGGTTCATTGCCGGCTACAAACATTCCGTTCAAGCCAGTTGCATCAGGGAATTGCCCCATAAACTGCCATTTCGCAATATGCGTTGGTTCGTTAAAAAGGACATCCACCCGTTTTACAAAAGCTTCTTTTCCTCCAAGAAGCGCTATCAGATCAGGTATATCTTGCTGTACACTAAAATTCCAGGTCCATGCATTGTTTTCGGCATAAAAGGAGCGACTGCCCACACCACCGGACAACTGTGGGTCGAAGGGTGTAACCCATTTGCCATTCGCCATTTCAGGAGCAAAAAAACCGGTTGCCGAATTAAAGACATTGCGATAATTCTTCGAGCGTTTCATAAAATACGCGTAATCTTCCTTTTTATCCAAAGCCTTCGCCAATTGGGCCAGACACCAGTCGTCGTAACTGTGTTCAAGTGTAAGCGCCACAGCCTGCCGTTTTTCAAAACCATCAACCTTAGAAATAGTTTCCACACTATCTTCCGGCAAAGCAGGATACCAGCCGTTTTTAAGGTAAAAACTATCCAGCGAACACATTGGGCCTGATCGCCAGGGAAGCATCGTAGCCTGGGTGGCGTTCTTCCTTAAACCTTCATAGGCTTTTTCAACATCAAAATTCTTTACCCCCTTTTGATAAGTATCCCAAACCAGTGCAGCAGAATGGAACCCGATCATAGCCGGGAAATCACCATAAAACTGCGGAAAACCTGGCATCCAGCCACTTTGCTCATACATCCGAATGTAGGATTCAACCATATCAGCCTGTTGTGAAGGATTCAGGATCAACATCAATGGGTGAAGACTCCGGTAGGTATCCCAAAGCCAGTCGTCTACAAAAAAGGGTCGTCCTTCGTCGTCATGAATTTTACCATCGTAGCCGCTGAAATAACGGCCATCTTCCGAGATATTGACCATCCGCTCATTGCAACGGTACAGCGAAGTATAAAATATTCGTTTTTGTCGTTCTGTTCCGCCTTCTACATTAATTTTCCCGAGTTCGTTTGCCCAAATCTGATGACTCTCTTCCTGAACAGACTCGAAGCTCTTACCGAGTGTTTCTTTATGGAGATTTGCAGCAGCCTGGTTTTCGTCGATGTACGAAATACCAATGCGGACCTCAACCGGTTTTTCAAGTGCATCAAATCCAACGTATACACCAGCGCCATTGCCAACAATCTCTGTCTCCGCTTTTATCTTACCAGAATCGAATGAGCCGGATTTGCCAAATGGTTCACTGAATTCAGCATAAAAAAATTGCCTGGTTTTCTCAAATTCTTCCCATCCCAGGATAACATTATTTCCAACTACTTTAAAGGAAGCCTTCCTTCCCGAGCGGAAAATAACGTTGTTCGAATCCTTACTGGTATATTTAAAACGATAGATTACAGCGCGTTCAGTGGTTGTCCAATCGGCCTCAATATTATAATCTTCGAGTAAAACTTTGTGATACCATGGATGAACCTCTTCCTGGTCGTGGTCGTACAACGATGCATATTCATTTTTGTCAATTAGTAGCGTTCCACTCGTAGGCATTAATTCGGTAACATGTCCCATGCGGTAGGCAGGCATATTAACTGCAAATCCGTAAATTTTATCGCTAAGGTAACGGTCGTCGAGTCCGGGTTTGGTAACCGGAAATACACGGACCATGCTGTGAGGACGATGCACGGTCGGATTTTTCGTGGTCAGTAAGGGAGCAACACCGCCTATATTTGGGTCAACATATAACGAAACATCCTTGTTATCACAGGCATTTAATAAAATCAGTGCAAGCCAAAGAAAACCTATTATATGTCTCATATTCTAGTTGTTGAAGAGTTTATTTTAATAAAACATCACGCTTTTTAATATTGAAAATATTCTAAACATTCTTCTTTTATGGTTTAAAGACAAACCGGTACTTCATATCGTCTTCAAACCACATCACGAAATTGGTACCCCAAACATTGTTATGAAGGCAAAAATGGACCCCTTCATTAACTTCAGGCAGTCGATTATCAAAATTGAGAAAATCATGTTTTCCGGGTGCTACCAATGCTGCATCCAACGATGCAATGGAACACTTTTTCGTATTGCTTTCGAACCGGACACCTTCCTTAACAGCGTGTAATTTTCGATTACCATTTTTAATAACATCCCTATATTTAACTGGTTGTCCCATCTTGTCAATGATCCATTCGCCATTTTGAACGGGTGGAATAAATGAAAACCAGGAAGCCTCCGGAAGCCGGTAAGCAGGTTTGTTAAACCACTGAAGCGTAACCTGTAACTCTTTGCTTTTATTTGGGAAAAACAGTTCAACTGTAATATTCCGTGGACTTCCGCCAACAGAGTTACCTTTTTCGTCGGTTACTACCAAATCGAGTAACAGGTATTGTCCATTGTCATCCTTCCTGACAAGTGCTTCTTTCAATGAGGGCATCCAGATGCTGGAAATCGCATTGGCCACTTCCTGTCCTGTTTTTCCAAAATCATCAATTGCCCATGATATTTTTTGAGTCAGGTATTGATTTTGAAATCTGTCGAAATCGCCTTTGGAAAAAGTTTGATACGAAAAAAGGCACAGCGGGTTTTTCTCATTCGCCCAGTCAATTCCTGTCTCCTTATCCTTGAATTTTATAATACCACCAGTTACCTTATCTATTTTCAGTCCGAAAAAACGAGTATCTATTTCATTTTCAGGATTACTTATTTTCGCATAACCAGACTTCTTAACCGGAACAGGTTTCAGATTTTGTAATTTTTCTTTTGCTTCCGTTGCTTTTTCAATCGGAAGTTGAGCGATGGAGGTGTTTATGTATTCTCTTTTTTCATTCCACGACTCTTCCATTAACTTAAAGTTTGGTTTCGATCGGGCTACGTTAAAGTCCTCAGGTTTGTATATATCCCAATCTTTCAGGAAGGTCTTTACATCAAGTCCCCAGGTATGCTCAGCGACCATCAGTAGCGGAATACCAAAAGCCAGATCTGTTTCATCACCGAACTGCAGCGTTTTATCTTTTAACCATTTGTTTCGTAAGCGGGAGATTTCCCTGAACCTAGCCACTTTTAAAGGATCACTTCCTGCACCATGAATCCAGGTATCGCCTAACTCTTGAGTTATCACCGGAAGTTGTTTCCTGATTGATGAAATCTCATCGGCAACTTCATTCAATGTGGATGCTGACACCTCCGCATTCGGAAATTTCTTACGCAAGTCGATGTATATCTGCGCAATCTGCTCTGGTTTTTGCGGACCGTGGTTATCTCCGGTAAAGTTAATAGCCACAGCAGTTTGAGTTCCCGGAATGATCATCAGGCTTCCATAGTCCTTTTGGTACATTACGTTTACCTCCGAACCATCGGGTGCACGCCACACAAATAGCGGAGGAACATCGGGTGGCATACTGGCCGAATTAACGCCAATGTGCAAAAACTCAATACCGTTTTTTGCCAGAATAGGGACAATACCCCTGGTATGACCAGGCACATCGGTCATCTTTGCCGAAATGGTTTTCCTGCCAAACCGCTTATCTAAACTAGCTGATAATTGGATTCCCAAATCATACAATGAAGGATCAGCCAATTCGGAATGAAGCGTAAAAGGTAATCCATGCCAAACAATATCCCCATATTCAATTGCTTTTTCCATACGTTTACGCATAGATGGGTCGGCCTTTTCAAGGAATTCATAAATAAGCCATGATCCGGTTGTCCAGACAAAACGATCCTTTTGGTTCTGTTGCCGCAGATTTTCAGAGAGTGACAAGGCACCGGGAATAAACTCTTCAAGGTAAGTTTTAATCACTTTCCCTGCCAGATTTGTAAAACCAACATCGAGATGGGTTTTAAAAATAAGGTGAACCTTTTTTATAGCCAAATCATCTGATATACTCCCTTTTGCAAATCCAGCAAACGATGGAGTAGTAACCAAGCCAAATGTGGCCAGACTACCATATTGAATAAAGTTACGTCTGTTCATAATCTTAAAATTGAACTTCCACAAACTTAACTTCGAAAGGATTAAGCGTAACCGATTGAACCGGAGTCCCAATTTCCTTTCCAACCACATTAACAACAACCATGCGTTTAATAGAACGTCCGGCAATTTTTGATTCCAGGTTAAGCACTGCAGGTTTTCCTTCCAGTTCCCTAAAATGCATTAGAATAGAGTTGGTATTTTTAAAAGCAGGTCGGCTGTTGATAAGAATCGCATTGGGAGAACCAGATATTTTTACAGTCTCCAAAACGGGTGATAGGAACTCGCTTTTACCAGCTGGGAACGTGCGTGTTGCAAAGTTGTTTCTTTCGCCCCAGGCAAATTTTGTGGCAGCAGTATTGGTCGTATCACTGGTTGATGTAATCTGATATCCCCAATGGAAACCGCCTTCCTGGAATGCCCTGAAATTGGTAAACCAGTAGTTGTTCATCACCCACGAATACAACCAGGTATTTCCAGGTTTTGGGTACCGTTCGAATTTACCCATATTAAAATCGCTGAATTGCCACAACGGTATTTCGTTGCTTACCACAATAATCTGCCCTTTGGCACCCCGAACCGAAACAAAATTCTGGGCAGCATTCCAGTCCGAAGACGATCCGGGCAATTGTTGACCTTGTGTAAGGATACCTCCAATCGTTTCGAAAACAATTCGTGATTCTGGCAACGCAAACGGGAAGGCAACGTAAAGTGCTTCTGGAGTTGTTACGATTTCTTTTGCCGCCTTATATTGGAAATCAATCTTTTTCGCATTTTTGAACAACCGGATTTCCAGTTCAAGCCCTTTGGGAGCATTTTCTTTCCCCTTTTCAAAACCTTCCATATCGGCCGATATCCGGATACTTTCCCATACTGGTCCGTTTGTACCATGTTCAACTTTAATATTCGAAACAGATGAGTGTGATGGGGTCATCTTATTCCTGTCAGGAAGTGTCTCGTGAATAAGTTGTCCAAGTTTCCACGGATTCCGGGAATCAACAATCTCCAGGTTCAATGCTTTGTCGAACAAACTGCTTAGTGCGCCGGATGTTTTATCGATGCTAATTTTATAATACTCATTTTCAAGAATTTCAGAAGAAGCATTGGCATCCGCAATTTTATCGGACTCGCTGGTTACCTCAATCTTTAATGCTTTATAACCCAAGGCAGGCACATTTGCAACATCAAGAACCCAGTAAGCACCTTCGGTACGTTTGCGTAAAAGTTGAGCAGTAACTTCCTTCCCTGAAGAAATATCGGTAATCTTATAATGTTTATCAACCGGAAGGACCTCATAATCAATAAACAATTCGACGGAACCTGAACGCTCCCATCCCATTGAATTCACAACATATATAACCGGAAAATCGGCTTTTTTCATAAATTCCTGCAAACGGGCCAGTGCTTCTTCGTTAAGCAGTGTTACCTTTTTTAAAGCTTCCCAGGCATAAGCACCTTTTTGCAACCATTGCCGGGTGGAGTTCTCTGAGAAAGGATGATTGATACTTTCGTCAGCACCGCAGGTATGTTCGTCGAAGAATATGGCATTTTCGCTGATATGATCCATATTCCCTTCCAGAGCAGGACTTAGTTCACCTCCAAGCATCGAAACCATCGCGAACATCCCTTCATCAACCTGTTTCAGGTTCTGAGTCTTCCGCACTTCGGCTGTTTCGCGCGAAGTTGAACCATAACCATCTGTCCACCAGTCGAGCCATGCATTCCTGAAAACCGGAAGTTTATCAGCATATTTATTCTCAACATATTCCGAAAACTCGCTGGCAACAGCAAGTCTTAATTTTGGATATTCGTATTTGGCATTCCACTGCTTTACGAGTTCACAAGCAGCTGTTGATGGTGGTGCATTATCGGTGCGATAGCCCGAATACTGGATTCCGATCCTATCGAATTGATAACCCCTGCTGTCGAGATCAGCAAGGTGCCACAACATGTTTTCCGACTTAATAGCCTTGCTTTCAACACCAAAATTATTTCCTGTCATATAATGGTCAGCACGAAATGCAAGCAACCGTTCACCCGATGGGGCCTCCCACCAGAAACAAGTTGGCATCGCAAACGGAAGAATCGAGCGTGTTTCATTGATCCCCATCACAAGGTATTTAACACCTGTGTTTTTAAAGTAATCCGGCATACACCAGGCAATACCATTTACATCGTTCTGCATCGCAGTTTTGACCGGGATACCAAGCTTACTAAACTCCTTCAAAGGCTGAAGGAAATCGTACATCACATTTTCATCTGAGATTTCGGCCATATTCGCATACATGCCGGTAACTTCTATGCGACCTTCTGAAATTCGTTTTTTAAAGCGTTCGATCTGTGACGAAGGACGCGACCGAAGATATTCTCTTGTAACCCAGGCTGATTCGCAAGTCCACCGGAATTTAGCATCATCAGGCAGCTGGTCTGTCTGATCACAATAATCCAGTGCATAATCAATGTAGCGCATGTGTTCGGCAAGGATTTCGGATTGCGGGCGTGTATATCCTATGTCAGTATGGGAATGCTGAACAAAATAAATCTGCCATTTTTTTGGAGGGACTAACGTTACAGGGTATTTTACCGCCTGATTGTCATCGATTTTTACTGATATAGTGACCTTCTCAGGTTTGTTAACAGCTTCAAAAGTTAATAGAATACGGTTGTTGCCTTTGACAAGATCGGCATTTTTTAACGCTTTCCCATTCTGTAAGAAAGCAATTTTTCCGCTTTTCGCGGAATGGTAGCTTGCCACCACCTGCTGAAATGATTTACCACCCTCCTTAAAAAGTACAGGAGCATTTAAAAACCCAATTTTGGAGGACGGCTCATTCTGACCATATAACTGAATAGTACCCATTAGTACTATCATAGTGATATAAAGGGATATCGATTGTAATTTACTCATGATCTTTCATTAAAAAGTTTAGAAACAATTAGCTTACAAAAATCAATTACCAGGTCAAATAATTGATTTGCTCATCATGAAATAGGCGAGTTGCAAAAATGGTTCTTCAATCGACTCAGTCACCTATGGCTAAATCTGTATATCAAGGAGGGAACGTTTGTGATGCAGATGATTATTAGTTCATCATATCAACGGATTGGCAATTTCGAACTTTATTGGTTATAAAATCCGTTATCAAAAAAATGAAAAAGGCACTGCTATGAAAATAGCAGTACCTTTTTAAAAATTACTTAATTACTGAAAGATGTGCATATTGGTCACCAATCCTGTACTCAAATGAAGTTGAGACTCCTGGAATGACACCAGTGTTTTTTAACAAACCATAATAAACATCTGCAGCAGCAGGTCCATTTACGATTTTGAAGATGAAAATACCAGTTCCTGAAATAGGATCAGCAGTTGTCGTCTTTGTCCCTGCAGTAAACGCAGCGATCGTATTGGTTAAATTATTCGCATCATACATTGCTGCGGTAGTAGATACAAATTCGATTGTATGTCCGGCAGCAAGCCAGGCAGAACCACCCTTTAGAACAAGTGAACCAGATACAGCAATATTTGCAGTAGCACCGTTTTCAGCAACAGCGGCATTGATCAGCATGTTTCTGCCTGCTGAAGAACCACCAAGTGTTAAAGTAGCTGACTTCTTAAGGTAGAAATAAGGATCACGGACAATGACAGTTGACAATACCTCATCTGTATACGCTCCTTTTGCAGCACTGAAAGAATAGAACATCGTATCCTTTCCGGCAGCGAAATCAGTACCTGATATTGGAACCATAAAAGGTTGGGTTCCGGAAAATGGAGATCCGGTTATGGTTACCCATGTACCGGTTGTACCGTTTTTCCTTTTAGCAACCAGGGTGCCAGTATAGGCAGCTTCTTTAGGCGTTACATTTACATTGAAGTAGGCTACTTCCGCTGTACGCGCAACATCAACAACAACACCGGATACAATTGGTTTCGTGCTTGTTATTGCAGGAACCATGTTTACTCTTGCTTTGGCATATTCAGTTACACCATTAAACACAACCGTAACATAGTCAGATGCCATTGACATTTTTGCTTCAGCCCTTGTATAGGTTATTGTTGCTTTCATATCAGCTCCAACAGTCGCAGTTTTCTGCGTTCCCGTCATTGGAAGTAATTGTTTTGTGGTACCACCAGTAGTAGGTAGCTGTAATTGAAGCAATTCGATATTCATCACATCGCCTACCTTTGCATTTGGTAAAGTTGCGGTAACGGACAAAGATCCATCCAGCGTACTTATGCCGGTTGTTGTAGTACTTGAAATTCCGGTCAGAAGAACGTTGCCGTTCGCATCTTTCGGGAGTTCATAATAGTCTTGTTTAGTGCAGCTGAGGATTGAAACCAGCACACAAAATATTGATATGAATTTTTTCATTTTCGTATATTTTTCAGATTAATAAAATCCAATTAATTCCCCTTTTGAACAGGAGCCCAACCAAAATTCTGCTGACATAATTTATTGTTGTCAATTTCAGTACCTGAAACTGGTGACAATAAGTGCTTAGCAGAGAACTGGTAGTTGAAATTTGTAGGTTGATGTCCAACAAGCGGCTCGATCGCTGCAAACGAACCCATCCCATCTTTCAGGGCCATACGGGTACGTCTCATATCCCAAATCATCTTATTTTCAAACAACAATTCATAAGCACGTTCTGCCATTATACTTTTAAGCGTAATATCAGTAGCACCATAAGTAGGCACCAGCGCTCTTGTCCGAATTTCATTAATACCTTTTGCGATATCACTTGCAGGAACTGCAACACCAAGGGTGTTAAGCGTCCAGTTTACTTCAGTCAACATTAACAGAATATCAGCATAACGGTAAAAACTCCAGTTCAGACCCGATGACCCGGATTGTTTAATGGAAGATTTATCGTAGAATTTATACAAAAACGGCATCGGAAATTTTGCAGCTGGTCCTTCATTGGCATCGTATCTTGTTGATTTCGTATCGCTCGTGAAGAAAAACTGACGTTCCTGTACACGTTTGTCGGTAGAAAGGTAAGAGTTCTGATAGGACACACTTGGAACATAAGTCCCGAACTCATCATTCAATGAAATCTGGCTTGCCAATGGAAGACAGGCTTGAACCACTCCATTACCTCTAAGACCTGAAGCGTACTGTGCCTGGAAAATTGCCTCTCCCTTATTATTCATTGCAGGATTGTGCAAATCGTCATAGGTTCCCAATGTATATTTACCATAGAGCATATCAAGCTGTGTTTTCGCTTTCTGAAGTAATTCTTTGGCGCTTGAAGTATTAACAGGATATGCAGTCATTGTCCAATTACCGGTTATACATTTTGTAGTATCTGAACCTGCATTCACTTCCTGGTAAGGATAACCAGCCATTGTCAGATAAACATCGGCGAGAATTGCCCTTGCTGAATATTTGGTAATACGGCCATCTGTCGATGGAGCATCCACCAGCGTACTTTGATTAACCGCATACTCAAGGTCGGGAACAATGATCTTGTCATAAATGGTCTTTAAGGATGAACGTGGTTTGGACGCCTGCGCAATATCTGTCAAAACATCTGTTACATATGGCACATCACCATAATAACGGACAAGACAGAAATAATAGAATGCGCGGAGTGCACGTACTTCACCAAGGTATTTTGATTTCACATCAGCAGTCAAACCGGTTACATTTGGTAACATACTAATAGAGTTGTTACAATCTCTTACACCACGATACCAGTTATTCCATTCATTGATGAAATAATCATAGTCACCGGCAATTGAGTTACTTTCATAAACCCAGAGAATTGACCCCATGTACTGTGAATAAGCCTTTCCTGTAGCATATTCAAGCGAAACTGGCAGGTATTTACCCCACTGGTCGCCGCCATCTGTCCAGTTTCCTAATGATCTGTAAGGCCCTATTGTCAGTGCCAGACCACCCTGAGTACTCGTTATAGTTGCATCTGTGGTGAGCGATCCGGTTGGTGTTTCCTGCAGAAATTTATCGCACGAAACAAGCAATAGACCAAGTCCTAAAACTAATAATATAGATTTCATGTCTTTCGAATTTTATAAGTTAGAAGATAAGATTAACACCAACTGTATAGGTCGTTGGACGTGGATACATGAAGAAGTCCATACCTGGAGTAATTCCATCCATGTTATCACTGTCACTACCTTCAGGGTCATAACCTGTATATTTCGTAAGTACAAAGAAGTTTTTAGCGTTAACATACAATCTCAACTTGCTAACTCCGAGAGTATTAAGAACAGGTTGAGGGAATGTGTAACCCAATGTGGTACCTTCACCTCTGATGAATGAACAATCTTCGATCCAGTGTGTATCAGGATATGTCTGGTAATAAGCACCGCCATTACCCGGACGAACCTGACCAATCATCGTATTCTGATGGTCCGGACGCCATGCATTCAGGATGGAGTTTTTACCATTGGCCATTGCCTGACGGTCTTCAGAAGAGTGGTTGGTCCTGTTCTCTTTTTTAGCGCCGTAGGAAATCCTGATATCCATATTAAAGTCGAAGTTTTTATACGTGAAATTGTTGGTGATGTTCATATCGAAAATCGGGAATGCACTTCCTAATACACCACCATCCGATACAAAACTAATTACACCATCTCCATTTTTATCTAAGTACTTAACATCACCAGGAACAAAACCATAGCGTGCGGCTAAAGAAGCTTCCTCAGTACTATATGTGCCAAGACGTGTAAGTCCGAAGAAAGAAGCAACCGGCTCACCAACTCTTAATATCGTGTTGGCTCCACCAACCCAGCTGTTACGCAGAATATCGGCTCCTGTTGGACCAAGTTTAACGATTTTGTTCTTGTTTGCACTGAATGTCAAATCTGTGAACCAGTTGAAATCTTTACTCTTAACGGTATGAGCATTCAATGTGACTTCCCATCCTTTGTTCTCAATCGTTCCATAGTTTTTCTTAACACTACCTGTTGTTGTAGATTGTGGAAGTGGAACGTCAAGAAGCATGTCTTCAGTTAATTTGTTGTAGTAATCAACGGCAATTGTCAGACGATCCTTGAATAATCCGAGGTCGATACCAGCATCATACTGTGTTGTTTTTTCCCATCTAAGGTCAGCGTTTCCTACAGAATTTGGATATAATCCTGACATGTTAACACCACCCATTACAACATTACCGGAGCCAAGGAATGATTGAGTCACATAATTACCAATCTCCTGGTTACCTGTCTGACCCATACTGGTCCGGACTTTTAGGTTAGAGATAACGTCTATGTTTTTGATGAAATCTTCTTCCGAAGCTCTCCATGCCAATGAACCTGAAGGGAAGAATCCATATTTGGAGTTAGCACCAAACCTTGAAGAACCATCTTCACGACCTGTAACAGTAACAAAGTATTTGCTCTTATAGTTATAGTTAGCCCTTGCAAAATAGGAGTTCAGCGAATTCTGTCCGTCACTGCTACCAACACCTGGCCTGGCTACTGTACCAAGACCAAGATTGTGATATTTGTAAAAGTCATCAAAGAAGAAGGAGTTACTTGCACTCAAATTTTGATAGTCAAATCTTGACCACGAAAGTCCAACCATACCTGTAACAGAATGGTCGCCCATAACCTTATTATAATTGAAGTAGTCCTCATTCTGCCAATAAGTTGTATTTTGAATATTCATATCGGCATTACCGTTGGTTGTAATAAGCCTGCCACCGTAATTATTGTGCTTATAGAAGTTTAAGTCAACAGCAAAATTTGATTTAAACGATAACTCAGGTGTGATTTTAACATTCAGTGTAACATCACCGGTTACCTGCGAACGGTCATCATATGTTTCAACATCATTACTGATATTCACTGGATTATGAGGAGTTTCACCTGCAGGGAAGTCTGCATTGCTACTCCACTGATCAGCATACGAACCATAAATAGCAGGATCATTAGGATATTTGATAGGAAGGATCGAATAGGCTTCAACAGCAGCACGTGCGATACCACCACTAAAATAGGATACGTCATTCGTACGGTTCCTGTTTTTATTGATGCCGAGGTTCGCGCTAAAACTTACCTTGTCGCTGATTTTGACATCACCGGTCAGCTTACCTGAATAACGGCGGAAATATGAATTCAGCAATAGTCCATCTTCAAGTGCATAATTCATGAAGGCTCCGAATTTTGCTTTCTCACTTCCACCACGAATATTTATTTGATGGTTAGTAGAAGTTGATGGCTTAAATGTCTCAGATTCCCAGTTTGTATCGAATCTTGGTTTGTAATAATTGCCATCTTTCCCCATAAGCGGAATTGAATAGCCACCCTGTGATGTCTGTTCAAAAAGCCATGGCATTTCAGAATAAGTTTTTCCGGTATAACCAGCAGGTAATATAGAAGCATCAAAAGCTGCAGGCCAGTTTGGATTGGTGGCATATTTATTAACGTTCATCCATGCCTGTTTTGTAACATACATCATTTGTTCGGCATCAAGAACATAGAATTTTCTGTTCATTTCGCCCCTTGTTACATAACCGTTGTATTCAACCCGGGTTTCCCCTGCGATACCACGTTTGGTTGTGATAAGAATAACACCGTTTGCGCCCCTGGCACCATAAATAGCTGTTGCAGAAGCATCTTTCAAAACGTCCATCGACTCGATCTCGTTAGGATTTAAGATCCCAAGCGCATTGGCAACACCAACGACACCATCGACAACAAAAAGAGGGTCATTATTTGAGTTGATTGAGTTTGTTCCGCGGATACGAATCATGGCATTGCTACCCGGAGCACCCGTACGCTCAATTATTTTAATACCGGCAACTTTACCCCCAATTGCCTGAGCAACGTTGAACGCTGGTCTGTCGAGCAATTTCTCAGATGATATATTAGATACAGATCCAGTTAAATCTTTTTTCTTCGAAGTACCATAACCAATAGCAACAACTTCGTCAATCGCTGTGGCTTCATCTAACAGCGATATATTAATCTCTGTTTTATTAGCAACCGCGATTTCCTGCATTTGCATTCCAACAAATGAAAATTGAAGTGTCGCATCAGCAGGTACATTTAACGAAAATTTTCCGTCACTGTCAGTTATGATCCCTGTAGTTGTCCCTTTTACAACAACAGAAACACCTGGAAGTGAAATACCTGATTTGTCAGTAACTTTACCGGAAACCTTTTTGCCCTGTTGAGCCTGTATAGCTTCCAAGTTACCTTTGGTAACGACAATATTTTTATCGAGGATTCGATACGAATAATTATCATCAAGCACTTTCTTGAGTACTTCGTCAATCGTAGCATCGGCTACTTTTACTGATTGTCTTTTTTCAAGGTTCATTTCTTCGCTTTTGAAGAAAAAGCCAAATTCACTATTCCGCTCAATTTCGCGGAATATATCCACAATAGTGGCATCCTTCACATTCAGGTTGATTCGGGCAGTTTGGCTGTAAGAGTTTACAGCAGACGCCGAGATCATTGCAAATAGGATTAGTCCAACTGTTAATTTCATAATTCGGATAGTTTTTACCCACCTTTGCTGTGCAATGCATAGCAAATCAAAAATTTTCTTCATAATTTTGACGTGTTTTTAAGTTTAATTTTGAAACTGACCTCCATCAGTTTCGTTTACTGAAATCAGGTGCATCCCTCCACGGATGCACTTTTTTTACAAATAAGCACTTTGTTGTTTTAGTAAATGTAAACGATGTCGCGCACCTCCTTCCTTTCGTCGATCGAATAATTAATTTTGTCAGTTAATGCTAACATTTTCAGAACCATTTTAACGGTCGTTGTCCTTTTAATTACACTCGTATACTTGGATTTTGCCAATGACTGGTTTCTGATGATAATCTCCACATTATACCAGTTCTCCAGTTCAAGGCAAATTTCTGAAAGTGTCTTATCGATAAAAACAAATTTTCCATCCTTCCAGGCGGTTGCAATAGAAGGATCTTGTTTTGAAACATCATAGCGGTTTGTCTGCTTGCTGTAATTCATATAATCACCTGGAACCATTGACAGGATTGACTTGTCTTCGCTTTTAGAAAGATCAATCTTTCCGTCAACAAGTGTCGCGAAAACAGTCGGTTCAAAATCATAGGCTCTGATATTAAACTTGGTGCCAATATCTTTCACTTTAAAATACCCCAAATCAACAGTAAACTTCCGTGTAGTATCAGGAATCATATCAAAATAAGCCTCACCGTCTAACTTTGCAGACATCTCACCAATTGAATTTCTGTCAAGGGTAAGCTTAGATGCAGAGCTAAGCCATATAGCTGATCCATCTTCAAGATGTACAGTTGATACAGATCCTTTTTCTGAAGTATATTCAATGTGTTGCGTCAATACCTTTACTTCCTTATTAACATCATTAAGTGGAACAAGGTACCTCATCAAATAACCCAGGGAGAGTGCAATAATAAAAATTGCAGCATAGCGAAACCATAGCGCTACCATCCTGCGCGTTTTTGCCGGTCTAACCCGATTCCAAAATCGCTCAAAGCTATCTTGCTGTATTTTAATGCTTTTATCTGAATTAATATTTGAAACAGTATAAATATTTTTATACTGATAAAAGATTTCGCGGAGCGCATTATCCTCCTCAAGCAATTTATAAAAATTACTCATTTCAGCCTCGGTAGCCGAATTATTTAAGACCTTACTAAAAATTTCTTCTGACATTCTTTCCATGGAATTGAAGACTAAACACACAAGTATACAACTACCCTATCGAAAAAGAGTAAAAAATATAAACATTTTTTCACATTTATTAAAAGAAATTGGAAATCAGGCAGATGATGGTAACGTAGTCCTTCAGCTCGTGACGAAGAATTCGCAACGTTTTGGTCATACGCGCCTCAACTGTCTTAATGCTAATGGATTGCTTTTCCGCTATTTCCTTGTAATGAAGTTCTTCAAACCTGCTCAAGTGAAAGGTTTCACGAAGATCATCGGGAAGAGCAGCAATAACACTGTCGATCTTCTCCCGCAACTCCTCGAACTCGATATAATTCCCCAACCTTTCCAATGCCTCAAAATTAAACTGCATCTCAAGGTATTTGATGTTTTCCTGATGTTTCAATGCAATTTTCTGATTCCTAAGATAATTTAAGCAATTATTTTTTGTGATGGTATAGAGGAAATTGCGGATATTAAACTGATCATTCACTGTATCCCTGATTTCCCAAAGTTTCATGAAAGTATCCTGAACAATCTCTTCCGAAATGCGTTCGTCGTGAAGGTACTGAAAGGATAAATGATACATCACACCAAAAAAATCGTTGTAGATCTCTTCGAATGCAATTTTATCTCCTTTCAGTAGATATGGTATAAGTTTATTGAGTTTTGCAGAATTCATTTCGGCTCTAAAATTATAAAAAAATCAAGGGTAAATGGCCCCCAAAAATAAATAGTGATAGGAAAATAAAAGTTCGTCGTTTTTAAGGCACAAAAATGAACCATCAAAGATTGAATACGGGATTTTCTTATCTGGCAGAAAAATCTGATTTTTAAAATTTTCTAATTCGACCACTTGCCGACAAATCATTACATTTTCAATGTTGCCAGGTCATATTTCCGAATTTGGAATTTTTCTAAAGAATGAACAAATAGTGAAACTTCAGATCCACGAAAGTGATTCATGCCTGGCTTTTACCAAATAAAAAAGGGTACCGCCAATGAAATCAGCAGTACCCTCTCTTCGAATAAGTAAGACTATTGAACGACTGAAACATGTGCGTATTGATTTCCAATTCGGTATTCAAACGCGGCTGTCCCACTACTGTAACCGGACTGATGCATATTTTATAGGCATCGGCATTATCAAAGCTAACCAATGCAACATCGTCAGGAATTTTCAAACCCAAAGATGCAATACACTCAATAGCCATAACACCAATCTTGCTAATAGCAAACAAAATGGCATCAGCCTTCAGGCTGGTGCGGTTTCCAAGCAATTCATTTTGTTTCTTACTTATATTATCTTTTCACGACAGGTATAACTAAAGATTCGATTTTTAGTTATAAGAGACTGCCCCTAAAGACAGCCTCTTAAACCTATTTGTGAAAAAGAAAGTACATTATGGGGCTGCTTTAAGCACAATTGCTATTATCCCTGAATCTGTGTCTCCGGAAAATACAACGGTTATAGCATCACCAACATTTAACAAATGTGCTTCCGCTAAGGTATAAGTTACTGATGTTTTAAAATCACCCCCAACCGTAATACTTTTTTCGCTACCGGCTACCGGAAGAAGTTGTTTGGCGCCAGTTGTATTCCAACTGGGTACTTGCTGTTGTAAAACAGTAGCCTTCATAACATCTCCGGATTTTGAATTTGGGAAATAGCCCTTGACAGTGAAAGATGTCATTGCTTTGGTAACAGGATCTGCAGTTACCTTCGAAATTTTAGTGATGTAAACATTCCCGTTTGCATCATAAGGGATGTCGTAATAAGGTTGCTTCGTACAACCTATCATTAACGCTATTACAGCGATGAATGAAAGTGTTATAATAATTTTTGCTTTCATATTTTTCTTAATTAAATATTTATAAAATGCAATACTTATTTTTGTGTAGGTAAATACCCACTATTCTGTTGCGCTAACCCGTTTCTGGAAATTTCATTACCAGGAATAGGTGATAATAAATGCATTGGAGCAAAAGCATAGTTGAAAATTGCAGGCTGATGACCAACGAAATTCTGAATAGCTGAAATTTCGCCATTGCCATATACAAGGCATTTTCTTGTGCGACGTTGATCCCAAAGCATTTTATTTTCAAATATCAGTTCCCATGCCCTTTCAGCTAAGATTTCTTTCAGACCAACTTGACTTGCTGTGTAAGGAGCAAGTAATGCTCTGGCCCTGACTTCGTTAATTCCTTTTAAGATGTCATTGTCAGATACCGACTGGCCTAATTGTTTTAACGCCCAGTTTACTTCAGTAAGATCCAACAGTATTTCTCCATAACGGTAATGTGACCAGTTCAGACCGGAACCATCTGTCGATTTAACAGACGCAGTAACGTATTGCTTATAGAGAAATGGAACATCAAAACGAACTGTATCTTTTACATTGGAATATTTAGTATCCCATGTGAAGAAAAACTGACGTTCCTTTTTCCGCAAGTCATTATTAGAATAGGAATTGTAATATCCTACCCATGGAGTAAATGTACCGTTTTCTTCTTTTGGGGAAATCGCACTTAGCAAAGGAAGAGATGGTTGTATAAGAGCATTACCCCAGAGTGTCTTATTATATTGCACCTGAAATATTGCTTCCCCCATATTGTTCTTAGCCGGATCGTGCAAATCATCATAGGTCCCCAATGTATATACACTATTATACAACGCGTTAAGTTGTGTTTGTGCCTTTTTTAAGAATTCAACACCAGTTGCAACCGGATAATTCTGCATTGTCCAGGCGCCTGTACCGCACCAGTCTTTATCCGGACTGGAAGCTACTTCCTGATAAGGATAACCCGCAACGGTCATATATACATCTGCCAGTATTGCCCGGGCTACATCCTGTGTTACGCGACCAGTTGTGGATCTACCTGCCGGAAGATTGGCAACTGCGAATTCAAGGTCAGGAATAATTACTTCGTCATAAATTTTTTTCAGACTTGAACGAGGTAGCTCTGTTGCCCACACATCTGTTATTGGTTCTGTTATAAGAATAGCATCACCCCAGTAGCGTACAATACAAAAATAATAGAATGCCCTTAAGGTACGTACTTCTCCCAAAGCTTTATTAAGGTCTGTCTCACTCATCTTAATCAATGGAAGTTGTTGGATAGAGAGGTTACAGTCTTGTACACCTGAATACCAATAATACCAAGGATTATTGTAATCGTCGAGTAAACTACCTGTTACCTGATTGTGCATAAATTTATCGAACTGAACGTGCGGCTCAGTTGTGTATGCCCCGCCAGTGGGGTACTCAATTGTAGAGGGAATATTATTTCCCCAATCTAACGCACCACTGGTCCAGTCTTGTAACCGTCGATAAGGTCCAACTGTAAAAGGTTCTTTATATTCTAAACCTGTTAGATCTGCTGCAGTGGTTAGTGATCCTGTAGGCACTTCTTTCAGAAAGTCCGTGCAACCACCAAGCGCCATCAAGAATATCACCAAAAGGATAGTGAATCTTAATGCTATACTGTTTTTTATTTTGTAGTTCATGATATTAAATTTTTACAATTAGAAAGTGACATTAACGCCCAAGCTGATGGTTGTAGGAACCGGATGCATATATTTATCAATATTTGGAACCCTTCCATTAATTTTCTGTATAGCACTACCTTCAGGATCATAACCAGGAAGTTGAACTGCGGTTAACAAAAAGAAATTATCTGCAGTGGCATAAACTCTCAATTTATCTAAACCACCAAGGTTTCCACGGAAAGTATAACCTAGTGAAGCCGACTGCCCCCTAATGTAGGCAGCGTTCCAAATCATATGTGTGTCAGGGTATGAGTCGTAGCGTGCACCGGCATTACCGGCACGAACCTGGGCTATCATTGTTACCTGATGATCAGGACGCCATCCATCCATAACTGTGTTCATCATACCATTTACAAACTCGCGGTCTTCTGCAGACTCATGGACGATAGCTTTGTCAACTCCGCCTACAAACATAATGTCGATACTAGCATCAAAGTTTCCAAAAGTAAATGTGTTGTTCAGGCCACCATAGAATTTCGGATATGCGTGACCAATAACTTTACCGTCAGTCAGCAGCTCAATTTTACCATCATTATTTGTATCCTCAAATTTCAGGTCTCCCGGTACTTTGCCATAACGCGCTGCCTCCACTGCTTCGTTTGTGCCCCAGGTTCCCATTCGGTTCAATCCAAAGAATGATCCGATTGGTTCTCCAACTCTATAAACGCTGGTTCCTTCACCCGCTCCAGTAGCCGTGTAAATGTCGGCACCAGTAGGGCCGAGTTTCGTAATTTCATTTTTATTGGCTGATATTGTAAAGAGAGTTTCCCATGAAAAGTTTTTCTTTTGGAAATTGACCGTGCTCAATGTGAACTCGATACCGGTGTTTTTAACCGAACCATAGTTTACCCAGGCATTACCTGTTGTAGTTGATTGAGGTACTGGAAGATTAAACAACATATTGTCAGTTGTTTTTTGGTAAACATCTAACGTCACATTAATTCTATTTTTAATCAAGCCAATATCTACCCCAGCATCGTACTGTGTTGTTGTTTCCCATTTCAGGTTATCGTTACCGGTAGATCCGGGATAAAGACCTGAATTGTAGCCATTTGCCAATAAAACATTGGTGGGACTCATATACGTTTGTGTTATAAAATTACCAACTTCCTGGTTACCTGTTTGTCCGGCACTTAAACGCAGTTTAAGGTTAGATATTGTTTGGCTGTTGGCCACAAAACCCTCTTTAGAGATTCTCCATGCAGCACCAACAGAAGGGAAAAAACCGTATTTGTTGTTTGTTCCAAATTTTGATGAACCGTCATAACGCCCGGTTGCTGTTAACATATATTTGTCCTGGTAGTTATAAATAGCACGGGCAAAATAAGAGTTTAACGCACCCCTGGTATTGCTGGAGCCTACTGTAGGTGGATTGCTACCCGCTCCTAAATTATTCCATTGGTAAAAATTTGAAGAGAATTTGGATGCCGATGCAGTTTCATAGTCATATGTATTTTCAGACCATGAAAGCCCAAGCAAACCTGTTATTTGATGATCACCTATTTTTTTATTATAGTTGAAATAGTTTTCGGTTTGCCAATATTGCCATAATTCATGGTAACCATTTGCATCTGAATTACGTCTGCCCTGATAATCTCCACTATACCATCTACTCCCCAGATTCCTGTTATCTACAGAGAGGTTTGTTTTAAAACTCAAGTCTGGTGTAATTTGTGCATTTAGTTCCAATGCTCCGGTAAATTCGTCTTGTAGGTAATAGCCTTCGTCTTGATTTAGCATAAAAGTTGAACCTGGCCGGTTCTCACCAACATTAAAGTCCCTGGCAGTAGGAAATGTTCCTGCATAAGCTCCATATATTGCAGGATCATTAGGATACCGATTTGCTGGTAAAATAGCAAAATATTCCGAGGTATTTCTCATCAAATCACTACTCATTCGGTCGCTTTTACTTTTTGCATATGATATGTTGGCGCTCATTTTGAGCCATTCAGTAAGTTCAGTGTCCAGGGTAAATCTGACATTTAACCGGTTGTTGTACGATTCTTTCAAAAGGCTTTCCTCGTTGTTATTACCTAAAGTTAAAGAGTATTTTCCTTTTTCCGTTCCGCCGCTCACTTCAAGATGTTGTTTATGTGATAAAGCGGTTCTGAAAACTTCATCTTCCAACAATGTATTAAATCTTGGTTTATAATAGTTTCCATCGTTACCCTGAAAATTAAGACCAGGTAAATACGAGTCTTTTGCAACCTTTTCGAACAACCATGGCATCTCTGACCATGATAATCCTGCTGCATTTGGGCCACGAAAATCCTTTGTTGTTACCAGGTTTCCATACTTAGGCGTATTGTTAAATGCCTGTTCATAAAGGTACATAAACTGGTCGGCATTTACTGCGTCGTTTCTTCTTGTCTTGATACCAACTGAGGCTGAACCATCGAAGTTGACTCTTACAGCGCCTGCAGCCCCACGCCTGGTTGTTATAATAATAACACCGTTTGCTCCACGTGTACCGTAGATAGCAGTAGCCGACGCATCTTTTAAAACATCCATAGTTGCAATATCCTGAGGATCGAGGTTTTGCAAGGCATTGATCACTCCAACAACTCCATCCACAACAAACAGAGGATCAGAACTGGTATTAATGGAGTTTGTACCCCTGATTCGAATTTGAGGCCTGCCGCCCGGATCACCAGCAGCCTGCTTAATTACTTGAACACCTGCGACTTTGTTCTGCAGGGCCTGTCCAACGTTTGTAACTGGCCTGTCAACCAGTTTTTCCGGTGTTACACTGGAAACGGAACCGGTAATGTCACTTTTTTTCATGGTACCATAACCAATTGCCACAACCTCGTCGAGGGTAATAGTTTCATCCATAAGAACTACATTAAATTCCGTTTTTCCGGCAATTGGAATATCCTGCGAAATCATTCCGACGAAAGAAAATGTCAGGGTAGTGGCATTTTCAGGTAAAACCAACGAAAACCTACCGTAACTATCAGTTACAATACCTGTTGTAGTCCCTTTTACGACAACAGAAACACCTGGAAGTGAAGTACCAGTTTTGTCCGTAACTTTACCAGAAATCTTCTTGCCATTTTGTTGGGCGGAAGAATAATCATCAATTTCTATTGCCTTAAGTGAATAAACATTTGCAGTCAACTGTATGACTGCCAGCAGTAAAATAAACAGGCAAAGTTTCATAAATCGTGAAATTTTCTTTAACATGGGGTTTCGTCCCATGCTCAGAATCGGTTTTTTTTTCATACTTTTAAATGTTTTAATTTAAAAAAATAGTTGCAAGTTTTTCGTTTTTTGGAGTTTTTACAGCACCTATAGATGGGAATACTTCGTACTGTGATTTAGATAGTTATTCGTTCCGGGTTTCACTTCATAGGCAATTATTTATTTGGGTTTAAAATAATTAGTTCTAAAATTGCAAATAATTGTAATCACTAAGATCTTTCGATCGAGCGCAACATACGTCAGTCATCCAACATGTTACTGCCAAATTGGTTTCTGATGATTTTTTTGATCTATTGAATAACAGGAAATTATTCATTCCCATTAAGCAATGGTTTAGTCTTTCATTAATGTTTAGTAAAAATAGTTAAGAAACGTTTTAATCGTATTCACTTATCTTAACAAAAACTAACGAAAAAGGTTTAGTCTTACATCCTTTAGTAATAATAGTTAAGAAACGGTTTAATCATATTCACTTATTTTAACAAAAACTAACGAAATATATGCAATAACGGTTTTCAGACATCGAAGGTTTCATTTCCATTTAAATATATTTCTGTCATGTTAAAACATGAATCGATGAAGTTATCATCCTGACATTACTTAAAGAATTCCTAATTCATCAAACTACAGATATTCAAAATCTAACAAATAGATAATCATCATTATTAACCTTGGCTATCACGCTGGGATTCGAAAATAAATTAAATACTCAGGGTGAAATTCCGGTATCAAACTTGCAATAAAAAAAATAAATCATCCTATCAATTCCTGATTCTCTGATGGCAAAATTGATGCTTTGATGTTACATTGATGTTGCAGAGAAATCACAATTCGATTAAACAGATTTTAACATTTATAAATGTGACCAATCCATCCTTACTTCCTGCTTTTAGCCCGTCGGGGTGACAATTGCATTTAACATTGCTCCTTTATTCCTTAAATTTGAACCTGACCCCATTAATAAAAAATCAAAGAAAGCACGAAACTTGGAAAAGATGATCGGTGAGTACGTAAGGATTAGGATGTCGAACCGGGATTATATTAACTTTGCCGGACAAATTTTTATAATATGATTAAAGTTGTAATCCCTGTTTTCCTTTTCCTGTTTTTTGCCCAGTTTTCGTTGAACGCACAGAATAATCGGATCAAATTAGAAAAACAAAGGGAAGCTGCCAAGTCAGACACGACCTTCAACGGTACTAAATTTCCATCACACGACAGTATTCTTCACATTAATCTGATGGAAATTGAAATCATCAGCCCTTATAAGTTCAAAAATAAAAGGCAGGAAAAAAAATACAGCCAGTTGGAAATTGATGTATTGAAAACTTACCCATTTGCTTTGATCGTAAGTAGTGAACTGAAACTTGTGAATTCGGAGCTGGATAGCATTTATACGGATAAGGCCAGAAGAAAGACCTATATCAAATGGTACCAGGACTATGTCTACAAAACCTATATCGATTCACTCAAATCGCTAAATATGCAGCAAGGTCGATTGCTGCTTAAACTAATTCGCCGCGAAACCGGAAAAACACCTTACGAACTGATAAAATCATACCGTGGTGGACTAAATGCAATTTTCTGGCAATCAGCAGCTTTTATGTTTGGTGCCAATCTGAAATCAGATTACAATCCGGAAGATGAAGCAATGATCGAACATATCATCCGAAGGTACAAGGCCGGGGAATTTAATTGACAGAATGCATTAATGTGCAAATTCGATATTTTGAAAATGAGAGGAAGCAAAATCGGGACTAATTAAAAATATTTTATTAGTTTCGCCATATCAATAAATTTATTTCCGATCTTTAGATTTAATATAAATCCTGTAATTATGGACCTTTCAGTTAAATTACAAAGTAATAATCCAATTTTCGACAACTACTTGTCATTTCTTGCGACAAATCTCACACACAGGGATATGTTGACCAAATATGAAAAGATTCCCACCTACATTTACTCCGAAAGTTCAGAAGCATCGATTGCGGTGGCTGCAGAAATTGCAGGGGTAATTTTAGAAAAACAATCAAAAGGAGAAAAGTGTGTACTGGGACTTCCTACCGGTTCGACTCAAATCGAGATTTATGCCGAATTGGTGAGACTGCATCGCGAAGAAGGGTTGAGTTTTAAGAATGTGATTACATTTAACCTTGACGAATATTACCCAATTTCCTCCTTTTCGCTGCAGAGTTACCATCACTTCATGCGAACCCACTTGTTCAATCATATTGATATCCTTCCCGAGAATATTCATATTCCTGACGGAACAATCATTCTCGATTCGGTGCATGACTATTGTCGTGATTATGAAAAAAAGATTGTTGACGTCGGCGGAATTGATTTAATGTTACTCGGCATCGGCAGGACTGGGCATATCGGATTTAACGAACCTGGTTCCGGTAGAAATACCAGAACACGAATTATCACCCTCGATCCGGTAACACGCCAGGAAGAGGCCGACCAGTTCCAGGGATTTGTGAATGTACCACGCAGAGCGATCACGATGGGAATTGACTCGATTATGAGCGCGCGGAAAATCATTTTAACCGCATTTGGAGAGTATAAAGCCAAGGCAATTCAAAAAACTGTCGAAGAAGATCCTGACAGTCACGTCCCTGCATCATTCATTCAATTGCACGACAATGCCAAAATCATCATCGACAAAAGCGCCTCTGCATATCTGATCAGAACTAAAACACCCTGGTTATTGGATAGTCTCGACTGGACCGACGACCGTTTGGTACGAAAAGCGGTGCTTTGGTTATGCGGACGTACAAAGAAACCAATTTTAAAGCTTACCGGAAAGGATTACAACGACAACGGATTAAGTGACCTTTTGGCAATTGTAGGTGCACAGTACAAAATCAACATCAAAGTTTTCAACGACTTGCAACATACTATAACCGGATGGCCAGGTGGCAAACCAGGCGTTGAAGATACATTCAGACCTGAACGCGCTGAACCGGCTCAAAAAAGGATCGTTATTTTCAGTCCACATCCTGACGATGATGTTATATCGATGGGTGGTACCTTGCTACGATTGGTAGAACAGGGTCACGACGTTCACGTTGCCTATCAGGTTTCCGGGAATTTCGCGGTGTCGGACGAGTATGTAACCCGGTTCCTCGATTTTCACCACGAATATATCGGCTATTACGACTATAACAACGAAAAGGCGGAAGTGCAACAACAAAAGGTTCTCTCTTTTATCAAAAACAAAAAAGAGAACATGATTGATATTCCCGATCTTAATAAAGTGAAGAGCCTGATCAGGAGAATGGAGGCCCGGTCTGCTTTACGTTATTTTGGAATTCCTGATTCCAATATCCATTTTCTCGACCTCCCATTCTATGAAACGGGAATGCGGTTAAAATCGCCTGTCAGTGAAAAAGATGTGAATATCATTATAGATCTTCTTGAAGAAATAAAACCTCACCAGATATTTGCTGCCGGCGACTTGTCAGATCCACATGGCACACACCGTGTTTGCCTCGATGCAATTTTAATTGCACTCGAACATGTGAAGATGGAAGAGTGGATGACAAACTGTTGGGTCTGGTTATACCGCGGTGCATGGGCAGAATGGGAAGCAGATGAGATAGAGATGTCTGTCCCGATTAGTCCGATCGAACTTTCCAGAAAACGGGAGGCGATCCTGCGGCATCAATCGCAAAAAGAGGGTGCGATGTTTATGGGTGAAGATGAACGTGAATTCTGGGAACGGGCTGAACAACGCAATCGGAGTACCGCCAAATTATACGATGAATTAGGGATGGCAGAGT
>Ga0209585_10000120_pt1 | contig 29641 bp, 29 predicted proteins | sample NGEPerone_FD_185491 | JGI IMG/M metagenome (GOLD analysis project Ga0209585, IMG submission 185491) | Arctic peat soil microbial communities from the Barrow Environmental Observatory site, Barrow, Alaska, USA - NGEE Permafrost154B-one... | ecosystem: Environmental > Terrestrial > Soil >... | reverse complement strand
CGACGTCGCGCCCGAAGCTGGCGAACGACACCGGCCCGACGGCATCGAACTCTCCCGGCTGACCCGGACCGACGACCACAAGCTGTGCCGAAGCCGAACCCGATGGCGAAGGCGGCGAACCGGCTGACACCCGGACGAGATCGGAGACTGCCCGGGACACCGCACGATCTGCGGCATTACGCATGTCGTCCAGCTCGTGGGCGGCCGAACCCATCAGCTCGGCGACGAACGCGGGTGGTCCGGGGACCACCGCAGTGGTGATGAGCACGGCGTGTAAGTCGTTCAGCGACAGGTCGCAGAGGCTACCTGGGCCAGCTGGGGCCGCCGGTAGGAGGGCATACCGAGAGTGACTGCGGGACGACCCGAGCCGGGCACGTCCTGCAGCGCTGCCCACGCGTCCCCACCGGTGGTGCGACGCACCTCGAAGAGGCCGCCCTGCACGCCGGAGTCGGCAACCAGGTGATGCGGCGCGGCACGGGTCACGCCTACCTCCACCATGTCACCGGGTCGCGGCACCTCAGCCCCCTGCGGAACAGCGAAATGCACAAGGCGATTGTCGCGCGCACGTCCGGACAGCCGCGCGGTCGCGGCGTCCTTGCGGCCCTCGCCCTGGGCGACGAGCACCTCGACGGTGCACCCCATCTGCTTGAGGTTCTCCGCCCACGAAAGCTCCTCCTGGACCGCCAGCAAGCGCTCATAGCGTTCTTGCACAACGGCCTTGGGGATCTGGTCCGGCATGGTCGCGGCAGGGGTGCCGGGGCGGATGGAGTACTGGAAGGTGAAGGCGCCGGCAAAGCGAGACGCAGTCACCACCCCCAGCGTCTCCTGGAAGTCCTCCTCAGTCTCTCCCGGGAATCCGACGATCAAGTCGGTCGTGATCGCGGCGCCGGGTATGTACTCGCGAACGGTGTCCAGAATGCCGAGGTACGACGCGCTGCGGTAGGACCTACGCATCGCCTTGAGTACCCTGTCCGAGCCCGACTGCAGCGGCATGTGAAGGCTGGGCATGACGTTGGGCGTCTGCGCCATCGCGATAATGACGTCGTCGGTGAAAGCCGCCGGGTGCGGGCTGGTGAAGCGGACCCGCTCGAGGCCGGCGATCTGCCCGCAGGCACGCAACAGCTTGCCGAACGCCAGCTTGTCGCCGAACTCCACTCCGTAGGTGTTGACGTTCTGACCGAGCAAAGTGACCTCGATGACGCCCTGAGCCACCAGTGCCTCGATCTCAGCCAGGATGTCGCCGGGGCGACGGTCCATCTCCCTGCCCCGCAAGGTCGGCACGATGCAGAACGTGCAGGTGTTGTTGCAGCCCACAGAGATGGACACGAACGCGCTGTATGCCGAGTCACGTCGGGTGGGCAACGTCGAGGGGAAGACGTCCAGACTCTCCAGGATCTCGACCTCAGCCTGCTTGTTGTGACGAGCGCGATCCAGCAGTGCCGGAAGCGAGCCCATGTTGTGGGTGCCGAACACAACGTCCACCCAGGGCGCCCTGTCCACAATCGTGACGCGGTCCTTCTGTGCCAGACATCCGCCGACCGCGATCTGCATGGCAGGGTTCTTGATCTTGGCCGGGCGAAGCTGACCGAGGTTGCCGTACAGCTTGTTGTCGGCGTTCTCGCGCACCGCACAGGTGTTGAACACCACGACGTCCGCAGTCTCCGGCGGATCAGGAACACCCGCGATGTCGACATAGCCGGCAGACTCCAACAGCCCGGAAAGCCGCTCGGAGTCATGAACGTTCATCTGACACCCATAGGTGCGCACTTGATAGGTCTTCATGGCATCGACAAGCGTACGTGTTCCGGGGTCAGTCGCGATTGACCGGTCAGCACGAAGACTCACTGAACTCGCCGGTTCCGATTGCTGGCGTCACGTTCGTGTGCCAAGTCATGGCGCGCTGACGGCAACGACCGCAAGGGGCGTGTGGTGACGATGCGGCGGATTTCTCTCATGTTCGCCCTTGCGTGGGAATCCACCGGATCCCGCCACATAGCCAGCCCGAAGCCATCGACGTCCGCGATGGCGACCAGCTCCACGTCCCCGACGGGGACCAGCTCCACGTTCCCACAGGAGCAAGCTAGCCGTCTGCGACGAGGCCCCCCAGACTGCCGCAACGCCGCACAAGGACATCATCGGCGCGGCCAGCAGCTTCGGTGCGGCATTCAAAGAGATGCGCAGCCTGAAGGCCTGCGACGGTGCGGCCGTCACCGGTGCCGTGAGCCGGGCCCGGGCCGCCGACGTGGGCACGTATGCGCCCCATCCTGCTCGCTGCGTTACTCACCTGCCGTCGAGCATTGTGGCTGTGCCCGGCCACTACTTGGTCTACGGCATGCTGGCCCAGATCCCGGGGGCGAACCCATCGAGCGGTACCGGACATGGCTATCAGAATGCCCCAGGAAGGACACCTGAGCGGTTCCCCTGAGCGCGCGTCTAGTCCGGCAGGTGTTCGGGCGCGTCCGCGATGGCCTCACGAATGACGGCGTACGTCAGGCTCGAGGAGTAACCCTTACGCGCGAGCATGCCGGCCAGCCGTCGTGTCTGCACCTCGATGCCCAGGCCGTGCATCGCCCGTAGTTTCTTGTCCACCAGAGCCCGAGCCCGATCACGCTCATCCTCATCGGAGATGGACGACAGCGCGTCGTCGGCCAATTGGCCCTCGATGCCTTTGGTTCGCAGCTCGCGGGCAAGCGCACGCTTGGCCAGGCCGCGTCCGACCTGCTGGGAACGCACTAGCATTTGAGCGTAGGCCTCGTCATCGACGAGACCTACCTGGGTCATCCGGTCAAGCACGGCGCCCGCCACTTCGGCGGTGCAACCGCGCTTCGCGAGCTTCTGCAACAGCTCGGCGCGGCTGCGGGGCGCCATGGCCAGCTGCCGCAGAACGATCTGTCGTGCCACATCGCGCGGATCAGGCTCGGTCCCCTGGCTCTCCACATCAGGAACCGGATCACCCGTTGCAGAAGCTGCGCTCACGTCGCCCCGAACAGCCGCCGCGAGCGCGGCCTCCTCATGCGTCCCCATCGTCGTGCGGATCAGAAGTCGACCGGCACGTCCTTGACTGACATGTCCTGGATTGGAACAGCCTCGATCGGCATGTCTTTGATCGACCGCGCCTTGGCTGATCCGTTCCTGGTCGACGGTCCGCTCTTGACCGGCACGGCCCTGAGCGGCACCTCGGCGATCGGTTCAGCCGACTGGTCGACCCGTGGGCCGATGCCGAGCTTCTCCTTGATCTTCTTCTCCAGCTCGTCGGAGAGGTCAGGGTTGTCTTTCAGGAACGCACGTGCGTTCTCCTTGCCCTGCCCCAGCTGATCGCCCTCGTAGGTGTACCAAGCACCGGCCTTACGCACGAAGCCATGTTCCACACCCATGTCGATCAGCCCGCCCTCACGGGAGATGCCGAATCCATAGATGATGTCGAACTCCGCCTGTTTGAACGGGGGGGCGACCTTGTTCTTGACGACCTTGACGCGAGTGCGGTTGCCCACCGGGTCGGTGCCGTCCTTGAGTGTCTCGATCCGGCGAACGTCCAGCCGGACAGAGGCGTAGAACTTCAGCGCCTTGCCACCGGTGGTCGTCTCAGGGCTGTTATGCACCATGACACCGTCAACGAAGTAGTTGTGGGTGCCAGCCACCTCGATGTCGAACCGATCCATGGAACGCATTTGGGGCTTTATCTCTACGGAAAGCACCCGTGCCGGGACGAGAACCTGACTCGGCTCGACGAACTGCGGCTCCACAGCGAACTGCCCACGCAGACGCGGGAGCAGTTTGTAGTCCATGGACGGGTGGACATACGGCCCCACCAGCTCCAGGAACCTGCTGCTGCCGGCGGTCGTCATCGTCAGCACGGCCTTCTTGGCAGCGCCACGGATCGAGAGCCTGCCGTCAACACCGTGGACGTCGCGCAGATAGTCGGCGAGTCGCACGCGGCTCGCCTCGCTCATCGCCTCGACACAGAACTCGACCCGGCCACTGCCGCCAGCGGTGCGCCGTTGCAATCCCTGGGAATGTTCGCTGAACGAACCGTGGTCCATGAACCAGATCGCCAGAGCCAACGGACTCAGTGACTTGAGGTACTCGTCGCTCAGGTGCTTCTTCCCGTCGCCCCAGTAGACGACCTCGCAAAGCTCGCCGAGCTCGGACAACGCCGACAGCTCGACGAATGCAGCTCCCTTGGCGTTGACATTACGGCTCTGACCGATGTTGCCGAACAGCGATGCCTTCCAGTCCAGATACTCGACCTGCTCCTGACCGTGCCCCATCCGGAAGCGCACGCCCTGGCGATCGCGCAGGTTGGGCGCCAGGTGGGCATCGCCCATGAGCCCACCCAACACAAACTGCCACTGCTGGTCACTCAGCCGGGCCGTTTCATTGGCTAGCACCCTGTCCCCCACCATGAGCTCGCCGGCCTCCCGCCATCCCCCAGGGGTACGGATCAGGTGGTTCTCTGTCGCGGCGAACTGCGAACGACCATTGCCGCCGTATTTCTCCACGCCGAACTGCAGGAAGTGCTCGGCCACCCCGTTGTCGAACCAGTTGTTGACGGGACGGTTGACGATCTGATTGAGCTCGGCGTCATAGGTGCGCACCTCGACCGGCAGCTTCTGGCTGACGATCTTGCCAATCATCTCCGTTGACCCGTCGGCAAGCGTCACCTGGGTGTCGTACGAGAAACATCCAAACATCACTCCGATCTTCTCGCGGAGCTGGTTGATGAAGATCATCGTGGTGTTGGTGCTGCTGATCGTTCCGGTGAGCTTGCGCAGAGCCTGGGACATCAGACGCGCCTGCAGCCCCACGTGGCTGTCGCCCATCTCCCCCTCGATCTCGGCGCGAGGAACAAGCGCCGCAACCGAGTCGATCACGATGATGTCGATGGCTCCGGAACGGATCAGCATGTCGGCGATCTCAAGCGCCTGCTCGCCGGTGTCTGGCTGACTCACCAGCAGTGCATCCGTGTCGACGCCGAGCTTCTGGGCGTAGTCAGGGTCGAGGGCGTGCTCGGCATCGATAAATGCCGCGATCCCGCCGGCCTTCTGTGCGTTGGCCACCGCGTGTAGGGCCACCGTCGTCTTGCCCGAGCTCTCCGGGCCGTAGATCTCAACGACCCGCCCACGAGGCAGCCCGCCGATGCCCAGAGCGACGTCTAGGGCGATGGACCCTGTGGGAATGACGTCGATGGGGACGCGGACCTCGTCGCCGAGCCGCATCACTGCACCCTTGCCGTGTGCCTTCTCGATCTGCGCCATCACTACATCCAGCGATTTCGCGCGATCTGCTCCAGCCATGTCCCTCACCTGCCATTTCTGTATAGGGGTCCGCCGTCTACCTGCGACCGACACCTGTGCGGGGATGCATCTCGTGTCGAGTCAGACGTTACGAGCGACCACCGACAGCCACCGCCGTCAGGCACAGGCCTGTGGCAGGTGGGACAGCCGAGGCAACTCATAGGGAAAACAGTACCCGAACAGATGTTCGATTTAGTCACGATGTAAGTGGGACACGCCGCGATCTTGTAACCACAGGTTCGCAACCACGCGGTAGCAACCATCCGCATGCCAGGACACAAAACGTTCACGACAGGAGCAGTTTCTCGAGCCGGTGGGCCGCCAAGACCAGGCCGAGCAAACCCAGGACCGCCAGGTAGGCCACGTGAAGGAGTAGTCCGGGGCCGATCTCGCCCAGCATCAGCCCACGCTCCAGAGCCACACCGTGATAGAGCGGCGTGGCCTGCACGATCCACTGCACCGGGCCCGGGTAGGTCGACAGCGGAAAGAACGTCGCAGAGAACAGGAACATCGGCTGGATCGCCAGGGTGACGTAGTCGAAGTCCACCCATGACCGCATGAACGTCGTCCCGAACATCCCAACCGCAGAGAACGCAAAGCCGATGAGTGTGGCCGCCGGGAGCGCAAGCAGCGCCCACCACGTGTGCACGGTCCCGATCAGCCACGCCACCACCAGGAACGCCGCGGCATAGAGGGCGCCACGGATCAGTGACCAGCTGATCTCGCCCACCGCCACGTCCCGGGGTCCCAACGGGGTGGCCAGGACCGAGTCGTAGAGCTTGGCGAACTTGAGCTTGAAGAACACGTTGAAGGTCGAGTCGAACACCGCGCCGTTCATGGCCGACGCGGCCAGCAGAGCGGGTGCCACGAAATACGCATAGGGCACGGTCTGGCCACCGTCCGTGGTCACGACCTTGATCAGCGCGCCCAGTCCGATCCCGAGTGAGAACAGGTAGAACACCGGCTCAGCGAACCCCGTGACGAGGGCGACCCAGGCGTGCCGGTAGCTCATAATGTTGCGTTCGATCAGGATGCGCGCCATCCCCGCTCCGGCGGGCAGGGGCAGCACCCTCGCGATGCGGGAGGTAAGTCCTCCGCTGGGCGAGGGAGGCGCCTGGGCCGCGGACGTCATAGGACCAGCCTTGTGGTGAAGGCGCGGCGAGCCAGCCAGCCGCCGATAGCGATCACGACCAGGAGGTACGCCGTGTGGCTCGCAACGGCAACGAAGTCAGGTGATCCGAGGGCCAGCGAGCGGTTGGCCTGGACGCCGTGCCACAGCGGCATGACCCACGCAATCGGACGCATGAACACCGGCAGCTGGCTCACCGGGAAGAAGATCCCCGAGAACAGGAACAGCGGCGTCATGATGAAGCGGAACAGGATATTGAAGCCGCTGTCGTTCTCCTGCTTGGCTGAGAACGCGAAGATCGGCACGGCGAAGGCCATCCCGGTCAGCACAGTGATCGGCAGGCAGAGCAGCACCCACCATGAGCTGAACGAGCCGAACAAGGCCGCCACCCCGATGAAGATCGCCGTGGCACCCGTGACCTGCACCGCGACGTAGAGCAGATGCCCGAGCAGGATATCGTCGATACCGACTGGCGTGGCGAGCATCGCGTGATACTTCGCGTTCCAGCGAATCGCTCCCATCACAGGGTAGGTCGACTCCCCCATGGCCACCCACATCGCCTGTGCCGCAAGGATTCCCGGCACGACGAACTGCAGATACGGCACTCCATCGACACCCCCCGCGGATTTGTTGACGAGGCTGCCCAGACCAAGGCCCAGCGACAACAGGAACATCAGGGGCGAGAGGAATCGGCCGAAGATACTGCCCGGCCACGTGCGCTTGTACGCGGTAAGCCAGGACCCGAAGACTGGTCGCCAGTTGGACGGCGCCGGCTGACGGTTCATGGCGCTGACCGAGGCACTCATCAATCCACCAGCGTCCGACCGGTCAGGTGCAGGAAGACATCCTCAAGGGTCGAGCGGCGGACAAGGGTGGACAGGGGCCGGACACCCCGCAGGTGGACCTCGGCGGCGGCGGCGTCGCCGTCCTCGGTATAGACCAGCAGCCGGTCGGGCAGGACCTCGACGCGCTCACCGATCCCTGCCACGGCATTGCCATGCTGAGCATGGTCGTCGGTATCGAAGCGCAACTCGAGAACCTCCCGCGTGGAGTACTCGGTGATCAGCGAGCGCGGCGATCCCTGCGCGACGATCTTGCCGTGGTCCATGACTACCAGGCGGTCGCACAGCTGCTCGGCCTCATCCATGTAATGCGTCGTCAGAACCAGGGTCACACCGGAGCGCTTGAGCCGGAAGAGCCTGTCCCACAGCACGTGGCGTGCCTGGGGATCGAGCCCCGTGGTGGGTTCGTCCAGGAGCAGGATCTCAGGACGGCTGATCAGCGAACGGGCAATCGTCAGCCGCCGCTTCATGCCACCCGAGAGCGGCTCGACCGTGGACTTGGCCCGGTCCGTGAGCTGCGCTAAGTCGAGTAGCTCCGTTGTACGAGCACGGACCTCGCGCTGGGACAGGCCGAAGTAGCGGCCATAGATCCATAGGTTCTCCTCAACCGAGAGCTCTTCGTCCAGGGTGTCTTTCTGGGGCACGACGCCCAGGCGCGCCCGGATCTGCGGGCCGTGGGTGGCCGGGTCCTGCCCGAAGACTCGCAGCTCGCCTCGGGTCACCGGCGACACACAGCCGACCATCTTCATGGTTGAGGACTTACCGGCGCCGTTGGGCCCGAGAAAGCCGAAAGACTCGCCCCGCTCCACCCCGAAGTCGATCCCGTCCACCGCGGTGAAACTACCAAAGGTCTTGGTCAGGCCGGTGGCATGGAGCAGGAGATCGGGATCCGGATGAGTCACACAACAAACGCTATCCCCTCGCTGCGACCGGAAATCAACCCCTCTTCTTGGGGCTCCTCAGCTCTTTGCCGAGCCAGCGTTCGGCCGGTACGTCCATGTCGGCACACAGCGCCAACCAGGTTTCGCGCGGTTTGATCCCTGATTCGAGTGCCTGCATGGGGGTGCGGTCGCCGAGTGCTCCCAGGACATGGTCACGCGCCAGGGAGTGCGCGTAGGCAGCACCGAACTCGTCGTCCATCAGGCGCCAGAAATCGCTCATCCGCATTCGGGGAGTCTTTCACGACCTGCTCAGGTCCAGCTGAGTCAGGCTCTTCAGCCCGGAGATAAGGAGTGGGGCGTGCGCGATGTCGGGGTAGCGTTGAGGATGTGGGGATGGGGTTGCATCGCGAGCGTTGGACGACCTTGTTGGGCGGCGACCCGCGCGAATGGTTGCTGGCCTGCGATGAGCCTGCGGCCCGATGGGTGACCCTCGTCGAGCTCTTCGACCGACGGGCAGATGATCCCGAGCTGATCGCGGCCCATGCTGCCGTGCTCGCCGACCCGGGGACGAAAACACTGTTCGAGCGTCTGCCTGTTTGACAGGTCGACAACCATCTCTCTGGTCATTCGAGCCCTGCCTTCGCCCCGAACCTGTTGAACCTACTGGCCGACATGGGGGTCGGGGCCGGCGACGATTCTCGGGTCGAGCGTCTTCTTGATTCGTTCCTGGATCATCAGGATCCCGGCGGCCGTTTCACCGCGTTCGGCACAAGTCGAGCTTCCTCGATGCCAGTGTGGGGCTCGTTGCTCTGTGACACGCACGCCATCACCGAGGTGCTTGTCCGGTTCGGTCGCGTTGATCACCCGGCGGTGACCCAAGCGCTACGGACGATGACAGCGATCGTGGCGATACCACGCAAGGCCTGGCCTGGCCGTGCGTGCCCCATTCGGTATCGGGGTTCCGAGGGCCTGGCCGCAAAACAGACTCCTGTCCTCAAGTCACCCTCAAAGCGTTGCGAACCTTGGCCCGACTTCCCGAACACCAGCGAAGCGAACAGGCTGTCGAAGCAGCGCGCACCGCGCTGCGAGCATGGACGGCGCGCTCGGAAGAGAAGCCCTACATGTTCGGACATGGCGCCCGGTTCAAAACCGTGAAGTGGCCGACGTTCTGGTACGACGTGCACTGGCTCCTCGACACCGTCAGCAGGTATCCAAAGCTCTGGCGGGGCGCAGATGCCGAGCCGGCGGACCGGTGTGCCGTGGCCGAGCTCGTCGCCTGACCTCGTCGCCTACCACTTCGACCTTGATGGCACCGTGACCCCGCGGTCGTGCTATCAGGGGTTCGCTGAACACTCATTCGGGCAGAAGAAGCGCCCGTCCGGCTTCGCCACGGCGCGCTTCACTCGGCTGCTGCGCCGCTTCAATGACCTCGCCGCCGATGCCCGCAATATCGATGTCGCGCGCCTCGCGAGTTCCAAGGGCGGCACCGGCCAGCCCGTGCTGCCCAAACACCACAGACGTTGAGGACACCGTCGGGTTACCTCTTTGCCAGTAGCCCGTGCCGCCCCACGACGGAATCCGACCAGCGCCAACAATGTCACTTTCGGCCGGGAGGCAGGCCTTCTGACAGCCGGATGAGACTCCAGACCAGGTTGCCGGAAAGGCAGGCGATGACGGAGCTGTGCAGGCCGCCTCCGATCTTCTTGGCGCGGGCCACGGCGAAGCCGCCCGACTCAGGGTCCTGTGCATCGGGCAGGATCGCCTCGCAGCCGCCGCGCACGCGCTCGTCGGCACCGAGCGCGGCGAGGATGATGAGCTGCCAGGTGGTGCCGCGGTACTTGGCCGCATAGTAGTCGTCACGGCCCCCCAGTGGCCGTCGGCAGCCTGGGCGGCCAGGATGGCCGGCACGGTGCCGCAGTCCATGACGGCGCGCTGCGCCACCACGACCTCAGGGTCGTCCAGCTCGGCACCCAGCAGCTCGGTGAGCGTGAAGTAGCTCACCGAGGGGTCGTCGGCCCTCGAGTAACCAGGGGTGGGGTCTACGCCCCGCACGGCAGCTCAATGGCTCAAAAAACCAGCATAGGTTTCTGCCCGACCATGACTACAAGTTCATTGCCTCGCCAAGAAACACCCGATGGGGGTTTGACCTCCTCGTCCCGCCCAGGGCTCGGTACAATCGCGACCCTGCCGCACCCTTGGCGGTCGCCGCGGAAGGAACCATCCCGTTGGGATACCCGTCGACCCGAGTGGATGCCATGCCTGACCATGCCTCGACCGACGCCCGGGCAAACGATCGGATCTGCCGCCAAGAGCGAGGTCCCGCTCCGCCTCAGCGGATGGGCCCATGGAGGCCCTGCCCGGGTCCGGGCGCCCAAGCGACCTAGCGGGCTGAGAGGCTGTGCTCAGATCCAGCTGATGTGCTGTCGCAGGTAGAGGAACCCTACGAACGCGAACACATCGAGCAAGATGTGGGCAACGACCAGCGGCAGGACGCGCCCGGTGCGCTGGAACCACCAGCCAAGGATCAGCCCCATCACGAGGTTGCCGACGAACCCGCCCAGTCCCTGGTAGAGGTGGTAACTCCCCCGCAGCACCGCGCTCGCGCCCAGCGCCTGACCGTTCGACCAACCCAGATGACGCAGCCGGGTCAGCAGGTAGCCGACAACGACGATTTCCTCCAGCACCCCGTTCTGGGCAGCCTGGAGCAGCAGAAGCGGCACGCGATACCAGGTGTCCGGGACGTCCACCACAGCCAAGCTCGCGCTCACGCCGAGCTGGTGGGCGGCCCACACCAGGACCAGGCCAGGTGTGCCGATGAGCGCGGCGAATCCCACGCCCTGCAGCAGATCTCTGCGCCAAGGTCGACGGTGCAGTCCAATCCCGAAGCCAGCGGTCCCCGGATCGCGGGAGAGCAGCACCAGCACCAGCAGGACCGGCATCAGTCCCTGAACAACGCCGGTGACGTCGTAGGCGATGTTGAGCCACATGTGAGCGGTTCGAGCACCGGAGGCGACGGTGGCAGTGGTCGCCGAGATGCCACCCCTGACGGTTAGCTCAGCCTTCAGGTAGCTCAACAGGGCGTAGACGCCGGACATCCCCAGCGAGACGCCGAGTACGGCGAGCACTTCGGGGCCGCGGTGCTTGACGGGTAGGTTCGCCGTCCCGACTGACGTGGTCACGCCGTCAGTCTGCCTCGGATGGGTCGTGTCTGCCCGGAACCATACGACGCCGGGCGACGTCCTATCGACGTGAACCGCAAACGATGGGCCACAACCGCCGCAGCCGCAGCTGTCCTCACGGTTCTCATCGGCGTCGTAGTCCTCTTGGGCGGCGGTCATATGGCGCGACCGTCCTCCACCCAGGTGCGGCAGGCTTTCGGGTTCGATGCCGCCTATGCCGACCCCGACCCGATGGTGCTGGTCGTCCGCTACGGCGACTCAAGTAGCTGCCCCAGCAAGGCCGTGCGCCACGACGTCCTCCAGCAGCCCGGCCGGGTCGTCGTGACGCTCACCCGCGCACCAATGCAAGCCGACCAGCCCTGCACATCTGACTATGGGGCCAAGCTGGTCCGGATCTCGCTCGCCGCCCCGCTGGGCGGCCGAGCCGTCATCGACGGGTCGTGGCAGAAGCCGGTGCCCATCTCGACCGGCTCCCCGCCCTTCGGATGAGCCAGGGCGCATTCAGTGGAGCCAGCGTGCATTCGGCACAGCCGGGATGCACCTGTCTGCCGCCCTGTTGTCGGTGAGAGGTGGCAGGCTGGGCTGACGATGAGTTCTGAGGTGCTGGCCCGATTCTCCCCCGCGACCCGAGACTGGTTCAGCGGGAGCTTCGCCGAGCCCACTGATGCACAGGTCGGCGCCTGGGATGCCATTAGCTCCGGCGCCCACACCCTCGTGGTGGCCCCGACCGGCTCCGGCAAGACGCTCTCCGCGTTCCTGTGGGCGCTGGACCGCCTGGGCACGGCTCCACCGCCTGCCGAACCGATTCGCAGGTGCCGCGTCCTCTACATCTCACCGATGAAGGCTCTGGCCGTGGATGTCGACCGCAACCTGCAGTCTCCGTTGGTCGGCATCGGTCATGCCGCCGCACGGCTCGGCCTTCCGAAGCCGGAGGTGAGCGTCGCGGTCCGGTCCGGCGACACCTCAGCGGCCGACCGCAGGCTGTTCGCCCGCCGTCCCGCCGACGTCCTCATCACCACCCCCGAGTCACTCTTCCTGATCCTGACCTCAAAGGCGCGAGAGTCCCTCGCCGGCGTCGAGACCGTCATCCTGGACGAAATCCATGCCGTGGCCGGCACCAAGCGTGGGGCGCACCTGGCACTGAGCCTCGAACGGCTCGATGCCCTGCTGGATAAGCCAGCTCAGCGGGTGGGCCTGTCGGCCACCGTGCGGCCGGTCGAAGAGATCTCACGCTTCCTCGCGGGTGGCCGACCGGTCACCGTCGTCCAACCCTCATCGACAAAACGGTGGGATCTCCAGGTGGTCGTCCCCATCCCCGACATGTCCGCACTGGGCGAGGCGGCCTCAGATGGCAAGGGCTCGGCGAACAGTCCGGAACGGCGCGCCTCGATCTGGCCACACGTCGAGGAACGTATCGTCGACCTGGTCGCCCAGCATCGTTCGACCCTGGTCTTCGCCAACTCTCGTCGGCAGGCCGAGCGCTTGACGGCCCGGCTCAACGAGATCTGGCAGGAGCGACTCGAGCTCGCGTCCCTTGCTGAATCCGTCGCTCAGCCCCTTGCTGCTGAAGAGCATCCAGACACCTCGATCACGACGGTCAACAGCCAGGCGAGCACCCGGATTCCCCCCGCAACCGGGAGGGGATCCCAGAAGGCAGTCCGGACGCCCGCGCAGATGATGGCGCAGGCCGGCACGTCCAAGGGCGCTGCCGGAGTGCTCGCCCGCGCTCACCATGGCTCGGTCAGCAAGGAACAGCGAGCCCTGATCGAGGAGGACCTCAAGGCTGGCCGCCTGCCTGCGGTCGTCGCCACCAGCTCCCTAGAGCTTGGCATCGACATGGGCGCGATCGACCTGGTCATCCAGGTGGAGTCGCCGCCGAGCGTGGCCAGCGGGCTACAACGGGTCGGGCGCGCTGGTCACCAGGTGGGCGCCGTGTCTCGCGGAGTGGTCTTTCCCAAGTTCCGCGGAGATCTCGTCCAGACCGCTGTGGTGGTCGACCGCATGCGCCAGGGAGCCATCGAGTCGCTGCGAGTCCCGTCGAACCCGGTCGACGTTCTGGCCCAACAGATCGTCGCCATGTGCGCGATGGACGACTGGGCGGTTGATGACCTGGAAGCGTTGGTACGCAAGGCAACTCCATTCGCCAGCCTCCCCCGCTCTATCCTGGAGTCGGTGCTCGACATGCTGTCCGGGCGTTACCCGAGCGATGAGTTCGCCGAGCTGCGACCGCGCCTCGTCTGGGACAGGGTGACAAGCACGCTCAGCGGGCGGCCGGGGGCCCAGCGACTCGCAGTCACCAGCGGGGGCACCATCCCGGACCGTGGTTTGTATGCCGTATTCCTCGCCTCCGGCGAGGGCACCGGGCGTCGTGTCGGCGAGCTCGACGAGGAGATGGTCTACGAGTCGAGGGTCGGTGACATATTCACCCTGGGGACATCGTCGTGGCGGATCGAGGACATCACCCACGACAAGGTGCTGGTCACCCCGGCGCCCGGCCAGCCCGGCAAGCTGCCGTTCTGGAAGGGCGACTCGCTTGGCCGTCCAGCCGAGCTCGGGCGCGCCGTGGGCGAGTTCGTTCGCGAGCTAGGCAGACTCGGTCCCGAAAAGGCGCGGGCCCGAGTGACCGCCACCGGCCTGGATGCCTGGGCTGCGGACAACCTACTCACCTATCTGGACGAACAGCGTGAAGCCACTCGACACGTCCCCGACGACCGCACGATCGTGATCGAGCGTTTCCGGGACGAGATCGGCGACTGGCGGGTGGCCGTGCACTCGCCTTTCGGAGCGCAGGTGCATGCTCCGTGGGCATTGTGCGTTGCGGCCAGGATGCGTGAGCGCTTCGGTGTGGACGTGCAAGCCATGCATGGTGATGACGGCATCGTGTTCCGGCTGCCCGATATCGAGTTCGACACAGACTCTGCTGCGGACGGCACGGGGTCGAGCGGTCTGAGGTCGACCGGTCTGGGCTCAGCCGGTCTGGGACATGAGCTGATGTCGCTGATCGCTCTTGAGGCGGATGACGTTCACGATCTCGTCACCGCCGAGATCGGCGGATCAGCCTTGTTCGCGGCGCGCTTCCGCGAGTGCGCTGCACGGGCGCTGCTGCTGCCGCGCCGCCGTCCCGATCGCCGGCAGGCTCTATGGCAGCAGCGCCAGCGGTCGGCTCAACTGCTCACCGTGGCAAGCCAGTACGCGTCCTTCCCGATCATCCTGGAAACGGTGCGTGAGTGCGTGCAGGACGTGTTTGACGTGCCAGGTCTGAGCACCCTGATGCGCGAGATCGGCTCTCGCAAGGTGCGACTCGTCGAGGTCGAGACATCAACGCCCTCGCCGTTCGCCCGCAGCCTGATGTTTGGCTACGTCGCGCAGTTCCTGTACGAGGGTGACTCTCCCCTCGCCGAGCGGCGTGCGGCGGCACTGTCACTGGACCCCACTTTGCTGGCCGAGCTTCTCGGACGTGGTGAGGGCGCCGCACTGCGCGACCTGCTCGACCCTGCGGCATTGGCCCAGACGGAGTCCGAACTGCAGCGACTGGCGCCGGGACGCCGTTGCCGAGGCATGGAGGATGTGGCAGATCTGCTGCGGGTGCTGGGCGCTCAACCACATCGGGCCATCCTCGACCGCTGCGTCGAAGTGGCCACAGCCAAGGACGTCTCCGCCTGGCTGGTCGACCTCGAGAGCGATCGCCGGCTGATTCGGGTGCGCATCGGGGGCCAGGAGCGATGGGCCGCCATCGAGGACTCGGGACGACTGCGTGACGCACTGGGTGTCGCCTTGCCGGTCGGTGTCCCTCAGGTCTTCCTCGAGCCGGTCCCCGACCCGCTGGGCGATCTGATCGCCCGATACGCCCGGACACATGGTCCCTTCACCGCTCGGGACGTGGCCGACTGGTTCGGCCTCGGTATGGCCGTTGTGGCCGACGTTCTGCGCCGGCTCGTGGCCGCCGGCCGGGTCGTGGAGGGCGAGCTGCGGCCGGTCGAGTCCGGGGGCGGAGTCCACGGCAACGACTTCTGCGACGCCGAGGTACTGCGCACGCTTCGACGTCGCTCACTGGCAGCTCTTCGTGCCGAGGTCGAGCCTGTTCCGGCCGTCGATCTGGGCCGATTCCTTCCTTCCTGGCAAGGAGTGGGCGCGGGTATGCGGGGAAGCGAGGGGGTCCTTCGAGCCGTCGAGCAACTGGCCGGCGCGGCGCTGCCCGCGAGCGCACTTGAGACTCTCGTGCTCCCCAGCCGGGTGGCGGCTTACGGCCCCGCGTTGCTGGACGAGCTGACGACCAGCGGCGAGGTGGTCTGGCGCGGACACGGCGCCCTGCCCGGCGATGACGGATGGGTTTCACTGCACCTGGCCGAGTCCGCACACCTGACCCTGGCAGCACCCTCGCAGGACCTCGACCTCTCCGAGCGCCATCGAGAGGTTCTCGAAGCGCTGGGCGGTGGCGGCGCATTCTTCTTCCGGACCCTCTCGGACACGGTCGCCATCAAGGACGATGAGGCTCTGACGCACATTCTGTGGGACCTGATTTGGTCGGGGCACATCAGCAACGACACTCTGGCCCCCTTGCGGGCACTGCTCATGGGCGGACGCACGGCGCACAAACCACGGCGCACCGCCCCGCGCTCGGCCCGATACTCCGGCAGGTCTGGCAGCCTCGGCGCGTTGTCCGGCCAACGGCTCTCCAGCGGGAGGACCTCTGCATCGCCGCGCTTTGGACCTTCCACGGCGGCCGGCCGATGGTCGCTGCTGCCAGCCATCGAGCCCGATGCCACCATCCGCTCTTACGCGATGGCCGAGGTGCTCCTTGATCGCTATGGCATCCTCACCCGTGGTTCCGTTGTCGCAGAGGGGGTCTCGGGCGGCTTTGCCGGCGTCTATCGGGTACTGGCTGCGGCCGAAGAGTCCGGGCGGGTGCGGCGCGGCTATTTTGTCGAAGGTCTGGGGGCGGCACAGTTCGCAACAACCGGCGCCGTTGACCGACTTCGCGCTCAGAGCCGACCGCTGCCCGACGAGATCGAACCATCAGGTGCGCAACGTCGGGACGGCGCACCGTCAGCACTGGTTCTCGCCGCCTCGGACCCGGCCAATCCCTATGGCGCTGCTCTCGGCTGGCCAGCGCGGGTCACTGATCTGAACGACGACCACGGGAAACCCAAGCCCGCGGCCAAAACGGGGCCCGGGTCACCGCCGAGTCCACAGCCGGGTCCGGGGCACAAACCTGGTCGCAAGGCCGGTGCGCTGGTGGTGCTCGTCGATGGCGCGCTCACGCTGTACGTAGAGCGCGGCGGCAAGACGTTGTTGTCCTGGACCGATGACCCGGCGTTGCTGCAGTCCGCTGCCGATGCGCTGGCTCTCGCCGTGCGCGAAGGGGCATTGGGCAAGCTGACCGTCGAGAAGGCGGATGGCGCCTCGGTCCTGCGTCCTGACCATCCTCTGGCAACCGCGCTCGCCGGGGCCGGCTTTCACGCAACTCCCCGCGGCTTACGCCTACGACGTTGACGACCGTGTCACGCTTGCGTCCCTGGGTTTGCGGATACGGTCAGGCGGCGGAGGCGCGGACCAGAGTCTCGGAGCGCTGAGAGATCGGCAGGGTCACCAAAGCGCTAACAGCCTCGGACTCGGCAGCCCGGTCCGACACATCGCTGAGCATCTGGGACATTGGCAGGTGCAGCGCAGCGCAGATCGACGCGAGCAGTTCCGAGGAGGCTTCCTTCTCGCCGCGCTCGACCTCACTCAGGTAACCCAGTGAGACCGCGGCCGACGCCGAGATCTCGCGCAAGGTGCGACCTTGTGCCTGACGATGGCCACGGAGAACATCACCGACTTCACGACGAAGCACTATCATGACGCCTCCTCCACAGCAGTTCGAGCAACGGTATGTCAGTTCGAGCAACGGTATGTTAAGAACAACGGTACCCCCCAAGCCATACAATTCGCCTACCGGACTGCTGGTTGGGTCTCGCGGGTTGTGACAACAGTGCGCGAATGGTCAACAGTGCGCAACAGGAGGATCTTCCCTGACCTGGGCACCAAGCTCCTCGGTAAGCAGCGCTAAGACGGCCAGGACGCTGTGCGCCCGGACTTCCCGACGATCCCCGGACAGGCTGAGCGCTTGGACTCTCGAAGTGCCCGGCCCCACCACAGCGACGAAGACCGTGCCTACGGGTTTGCCTTCAACCTGATCCGGCCCCGCGACACCGGTAGTGGCCAGGCCATAGGTCGCACCCATCAGCGACCGCACCCCGCTGGCCATCTGCTCGGCCACGTCGGCGTCCACGGCACCCGCCCGAGCCAGCAATGCTTTGTCGACCCCGAGCACCTGAGCCTTGAGATCTGTCGCGTAAGCGAGAACACCCCCACGCACGACGACCGACGCACCGGGAATGTCGGTCAGCGCCGCAGCGACCAGCCCCCCGGTCAGCGACTCGGCAACCGCCACCGTCTGCCCCGCGGCGGTCAGGCGCGCAACGAGGTCTGCGGCCGCAGTGGGCTCCACGCTCAGACCTCGGGCTCCGCTGAATGCCTCTTCGCATCCTCACGTGCGGCCGCCTCTCGTGCGGCCGCCTCTCGTCCTGCCGCCGCCGCGCGACGCTCGCGTTTTGCCTGCGCGCGGGGGCTGGTGTTGCGCAGTGTCTGGGCCCGTAGCACGTAGTCGACCCCGGTTGCCACGGTCACGATGACCGCCAACGTCATCACCACCACTGCTATGGCATGCCATGGATCACTCAACGGCAAGATGTAGAGCAGGATCGCGACCGCCTGAAGTGCGGTCTTGACCTTGCCACCCCGACTGGCCGGCATAACGCCGTGCCGGATGACCAGGAGCCGCAGTACGGTGATGCCGACCTCCCGGACGAGGACCACCAGGGTGACCCACCATGGAAGCAGATCGATGATCGAGAGCCCGACGAGCGCCATACCCATCAGGGCCTTGTCGGCGATCGGGTCACTCACCTTGCCGAAGTCGGTGACCAGTCCCCTGGCCCGCGCGATGTCGCCGTCCATGCGGTCGGTCGCCGTTGCGACGACGAACACGGCCGCGGCCAGCAGTCGGTAGTTCGTCAGCTGACCGTCGTCGTGGAGCAGGAACCACCCGAAGACGGGCACAAGAACGATGCGCAAGATGGTGAGCGCGTTGGCGATGTTCCAAGCGCTCGCCTGCGTAGGCCGAACGTGGGTGTCATCACCGGAGGGGATCACTCGGGTTCCGCGATGAGGTCGACGCCCTCGGTGTCGAGAACCACCGCAGCGATGATCTCCCCGACAGCCGGGGTCAGGGCACCTGGGCGCAGCCGAAGGATGGTGGCGCCGTCGACGTCGGGCCCCTGATGGGCAGCCCGTCCGGTCAGCTCATCGGTGTCCTCGTCGATCCCGTCGACGAGAACCTCGACGCGTTCGCCGATGCGTTCCTCCGCCCGCTGGATGTTGAGCTCCTCCACCAACGTTGTGAAGTGCTCAACGCGCTCTGCGATGACATGCCTGTCGAACTTGCCCTCATAGGTCTCGGCCTCGGTCCCATCCTCGTCGGAGTAACCGAACACGCCAACCACGTCCAGACGCGCGGCTGTCAGGAAAGCCTCGAGCTCGTCGAGATCCTCCTGCGTCTCTCCGGGGAACCCGACAATGACGTTGGACCGGATGCCGGCGAGCGGCGCGCGAGCGCGGACCTGGTCGATCAGGTCCAGGAATGACTGAGACGAGCCGAACCGGCGCATCTTGCGCAGCAGCTTCTCGGAGGCATGCTGGAAGGAGATGTCGAAGTACGGCACGACGCCCGGCGTCGAGGCCATGACATCGAGCAGGTCCATCCGGATCTCGGCGGGCTGAAGATAGGACACCCGGACGCGCTCGATCCCGTCTACCTGGGCGATCTCGGGCAACATCGTCTCCAGCAGGCGCAAGTCCCCGAGGTCCTTGCCGTATGACGTGGAGTTCTCGCTGACCAGGAAGATCTCCTTGACATCGTGCTCACCGAGCCAGCGGGCTTCGGCCAGGACATCGGAGGGGCGTCTGGACACAAAAGACCCGCGAAACATCGGGATCGCACAGAAGGCACAGCGCCGATCACAGCCACTGGCGATCTTCAAAGGAGCCCACGGCCGACCGTCCAGACGTGCGCGGATGACGCGAGGACCGCTGGCCGGGACCGGTCCTTCGATCGTCTCGATTGCCGGGGCTGTGCTGGCTAGCACCTCCGTCGACGTCGAGAGCGACCCATTGTGACCGTGACCGGGCAGGGCCACGGACGCAGCGGAGGCCTGGCGTGAGGCCGGCGAGAGCGGCAGCAGGCGCCGACGGTCCGACGGCACGTGCGAAACGGGCTTGTTGCCGTTCAGGATCGAGGTGAGGTGGCTCGACATATCGGCGTAGGAGTCGAAACCGAGCACGGCGTCAGCCTCGGGCAGCTCAGCGGCTAGCTGCTCGCCATACCGCTCGGCCAGACAACCCACGGCCACAACCTTCTGCGTACGTCCCGAAGCCTTTAGCTCAGAGGCCTCCAGGAGTGCATCGATGGAGTCCTTCTTGGCCTGCTGAACGAAGCCACAGGTGTTGATCACCGCGACATCAGCCTGCGCGGCATCATCGACCAACAGCCAGCCCTCGGCGGCCAGACGACCAGCAAGCTCCTCGGAGTCGACCTCGTTGCGCGCGCATCCCAATGTGACCAACGCCACGCTTCGGGGGCTGCCAGAAGCGCTCGAGGTCAGGGACGTCATCTCCCCATCGTAGGTGGACTGCTGTTGAATGACCGCATGCCCGACCTCGCACCAGAGACCATTGCCCCGGACACACTCGCCCGCGTCACCGAACTGCTGCGCAGGCACCCGCTGATCGACGGACACAATGACCTCCCGTGGGAGGCGCGACGACAGTCGGGCTACGACTTCGACCAGCTTGACCTCTCGGGTCGCCTGGACACCACGCACACCGACCTGCCGCGGCTGCGCGCCGGCGGCGTCGGTGCGCAGTTCTGGTCGGTCTGGGTGCCCGCGTCGCTGCCCGATGGAGTGGCGGTCATCCAGACGCTGGAACAGATCGACGCGGTCCACCAGATGGTCGCCCGGTATGGCGACCAGCTGGGTTTCGCGCGCACCGCGGACGAGCTCGAGGCCGTCTTCGCGTCGGGACGCATCGCGTCACTGATGGGGGCCGAGGGCGGGCACTCGATCGGCTGTTCTCTGGCGGCGCTGCGGATGCTGCACGTGCTCGGCGTCCGTTACCTGACGCTGACCCACAACGACAACGTCCCGTGGGCCGACTCGGCCACTGACGTGCCGGCCTGCGGGGGTCTGTCCGCCTTTGGCTTCGAAGTGGTACGGGAGATGAACCGCATCGGCATGCTCGTCGACCTCTCGCACGTCTCGGCCGACACCATGCGCGACGCCTTGCGGGTCAGTGAGGTGCCGGTGATCTTCTCGCACTCGTCCGCACGCGTGGTCTGCGACATGACCCGCAACGTGCCGGACGATGTGCTCGAGGCCCTGGGTCAGAAGGGCGGCATCTGCATGGTGACGTTCGTGCCCGACTTCGTCTCCCCTGCCGCGGGCCAGTGGCGCAAGGAGGCTTCGCTGGCGGCGCTGGAGGTCGGCGTCAAGCCCACAGACCACCTCGCGTTCGACGTGTTCGCCGCCACGTACCGCAAGAAACATGCCAAGCCCACCGCCACGATCGACCAGGTCGTTGCCCACATCGAGCACGTACGGGAGGTCGCCGGTGTCGACCACGTCGGCATCGGGGGCGACTTCGACGGCACCCAGGATCTGCCGATCGGTCTCGAGGACGTCAGCGGCTATCCGCGCCTGTTCGTCGCCTTGGCCGACCGCGGCTGGTCCTACCAGGACCTGACCAAGCTGGCCGGCGGTAACATCCTGCGCGTCATGCGCGAGGCCGAGGCAGGGGCCCGCGACCTGCGGGCGACCCGCGGACCGAGCCTGGCGACATACGAGGCGCTGGACCACCCCTGATTGGCAGCCGGCGAACCGTCGCCCGGCTACCGATCGAAGACAGGCGTCATGGTATTGAACGATTCGCGTTAAGAACCCGTCAACGCATCGCAATATCCGCTCTCAGCACCGAGACTTCCATCGTGGTCGCCATCCGAGCCACCTGATGACTGGAGTCCAGGCAATGTCCGATCTCGTGTTCGTGATCCTCACCGGGGCGTTCTTTGCGCTCCTAGCGCTGATGGTCAAGGGGGTCGAGCGGTTGTGAGAATCGAGAACGCTGCCGAGCCCGCCATCTGCGTCCTGCTGCTCGGCTACCTCGTGGTGGCCCTTCTGTTCCCGGAGCGATTCTGAGACGTCTGACACCACCGCCGGCCTGCTCCAAGTCGGCCTGCTGATTGCTGCCCTCGTGGCCTGCTACCGGCCGCTGGGCGCCTACATGGCGCGGGCCTACACCAGCGAGCACGACACCCGCGTCGAGCGGTTCTGCTACCGGGTCATGGGCGTGGATCCGAAGGGCGACCAGCGCTGGCCGGTCTACGCCCGCTCACTGCTCGCATTCTCCGCGGTCAGCGTGCTCTTCCTCTACGGCCTGCTGCGGTTGCAGCCGCACCTGCCGTTGAGCCTGGGTTTCCCGGGTGTCCCAGCCGACCAGGCGTTCAACACCGCCGCATCGTTCGTGACCAACACGAACTGGCAGTCCTACTCCGGTGAGTCGACGATGGGGCATCTAGCCCAGATGGCCGGGCTCGCCGTGCAGAACTTCGCCTCTGCCGCGGTGGGCATGGCCGTCGCGGTGGCGCTGATCCGCGGCTTCGTCCGTTCCCGCACCGACCGGGTCGGCAACTTCTGGGTCGATCTGACCCGGGGTTGCCTGCGCATCCTGCTGCCGCTCGCGGTCGTGGGAACCATCGCCTTGGTCGCGGCCGGTGTGGTCCAGAACTTCTCTTCCGGAACCGACGCCACCACGTTGGCCGGGGTCCACCAAACCATCACAGGCGGACCTGTTGCCTCCCAGGAGGCCATCAAGGAGCTCGGCACCAACGGCGGCGGCTTCTACAACGCCAACTCGGCACACCCGTTCGAGAACCCCAACCCCTTCTCGAACTTCCTGGAGATCTTCTTCCTGCTGCTCATCCCGGTCGCGCTGACCCGCACCTTCGGGCTGATGGTCAAGGACAAGCGGCAGGGTTACGCGATCCTGGCCACGATGGGCTCCCTGTGGGGTTTGATCCTGGCCGGCGTGTGGTCACTGGAGGCTGCTCACCCCGGGACCGCACTCAAGCTGGCCGGCGCTGCCATGGAAGGCAAGGAGACCCGATTCGGTGTTGCCGCGTCGTCCCTGTTCGCGACATCGACCACAGGCACCTCCACCGGCGCCATCGACGCGGCCCACTCCTCATTCACCGCACTGGGCGGCGGCCTGCTGATCTTCAACATGGGACTGGGTGAGATCGCGCCCGGCGGCACCAGGACTCCCGACATGGCGTCATAATTCGTGAGTGGTCAGAGCGAGTTTTGACCTCGCAGGGGCGGTGTCCGGGGAGCGGGTTTGGTCTTCGGTTAGATGCACACACAGCTCTGAGCAGCGGTATGGCCCGTCCGGTGGCAGTTGAACCTCATGATCGTTGTCTTTCGCCATCTCAACGTTGTACTTCACCGTCACATCAATTATGACGCACCCCAGGCAAGAAGCAGCGTTCCCATAGCTACAAACAGCCAGGTCAAACGGTCAAAGCTGCCGGCTTGGCGTGCACCATGTCCGGAGCCCTGGCCACCTACCGCCCGAATACCGTGAATCCGCAAGACTTCTCGCATACATCGTCTGCACGATCGACGCCGGGGGCGCCTTGTACGAGTTGCCATTCGACGATGTCCCAGACCCGGACGGGGTCATCGCCCAGGCGCTCGTCGACGCTGGACTCATCGTTCTCTGTGCACCCACCCCGCAGCTGCGTCGCTGGCAACGACCAGATTTGTAGACCACTGAAAGGACCGCAATGCGCCTCGATATTTCGCTCGGCCGAGGAAAACTCAAGCTCTTGTTCAGCCCAGAAATCTCTCTGGTGCTTGGCCTCGGTGCCCACCAGTTGCGCATCCCGCTGGACATTGAAAGCGAGGGCTTGGCAGAGAACAGCCCCGTGTCACTTATGGGGACGCTCTGGCTGGACGGCGCGGGATCGTCCTACTTGGCTCCTTGGACGACTGAGGAGCAGGTCGCGCTTCGGACCTTCCCTGTCGGACACAAATTGGTTGCCTCGCTCACGGATGAACAGCTCGCGGCGATCGAACGTCACCGTGACGGCAAGGAGCTTGCCTTCCGTGTCGACGTGAAGGCAAGCATCTCCGGCGTTCCCGACGTCTGGCCTTCCAATTCAGGCCAGATCTCGTTGCGAGTGGAGTCGAGCCGTTGGCTCCACCAGTTGGCAGTAGTTGGCGCGGCAGCGTCCCTCACAGTTGTCGTCCCGGCACCCCTAGCGGAAGGGGACCGGCATCAGATGGGCGTCCGTCTTCGTGAGGCTCGAGCCGCACTTGATGACGGACGGTACGGGGACGTGGTCGTGGCTGCGCGCCTTGCTCTCGAAACCGCCCGGCAGCGCGAAACACTCCATGGCGACAACCTAATCCGCTCTAAGAATCAGCAGTCCTTGTCACAGGAGGAGAGATGGTCTGCCCTTCATAACGCGCTGTATCAGCTGACGCATGTCTCTCATCACGATGACCCGGTGACTGCCGGTGCCGGGTGGACGCGTGCTGACGCCCTTGCCGTGCTGGCCGCCACGGCTGCGCTGATCGCTCGACAGGATTGATCCGCCCGGACGGACGGGGACCGCGACTTTGGACGGTTGGCGAGCCGGGTCAGGGTTCAGTGGTTTCGACTGGCACGCGAGGGTCGCTAACGAACGCGAGGAAGCGGTCGCCAAGAGGCGAGGTGGCAGCCTCCCAGAGGCTCGCCCCGCTCTGCATGCCTTGAAGGCTCCCGTTGGTGAGACCGGCTGTGTACGGGTCCCCGAAAAGCAAGGCGGACCACTCGCGCTTGTCACGGAACTCGGGCATTCCGTCCTCGAGAAGAGTGGCTCGACCACCGGCGAGGTAGCCGGGTCTGGTGATTCCGGCCGCATCGAACCCTGCGCCCGGATCGTGAAAAAAGTGCAGAAGCCGCAAGTGCGCGGGGCTGAACTGCTCAACGAATCGGAAGAACCGGAGCTGTTCATCGTCGGTGGGGGCGTGCGGTCCGAGGGTGTTGAGGACCCCGTTCCGAAGGGCGGTGAGCTTGTCCTCGTCATGTGTAGCCTGGGCTGCTCGAGTCGTGCTGACGACGGCGTCGATGAAGCGGTCGTCTTCCGCCAAGGTGTCGAAGTCGAGGCCGCCTTCACGGGTTTGCAACTCGGCGACGTCATCCGCGAGGTTCTCGAGCCATAACTGCATCCGGCGGCCGTGCGCCCGTCCAATTGCGTAAGCAAAGGTGACTGCGACTGGCCCGCCGGCGATCGGGATCATGCTCACGCCGCCCTCGACGACCTTCTCAAGTAGCTCGCGCGAAGCCTTCTTAGTTGGTGGTCTCTCCATGAGCAGACCATAAGCACTGCCGGCCGCCACGCCCTGCAGTGACCTGTCCGGACCGGCGGACATCCGTCCGTTGCCGCCGGCGTCAACATGGTGGGCGTTGGGGATGTGCAATCAATGGATCAGTGGCCACCCAGCAGTTCGTCGACTTGAAGGTCATGTTTGACAGCCATGGTCAGTTTCGTGACCGCCTTCAGAAGTCGATCGCTGCGCTCGGTCGCCAACTCAGCGTTCCACGACCCGTCTGGGTGCACGCAATCTTCGCCAGGTGTCGCCAGCGTTAACTCAAGAAGTGCCTCGCGGACCCTATCGGAAGATAGGACCCAGTGCATTGAGTACTTTGGCGTGCACTCAGATTGGATGTCGTTGAAGGCACGCCTGCGTGTCACCTCGTCAGTCAAGTCGTGAGGGCGTGCCATGAGCCCAAAGAGATCGGACGCTGCGAGCTTGACGCGCGCGGCATCTTCTAAGGCGTGCATGTACGTGTCGTAGCGCTTTCCGGCCATATCCGATATCCGGTCGTGCTTTCGCTGGAGAACTCCGGCTCTGCGGTCGTGCCTTCGCTGGAGAACTCCGGCGAAGATCTGGAGAACTCCGGCGATCAGCGCACCCACGACGACGCCTACGAGCGCCCACATTTCAGAACCCATGCCACCGGAGCCTAGGCCTTTCGAAGGGAGGGCCCGGTGCCCACGGCCCCGGCAGTGAACGGCTGAACGTAACCACGTCCTGCAAAGAGGCAGAAGGGCGGATGGGTCCCAGCGGTGCCCCTCACCTGTCGATCTCCGTGACGTGTCAGGCTCCGACCATGAAACGGAACCAAAGGAAATCGGCCGTCGAGGTCAAGGACCTGCGCGAGCAGATGGGCCACCTAGAGGCCACGCTCGGGGGAATGACCGGCCTCCACAGTGCGGCCGACGACGTCGCAGGCGCGGTCACGATGCTTCGGCAGGTGCGCGCCACTGAGGAGGACCCAAAGCAAATTGTCCGGGCCGAACAAGCCCGCGCCGACGCAACCGAAGTGTTCTCGATGGCGCACGTGACCGCGACGATGGTCTGGCTTGAACGGACCTCCTGGGAACAGGGCCAGGCTCACCGGGCGACCCTTGCGCAAGGCCAGCGCCTGAACCGGGCGACCTGGGTCCTCGCTGTCTCCACGGGCGTGCTGACCCTCGCCACCCTGGGCCTTATCTGGGCCACCTTTACCGCCTGATCGCGCGTACCTCCGCAACCCGGTGTGCTGGTTGACGTCGCGGTCACGTCGTAAACGTGGTGCGCGACCATGGCGGCGGGCGTAGATTCGAAGGCGTGACGGATGCGCACGACGGAGACGACGTTAACGAGGCACAGGCGGAGTACGACACCGATCCCGAGCTCCGAGAGCTGCTGACCCAGGCGGCCGAGTCGCCAACGGTGCACCGTGCCAGCAACATCGACCACGTCGACCCCAACGCTGACGACGATGCCCACCGGGTGCGCGTTCGCGAGATTGCCGCCCGCATCCTTGTTGAGGACGCCGAAGTGTTCGAGGGTCTGAAGCGCTCGGACGCCGGCGACGACCCCGAGCGGCTCTAACGGGCGGGGGCCGGCACAGGGGAGCAGGGGAGCTCGCGCGAGGATCCTCTTGCGGGATGAGGAGAGGGACGACAAGCTCTCGTCATCAGCAATACTCACGGACATACTTTGGGGTATGTCCAAAGTCATGGTGTCCTTCCCAGAGGAGCTTCTGGCCGAGCTCGATACCGAAGCCAGGCGACGATCAACAAGCCGAAGCGCGCTTCTGGCTACCGCAGCTCGGCGCGAACTAGCTCGTCGCGACTCCGAACAGGTCGCCGCAGCGATCGCACGATCAGAACAACGGTTTGTTAGTGCGGGGACCTTCGAGGCGGCTGACCTGGTCCGTCACGATCGCGACTCGCGCCGGCCGCCTACCTAGGGCAGGTCGTACCCGATCTGTGCGGCAGCGGCACGCAATAGGTTGTTCCACGAGGTCGCGGGATGGGAGAGCAGTGCGGAGAATGCGGGTGCCGCAGGGAAGGAATTTTGTGCTGGAGCCCATAACGCAAAGCAGGGCTCCCCGGTCATGGCTGAGCTGTAAAACAACCCGTCAGCCGTAGGCCACGTAGCGCGTAGCGCGCGCGCCCAACTGCGCGTCACGTCCTTGGGGCCAGCGCTGATGGTGTGTGAGGCGCCCAAACGTGTAGCTGCGCGGCCGGTCAGGTCCAGAAGTCGTAGGGGCCGCGTGGGCGTCCATGCGTAGACGACTGGCTCGTCGGGTTGGTGGCGTCTAATTTCGCGCCCTTTCTGGAAGCGTTCCGCGAGGGCTGCCACCAGGTTGCTGGCTGCGTAGAGGACCCGCTCGGTGGGATGTAGGCCAGGAGGCGGAGGGTGCGGGTCGAATCGCGCTGACGGCAGTGGCCCGTATGAGCGCATCACCGCGAACCTGGCGGCGTATGCGCCCTTACTGTTGGCGACGTGCCATAGGGGCTGGTTTGGTTCCCAATCCTTCCACAAAGGGCGACGGCGGGCGAGGTCTGCGGGTGGTGTTCGTGGGAGTTTGGGGCTCACACCTGCTCTCCGAGTGTCGCGGCGAGTCCGATGACGGGACCGGGCTCCCCGCCGCCCACGAGCCAGTCACGGGGAGACGCAGGGCGGTCGCCCAGCATGAGCGCTTCATCGGGTGAGGTCATGAACGCCCGAACCGGCACTGGGTGGCTTCCCGCCGGAAGCGCGGCAAGGACGGCTCGCAGGTGCGGCAGGACGGCGCTGCCAGTGAACTGCCAGTCCGGGTAGACGGACCGGCTGCGCCCGCCCTTGTAGGAGAAGAGGTCCCCTGCCGTCGTCTGGTGCGAGACGCGGGTCACGTCCACGCCCAATAGTGCGGCGACTTGGCTGCGGCTCAGTGCGGCGACGGCTTCAGCTGTGGCGCGCGCGGCTGTCCGGGCGTCAAGCGCGGAAAGGTCACCGGACGTCAGGGGGCGTACACCGGAGAACCGGGCCAGGTATTCCTGGTCCGTCGCCAACAGGTCCACCGCCGCATTCACACCCAATGGGGTGAGAAGCGCTGCGAGGTTTGATGCGACAGCATCCTCGGTCGTGTCGTAGCCGTATTGATGTAGAACCTCAGCCAGTGCTCCCATGCGCACAGTTTAGCACTGGCTGCGTTACCGTGCGCCTCCCTTCAGGGAGGGGAGGCGCACCACTCCTTCTGATGAAATCAGAGCAGAACTGCTCTGATTTCATCAGAACTCCAAGGATGACGATCTCCTCGCCTTCATATACCCGCTCCGGAACCCTTGTTCCGTCCAAACCCGTGAACGTGTGCTCGGCGAGCTCGGCGAGCTCGGGTCGGTCAGGCCGAGTTTCGGGTAGGGCAGCCCCGCCGGGCCGATGAGGACCTTGCCCCGGTCCCGGCGGCTGGTCACCCTGGCGTTTCCGCGCCCGCGACGTCGGCGGCGTCCATCTGAGCTCGAATCTCGGCCACCCGGCCAGCCATCCCCGGACGGGCCAATAGTGCATCCAGGCGCGCGGCCGCAGCCTCCGAGCCCACGAACGCGTTGCCGTCGTGGGGTGCGTCGTCTCCATCGGTCACACCCTTGACGGTACGCGGGTCAACCCTCGACGTCCGTACGCCATAACAGCCGTCCTGACCTGATTACGTCGTCAACGTGGTCCTGCCGGGAGGCTTCACTGAACTCGACGACGACCCCCTCCAATAGGTTCGACTGCGCCGTCTGCGATGCCCACGCGTCGACGATCCGTGCAGCTTGGGCTTCAACAGTCCCTTGGAGTGTGGTGCGAGGGACGAGCGCCCAGACCAGCTCACAGTCCATGGCTTCCGCTGCGGCTGCCAGCGTGGACATGCGCACCGTGCCAGCGCGTTCACTGGCTTCCATGGCCGTGATGGCTTGTCTCGAGACGCCCATCCGGGAGCCAAGGTCCGCAGCGGACATCTGCAACGCCTCGCGGATCGCCCGAACCCAACCCGTGCGCATAGGGGCCAACGCATCCGCATCAACGTGTTGGAGCTGTTGGTCCAAGGCCCTCCGCGCTGACCTCGATGCCGTGTAACGGGACAACCTGCACCTTGCCTTTCGGAGCCAACTTGACAAGGTACAGATTGACACGTCCGCACACGTGTGCCTACTCCCACCCCGCCGCCGCATGGGAGGCGACAAGCAGGACCAGGTCGTCCTCCCCACCGGCCAGCAGGACCTCGAATGGGCGCCGGCCGCCGAGCTCGACCTCAGGGGAGCGGAGCCATGAGGCCACGGTCCACGTGGAGACATCGCTGCCTTCCAGAACCCGCAGCACCGCTACGAGCCCTGGAAGGACCGCGCCGCCGACGAACTGCCAAACCGGGTAAACGATCCGGCCAGAGCCCGTCCGGCACGAGAGGATCGTCCGACTCCGCCCCCGGGAGTACACCGCTGCTCTTGACACACCCAGCACGGCAGCCACCGCCGACGCATCGTAAAACGGGCCGATCTGGTAGGCCCATAATTCAACGTCCCCGTCGGGCGCCGTCACCATCGCAGGTGGGCCTGCTCGGCGGCTTGGCGAACCTGGGTCGCGCACTCCGCAGCCAATGATGGGTACGCATCAGCGATTGCGGCCAGGACTCGCTCACGGAGAAGGTCGTGCGCTTCCTCGCGACCCACCAGGCCGAACAGCTGAGCACCGAGGGCGTCATACGACGTGCGTTCGTGTCGCAGGTAGTTGACGGTGATCCGGGCCAGGAACGCCGGGTCAGAGTCGGGGGTTGCCGGGTCGTAGTCACCGTATGCGCGGGTCGCCGCACGGTCGTTTAA
>Ga0209585_10000119_pt1 | contig 29655 bp, 23 predicted proteins | sample NGEPerone_FD_185491 | JGI IMG/M metagenome (GOLD analysis project Ga0209585, IMG submission 185491) | Arctic peat soil microbial communities from the Barrow Environmental Observatory site, Barrow, Alaska, USA - NGEE Permafrost154B-one... | ecosystem: Environmental > Terrestrial > Soil >... | reverse complement strand
AGACTTTTTTTCAAAATAATTCAGACAGATATATATTACTGTATAATAGTTTATTAACTCATATTAAAACACAGATCCACTAAATAATTTTCCCTTAAAGGCATTTCGGAGCAGATAAATCGTCGCATATTCCAATAAAATAAGGGATAATTGGGCATTTTATCAGCCAAGAATGAACATCATTTAAAAACCAAAATCCTTCAGAATCATCCTCGATTTTTCAATTAAACTTCACTTCATTGGATTCGGGGCGTTTTAAAGGGGCAAAATAATTTAATAGAGAAGCAAATCTGCCAAATTATTGTTGAATAATACCCTGCAAATCGTAGGATCAAGGCGACACTGGGAAAGAGATTGGTCAACAATCTTCATAAAAGGATCTATATTTCGGTTCTATGCCCTTTCGTTTGGGTCCAAACTTGCATTATCCACCACGAAAACATTAAAAACGAAAAGAGGATGCGCAATGAAAAACCACCTTCAGGTTCGGGAAACCTTTGTGAAAATTAGATTTCCATTGGTTTTAAACCTTATCAATTACGTTTAAATGGGTAAACAAATTGTACAGGGCAAAAAAAAAGCCGGAATAAATCCGGCTTCTAATTAGTATTTGTAGTTTCCTATATCCTCAAGCGACGAGGCCCGAATAAATTCACCCCGGGCTTTAACTTCACCCTTGGCCATTTTATTAAAAACCTGTGCAGAACGGAAATATTCCATATCACGATTGGCATCAATAACAAGCAGGTAACTCATAATAATATAAGTAGCCATTTCGACTAACCTGCGGGCATGAAAATCAATGTATTCATTGTCTCCAACGGATATCACCCTGTTAGCTGCCTCTTCATAATCCTGTGTCAGTGAGATCAGGATACGACGAAATTTTTCAAGTTCAGGTCTCAGATCCAACTTCTCGTAAGCATGTATCTGTTTCAGATATCCACCTGTAGTAACACCACGTATGGCAGCAACTACCTGTAACTGGGTGGTTCCTTCGTATATTGAGGTAATTCGCGCATCCCTGTAGATACGTTCGACCGCATAATCCTTCATAAAACCTGATCCGCCATGGATCTGAATAGCATCATATGCATTCTGGTTACAGAACTCTGATGTGATTCCTTTCGCCATTGGTGTAAACAAATCAGACAAACGCTGAAATTCTTTCATTTCATCACGCTCCGGATTGGTCAGCTTACGCTCTTCCGAAATATGCTGATAGGTCTTGTAGAGATCAACAAACCTCGACGTTTCGTAAAGTAAGGTTCTGGATGCATCGAGTTTTGCTTTCATGACTGAAAGCATTTCGTAAACTGCAGGAAATTGAATGATCGCCTTCCCAAACTGAGCACGTTCCTTTGCATATTGCAATGCTTCGCGATATGCAGCTTCAGAAATGCCAACCGATTGTGCGGCAATTCCAAGTCTGGCACCATTCATTAAGGCCATTACGTATTTAATAAGACCCATCTTACGGTTACCTATTAATTCGCCGGGCGCATCTTTAAAGACAAGTTCGCAGGTCGGAGAACCAATGATACCCATCTTATGTTCGATTCTGCGTACCGTAACGCCACCTTTGCGCTTGTCGTATACGTACATAGATAAACCACGCCCGTCGCGGGTACCCTCTTCGGAGCGCGCCAAAACGAGTGCGATATCGCCGTCACCATTGGTAATAAACCGTTTAACGCCATTAAGTATCCAGGTTCCTTTTGATTCGGAATAAGTTGCTTTTAGTTGAACTGCCTGAAGATCAGATCCGGCATCTGGTTCGGTAAGGTCCATGGCCATTGTTTCGCCGGCAACAACCCGAGTAAGCCATCTTTCCTTTTGATCCTCCGATGCAAATTCATTTAAAGTCTCGGCACAATCCTGGAGACCCCATATATTTACAAATCCGGCATCAGCACGAGATACAATATCAGCTGCCATAATGTAAGGAACAATCGGGAAATTCAATCCGCCAAATCGTCTTGGCAATGTAATTCCCAACAAACCGGCTTTGACCAGCGCATCCAGGTTTTCCTGAGTTCCCCTGGCGTAAATTACCCGGCCATCCACAACCCGAGGGCCTTCGGCATCGATTGATTCTGCATTTGGGCCAATAATATCACCACTAATTTCTCCAACAACCTCAAGAACACGCTCGTAGCTATCCATCGCGTCCTCAAAATCAAGAGGGGCATAATCAAAGCTGGATTTGTCGACGAAATTACGCTCCTTTAGCATTACCAACTTCTGCATCATCGGATGCGTTAAGTGGAATTTTAAGTCTCTATTATCGTTATATAAATTTGCCATTTCTCTTTTAATTATTTGATATAAACCGGTTAATCACGATTTACTTCGTATTTTGTTTATAATACTTAATCATTTTAGGAATGATTTCCGACAGATCTCCGGTAATAACGTAATCGGCCAGAGCGTTAATCGGAGCTTCCGGGTCAATATTAATTGAGATAATCTGAGCTGATTCTTCCATTCCGGCGCGATGCTGAACCTGTCCTGAAATACCACATGCGATGTATAATTTCGGACGAACAGTAATGCCTGTTTGGCCAATCTGTCGCTCATGATCAGTATAACCGGCATCGACAGCAGCACGTGATGCACCTACTTCGGCACCCAGCACATCTGCAAGCTCATAAAGCAATTTGAAATTTTCTTTCGAGCCAACCCCATATCCTCCGGAAACAACAATTGATGCTCCTTTGATATTGATCTTCCTTTTTTCAAGATGACGTTCAATAACCTGAACTGCAAAATCGGTATCCGAAACATACTTCGATACTTCAAGACGATTGACTTTGCCAGGATATTTTGCGTTTAAAATTTCCTTTTTCATAACGCCTTCGCGTACAGTTGCCATCTGAGGACGACAATCAGGATTGATGATCCATGCAATGATATTACCACCAAAAGCCGGACGAATCTGGTACAAAAGGTTTTTGTAGATTTTACCTGCTTTCTTATCTTCATGATCACCGATTTCAAGGCTTGTACAATCCGCTGTCAAACCACTGTGCAACGCAGACGAAACTCTTGGACCTAAATCGCGACCAATAGGTGTTGCGCCCATCAAGGCAATCTGGGGTTTTTCTTCCTGAAAAAGTTTGATCAGGACAGCTGCATGTGGCGAGGTGGTGTAAGGAGCCAAGCGAGGATCCTCAATGATATGCACAACATCAGCGCCATAGGGTATAACCTGATTTTCAACATCTTTGAGATCCGCACCTACAATTACCGCTTCAAGCTGACACTTCAGCTCATTGGCCAGACTACGCCCTTTGGTGAGGAGTTCAAGACTTACGTCAGCGACAACTCCTTCTTCAACTTCACAATAAACAAATATATTATTCATTCTTCGATTATTTTTTACCAGTAAACAATTAACTACTAACCAATTACGTGACTATCGATTAATTCCTTCATTAAGTCATTTATGCCTTTATCGGCAGCAGTCAATCTTTTAGCATCCTTTGCCTGCAGGATAACATTCTCGATTCGTTTTACTTTCGTCGGAGAACCGGCCAAACCCAGTTGATCCGCTTCAGACTTAATTTCCATCACTGTCATTTCATGTATATTCAGGAAAGGGCGCGAATCGTATAAATAAAGATAATCTTCGGTCGCTTCCTGACGTTCAGTCACAGTACGGGCATGTTTGTACTTCATCAACAATTTGGCATTGCGCGAACGGCAATCCGGAGCTGAACTGTTAACCGTCAACAATAAAGGAAGAGGTGCTTTCACAGTTTCAACCCCATTATCAAGTCTGCGACGAACGGTAATCTTCGATTTTTCGACTTTAAGAACCGCTTCGACATAAGTAACCTGAAACAATCCTAATTTTTCGGCGACCTGAGGTCCAACCTGAGCAGTATCGCCATCGATCGCCTGACGACCGGCAATGATGAGGTCGAACTCACCCATTTCTTTAATGGCCTGAGATAAAGCATATGAGGTAGCTAAAGTATCGGAACCGGCAAAAGCTCTGTCAGTCAACAATACACCGCCATCAGCTCCACGATATAACCCCTCTCTGATAATTTCAGCAGCCCGGCCTGGACCCATGGTTAAAATTGTAACCGTTGTCCCCGGAATCTCATCCTTTACACGTAGCGCAAGCTCCAGTGCATTGAGATCCTCAGGATTAAAAATTGCAGGAAGAACAGCCCTATTCACAGTTCCATCTGCTTTCATGGCGTCTTTCCCAACGTTTCTTGTGTCAGGAACCTGCTTTGCAAGTACAATAATTCTTAAACCCTTCATAATTATTCTATATGATTTTGAATCTTTAATGTGAAAACGAAACAGCATTAAAAGGCCATATTGAACCCTCATTGATTCTCGTCTTCTTTGACGAGCAGTTGTGCATGAGGGTTTCGGACGGCAAATATAAAACTTCAATTCTTGCCGGCCAACTCTGATAATTGACCTCAATTTTATGAATTCAACATGATTAGCGACATACTATCGTTAAACAGCTTTCAAACACTCATGAATAGATTACAATCAATACATTAGAACAAGTAACTGAATCATTCGAAAATTAGATCGTCTGTTTTGACCCGATTAATTTAGAATGATTATTGAAAAAAGCACGTTATTTTCAATACAAAATGATTTTAACACCAAGGAAAATAACTGTTAATCCGTGCTTATTAATTCCCTTTCAGCCCTTTCTCTTCAAACTAACCCGATCTATCGTAATCATATTTTGAGCGTACAAATTAAAGCCTACTCTTCTATAGTTTTACTTTTGTGTAACGCCATTTCAAGACTATACATTTTATAAAATTAAAAAAAGCTCTTCCTTATGAGAAGAGCTTTAAGTATAATATTATAAATCAAAAAATTAAGCTTGACCTGTTGGACCACTATAATTCATCGGAGCCATATTGTCCTGTCCACCTTGTATATTGATGGGGCCATGCAATGATTCAAACTTAAGTATGTTTTCCTGAAGCGCTAACATCAATCGCTTTGCATGTTCGGGAGTTAAAATGATCCGCGATTTTACGTTGGCTTTTGGAATACCAGGCATCACACGGACAAAATCAATCACAAACTCAGAAGGCGAATGCGTAATAATTGCCAGATTGGAATAAGTACCCTGAGCAATTTCCTCACTTAACTCAATATTCAGCTGATGCTGACTTTGAAATTCATCATTCATGCTCAAATATTTTAAAATAATCGCATGGAATAGACATGATTGAAAGCAATTTAATACCGATTGGTAATTGTACAATCATGTCTATTTCACAGCAATCAATTAATAATCATCATCTTCGTTTTCACTATCACCTTTTTTAGAATCGATCAAACGATCATATTCGTCTCTAGAACCAACAACGATGTTCTTAAACATTGGGTTACCAGTTCCAGCAGGAATTAAATGACCGCAAATTACGTTCTCTTTTAATCCCTCAAGATAATCGATTTTACCATTTATGGCAGCTTCATTAAGAACCTTTGTTGTTTCCTGGAACGAAGCAGCTGACATCCATGACTTTGTTTGAAGAGAAGCACGTGTGATCCCCTGCAAAACCTGACTTGAAGTAGCTGGAACCGCATCGCGAGCCTCAACAGTTTTCTTATCCCTGCGTTTAAGTAAGGAGTTTTCATCCCTTAACCGGCGTGCAGTAATGATCATACCAGGACGTAAAGCTTCTGAATCGCCTGATTCAATGATGATTTTCTTTGCAAAAATCCAGTCATTTTCAGTGGTGAAATCACCCTTGTCAACAACCTGTTTTTCGAGGAATCGTGTATCACCGGCATCTTCAATCTCAACTTTACGCATCATCTGACGAACAATTACTTCGAAGTGCTTGTCATTGATTTTCACACCCTGCATACGATAGACGTCCTGAACTTCATTCACAATATATTCCTGAACTTTAGTAGGCCCTTTGATTGCAAGGATATCTGACGGAGTGATTGCTCCATCTGAAAGTGCAATACCAGCGCGGACATAGTCACTTTCCTGAACCAAAATCTGTCGTGACAGCGGAACAAGGTATTTTTTGACTTCACCTGTGCGTGATGTAATTACGACTTCGCGATTACCACGTTTAATTTTTCCTAAACTTACTTCTCCGTCAATTTCAGATACAACAGCAGGATTCGATGGGTTACGGGCCTCGAAAAGCTCAGTAACTCGCGGAAGTCCTCCAGTGATATCGCCAGCTTTACCCGAAGCACGAGGGATCTTAACAAGAACCTCTCCACTTCGTACCATCTGATTGTCGTCGACGCTTAAGTGACCTCCAACCGGAAGGTTATAAGAACGAATTTCGTTGCCGTTTTCGTCAACTATCTGTAATGTAGGATTCTTTGTTTTATCACGTGTTTCGATGATTACCTTCTCTTTGTAACCGGTTTGTTCATCCGATTCTTCACGGCAAGTTACGCCGTCAATCAAATCGCTGTATGAAACACGTCCATTAAATTCATTTACAATTACACCATTATATGGATCCCATTCACAAATAATCGTATCTTTCTTGATATCAGCACCATTCTTAACAGTCAATTTAGATCCGTAAGGAAGACTGTGTGTTGAAAGTGTGATGCCGGTATTTTTATCAATGATTTTGAGTTCTGCAAGTCGGCTGACAACTATATCAACTGACTCACCTTTTTCATCGACCGATTCAACCGCACGTAACTCCTCAATTTCGGCAATACCATCGTAACGCGCAACAACAGTTGATTGTGTTGAAACGTTACCGGCAATACCCCCAACGTGGAAAGTACGCAACGTCAGCTGAGTTCCCGGCTCACCAATTGACTGTGCAGAGATAACCCCTACAGCTTCACCCAATTGAATCATCTTAGCCGTGGCAAGATTTCGTCCGTAGCATTTCGCACATACACCATTCTCAGCTTCGCAGGTCAATACAGACCTGATTTCGACGCGTTCGATTGGTGAATCTTCAATAACTGCAGCAACATCTTCTATGATCTCTTCACCAGCTTTAATAATCAGTTTACCGGTAAGAGGATGGTAAATATCATGAACTGTAGTACGTCCCAGGATTCGTTCCGACAATGAAGCGACAACTTCTTCGTTGTTCTTCAAAGCTGAAGCAACCAATCCGCGTAAAGTACCGCAGTCTTCCAAATTAATAATCACATCCTGTGCAACATCGACCAGACGACGGGTTAAGTAACCCGCATCAGCCGTTTTCAAAGCAGTATCCGCAAGACCTTTACGAGCACCGTGAGTAGAAATAAAGTACTCAAGTACCGAAAGTCCTTCTTTAAAGTTGGCCAAAATCGGGTTTTCGATAATCTGAGAACCTGTTGAACCAGACTTTTGTGGTTTCGCCATCAATCCACGCATACCGCATAACTGACGAATCTGTTCTTTCGAACCACGGGCTCCTGAATCAAGCATCATATAAACAGAGTTAAACCCTTGTTTATCTGTACTAATAGTTTTCATTACGCTCTGTGTCAACTTGGCATTTACATGTGTCCAGATATCAATAACTCCATTGTATCTTTCGTTATTGGTAATGAAACCCATGTTGTAGTTATTCAGAATCTCCTCAACTCCGGCAAATCCTTCAGCAACCAAATCGGCTTTCACATCAGGAATAATTACGTCATCGAGATTAAAGGACAAACCACCGCGATAGGCCATTTTATAACCCAGATCTTTGATATCATCAAGGAACTGAGCCGTTGTAGCATTATCGGTTCTTTTAAGAATATCGGCAATAATATCTCTTAGAGCTCTTTTTGTCAGAATCTTATTAATATAACCGGCAGCCTTTGGTACATTTTCGTTAAACAGAATACGTCCAAGGGTTGTGTCAATCATCATTGTTTTAAGCTCATCATTTTCGTCAAGATCCTGAGATCTAACGTTTACAATGGCGTGCATGTCTACTTTCCCCTCGTTGTAAGCAATAATTGCTTCTTCGGGAGAATAGAAAGACAAACCTTCACCTTTGGCATCCTTACGGGCTTTTGTCATATAATACAACCCAAGAACCATGTCCTGCGAAGGAACTGTGATAGGAGCACCATTAGCCGGGTTTAAGAGGTTGTGCGATGACAACATTAAAACTTGTGCCTCAAGTATAGCAGCATTTCCCAGCGGAAGGTGAACTGCCATCTGGTCACCGTCGAAGTCGGCGTTGAAACCGGTACAAACCAAAGGATGCAAACGAATTGCCTTTCCTTCGACCAATACAGGCTGGAATGATTGAATTGATAAACGGTGAAGAGTTGGAGCACGGTTCAGTAAAACCGGATGCCCTTTCATCACGTTTTCAAGAATATCCCAAACAACCGGATCTTTACGATCAACAATTTTTTTAGCGGACTTAACCGTCTTTACAATTCCTCGCTCAATCAGTTTTCTGATTACAAAAGGTTTGTAAAGCTCAGCAGCCATATCTTTAGGAATACCACATTCGTGTAGTTTCAGGTGAGGACCGACGACGATTACAGAACGAGCTGAATAGTCGACACGTTTTCCTAACAAGTTCTGACGGAAACGTCCTTGTTTTCCTTTCAACGAATCTGAAAGAGATTTTAAAGGACGGTTATTGTCAGTTTTAACAGCATTCGATTTCCGACTGTTGTCAAACAATGAGTCTACAGCTTCCTGCAACATTCGTTTCTCGTTACGGAGAATAACCTCAGGAGCTTTGATCTCAATCAATCGTTTTAAACGGTTGTTGCGGATAATAACCCTACGATAAAGGTCATTAAGGTCGGAGGTCGCAAAACGGCCACCATCCAATGGAACCAAAGGACGTAAATCGGGAGGAATAACCGGAACTACTTTCACGATCATCCACTCTGGTTTATTTCTTCCTTTCGATGCACGGAAAGCCTCGACAACATTCAATCGTTTTAACGCTTCATTTTTACGCTGTTGCGACGTTTCATTGCCAGCTTTATGCCTCAAATCGTAAGATAATTCATCCAATTCGAGTCTTTCAAGCAATTTATGAAGTGCAATTGCACCCATATCTGCAATGAATTTATCTGGATGCTCATCATCGAGCATCTGATTTTCTTTTGGTAAGGATTCCAAAATGTCGATGTACTCCTCTTCCGTCAAAAAATCAAGATATTTTACACCATCGTTGCGTTTGATCCCTGCATTAATTACGACATAGCGTTCGTAATATATAATCATGTCGAGTTTCTTGGTAGGTAATCCTAACAAGTAACCAACTTTATTTGGCAATGATTTAAAATACCAAATGTGAACTACGGGTACTACAAGTGAAATATGCCCCATCCTTTCACGACGTACTTTCTTTTCGGTGACTTCAACTCCACAGCGATCGCAAACGATGCCACGGTAGCGGATACGTTTGTACTTACCGCAATGACATTCGTAATCTTTTACAGGCCCGAAAATCCTTTCACAAAAAAGACCGTCACGTTCGGGTTTATAAGTTCTGTAGTTAATGGTCTCAGGTTTAAGAACTTCCCCGTGAGAGCGTTCAAGTATTTCCTCTGGTGACGCAAGACTGATACTGATCTTGGTGAAGTTACTCTTAACCTTATTATCTCGTCTGAATGCCATAATTTTTTGAAAAAAATTGTAAGAATATAACTGATTTTATTCTCAACGATCAAATTGAATCTTTTACAAAAAGCTGTAAAAGATTCAATTTGAACTTACTATTCCAGGTTTACGCTTAATCCAAGTCCTCTTAATTCATGTAATAAAACGTTAAGAGATTCAGGGATTCCGGGGTGTGGAAGTGGATCGCCTTTTACGATTGCTTCATAAGCTTTCGCACGGCCAATTACATCATCCGATTTCACTGTAAGGATTTCCTGAAGGATATTTGCCGCACCGAATGCTTCGAGTGCCCAAACCTCCATTTCACCAAATCGCTGACCCCCAAACTGGGCTTTACCTCCAAGTGGTTGCTGAGTGATCAAAGAGTATGGCCCGATAGAACGAGCATGCATCTTATCTTCAACCATGTGGCCAAGTTTCAGCATATAAATGATACCTACAGTTGCAGGCTGATCAAATGGATCGCCGGTTTCGCCATCGTAAAGGTTTGTTTTACCGAAGCGTGGAATTCCAGCCTTATCGGTATATTCACAAATCTGTTCCAAAGTTGCACCGTCGAAAATTGGTGTTGCAAAAGTGAGACCAAGCTCTTTTCCTGCCCATCCAAGTACAGTTTCGTAAATCTGTCCAAGGTTCATACGCGAAGGTACTCCAAGTGGGTTTAGAACAATGTCAACCGGAGTTCCATCGGCAAGGAAAGGTAGATCTTCATCGCGAACAATCCTGGAAACAATACCTTTGTTACCATGGCGTCCGGCCATTTTATCTCCAATTTGAAGTTTCCGTTTTTTCGCGATATAGATTTTTGCCAACTGCAGGATTCCAGCAGGAAGTTCGTCTCCGATCGTTACATTGTATCGTTTACGACGTGCTACAGCTTCTGCTTCCTTGTATTTCATGATGAAATTATTCACCAGCGCTGAGATCATATCGTTTTTATCCTTGTCTGTTGTCCATTTATTTGGATTAACATTCATGAAATCGATACCCTGTAATTGCTTAAGCGTAAACTTATTTCCCTTGGTAATTAAATCGGCATTGAAATAGTCCTTCACACCCTGCGATGTTTTTCCATTGACAAGGTTAAAAAGCTTATCAATCAAAATTTCGCGAATCCTTGTGGTTTCTGTTTCAAGCTCTACATCTATCTGCTCAAGCAATGGCTTTGTAGCCATTTTGCCCTTTTTCTCTTTTACTACACGAGAAAACAGTTTTTTATCGATAACTACACCGTTGAGTGAAGGTGACGCTTTTAAAGACGCATCCTTGACATCACCGGCTTTATCACCAAAAATGGCACGTAATAATTTTTCTTCTGGTGAAGGGTCTGATTCTCCTTTTGGAGTAATCTTTCCAATCAATATATCTCCAGGTCTTACTATGGCACCAATGCGTATCAACCCGTTCTCATCAAGATTACGTGTTGCTTCCTCACTTACATTCGGAATATCAGATGTAAACTCCTCTGCTCCGCGTTTTGTATCACGCACTTCGAGCGAGTATTCATCAATATGAATAGAGGTGAAGATATCATCACGAACTATACGTTCGGAGATTACGATTGCATCCTCATAGTTATATCCCTGCCAAGGCATAAACGCCACTTTCAGGTTACGACCTAACGCTAATTCACCTTTTGCGGTAGCATAGCCTTCAGTCATTATATCGCCTGTATCAACCCTCTGACCTTTACGAACCAGCGGTTTAAGGTCGACACATGTTCCCTGATTGGTCTTTTTATATTTCGAAAGTCTATATGTCTTTGTATCGGGTTCAAAACTGACGTACCGCTCTTCGTCGGTCATATCATATCGGATCACGATTTTGGATGCATCAACAAACTCGACAACTCCAGGGCCTTCAGCCGATAAATTAATACGGGCGTCACGTGCTATATTGCTTTCGAGACCAGTACCAACAATAGGCGCTTCAGGACGTAATAATGGAACGGCCTGGCGCATCATGTTCGATCCCATCAATGCACGGTTGGCATCATCATGTTCAAGGAAGGTAATCAATGAAGCAGCAATTGAAGCAATTTGGTTTGGACCAACATCCATCAAATTAGCATCCTCTTTACTTGCTAAAGGATAATCGGCATCGAGCCGGGCCTTTACTCTTGAATTGGTGAAATTACCTTCAGCATCAATCGCTGCATTCGCCTGCGCAATGATTTTTCCTTCTTCTTCTTCTGCAGTGAAATAGGCAACATCAGCATTATTAAGGTTGACCTTACCATTGCTTGCACTACGATATGGAGTTGAAATAAACCCAAGATCGTTGATTTTAGCAAAGACACAAAGTGAAGATATCAATCCGATATTCGGACCTTCAGGAGTTTCAATCGGACAAAGACGTCCGTAATGTGTATAATGTACATCTCGTACTTCGAATCCTGCACGTTCACGCGAAAGACCACCTGGCCCTAAAGCCGACATACGTCTTTTGTGGGTCATCTCCGCCAATGGATTTGTCTGATCCATAAATTGCGAAAGTGCATTCGTTCCGAAGAAGGAATTTATAACAGATACTAAAGTTTTTGAATTGATCAGGTCAATTGGAGTAAAAACCTCATTATCCCTCACATTCATTCGCTCACGAATGGTACGGGCCATACGGGCTAAACCAACGCCAAACTGTGTAAACATTTGTTCGCCAACAGTGCGGACGCGACGATTTGACAAATGGTCAATATCATCAACATCGGTTTTGGAGTTGATCAATTTAATCAGGTACTTAATAATCTCGATAATATCTTGCTTTGTAAGTACTCTGGTAGTCATATCAATATTCAGACCTAACTTTCTATTGATACGGAAACGACCAACCTCACCTAAATCGTACCGAACTTCAGAGAAGAACAGTTTATCGATTACATCGCGGGCAGTTGCCTCATCAGGCGGTTCGGAGTTACGAAGTTGCCTGTAGATATGTAAAACAGCCTCCTTTTCGGAGTTACATGGGTCTTTTTGAAGCGTGTTGTAGATAATTGCGAAATCACCTGAACCAGCTTCTTCCTTGTGTAAAAGAATAGTTTTTGTTCCGGATTCAAGAATTTCATCAACATGCTCATTTCCAATTATAACTTCACGGTCTACGATTACTTCATTACGCTCGATAGAGACGACTTCGCCCGTATCTTCATCAACGAAATCCTCAACCCACGTTTTAAGAACACGTGCAGCAAGTTTCCGACCTACATACTTTTTCAATGCAGTTTTTGAAACTTTGATTTCGTCAGCCAGATCGAAAATTTCAAGGATGTCCTTGTCACTTTCGTATCCAATTGCGCGAAGTAATGTTGTAACTGGTAATTTCTTTTTCCTGTCGATATAAGCAAACATCACATTATTGATGTCCGTTGCAAATTCGATCCAGGAACCTTTGAAAGGAATTACCCTTGCGGAATAAAGTTTAGTGCCATTGGCATGAACACTTTGTCCAAAAAATACACCTGGAGATCTATGAAGCTGAGAAACCACAACTCTTTCGGCGCCGTTAATAACGAACGATCCGGTTGGAGTCATGTAAGGAACAGTTCCAAGATAGACGTCCTGGACAACGGTATCAAAATCTTCGTGCTCAGGGTCGGTGCAAAAAAGCTTAAGTTTTGCTTTTAATGGCACACTATAGGTTAAGCCCCGCTCAATACATTCTTCAATGCTGTAGCGCGGAGGATCGACCTGATAGTCGATAAATTCGAGAACGAAATTATTTCGTGTGTCGGAAATCGGGAAATTCTCCTGAAAGACCTGATATAGATCTTCATTCTTTCGATCCTCCGGAGAGGTTCCCAACTGGAAAAATTCTTTAAAAGATTTAATCTGCACCTCCAGGAAATCGGGGTACTCAAGTTTGCTTCTTGTGGATGCAAAACTAATCCTTTGATTTATGTAATTTGAGGACATTATCAGCCAAATTAAGGAACCGAAATATAAACATGAAAAGGTTTAGAATCCCGAAACGGGATTCTAAACCGCATATAACCTTGTAGTACAGGTCTAATCTTATTTGATTTCAACTTCTGCGCCAGCTTCTTCAAGTTGTGCTTTAAGAGATTCTGCCTCTTCTTTTGAAACTTTTTCTTTGATTGCCTTAGGTGCATTGTCAACCAGGTCTTTTGCTTCTTTCAGTCCAAGACCAGCAAGTTCCTTAACTAATTTGACAACGGCCAATTTCGACTGACCTCCAAATTTGAGGATTACATCAAATTCAGTTTTTTCAGCAGGTGCTTCAGCTTCGGCTGATGCTGCAGGACCTGCAACAGCAACTGCTGCTGCAGCTGGTTCGATACCGTATTCTGATTTAAGGATACCTGCGAGCTCATTAACTTCCTTAACAGTCAGGTTAACAAGTTCTTCTGCAAGTTTTTTAAGATCTGCCATTTTACTTGAAATTTAAATATTAATTTATTCTTTGTTTTATACTAAAAAATTCAAACTAAGCATTACGCTCTCTCTTCTAATGTTTTCAAAACACCGACAATTGTTTGTCCCCCTGATTGCAGAGCAGATATAACATTTTTCATCGGTGACTGAAGAGTAGCAATAATGCTGCCAATCAATTCTTCTTTTGATTTAACATTGATCAACGCTTCAAGCTGGTCTGCACCTACATAGGCACACTGCTCAACATAAGCACCTTTTAATACCGGTTTTTTGTTCTTCTTGCTAAACTCTTTGATGAGTTTTGCAGGAACACTTCCGGTATTTGAAAACATGATCGATGTATTATTTACAAGTACATCGCTTAGCTCCACTGAATTCTTTTCAGAACTCTCAAGTGCCTTGCGGAGGATCGTATTCTTAACTACAACCAATTTAACTTCCCGTTTGTTGCATAACCTTCTGAGGTCACTAGTAACTTCAGCATTAAGGTTTGAGATATCGGCAAGATAATAATGGCTGTATGAATTAATCTGTTTGGTCAGTTTTTCAATAACCTGTAATTTTTCTGATTTCTTCATTTCAACATTATTTACTTATCCAGGCAAGTTTTTGGTTCAACCTGGATGCCGGGGCTCATAGTACTTGACACATAAATACTCTTTATGTATGTACCTTTAGCAGCAGCGGGTTTTAATTTCATAATAGTAAGAACAAATTCCCTTGCGTTTTCCACAATTTGTTGTGGGTCAAACGATACTTTACCAACGGAAGTGTGTACGATACCGAACTTGTCAACTTTGAAATCGATTTTACCCATCTTTACTTCTTTGATGGCCTTACCGACTTCCATAGTCACAGTTCCGCTCTTTGGGTTAGGCATAAGACCACGTGGCCCTAAAATACGTCCTAACGCTCCAACTTTACCCATAACCGGGGGCATAGTAATAACAACATCTACATCGGTCCAACCAGCTTTGATTTTATCGATATAGTCGTCGAGTCCTACAAAATCAGCACCAGCTTCAAGCGCTTCGGCCTCCTTGTCAGGAGTAACCAGTGCGAGAACCCGTACATCTTTTCCGGTACCATGGGGCAAAGTTACTACACCACGAACCATTTGATTAGCTTTTCTAGGATCAACTCCAAGCCTTACATCAATATCCACCGAAGCATCGAACTTAGTAAACGCAATTGCTTTTACTAATTCAGTAGCTTCAGGTAAACCATAGACTTTTCCAGCTTCGAGTTTTGCCAATGCAGCTTTCTTATTCTTGGTAACTTTTGCCATTTCAACCTTAACTTTAATTAGTTAATAATCGGTGATTTGCCTGTTACGGTAATCCCCATGCTTCTTGCAGTTCCGGCAACCATACTCATCGCTGCCTCTAATGAGAAACAGTTTAAGTCCGGCATTTTGATTTCTGCAATCTCTTTCACCTGATTCCAGGAAACTGAGCCAACTTTGTTAACATGAGGTTCAGAAGATCCTTTTTTAATCTTCGACGCATCAATTAACTGAACGGCCACAGGTGGGTTTTTTACAATAAATTCGAATGATTTATCAGCAAAAACGGTAATAATTACCGGTAATACTTTTCCAGCCTGATCCTGGGTCCGTGCATTGAACTGTTTACAGAACTGCATGATGTTCACCCCTTTGGATCCCAAAGCAGGGCCAACCGGAGGTGAAGGATTTGCTGCACCACCTTTGATCTGTAACTTGATTAATCCAGCAATGTCTTTAGCCATAACGTTTTTTAAAAAAAATTACTTACTCCTTTTCTACTTGCATAAAGCTAAGCTCCAAGGGTGTTTTACGACCGAAAATTTTAACCATAACTTTAAGTTTCTTCTTCTCCACATTGATTTCCTCAATGGTTCCGTTGAAACCGTTAAATGGTCCATCAGTCACTTTTACTGTCTCGCCTACTATGAATGGGGTATCAAATTCTTCTCCGCTTTCCTGAAGCTCATCCACTTTTCCAAGGATTCGATTAATTTCGGACTGACGCATGGGAACAGGTTCGCCCCCTTTTGTGTCGCCCAAAAAACCAATAACATTGGGTACATTTCTAAGCATATGGGATATTTCGCCCACCAGTGCAGCTTCGATCAGAATGTAACCGGGGAAAAAATTGCGGTCTTTTGCAACCTTTTTCCCATTCCGGATCTGATAGACCTTCTCCACAGGGATTAAGACTTGGGATACAAACTCCTGAAGCCCAGAATTCGCTACTTCATTATCGATATATTCCTTGACCTTCTTCTCTTTACCACCAATAGCTCGAAGAACATACCATTTACGTTGATTATCGCTCATTACGGACCTCCAGAAATATAATTAATAGAAAAAACTGTAAATCAATTTCATCAAACCTCGGAAGCCGGAATCAATGAAAAATATTACGAGTGCGATTATAAAGGAAGCTATCATTACTACTATAGCACTATTACGTAACTCACCCCATGTAGGCCATGAAACCTTATGGACAAGTTCGTTGTAGGATTCGTTTAAATAATTAGTTAAATTCATTTGAATTGAGACGAATTTCGTTACAAAAAATTTATTGTTGACGGATAGCCAGAATCGAACTTAACGTTACTCCCCTTTATGAGTTTATCCGTATTATCCGTAAATACAGTCCCAAACCTCAGTTTAGGACTGTATTACTTTAAATATTGAAAATCAGATTATTTAATAATCTCAGTTACCTGACCTGCACCTACGGTACGACCACCCTCGCGGATAGCGAAACGAAGACCAAGATTCAAAGCAACAGGATAGATCAATTCTACAGTGATTGTAACGTTATCACCTGGCATAATCATTTCGGTACCTTCTGGAAGGTTGATTTCACCGGTAATATCCAATGTACGGATGTAGAACTGAGGACGATACTTGTTGTGGAATGGAGTGTGACGTCCACCTTCTTCTTTTTTCAGGATATAAACCTCAGCCTTAAATGTAGTATGAGGAGTGATTGAACCTGATTTAGCAAGAATCTGTCCACGTTTGATTTCTTTTTTGTCAACACCACGAAGTAGTAAACCTACGTTGTCACCAGCTTGTCCGTCGTCAAGAATCTTACGGAACATTTCAACACCAGTACAAACGGTTTTACGACCTTCAGCGCCAAGACCAATAACTTCGATTTCATCACCGGTATGAATTTTACCAGTTTCGATACGACCAGTTGCAACAGTTCCACGACCAGTGATAGAGAAAACGTCTTCAACAGGCATAAGGAAAGGTTTGTCAACATCACGTGGAGGAATTGGAATCCATGTATCAACAGCGTTCATTAAATCCATAACTTTTTCTTCCCATTTTGGATCGCCATTCAATGCACCAAGTGCAGAACCCTGAATAACAGGAGTATTATCGCCGTCGAAATCGTAGAATGAGAGAAGATCACGAATTTCCATTTCAACAAGTTCAAGAATTTCAGGATCTTCAACCATGTCAACCTTGTTCATGAAAACGACCAAACGAGGAACGTTTACCTGACGGGCAAGAAGGATGTGTTCGCGTGTCTGAGGCATAGGACCGTCAGTTGCAGCAACAACAATAATAGCACCGTCCATCTGGGCAGCACCCGTTACCATGTTTTTCACGTAGTCAGCATGTCCAGGACAGTCAACGTGTGCATAGTGACGATTTTCTGTTGCGTATTCAACGTGTGCAGTATTAATGGTAATACCACGTTCTTTCTCTTCAGGAGCATTGTCGATTGAATCGAAAGATTTAATTTCGCAAAGACCTCTTTTTGCTAATACCATAGTAATAGCAGAAGTAAGAGTTGTCTTGCCATGATCCACGTGACCGATAGTACCAATGTTTACATGGGGTTTCGACCTGTCATAATGTGCTTTAGCCATAACTTAATTTTTTTTTAACGTTTAATATTTATTCTATTCATCTTATCAGAGCCGGTGATGAGAATTGAACTCATGACCTCTTCCTTACCAAGGAAGCGCTCTACCCCTGAGCTACACTGGCAAACTTGAGCGGGAGACGGGACTCAAACCCGCGACCCTCAGCTTGGAAGGCTAATGCTCTATCAACTGAGCTACTCCCGCTTATTCCCCCTTTAAGGTTTGCCGAAAAAATTCCGAAAAGAAGTGGTGGGGAGAGCAGGATTCGAACCTACGAAGGCGTACGCCAGCAGATTTACAGTCTGCCCCAGTTGGCCGCTTTGGTATCTCCCCCAATATTGTGTTTAAATTGAACCTTCGAAATTCACGTTAATTAAAACTCACTTAGCTTCAATTAGATCAATGTTGCTGACTGCTTTGGGGGGAATTCCTCCAGGCAAATACGTTGCAATATCTATCGCCGCTTCTTTAGAACTACACAAATTCAATCTTTAAAAGAACAGACCATTTTAAAGAATCGCGCCTCAAAAATGGTCTGCAAATTTAATCTATTTTTCTTTCTAAAAAGCCTATTAATATACTTTTTTAAAATTTATTTGGATTTGACTTTCGTTTTGTATTTATCTAACTGTTTACGAAGTGCATCCACAGCCAAATCAACAGCTTCCTCGAAGGATTTTGCCTGTTTTTTTGCAAAAAGATATTCATTTGACGGCACTGATAGTTTAATCTCAGCGACTTTATTCTCTTGATCTTCGTCCTTTTCGAGTTTAAGAATCACTTCAGATCCGATAATCCCTTCAAAAAAAAGCTCAAGTTTGCTAATTCGCTTTTCGCAAAAGTCGATCAACTTCTGGTCGGCTTTGAAATGAACACTTTGTACTTTTACGTCCATAATTTTTCCTCCTTTAATTTAAGCTCTTGGATGAGCTTGTTTGTAAACTTTTTTTAGTTGTTCAAACGTAGTATGCGTATAAATCTGAGTAGCCGCGAGATTTGCATGTCCCAGCAACTCTTTAATTGCATTCAGATCGGCCCCACGATTGAGCAGATGTGTCGCGTAACTATGACGCAGTATATGCGGACTTTTCTTTTCAACTGTCGTAACAAGCGACAATTGTCTTTTAACAATACGATAGATCAATTTGTTGTAAACCGGATCCCCATTCTCGGTAAGAAAGAGAAAATTTCCCGCGTCGGGAAAAAGTTCGTTTCGAAGCGTGATGTAATCAGTTAATACGGTAGATATTTCCAAGGGAAAAGGGACTAAGCGCTGTTTGTCGCGTTTCCCGTTGACTTTCACCATTTTTTCATTCAGGTTAAGATCCGAAAACCGGATACCAACTAATTCTGACAATCTGATTCCAGTACCATAAAACAAACTTACCACTGCTTTATCGCGTCGCCCCTCAAAATCTTCCGTAAAAAATCTTCCGTCAAGTAATCGGTTCATCTCCTTTTCTTGAACGAAAACCGGCAGTTTCTTGCCCATCTTAGGAATAGCGATCTTATCTGTGGGATTTTTCTCAATTACTCCTTCTCGCATTAAAAACTTAAAAAATGTCTTCAATGCTGAGATCTTTCGGTTCACACTTTTGGCCGAAATACCATTATCCATCAGTGATACAATCCATTGACGAATAAGGTGATAATCTACTTCTTCAACACAAAAATCCTCAACCAATTTCTTTCCAAACAAAATAAATTGGTCGAGGTCATTTTCGTAAGCGGTAAGGGTATTTTGCGAATACCGCTTTTCATATTTCAGATAGTTGAGAAAAAGTTCAGTATTCAACATTTCAGGGGACAATGATTTCCGCACTCAATATACGAAAAATAAACTGTTCTTCCTAAAATCTTTCCTTTCGGGGGATTTATTCTTCCGAACGCTGTAAATCTTCGATATAGATCGCCTTTTTGATCTCAGTACGGCGGGTTATTGATGGTTTTTCGAAAGCCTGTCGGATGCGAAGCTCTTTCACAACACCTGTTTTTTCGATTTTTCTTTTGAAGCGTTTCAATGCACGCTCAATGTTTTCACCGTCTTTTACTGGAATAACAATCATACTATTTGTTGTTTTATTTTATTTAAATTTCTCTGTATTTCGGACGGCAAATTTATGAATTTTCTATTATTAATCAAACTATGAAGTTAAAAAATATTCAAAATTGAAAAACGAAATATATTCTAATAAATCATTGAATGAATTTCACATACGGGATCAACCGTTTTAATGAATCTGAAGCCACCACCTGTGAAAGATCATCCGCCGACGAAAACTTCCCGATTCTGTCTCTTAAATTGAATATTTTTCGAGCAGTTCTGAATCCCACATACGGATGACGTCCTAGTTCCTTAACTGTTGAAAAATTGATATTAAATGTTTTGAGCGATGACGGATCGGCCGTAAAATATTGCGCAACAGCCATGAAATTCTCCTCACGCATACCATATACTTCTCTTAATTGATCAACGGCATAATAACCGCCTAGTAACGTCCGATAACGGATAATTCTGGAAGCAAAAACAGGACCTATACCCGGAATTTCAAGTAAATGAAGCGAATCCGCACTGTTTAATTCCAGACTGTTCACGAGCGCTCTTTTGTTTTCTGTAAAGGTCGACTTAAAAAATGTATCGCGTTTATGGTTATTTTCGGACTTTACAATGATAACATTGCGATCTGAATTCACCGAATTTCGTGCCTGAGGGATGACAATGAAGCTATCCAATTGCTCATATAAATCAGTTGTTACTCCAAAAATCTTTTTTATTCCCTCTTTATCCTTGAACCTGCCCCCTTTTTCAAGATATTTTAACCAGTTAGCCGCAACCTTTGGTGGAATTCCCATGTCAACTAAACGAATAGAATCGACCTCATTTGGATTAAAGGCAACGAGACGAAGTGATCCTTCTTCAGGGATTTGCTTCTTTGAATTTTCCAAAAAGGAGTTTACTTCTGCCTCCCATTTCGAGATATCGGTCGTTTCTGAAGGAACAAAGCGGGGAATCAGCTTCCCAATCACAATTAAAATGAATATAATAAGGAGTAAACTTACTATTCCGGAACGCTCTTTTTTTGAAAAGATGAATAGTTCACGAATCCAATTAGTCTTCATTGGGCTAAATTTTATTTTCCTGATCTAAACAACTAAGATACAAAAAAATAAAATACATTTTCCACAAATGTAATTACCTAAATGGGGAATCCAGAATAAAAAAGATCAGAATGGGTAACCTATTGCAAAAGCGATATTGTAGTTATCTTTTTTAAGCCAATTACTTAACGGGATCCAGCGTTCGCCAAGGTCCTGGGAAGGATCGTGAAGTTTAATTCCCAGATCTACACGAATAATAACAAAAGAAAAATCGTAACGCAAACCGGCACCGGTTCCTATTGCAATCTCCTTATAAAATCTTGATAACGAAAACTCCGTTCCGGGTCGGTTATCTTTTAATGACCAGATATTTCCCATATCAGCAAATAATGCACCCTCGAAATCGCCGATCATCGCGAACCGGTACTCCGCATTTGCCTCCAGCTTTATATCGCCTGACTGATTGGGAAATTCATTGAGGCCTGCCTTGTAGGAACCGGGACCCAGTGTTCGCACCGGCCAGGCTCTGATACCATTGGCTCCTCCTGAAAAATATTTTCGTTCGAAAGGAACCTGATCAGAATTGCCATAGGGAATAGCCACGCCACCAAATGCCCGAAATACCACCGCATTAAATTTATCAATCAGCAATCCCCTCCGGTATTCAAAATCGGTTTTAAGATATTGTGCAAATGGGGTTCCAAGAAAATAATATTTCGAACCTCCAATTGAATCGGTGGGATGAAGCGTGCGATCGAATAGCTTACTTACTCCATTAAGAATGGTTCCTGCCGTCTCGAAAGAAGCTCTCAAATAACTGTAATTCGACCTTTTTTGAATATTCTGTGTATTACGGGTAATACTGTAGTTCCAGGCAGAAATGGAGTGATCGGTATAGGAACTTTTGATATAGAGATTTTGGATACGTGCCACAAAAGCTGAGTCAAAGGCAAGCATCCTGACCATATTCAGATCGATGAGATTAATCCTTTGAGTTGTAAATTCCGATGATTTCCATTGATATCCTAAACTTGCACTAAGAATTGTTCTCGTGTAGTCGGGTCGACGCTGATAATTATAAGAGAGGTTCATCAGCGTTTGAGGAGTTGAGTAGGTAAAAAGGCTTTTCGTTTTCACAGGAGCCAGGAACTTCGGCAAGGTAATCTTCGTGCCAATGCCCGTCTCAAAAGAATTAAATGTAGTTGTTGAAGTACCTGTTTTATAATTTTGCTTTTCGGTAGCTCCCATTAGGACAACATCGAGTAATTCTCCTCCTCTAAAAATGTTTTTATGCTGATATCCCAGATTTCCCGCAATTCCAAAATTCCCAAGCGAGTTGGTACCTTCAAGTGAAACAGAGTACGACTGTCGAACAGTAGGTGAAAGTTGAATAATACAATCAAGCGTGGGGTTTCCGAGAGAGTCTGAAATGCCTGTTTCGACAAACCGGATGTTGATCAGTTTGAATAATCGCAATGAAAACAGCTCATTATAAGTTCGTTCTACAAGATCAATACTATAATTCCCTTTATCTGTGATATGATTCATATTCATCAGCATCTCCGGATTGTACTTCATCTTTCCTTGCGAAATAAAATACTGGTTACCTACCTTTACAGTATCGTTTTTTTCAACAGTTGCCTCTTCCCGGTTCTCCGAAAAAAGTTGCTTTTGCGTTTCGTAGTCTGTGTAAAAATAAAAATTGCGGAAAGTAAAACGCTGATGATTCCGTTCCTGAACAACAGCAGGATCATTTGAGATATTTTCCCTCTCGATTACAAGATTAAGATTCACACTCTTCGGAGCTTTTGTAGTATCGGCTTCAAAATAAATCTCGTTTTTATTGATCCGGAAAAAACCTTCATTCTGATAACGATTCAACACCCTCTTACTCTCAGCTGCCAAAACATCGGTATCAAAAGGTCCATTCAATTTAATCACCGTTTTCGTGGAATCACCTTTGCTCAATGCTTTAATTGAGTCATCGAGGATTTCGGTTTTATAGGATTTAATTCTGTGAGGTGCGTTTGCAATTATCGTGTAGTAAACCTCCGCCTTTTGATTCTTTCTATAAATAACTGTATCAGTAACCTTTGCCTGATAAAATCCTTTATTGCGCATAAACCGCTGAAATTCCTCTTTTGACATTTGGGTGAGATAAGCGCTGTAAATTACCGGCGGTTCACCTATCCTTTTAAAAATTCCATCCTCCTTTTTCCTGCTTGAAAGATTGTACAGTCCAAGATGAAACCGCCAAAAGCCAAGAATTTTGGTGTTTGGCTTTTGTTTCATAAACATCTTTAGTTCAACTTTATTAATTGACTTATTGTCGACGGAGATCTTTGACTTGGATAATAAGTACTGATTTTCAGGAACATACTTAACTGTACGGCATGAAGTCAACCCCATAGCCACAAAAGCAGCTATCACAATTATAATTCTATATTTATCCCGGAAACCCAAATTTGTAGTATTTATAAAACTTAAGCAAAGATAATTAACCTGTCAAATTAAAAATGGATTATTTTTGACATGTTCCAAATCATCCTATAAAGTGCTGTCAAAAAATAAAATAAAGCTGATCAAATCGCTCGACCTTAAAAAAAACAGGTCAATCACAGGTCTTTTTATTGCCGAAGGGAAAAAGCTTGTCTTCGATCTGCTCAAATCAGAAATTCTACCTGCTGAATTATTCTGCACGAAGCAAATAGCGGCTGAAATAACCGGCCATAAATATGATTTAAAAATTGAAATTGTCGATAAAGAAGAGATCTCGAGGATTAGTTTCTTAAAAACGACACCCGATATAGTTGCGGTCTTTAATATTCCGAAATCGGAGATCAACTGGAACGAAATCTCTGAAGATCTTACACTTGTTCTTGACGCTATTCAGGATCCTGGGAATCTGGGAACCATCATAAGGATTGCAGACTGGTTTGGAATCCGCAACATAATTTGTTCGGAGGATAGTGCCGATTTATATAATCCCAAAGTAGTCCAATCAACAATGGGTGCCTTTGCACGTGTAAAAGTGCATTACGTTTCTCTACCTGAATTCATGAACCGTGCTAAACAATCAAACATCCCGGTATATGGTACGTTTCTCGAAGGTGAAAATATTTACAAATGTGACTTAACAGCCAATGGATTGGTAATCATGGGAAACGAAGGGAATGGTATATCTGGAAATACAGCCTCCTATATTTCGAGGAAGCTCAATATCCCTTCGTATCCAACCGGAGTTGCAACATCCGAATCGCTAAATGTAGCCATGGCCACTTCTATTATCTGCTCCGAATTTCGCAGAAGAACTATTTGTAGAGATTAGCAATCATTTCGGCGACACGCTCGCCATCAACCGCTGAAGACATAATTCCTCCGGCATAACCTGACCCTTCACCACATGGGAAAAGCCGTTTGATCTGCACGTGTTCAAGAGTTTCCAGATCTCTTGGAATCCGTACGGGTGAAGAAGTTCTCGACTCCACACCCAGCACAATTGCCTCATTTGTAAGATACCCTTTTGTTTTTCGCCCTATCAATTTAAGCCCTTCCTGCAATCCCGATCCAACTAACCTTGGCAACCATTCATGAAGAGGAGACTCAATTAGTCCTGGTTTGTATGAAGTTACAGGCAGATTTACGCTTTTCCGGCCACTCACAAAATCAGCAAGACGTTGTGCCGGAGCAAATTGGGTATTTCCGGCCATCTTATAACACAATTTCTCGATATCCTCCTGAAAACGGAGGCCGTTAAATATGTCGGGAACTTTGCCTTTTACCAATAGATCACTCGGTCTGATTTCAACAACCATTCCTGAATTTGCGAACAGACCACCCCTGTCTGATGGTGACATCCCATTCACTACAAGTTCGCCGGGAGCTGTTGCTGCAGGGACAATCATGCCACCTGGGCACATGCAAAATGAATATACACCACGGTCGTTAACCTGTTCGACAAACGAATAGCTTGCAGCAGGTAAATAATCGCCTCTCCTGGTACCATGATATTGTATCCTGTCAATCAACTCCTGCGGATGCTCTACCCGAACTCCAACCGCAAATGACTTCGCTTCAAGGAGGATTCCCTTTTCATGAAGCATCCTGTAAATATCACGGGATGAATGTCCAGTCGCCAAAACAATGGCAATGCCTTCGACGATGGAACCATCAAGGAGTACCACCCCTTTAGCCTCCTGATTTTTGACAACCAGGTCTGTGATACGTGAGTTAAAATGAATTTCGCCGCCGGCATTGAGAATGCTGTTGCGGATGGCAACAATTACACGCGGCAAAACATTTGTACCAATATGAGGATGTGCATCAATTAAAATCTCATCCTGTGCACCATGAAAATTAAATACTTCAAGGATTTTTCTTACGTCGCCCCTCTTTTTCGATCGGGTATATAATTTCCCATCAGAAAAAGTACCGGCTCCACCTTCTCCAAAACCGTAATTTGAATCAGGATCAACAATATGCTCTCCATGTATTGCGGCAATATCACGTTTCCGCTCGCTGACTTTCTTCCCGCGTTCAAAGATCACAGGTTTAAAACCAAGTTCAATAAGATGAAGAGCAGCAAACAATCCGGCCGGACCAGCACCAATAATCAAGACAACAGGTTTTTTCGAAACATCTGGATAAGCGAATGAGGGTTTTTCGGCCAATTGCATTGGTTCGTCGATAAAGACATCTAAACCCAGATTGATCCGAATATTCGAGTTTCTGGCGTCAATTGACCTGCGCTTTACAACCAGACTTTGAATGCGGGTGATTTCAACTTTAAGGTTTTCCGAAACAACAGTTTTCAGCTTTGACTGATCGTTTGCCTGGGCAGGTGATACGGCAATATTAAGTTCCTTTTTCAATACAACAGATTTTCAATGAAAATAATATCTCTTTTACGTAGATTCAATCTAAATGTTAAAAATCCGAAGGGGCATTATAAAGAATTACTCAAAATAAAAGATCAAAGTAAAGATATTCGAATTTAACTCTTTAAAAATGAATCCATAGTAGGGGACTTGCTTTTCTTGATCGGTATCATGCCTTATAAGGTTATTCAAACCATACGAAAATCGGAACTCAGCTGTGAAACGAAAATATTCAAGGTATGAATCGAGTCCCAGACCTATTTCAGCATATCCTCCGTTTTTTTTCAGATGGACAACACTTTCTGTAATCCTTTTATTCTCAAGATCCTGTCTTAAGGCCGCACCTAAGTATATATAAGGTCGCACATTATGATTCCGGAACCCTTTGTACCTGATACCAAACGGTATATCAACATAGGCTGAAGGCGTTGTAAGATAGGTGCTTTCATCTATACCGGAACTTTGAGCAACCAATTCGGGATCGATTTTGATGAAGTATTTAAAACTCCGGCTTCCCAACGACATGCCCGGCGTGAAACGTAGATCGAAGTCGCGGCTAAGCCGGTAATTCACAACTCCCCCGACAGTGAAACCAGGCAGAATAGTATAAACCTCAGCGGCAAAGCTGGTCTTTCCTCCATAAAAAGCTTGCGCATTTTCCTTTAGTGTCGGATCATTAAATACAGGATTTTCAAAGACGTCAGTATAGTTGGAAATTCTGTAATCCATTGTATTCAACCCCAGGTAAAAACCAAAATGGAGAGGCCGGTCATCAAAATGGGTAAGGTTATCTACACTCCTTCGCTGGCCGGAAGTGTGATAAAAACCTGCCATTAATGCAAGTGTAAGTATAAAGTATTTCAGTCTAAACAAATTCACTACGAATTATTATCAATGAATATATATAACAAGTAATCAATGAGCTACAAACCAAAAATGCTTTGCAAAATGGCATTTTCTAATATCAGTACAAGAAACTAGCGACTATTTTATTCCAGTATATATGGTTGCAACACCAAAAGTTTGACGATACTCTCTTGTTTGAGTGAAACCGCTTTGTTTTAGAACTTTCAAAAACTCCTCACCATCAGGAAATTGCTCTACCGATTCAGGAAGGTATCTGTACGCTGACTTGTCTTTCGAAAATAATCGTCCTAAAAAAGGCAAAATGTAAAAAGAATAAAAGCTATACATCTGTTTTACAGGAAAATGCTTTGGCTTTGAGAACTCAAGAACGCAAATAATGGCTCCGGGCTTCAGTACTCGAAAAAGTTCATCGATCCCTTTAGAAAGATTCTCAAAATTACGTACGCCGAAAGCGATAGTTACAGCGTCGAACGAATCATCTGAAAATTCAAGTGCTTCCGAATCCCCTTTTTGTAGAAATATCCGGTGATCGACCCCCAACGCCTTAATTTTAGCCCTTCCAACAACAAGCATCTCCTCTGAAATGTCAACTCCGATCACTTTCTGAGCACCTGTTTTAAGCGATTCGATGGCAAAATCCCCGGTTCCTGTGGCAACATCAAGAATATTAGATGGAGAATGTTTCATCAACAACCGAATTGCTTTCCGGCGCCAGATTTTATCAATTCCAAAAGATAAAAAGTGATTCAAAAAGTCATAGCGGGGAGCAATGTTATCAAACATCTCAGCTACCTGATCCTTTTTCCCTTTTGGAGAATTACTATAAGGTTTAATTTCAGTCATAATTGTAAATCTTCGAATTAGCCGACAATCCCCTTGTCAACAAATCCCAAAGATTTATCGTCAATCCGGATTTCGCCTTTCGTAATATGGCCCAATGTCATAACCGGAATTTTCCGATCATATAAATAATCAACAAACTCATTTTCTTTTTCCTCTTCTACCGTCACAACAATGCGCCCCATACCTTCACCAAAAAGAAAGGCATCAGTTCTGATTTCAGCATCAGTTGTGATATCAAAACCCAACTCATTTGGCAAAGCATCGCGTAATAAGGTAAAAAACAGTCCGCCGATACCAACCGGACTGGCAGAAACGACCAAATCATTCTTAATCAACTCCTTCATTGCAACCATCAACTTACTTTCACTTGAAAGATTAAAGTGCATCAACGGCCAATCCTTAATCTCATGAAAATGATCAAGGTATTCTGAAGCATTGATGTCGTTAAATGATCTTCCAATCAGTAATATATTGTGACCCTTTTGCTTAAGTTGCGGAGAAAGCAACTGATCGTGGCTTTTCAATTTTCCAACAAGACTAACAATCAGTGTAGGAGGCACAAGACCTTCATTATTAGAATAATCGTAGAATATTTTCCGATTAGAGAATTGCAGATTGAAAGCGGTAGCAGCAGCATCGAGACCTAACCGGGCAGCCATTACCATCTCTTCAGCAATCGGACTTGCAAACTCCACATTATTAAGAAAAGCACTCATCGCAACAGGTTCGGCACCATAACACACCAGTCTCCTTACCGCTTTTGCAACAAGTATCTGAGCTGCAATAAACGGATCGACCGCAAGACGTCTGTAATCAGCGTAAATTACCTGTGAAAAAAGCTTTCCATCATCATCGATCTGGAAAATCCCGGCACTACTTAAATCTTCTTTACCCACCTGGGTTGATTCGATTGCTGGAGATGCGAATTCATTAAATATATTTACAGGCGATAAATGTGGAATTGCAACCATCGAATAGATAACATTTCTTAAGTCATCTGGTTCCGGTACCTGGTCGATGGTGAAAACTTTATTTTCTGTTTCAGACATTTGCTTTGATTTAATAAAAAACTAGACAAATTTAATAGATTAAATTTAACGAAGACATTATTTAATCCTTTAAAGTATTCGTTTTTTACTATTTTAGCAGAACATATATTTTAATTCAATGAAAAAAATAGCAATGATCACCGGTGCAACTTCTGGCATTGGAAAGGCTACCGCTCAAATTTTAGCTTTAAATGGATATGATCTTATCATCACTGGACGTCGTGAAGATTTGCTGAACGATCTTTCATCTACAATCATAAAAGAAACAACCGCAGAGGTTTTGTCGCTTTGCTTTGATGTTAGAGAATTTAGTAAAGTCGAAGAAGCGATCAATTCGCTCACGGGGAAGTGGGAAAACATTGATCTTCTTATCAATAATGCCGGTTTAGCCGTTGGACTCGAACCAGTATATGCAGGTGTAATTGATGATTGGGATCGAATGATTGATACAAATGTTAAAGGCCTTCTTTACGTTTCTCGATTAATCTCACCCCGAATGGTCGCAAAAGAAAGTGGGCATATCATTAACTTATCATCAATCGCAGGTCACGAGGTCTATCCGAACGGTGCTGCTTATTGCGCATCGAAACATGCTGTTCAGGCTATTACCAAAGCAATGCGTATCGAACTCCTTCCTTTTGGTATAAAAGTGAGTTGCATCAGTCCGGGAATGGTTGATACAGAGTTTTCGAAGGTGCGCTTTAAAGGGGATACAGAAAGAGCAGAAAATGTATATAAGGGTCTGACTCCGCTATACGCAATCGATATTGCTGAGGCTGTACTGTTTATGGCTACCAGGCCAAATCATGCCAATATCGATGAAATGATAATAATGCCAACTGATCAGGCAAGCGCCCGCGATTTTCACAGAGGTTGAACTCGGCTCAGCGGGAAAAATATAAAGATTAAAAGGTTACCTTTGCTTAAAATTAGTGTTATGCAAATTGAAGTATCGAACGGCGAAATAGCTGATAAACTGGCAATTATTGAAATCAAATTAGAAAGAATCAAAGACGATTTGAAACTGACTAATCTGCGCAAGGAATACGAAATACTCAATAATGCAGTTGCTGTTATCATCG